>Ga0182024_10004368_pt1 | contig 32630 bp, 21 predicted proteins | sample P32metaG_FD_120480 | JGI IMG/M metagenome (GOLD analysis project Ga0182024, IMG submission 120480) | Permafrost microbial communities from Stordalen Mire, Sweden - P3-2 metaG (Illumina Assembly) | ecosystem: Environmental > Terrestrial > Soil > Wetlands > Permafrost | place: Sweden: Stordalen...
AAGGATTGGTTCGCGTTCAACCCCTCCGTCGATGCGCCCGGCCAGACGAGCAGCATTGATCTGCGCGAGCTGAACGAAAAGTTCGCCGGAGAAGGCGGTTTCATCAAGGCCGATGGCTCGCGGTTCGTTCATGGCAAGACGAACTTGCCCGTACGGTTTTGGGCCGTCAACGGTCCGCCGGGCGATTTGAAGGATCGAAAGTCGCTGGCCCACTGCGCGCGGGTTCTCGCGAAATACGGCGTCAATCTGGTGCGGCTGCATGCCGGCGGATATTTCGATGCCGTGGGCAATGTCGATCTTGCCAAAGTGCATCATGCGATCGACGTGGTCGAAACCATGAAGCCCGAGGGAATCTACACGCATCTGTCGGTCTATTTTCCGCTCTGGCTCAGCCCCAAGCCCGACAACAAATTTCTCGCCGGCTACGACGGTAGCAAGAATCCCTTCGCCGCGCTTTATTTCAACAAGGATTTTCAGGCCCAATATCGCCAATGGGTGAAAGCGCTGCTGCTGACGCCCAGCCCGACGACTGGCACACGGCTGATCGACGAGCCGGCCGTGTTCGGCATCGAGATCATCAACGAAGATTCGTATCTCTTTTGGACATTCAGCCCGAGCAACATCCCCGATCCCGAGTTGCGGATTCTCGAATCGCAATACGGCGATTGGTTGAAGCTGAAATACGGCTCGCTGGAAAAAGCGATCGCGGCATGGAAGGGCCAAAGCGATGGCCGTGATAATCTGGCCGAGGGCCGCGTCGGCTTTCGACCCTGGTGGAACATGTTCACGGAGAAATCGGCCCGCGATCAAGACACCGTCCGCTTTTTGGTCGATAGCCAGCGCCGCTTCTACGACGAAACGTACAAATACATCCGCGGCCTCGGCTTCAAAGGGATGATCACCGCGTCGAACTGGACGACCGCCAGCCCGCAGGTTCTCGGCCCGTTGGAAAAGTACAGCTACACGCCGACCGATTTCATCGACCGCCACGGCTACTTCGATTGCAACGGCAAGGGAGACAACTCCGGCTGGTCGATCCAAAACGGGCATACCTACAGCGACCGCAGCGCGTTGCGATTCGATCCCGAAGAGCCGGGCAAGCCTGGTGCAAAGTCTTTTGTTAATCCGGTGATGGACCCGAGCTACGACGACAAGCCGTCGATGATTTCCGAAACGACGTTCAACCGCCCGAACCGCTATCGCTCCGAGGCCCCGCTCTACTATGCCGCTTACGGCGCGCTGCAAGGGAGCGATTGCATCGTCCATTTCGCGCTGGATGGCGACAATTGGAGTGTGAAGCCCGGCTATTTCATGCAGCCGTGGACCGTGATGACGCCGGCGATGATGGGCCAATTTCCCGCGGCCGCGCTGATCTATCGCAAAGGCCTGGTGTCGGAAGGCAAGCTGTTGGTCAATCTGAACCTGAAGCTCGACGACGTGCTCAGCCTGCAAGGCACGCCGCTGCCGCAGGACGCCTCGTTCGACGAACTGCGCCATAAAGACGTTCCGCCAGGCACCGCGCCGAGCGCGACGAACGTCGTCGATCCGCTGGTCCATTTCGCCGGCCGCACGAATGTGAATTTCACTCGCGAGCATTTGCCGAGCCGCTTCGCCAATCTGCAGCCCTACATCGATCGCGCGAAACAGACCGTCACCAGCAGCACTCACGAATTGAAGCTCGACTACGGCAAAGGCTTGTTGGTCATCAACGCGCCCTCGGCCCAAGGCATCAGCGGAGCGGTCGACCAGGCCGGCAAGACGGAGCTAGCCGACTTGGTGATCGAATCGAAACTTCCGCGCGGCCATATCGTGGCTGTCAGCCTCGACGGCAAACCGCTGGCCGCGTCGAGCCGCATCCTGCTGCAAGTGATGACCGAGGAAAGAGCGACCAACTTTCAAACCGAACCGGCCGGCGAGGGCGTCAAGCGAATCGTCAACATCGGCCAAGACCCGTGGCTGGTGAAACAAATTTCCGGCACCGTACGATTCAAACGCCGCGACGCGGCGGAACTAGAAGTTTTTGCCCTGGATCACAGCGGCAACGCCCCCGTCGCGGCAGGCCACGCCGATTCGATCACTCTGCGGCCGACAACGATTTATTATTTGGTGCGGGCGAAGTAGAGTACTGTCTCACACTGAAGTTATTTTTGTCGCTACAGCAGCTCTCGCCGGTCGTCTTGGAGCCAGGCTCGCGAAGGGCTAACCACAGAGTCACAGAGAACACAGAGAACAGCCGATGCATCGAACTGTCGAGACGCAGGCCGAGGAATACATGGCCCTTCAACTCTTTTTTGTCTTCTCTGCGTTCTCTGTGACTCGGTGGTTAGAAAAGAAGTCGGCGAAGCGGGCCTAATTAGGAACGTAAAACGGGGTCACTTGCCGTCGCCTTCCGGGAGCTTGGTCGCTTTGATGCCTTTGGCGGTCCAGGTAGCCTGGCCGTTGAAGGTGGGTTTAGTGACTCCTTTCCATTTGAAGCCAGTTGGCTTGGCTTCGGTGATCAAGACGCATCCCCCATCCGGCCCACTCATTTCAACGTTCGGCGCCAGGGCGTAGGGGATCGCGAAGTTGACGACTCCTTCCTGATCCGCAATCACGGTGAAATAGCCAGTCTGGGTGAAGGGCGTGTCGTCGAGGCCGGCGGATTTTGCTTCGGGGGCCATTTTCGATGTTGTGTCTTGCTTGGCCGTTGCCGGTGTTGAATCGCTGAACACGCTGGCGAGAACCTTGCCGTCGCCGAACGTCACCGCAATGACTTTGCCTCCGTCGCGCCAATTCGATTGCTTGGCCTTTTTCGGCAGTTCGACTTTCGGCATTTCAACGCCGCCAGGCAGCGAAACGCCAACCGGCATGGCCATGTCAGGCAACGCGATCTCCGCGGAATCGGTCGGAGCGCCCAGAATCGCGACAACGTCTGCCTCGGTCATGCCGACTTGAATCTTGTCGGCATTCGCCTTTGTGACCGAACTACCGCTTCGACCGCCACCGCAGCCGCTCAATAGCGCGAGGCCGAGAACTACTCCGAGAATTGCAAACCGCCGGAAACTGGAAGCAGCCATGAAACGTCCCCCTTGTTTGATTGAGATGGGCTCTTGGTCACTTCGGACCGATCGAAAAATAGCTTAGCGATTTCGCTCCGCCGCCCTCGCTAACGCCTCGCGCTTAGTATCCCGCGGCGGCCCGCATCCATACTAACCCGAAGTGTCAGCGAGGGCGAATGGAAACGCGGAAGTTATTGATCGGCGGCGGATCACGGATCCTTGCGCACAAACAAAAAATCGCCGCCGTCGTTGCCGGGCAAAGCGCCGAATTTTGGCCGCTCGCTCTTCAACCACGCGATATTGTCGTACAACATCTCCGCGGTAACGACGCCGTTGTTCGTTTCTTTCACGCTGAGAAAATCCAACAGGTTTTGTGCAAACGGCGAATGATTCTTTCCGGGCGCGCCGTCCAAGGCCGGCGCCTTGCCGGCCGAGGCCAAGAACAATCGGCTTTGCTTTTCCATTTTCGCGGCGATGTAGTCATCCCGGCCGATGCGGGTGACGGCATCTTCGCCCCCGCGCGTGCTGGCCATCGCGACACCGTAATCGACGGTGCCGCCGAAGCATGTGTCGAGGATCAGAAAGATATGGCGACAAGGAATCTTGTTCAACTCGTCGTTGAGATCGTTGAGGCTGACGCAGGTATGATTGCGCTCGTCCGGGGGCGCTGCGAACAAAGAGTCCCGCGCGACGACGTAGCCGCGATGCTTATCCCAATCGAAATACCCGTGGCCCGAGAAGAAGACGAGCAACTCGCTATCGCGTCCGTATTTCTTGGGATCGTGCCACTCGCGCAGGTCCTTTGCAACCTCGAGCGCCGTTTGTTGGAAATAGTCTTTGATGATGAATCCATACTGATCCTGCAGCAGATTCCCAATCGCAGTCACGTCGTTCTTGGGGTTGTCTAGTGGAGGCCAATTCTTTCCGTCCGGCTGCGGGTCGTAGGTTTGGGTCGCGAAGAACAGAGCGTAACTGTTGCCGCCGGCCGCTAGCGAAGCATCGCCGCTGCCGTTGTCGCCGCCATCCTCCGGGGGATCGAGTCCGCGCGTGCGTTTGTCCGGACCGACGATTTGCCCTTTGCCGGACGGCGAAAACCAATTTCGAGAGTAGCCGATGCCCAGGCCAAGCAGCAGCACGGCAGCCACAGCAGCCGCCGGCGCCTTCCAACCGATGCGCGACTGAACCCACGAACTGGCATGACACCAGCGGCGAACGATCGTCCGCACTTCGCGGTCGGAAAGCCTGGTTCCTCCATGCGGGGCAGCCACCATCGTATGACCGAACGGCTTGCCATCGAACCAGGGATCGTCTTTGGGGCCGCCGGGATTCTTGGCGACCTCCGCGGCCTGAAGTGAGTCCGCCAACGAATTGATTTGCAATCGTTGAACCGGATCGGTGGAGAAAACCCACTTGCCCTCTTCGTCCACGACGGCGAGAAACACGAACGGTTGGCCGATTCCAGAATCGGTTTCGCTCCGGCTCCAATTCGCATAGAGCAGACTCTTGGGCTGACGCAGCAACAGCGCCCGCCCGCGCGGCGGGCCATTCGGAATATCCACGATCCATTGCTCGCCGCGAAGCACATCCTGCCGGAAGACGCCGAGGTCTTTGGCGAGAAACGCCCTTTCGCGGGCAAACTCACTCCCTTCGGCAAACGGCGACGTGGTAAACGGATCTTGTCCGCGCTCCGCGGCCCGCAGGATCGGGCGAGCCATCCGCGCCCAATCGGCGGCAAACCGCTCACCGGCCTCGGGCACCGTCAGGTCATTGCCGGCCGCGGTGCGAATCGCCTTGAAGATTCCCTGCATCGAGACTTCGAGCGACACCGCGCCGGGCGTCAATCCTTCTCGCACCAGAGCCGCATATCGAGCAAACGCCTCCGCCCCCGCAGGCGACGAGCGACCCGATAACAATTCGCCGGCCAACGCGGCAGCCAACAGATCGTCGAGCGTCGGATCGGCGCGAACGACAATCGCCTCGATCGGTCCGGCGCCTTGTTGCAAACAGGCCAGTCCTTGTTGCACGACAAGCGTGGCCAGGTCTCTTCGATGCTGAAGATCAGGCGAGCTCGGGCGGATATAAATTTCGCCGGCTCCCGGCAGCGGCGCGGCCGGTCCAGAAATCTCGCGGAATAGCAACTTCATGATCCGTTTCCCATGCAAAGCCGTCTAAAATCGTCTAACAAATCCGGCGGGGACTGTTTCCCTTTTGCGAAAAACCGCTGGGGACTGTTCCCCCTTTGCGAAGTCCGCGGAGCAAAACGGGGACTGTCCCCTTCTCCCAAGCGGTTCGATCGCGTTTGCAACGCCAATTGGATTTATCTTATCCCCGTGCCTCGGTCGCGGCAACGAAAAAGTCTTGGGACGGATTGTCGCGATCATGCTACAATGGCCCGATTCGATGGATAGGCAACTTTGGGAGCGGCAAAGGGTTTCGACGATCGGCGACTTGAGAGACAAGTGCGAGAAATAGCTGCAATTCGGCCATGAAGCAAATCAATCGCGTAGCGGTGCTTGTCGCGGTCGTGCTGCACCAGGTGCTGGGGTTTGTCTGGTACGGCGTGTTCTTCGGCAAACCGTGGCTAGCCGGCCTTGGAAAGACGCCGGCCGACATGGATCCCAGCGCTCCGCTGCCGTATATCCTTGATGTCGTCGGTTGGATTCTGGCATCGCTCTTGATGGCGTGGCTGGTGGTCCGGCTTGATATCCGAACAGCCGGCGGCGGCGCGATACTGGGCGTCGTACTATGGCTCGGCCTGATGTTGCCCGCCTTGCTGCCGCATTATGCATTCATCGGCCTGAAGCCGATCGTAATGGCGATCGACTCAGCGGATTTGCTGGTGGCATCGCTGCTGACCGGAGCGATTCTCGGCGCGTGGCGAACGAAGTCATAATCGGCTAGGCTCGGCCAAAAGATGTTCAAATTCATCCACGCTGCGGACATCCATCTCGACAGCCCCCGCGGCGGCATCGATCGTGATGCCGATGCGCCGGCCGAAGAAATCCGCCACGCTCCACGGCAAGCTCTCGAAAACCTCGTGCGGCTTGCAATTGATGAAGCAGTGCAGTTTCTGCTTATCGCGGGCGATCTTTACGACGGTGATTGGAAGGATTTCCGCACCGGTCTGTTCTTCATCGCGCAAATGACGCGACTCCGCGACGCGGGCATTCCTGTCTACTTGATAGCCGGCAACCACGACGCGGCGAACAAGATGACAAAGACGTTGGAACTTCCTGTCAACGTCTTTCTGTTTTCAGAGAAAAAGCCCGAGACAAAAGAACTTGGCGAATTGGGGGTCGCGATTCACGGCCAAAGTTTTGCCAAAGCCGCGGTGACCGATGATCTGGCCGCCGGATACCCCGTGTACGCGAGCGGCATGTTCAACATCGGCTTGCTCCACACCTGTGCCACTAAGTCCGGCGAGCATGAACGGTACGCCCCCTGCACACTCGATGGCCTGCGCAGCAAGGAGTACCAATACTGGGCGCTCGGGCATATCCACAAGCGCGAGATACTGCACCGCGATCCGCTCATCGTTTTTCCGGGCAATCTTCAAGGGCGGCATATTCGCGAATCAGGCGCAAAGGGTTGCTATTTGGTCACTGTTGACGATCGCGACAAGCCGGTAGAGACGTTTTATCCGCTCGATGTTTTGCGGTGGGAACACTGCTTCGTCGACGTTGCCGGTGCGGCGAACGGCAGCGATGTCGTGCAATGCGTTGGTCGTCGGTTGCTAGAGCTTGTGCGGAGTAGCGACGACCGCACGCTTGCCGTGCGGGTGGAGCTGCGTGGGCCGTCGGCGGCACACCAGCAGCTCGTCGCCGAATCGCACCGCTGGCAACAAGAAATCAAGTCTCAAGGAATGCAGCTCGGCGAAGGGAGAGTTTGGATCGAGCGCGTCGTGCTTGCAACCACGCCCCCGCGCGATGCCGTTGATCTTTCGGAGGGTCCCCTGGGCGAGCTGCTCCAATATCTCACAGCGCTCAAGGACGATCCCGACGGCTTGGCCGAATTGGCGCGCGAATTGGAGCCATTGCGGCAGAAACTTCCACACGAATTGCTGCAAGATGCGAGCTTTTCGATGGCCAGCGACAACGCGGGAATGAGCGAATTGCTGGACGACGTCCGGCAAATACTCACGCATCGCTTTGTTCATCGCGGAGGGGCGACATGAGGATTCTGGAGCTTCGATTGCTCGCCTGTGGGCCGTTCACTGATTTCAGCTTGGACCTGAGTGCCGGCGATTGCGGGTTGCACCTGATCTACGGCCCGAACGAAGCCGGGAAGAGCTCTGCCTTGCGAGCACTGACGTACCTCTGCTTCGGTTATCCAATGCAGTTGAGCGATGATTTCATTCACCCATATCCGAAGCTTCGTGTCGGCGCGCGGTTTTGCAATGGTCGTGGCGAGGAGTTGGACTTTGTCCGGCGCAAAGCGAACAAGAGCAGCCTCCGATCGCGAGACGATGCGACGCCAGTGCCCGACGAAGAGTTACGCCGATTCTTGGGTGATATCGATGAATCGCGATTCACGGAATTCTTCGGCATTAACCACGACATGCTCGTCAAAGGTGGCAGGGAGATTGTTGAAGGGGGCGGCAACATGGGCCAGATCCTCTTCTCCGCCAGCGGTGTAAGCGACTTGCGAGAAGTCCTTGATGGCCTCAAGAAGGAGGCTGAGGAATTGTTCATGCCAAGTGCGCGAGCCAGTCGAAAGCTAAATCATCTGCTATCGGAATTGAGCGACGCTCGCCGTGCGGTTCGCGACAATCAATTGCCGGTGCGCGAATGGGAAGATCATCATCGAGCTCTCGCAATCGCGACGAAGCGCAAGCAGGCAGCCGAGCTGGAGCTCGTTGAGAACACCCGCGAGAAGAGCCGCCTGGATCGCGTCGGCAAAGCTCTCCCGTTGATCGCATCGCTCGCCGATTTGCGGCAGAAGTTGGGGCAGATGCACGAAGTCGTATTGCTTCCCGCCGATTTCGCTCGACGCCGGCAGAAGGTGCAAGAAGAGCTTCGAGCTGCCGAGCTTGAAGTCAATCGCGCCTCCGCAAAAGCCGGGCAGCTCGAGCAGCAATTGGACGTTCTTGCGATTCCGCGATCCTTGATCGAACGCCGAGCTGAAATCGAGCCGCTTGCTGGAAGGCTCGGCGTATACCTGCAGGCACAAAAGGATCGACCGGGATTGGAAGCCGAAGCCCGGCAATTCGAAGAAGACGCGATTGAGATCTTGCGAAAGCTGGGCCAGGGCTTGGATCTCGTGGCCGCCGACGCTTTGCAGCTTCCAGAGGCCAAACGGCAGCGAATCCGGAATGTCGGCCAGCGATATATCGGAATCGTTAACGAGGTCGATAACTGGACTTTGAAATTAGCTGATCTGAAGCCTTTGCATGCGGATACCGCGGCAGCGATCGCACAGTTGCCACCCGTCCGAGACACCGGCCCCCTTTCGTCGGCTCTTCAAGACACCTTGCGTCTCGGGAATGTCGAAGAGGAAATGTCGACCGCGCAACACGAGTGTGAGTCATCGTCCAATCAGCTTGCAATTGCCCTAAAGCGGCTGCAGTTGTGGTCAGGCACCATTGACGAAGTCGAGGTTATTCCCGTTCCGCTCCCCGAGACAATTGATCGCTTCGACAAGGAACTGGTGCAACTGGACGACGAAATGAAGGAATTAGACTGCCGGGCGAACGAATACGAAAAAGCAGCGGGCGAGTTGAGTCAAAAGCTGAATGCGCTCCGGCTTGAATTCGATCTACCGACCGAAGTCGATTTGCATGCGGCAAGGGAACTTCGCGAACAGGGATGGCAATTGGTCCGAAAAACGTGGCTAGCCCGTGAGGATTTTCCAGAAGACGTTCGAGGCTTTGTCGCCGCCGTCGGCGAAGGAAATGATCTCGCGGGCGCCTACGAACGTAGCGTTGAAACGACGGATCAAATTGCCGATCGGCTCCGCCGTGAAGCCGACCGCGTCGCGACTCATGCACAGCTACTGTCGCAACAGGCCGACTGCGCCAGGGCCATCGAGGATTTGAAGCAGCAGCAAGAGGCGGCGGCTTCGCGCCGCGAAAACAAGCTCGCCGAATGGAACCAGCTCTGGCAACCCGTATGTCGCTTGCCGCTGACGCCGCGCGAAATGCAAAGCTGGGCGCGACAGCACTCGGCGTTGATTCAACAGGCGCAATCATTGCGTAACATGCGCGACCGCGTTCGGCAATTGCAAGTCCGCGTCGAGGAGCGTCAAGCTTGCTTGAGGGAAATTCTCGCGGCGTTCGGCGATGCTCCGACACCAGCCCGCGCAACGCTGGAGCAACTCGTTGGCATCGCCCGGTTGGTACTGGAGGATGCCGCAACAATCTCGCAGCACCATCGAGAGCTTCACACCGAATCGGACCGCTTGGAAAAGGAGCGAACGCGAGCCGAAGAGAAGTGGACGGCTGCTAAAGCAAAGTTGTTGCTCTGGCAAGGAGAATGGGCTGAGGCAATCGCCGACCTTCCAATCGACGCAAAGGACGGACCGAGTGAGGCAAATACCGTTTTGGATCTCATGGCCCAATTGAGCCAGCAGTTGCGGCATATTCGAGACAAACGGCGTCGAATTGCTGAAATCGACCGGTATGCCGAAGAATTCGCGTTCGACGTTCGCACTATCGCGGAAGAAGTGGCGCCCGAATTGAAAAATGCTTCGATCGGGAAATTGGCCGCGGAATTGGCAGCGCGACTGACAAACGCTGTCGCCGCCGAACGAAACCGACTATTGCTCAAGCGGCAGTTGACGGAGGAGCAAGAGCAAATCGGCGCGGCGGGCAATACGATCGCGCAAATGCAATCGCAGTTGGTCGCCCTCTGTTTGGAGGCGAATTGCGCATCGGCCGACGATCTGCCGAGCGCCGAAGAGAAATCCGAACGCCGGAGGAGTTTGGAGAGTGAAATCCAGTCGCTGGAGAATCGATTGCGGGATTCTAGTGCCGGCCAGACCTTGGAAGTTCTCGTTGCCGAAGCCCAATCGGTCGATGGCGACGCTTTGGAACCTCGGGTTAGCCAACTTGAGCAGGAGATCGCGCAACTGGACCATGAAATAAAGGACGAAATCGGTCCAGCGATCGGGGCCGAGCAAACCGAGCTCAAGAAACTGGATTCCAGCGCCATGGCTGCCGATGCGGCAGAACGCGTCCAGGATCTGATCTTGCGAATCTCAGTGGCAGCGCAAGAATACTCTCGTCTCCAAATCGCATTGGTCACGCTGCGCAGAGGAATTGAACGGTACCGAAAGCAACATCAAGGACCGATTATTCAACGGTCTAGTGAGTTATTCTCTCGTCTCACCCTCGGCGCCTTTTCAGAACTCCGCGAAGATTACGACACCGAAGGCAAGCCGGAACTTGTGGCAATCCGCGCGGCCGACAACCGAATCATTCGAGTCGCGCAAATGAGTGATGGCACCGCCGATCAGCTTTTTCTCGCCGTGCGACTCGCCTGGCTCGACGAGTACCTCGATAGCCACGCGGCCATTCCGTTCATCGTCGACGACATCCTGATTCGCTTCGACGACGAACGATCGGCGGCAACGCTGCAGTTGCTTGCCGAATTGTCCAGGCGCACGCAAGTCATTCTCTTCACGCATCATCGACACGTTGTCGATATTGCGCAAAAGACCCTAGTTGGCGATACGCTGTTCGTCCATGAATTGCCCACCGTCTCGACGGCTCAACCGACGCTTGCCGGTTGAGCCACGTATCCCATCGCTTGGCCGTTCAAGGGGTCAGGCACATTTTTCGGCATCAAACTCGGTCGCAGCGCCTACCGTCGCGTGGCCGAAAAATGAGCCAGACCCCAACTCCCTTGCCTCAATAAGCAAATTCGCCGCGGAAGAAGAATCCGTCGTAGGAAAGATTGCTTGCCTGCGGCGGGGCCAGTAGCGCCAGGCTCGGCGCTTCGCTCAATAGGGTTGCGTCGCCGAACGATTCGAACAAATAGCCGCTGGTGATGGTCAGGTGGCAAGTCGGTTTCCATGACAGACCGATTTGCACGTCGAAGTTCGGCAACGCCTGTACGCCGTTCGAGCCCGAGGGCGTGTTCGTGCCGGTCGTTCGCTGTTCGCCGACGATCAAGGCGGCGTCGGCGGAGACGTAAGCCGATAGCTTGCTGTGGCCAAGCTGCCGGCGAACGTCGATTCCGAGTCGCGGACCGGCGCCGAAGAACGTCGATTTCTGAGTGAACTCGCTCGCATCCGGACCGTTGACCGAATCCAGAATCGATTCGTCGAGTTGCACCAACCGCACGCCCCACGACCAATGAATGTCCCAATGCGGGCAACAATCCTTGCAGCCGCACCCGGCGAAATTCACCTTCCGAACATCTTCAATATCCCAAATGTTCAGCAGCAGGTGTTCGGTCGCGTCGATCGAATCGCCCGGGAACAGCTCCGCGCCCTGCGGCGAGAGGATCGAGGCGCCGTCGGGCACGGCGGCCGAACGGAGCGTGGCGTTGTACATATAGGTGTAGCCGAACCGCAACGCTTCGTCGCACGACGTTTCGTATCCGGCAAACAGGTGAACCCCATTGCCGAACGACGGATTGAAATTCACGTTCGTGACCGCGGGCCCGCTGGCGCCGTTGGGAGTGATATCGAAGGCCGAGTCGTAGGTCTGGTGCGGGCGAATTAGCAAGTAGTCCGCGCCGCCAAACCATGTGACCGACTGCTCCAGGCAACATCCATCAACCCCACACGTCGAGCATGCGCCCGAAGCATCGGTCGGCTCGACAACACTCTGCCCATCGGCAGTTTCCGGTACGACCGTGTATGCCGCGGCCTGCCGATTGACCGGCCCGACCACGTACTGCGGTTCTCCATCGTCTCGCGGAAAAAACGTCGGCGCCGTGTGCGTTTCCGCGAAGCGTTGTCTCACCGGAGCCAACGGATGGATTTCTCGCAAAGCAGCGATCGGATGGAATCGCGTGCCATTTTCCACATAGGGCTCGCCGCATGGGGGCGATGGCTGGACGGGTTGCGGTGCGTTGACCGGCTCCGGAGCGTCGGTCACCGCGTTTGGATCGGCCTCCGCGGCGGGCGCCGCCGCCACCGTCGGCGCGGGGCTTGGGTCCGCATCTGCACCGGCGGCGCGACAGGGCGCCGCCATGAGACCAAATACGAGACTAGCCGCCGCGATCTGAATCCGCCAAATAAGCCGCGTCATGTAATCCCCCCCAGGATTCCGAAACCAAACGTCCGTCGCGCGGCCTCGACAAATCGAGAGCCGCGCGCCAGCATTGCTTGCGGGGCAACCTCTCCGGCGGAGAAGCTGCCCGGTCATTGAGCTTATCGGCACCGTTACGACCGATATCTTCGTTTTTTTCGGCAAGTCCAGAAGATTCCGCAGAGTCAACGCAAGCGGCAAGGTCGAAAGACAACCGTGATGCAGCTAGCTTCCCTGTTTCAACCGCCGTTGCCTCGGATGGCCACGGGACTTCTGGCCGCCCTCGACGCGAAGACGATTGCCAGCACGTCGATCACGAGAATCAATACGATGGTCGAAAACACAAGAAAGAGCTTCAAGAACAAGGCGTGAGTCACCGTCAAGGACTGGGGCAATGACACCCAGTCCGGCACGACCACCAACAACGTGTAGGCAATGACGGCATCAACGACTAGCAGCGGATAGAAAAGCACATCGCACAGCGCCAGCCACAGTCCGTACAACCGGCCGCGAGAATGCCGAATCTGAGTGAGCGCAATCGCTCCCAGAATGGTCGTTCCAAATGGCGCGCCTAATACCAAAGGAACCAGCGTGTACATCAATAGCCGTTGCCACCATTCGGGTCTGGCCGGCGCGCTTTGATCCGGCGCCTCGACAACTTCGGTCCGCCCGGATGGCACGACTTTCCCTTCCCCGACTTTCCCGTCCACTTCTTCATTCGTTGGCTCGATGCTGGTACGAGTCTCGGTAACACTGTACGACATAAACCATCCGGCGATGAGGAAAAACAGCGGCGCCCAAATGGCCGCGATGATCGCCAGCCGGGAAAATCTGGGTGCCTCGCCACTCGATGGTGTCGAGAGCGGACCGGTTCCGACCACGGCGTCGGGCGGAGTCGCCGGCGGAGAAATCCCGTCCGCGTTAATCGCGCCCGCTGATTGCCGCCTCCCCTCGACCTCCGCCATCGCCGGAGTGGACACCTTTGGCTCGACGAACAGCTGGCAACGGAAGGAAAGGAAGCCGGCGTGAGTCTTCACTACAACTCGGTCACCCGCGCCGGGACCACTTGGGATTCGAGCGCTCAACTCGGTTTGAAACCCAATCCCGCCCGACGCGAGGATTTTGCCGTCGATCATCAAGCGCCCCGACATATAGACGCTGTTCTCGAAACGGACGCTGTGACCGAGGTAATCGATTTCCCACTGTTGACGGATGCGGCTCGCTGCGACGAGGCCCCCGACCCCTCCGACCCACAACGCAATCGCTATCGGAAGAAAGCCGGGCATTGCCATCGCGATCACAAGACCAAGTACAATCCAAATGAACCCCGCGATCAAGAAGAAATGTTGGAATCTTCGTGCCGCTCGGTCCGTCTCGTCTAGTAATAGCTTCGTGCCGCTTTCCGTCGCGCCGGATGACGGCGCACGCTCCGACGTGTCGTCGTTCGTTGCGGTGATTTCCTCGACGCTTGTCCTTAATTCGCTCGCATTTTGATAGCGCTGTTCCGGTTCCTTCTCCAACGCCCGCAGCACGACCTCGTCAAGCCGCACGTCGATCCGCACTTTCTTCGACGGCGGAGCGAAACGGCCCATCGGCACTTCACCGGTGAGCAATTCGTAGAACACGACGCCCAGCGAGTAAATATCGGCCCGGTGATCGACCTCGCGCGAGCCCTCCATCTGCTCGGGAGCCATGTATCGCAACGTGCCCATCACCTGGTGCGTTCCAGTCAGGTTTCCATCGACACGCTCCTGACCCATCAGCTTGGCCAGGCCGAAGTCGGCGATTTTCACTCGGCCGCGCTTGCCGATCAGGACGTTTTCCGGCTTGATGTCGCGGTGAACAATGCCTTCGTCGTGGGCGAATTGCAGGGCGTCGCAAATCTGAGGAACGATCGACAATGTTTCCTTGGGGCTGACGCTGCCCGTCCGGATCGCCTGCCGCAGGTTCACGCCGTCGACATATTCCATGATGAAGAAGTAGAGGCCCGACGCCTGGCCGAAGTCGTACACGGCCACGATATTGGGATGGCTCAGCCGCGCAAGCGATCGAGCTTCGCGGGTGAATCGCTCGGCGAACGCCGGATCCTGGCCGACTTCGGGCGGCAACACCTTGACGGCCACGAGCCGATCGAGGCCCGGCTGCCGCGCTTTATAGACGGCCCCCATGCCCCCTTTGCCCAGCAGCTCCAGGATTTCCAGTTGTGGGAACTTTTGCGCCATTTCGGCGAGCGACGGCGGCACGAATCCGGCGGCAACCGGCGATGGCTGCGTGGCGGCAACGCCGGATTGGCTTTCGAGTCCGGCTTGGAATAGGCACTTGGGGCACAGCCCAGCAGGGGCGTTGGGCGGAATCTCTGCGGCACATTGCGGGCAACGAAGTGATTCGGACATGGCTTGCTTCCTCGCGGATTAGGGGCTTCTATTCTCTCTAAAGCAAGCCGCCGCAAACGTGACACGAATTCCTTGATTTCTGAAACCAGACGCTCCCAAGCTCCCAATTCGCGTTCCCTATCTTGGCTTTGCCTCAAAACACAAGCCCGAAGCGCAAGCGAGTGGAAAACCGGGAATCCTCGCTGTTCGCCCTCTCGCTTGCGCTTCGGGCTTGTGTGCGATTTTCGACTTCTGAGGCAAAGCCCCCTACCTTCCCAACACTTCGAACAAGCTCCGAATTTCATTATCGACCTCGCCTGGCTCGGCGATTGTCCGCCGAATCTCTTCGCGGAGCAACTCACGGTAGCGCTTTCGCAATCGATGGGCCGCTTGTCGGGCGGCTTCCTCCGTCGTTCCCAAGTCCTTGGCAATCTGTTCGTAGGACGCAGTCCGGCTGCCCGCCAGCGTCGGCTGGAGAATCTCGAATTGCCGCTGTTTTCCGGCTGCCGCATTTTCCGCCGCCAAGCGCTGGAGAACCAACTCCAGCAGCAGGAGCGCCCATTCGCGTTCGTAGATACGCTCGGGCGATCGCTCGTCGGCCGGCTCGAAATGCAGCCGCGATTCGCCCGAATCAAAGTCGAGCGACAGATGCCGGGACCCGGCGCCACGTTTCTGGGCGTGGGTCCGGTCCCATTCATTGGCCAAGAAATTGCGCATCGACGTAATTAGAAATGCGCGGAACCGCCCTCGCTCGGGCGAGGCGTGTGCCAGAGTGTCCTTCTCAAGCAGCCGCGCAAAGAATTCTTGCGTCAAGTCCTGTGCCTCATTCACGTCGGCGACGCGGCGGCGCACATAGGAATAGAGCGGATACCAATACCGTCGGCAGAGCAACGCCAACGCTTCCTCGGCATCGGGCTGCTCGCGCGCCGCCGCTCCGACGACGAGGCTCCATTGCGTCGTGGCGAAGTCGGGCGAATCCGGCCGCGGAAGCTGGGCATCGGAAGAGTGCATTCGGACAATTCTAGATGATCTCTTCCGAAAGTGGGAGCTTCCGATCGTGAAGGAAGCGGAACGAGTGCGGCTGTCGATCGCGAGAAACCGACCGTTTGGCGACGAAGAATGGCAACTTCGACAAGCCAAGCAACTAGGATTGATGCACACGCTGCGCCGGGCAGGCCGGCCGAACGCGACCGAAAGAGCGCCTCGCGGTAAAAACTAGCCGCGTCCCTGTCTCATCCTCCGGGCAGCATTGAAGCTGTATCCGCTCTATACGATGGCGAATAGTTGACACAGCGAATCGCGCTACCCCATACTGGGCAATCTGCGGCTCCACGATCAATGAGCGGCAAAGAACCCCAAAGTGGTTCGGGGTGAGTTTTTGCGCGGGCTCGGGGAAACGCGGCGCGACTGGGGCGCCGCGCACTCGTCCAACAGCGACTAACAACTTTCCTACAGGAGGCTCGCGACCGTGCTGATGATTCTTATCGACGCGGCTGTCCTCGTCGCCATGCTGAAGACGATCAGCGACGAAGACATCAGTTTTGGCCTGGCGTGCGGACTGGCGTTGGGCGCGGCAGTGGCCGTGGGTGTCGGCGTCTATGGGCTCGCGCAACCAATGGGGCCGCTGATGGCGCTGATCGTCGTTGCCAATGCCGTCGGGATAATCCTCGGTGTGCTGATTTCCGCGCTCTTCGGGACTGCGCTGAAGCAATCGTTTATGGTCGCCGGGGTCTTCGTGTTGGTGCATATTGGGCTATCGATTGGCATAAGCCTGTTGATTCACTGATATTACGGTGCGCGCCGCATGCCGATCGAGGTTCGATGTCGTTGCGGCAAGAAGCTGACGGCGCCAGACGCAGCCGCTGGACGCAGCGGCAAATGCCCGGGCTGCGGGCAGTTGCTCGTCATTCCCGACCCGTGTCCAAAGATTGAATCAACCGATTCGCTGCTCGATTTGCTCCCGCCCGTTGCCGCGCCATCGCCCGCAGCCGATGCGTCCGACGACGAATATCGCGTCGCGGCCATTTCCAGGCCACCGCCATTGCCGCCGCCGTTGTCGACGCCGCGAAGTGCTCCGGCGGCGGTGGAAAGCCCCGGTCCCAGAAAAACGTGTCCCAGTTGCGGCCGCAGTTTGCCGGCCAACGCGAAGCTTTGTGTCCGGTGCGGCATTAATCTGCAAACCGGTCGTTCGCTGATTACAAGCCAATCGATCGACGAATACGAGCTCCGCCAGAATGTCGATCGAGTTTTGATGGCGCTCGGATGGCTCATGCCGCTATCCTTTTTTCCGATCGCCTCCGACGCTTACGGCAAATTTCGGCCGGTCGCGATCCGGGCAATTGCCGTTTTGATCGTGGTTGTTTCGGGAGCGAACTGGATCATCGGCCTGACCAACGGCCGAAGCCATTTCGAGCCCTTCGGGCCTTGGCCCGACCTGCTGCTATGGGCCGGCAGCCGGCCCAACCCGTCGCTAATGGGAGCGGAAGGAGAGTTCCACTGGTATCAGCTTCTGACCAATACTTTCCTGCATGCGAACTTGATGCACCTTGGCGGCAACCTGGTTTTTCTTCTTGTATTCGGCGAGCGGATCAACGCCATACTTGGCCAATGGAGAACCGCGGTGATTTACCTGTTCCTTGCCGTTGCCGCCTCGCTCGTCTTTTTGGTCTCGCGTAGCGGACAGCCAATGATTCCGGCCCTTGGCGCTTCCGGCGCGATCATGGGCTTGGCCGGCATGTATTTCATTTTGCTGCCGGCGAGCCGTGTCCACATGGTGGCCTGGCTCCATTTGGGGTTTGCCACTGGATTTCGCGCCCTGAGGAAATACTTTGTCGTCCGCGGATTCGCAGTCTTGTTGTTCTATATCGCGTTCGACGTGATCGCGACGCTGTTCAATTGGCGCGACGGCACAGCGCATTGGGCCCATCTCGGCGGATTCATTTGCGGCGCCATTCTTGCGCTCGTGCTGCTTCTCACCCGCAAAGTCAACATGCGCGGGGCCGATATCATTTCGGTCTTGCTCGGAAAACGCGCATGGAAGCTGCTAGGAACCCCCGCCAACAACGCCGAGGCTTCTTAATACTACAACGCTAGCAGGTGATACAGGGACGCAGCTAGTTATCGCTTTGAGTCGCAGAGGCGGCAACAAACTCAAAGCACTACAAACTAGCTGCGTCCCCGTTTCATCGTCCCTTGCAGTTGCTCGAATTCCTCGCGAAGCCGACGCAGTGCTTCGTGGTTGCGCGATTTCGAGGTTGCGACCCCGCCGTAGTTTCGCTTTAGGCTCCCTGCCTTACTCGTCCGCTCTTGAACCCCTGTGGTGATGAATTCGCCGCCAAATCTTGCAATGGCTCGGGCATGTTCCGTGCAAAGGCGAGAATCGGGTATGGCCTCTGCCCGTTCGGGATCAATTGGTTGCTTGCAGATTTCGCACGCGCGCACGGCAGCCATGATAGCCCTCCTGAAACAAGGTAAAAAACAACCAGAATGGCTTCGTCGAATGCGATAGTTCCGAATAAACGGTGAATCGCGGAATCTGAGTGGGACTGCGGTCAGTAGCCGACCGCATTTTAACGGTTAGTCTCGGATTGTCCAGCGGACGCATGTGATACAGGGACGCAGCTAGTTTTTGGTTTGAAGCGCGGACGCGGCGGCGAGCTCAAAGAACCACAAACTAGCTGCGTCCCTGTTTTCAAGGGCATCAGTTGATTTGAATCGACGCCTTCTTTTGCGGGCTGATGTTCAGCAACTGATCCAACGGGCTCTCGGCCCAGAACCAATCGTAGCCGGTCGAAGCGTAGAGTTGATCGGCGACCTTGCTGGCGACGATCGTCGAGGTGTTCAAGGCCACGCCACCGGCGAGGCTGCCATTGCGAATCTTGGCGATCCGAGTCGCGTAGCTGTCGCTGGAACCCCATTCGGCCATGATGGCCGAGAGGGCGCTGTCATTGTGATCGTAGCTGGTCGAGCCGGCGATCATGATCGAACCGCCGTTGACGTTGGCCGCGACGCCCAATTGGGTCGAATATAGTTTCGACTTGCCGGTGCCGGCGATCAGGATGTTGTGGGCTTTGCCGCCGATCAGCGTGTCGGCCCCGCTGCCGCCGACGAGCACATTGTTGCCCGAGCCGCCGACCAATTCATCATTGCCCGAACCGGCGTAGAGGAAGGCCGGCAGCGTGATCGCGGAGTTGACGACGATCATGTCGTTTCCTGTAGCGCCGGCATAAGCGACGATTCGTCCGGTGACCGCGAATGTGCCGTAGGATTTGCCATCCATCGTCACGGAGACTTTGCCGACGCCGGCGTAGGCGAAGCTGACGTTGTCGGCGCCCGAAGTGCCGTCGACGACCAAATCGGTCAGCGTCGGATTGGTCGGATCGGCGGTCAACATGACGCCGGTGGCCGTGACCGTCGTGTTTGCCGTGGCGCTATTGTTCGCCGAATTCGAATCGGGTATCGCGTTGCTGACGCTGACCGTGTCGCTGATCGTGCCGACGGCGGCGGTGATCGGAAGGTCGGCCACGATCGTGAACGTGGCGGTGGCTCCCGAGGCCAGGCTTGCGATCGTGTCGCTGACCACGTTGCCGCTGTTGCTCAGGGTGAAGGTCGGGCCGCTTTTTTGTATCTGCGCGCCAAAAGTCGTCGTGGCGGGGAGCGTGTCGCTGAGCACGACGGATTGAGCCGCGCTGGGGCCATTGTTGGTCACCGTGACCGTGTAGGCGATGCCGCCGCCGGGCAACACCGTCGAGGAGGCCGTGAGCGCGACCGCCAGGTCGACGATCGCCGTCGGCGTGACAATCGCGATTTCTTGCGCGGCGAGCCCATCGGTGCCGGTGGCGGGCAGAGTCAGCACGCCGATATTCCCGGCGGCATCGTTGATCGTGCCGCCGTTGAGCACCAAAGCGGTCGTCGAGGAATAATCCAAATCGGAAGTGTTTTGATTTGCCGCGGGCGTGTAGGTGAATGTCAGTGATGTGGTTCCGCTGCCGCTGGTGTAGTTCGCCACGCCGTTGTCGTTGAGATTCAATTGCGGAGTGCCCGTGACATTCACCGCCTGGCTGAAGGAAATAATGATCGAGACGGGTTGGCCGACGTTGAAGGTTGAATCGAGGGCGGCGGTCGTGGAAACGCCGGTGACGGTCGGCGCGACCGTGTCGACGATCAGCCCGTTGGGGGAACTGGTGCTTGCGCTATTGCCGGCGATGTCGAGAGCCGTTGCCTGCACGCTGTAGGTGCCGTCGGACAAAGCCGTGGGCACGGCGACGCTCCAAGTCGTGCCGCTAACGGTTGCAGTCAGCGTTTGGCCGTTGACGACAACCGTCACGCTGGCGATTCCGCTGCTCGGCGCCGGGTCGGTTACGGTGCCGGTGATCGTGGGCTTGTTGTTGTTCGTATCGAGTGGAGTGATGGTCACGGCCGGCGCGACGGTGTCGATGGCGATGTCTTCCGATGCCAGCCCATCGGAGCCGGCCGCCGGCAATGTCAGCACGGCGACGGTGTTGCTGGAATCCTCGATCGTTCCTCCGTTGAGCGACAGCGCGGTCGTGGAAGCGTAATCGAGGTCGGCGATGTCTTGGCCAGCGGCGACGGTATAGTTGAACGTCAGCGTGTTGGTTCCACTACCGCTGGCGTAGTTCAGCACCACGCCGTTGTTGAGCGTTAGTTGCGGCGTGCCGGTGACATTCACCGCTTCGGCGAATGTGACGAGGATCGGAACCGTCTGGCCCGTTGTGAACGCGGAATTCGGAGCCGCCGTCGACGTCACTCCGATTACCGGCGGCCCGGCGGAGACGGTTACGTCGAAGGCCTGAATCGACGAGTTGCCCGCCAGGTCGGTCGCGCGGATCTCCACCGCATTGCCGCCGATCTGCGCTACGGTTGGCGTCCAAGTAACCACGCCCGTCGAAGAATTGATCGAAAACCCGGAAGGAACAAAGACTGTGGTATACGTGAGACCGGTTGTCACGATGTCGCTGACCTGCGCCGTATAGTTATACGGATGACCGGCGATTGCCGCGGTGACGGGCGACGAAACGAAGGGGAGCGTCGTCGAGTCGATGGTCAAGCTTACCGCGCTCGATGCGGCGCTCGCGAGCGAAGTGGTGCCGCTCGAGTTGCCGACCGTGTACGACTGGTTCTCCAAAACCTGTTCGGCGGTGATTTGCTGCCCGCCGTTCGACAACGTGGTCGAGCCATCGGTGGTGACAACGACGCTCGACCCGCTCGCGACGGCGCTGCCGATTTGCTTGGCGCCGTCCATGAGAATCACCGTGTCGCCCGACGTAACGCCCGTCACCAGGAACTGAAGCTCCTGGCTCGAGCTGGAGTTGTTCAGCGAGGTGATGCCGTCGCTGTTGCTGGCGCCGGTGTCCGAAGCGGGTTCCAGGCTGATTCCAGTCGGGGCGGCCGGATCGATGAACAGCGGAACCATTTGCGTGTCGGGCGTCGCATTGACGGCGCTGGCGACGCCGAAGAATAGCGGTTCCACGCCCGCCTGCAATCCGCTCGACGGCGTCAACGTGACCAGGCCGCTGCTCGAATTGACGTTGACGGTCAACCCGGGAATGGTCGTCGTTGACTGGTTGGAAAACGTGAGGGCGTCCCCTTCCAGATCGAAGGCGGGCAAGGTGAAGCTCGTCCCCGTGTTGACCGAGATCGTCGGCGGAGTGATCGCCTGGAAAACGGGCGGCGGATCGTTCGTGTCGGGTTGCACCGACACCTGGAACGTCTGCGAAGTCGTGCCGCCGTGGCCGTCGTTGGCCGTGACCGTTACGCTGCCCGAAGTCGTCGTATTCAGCGGCGCCGAAAGACCCAACGCAAAGTCGTTGGCGTCGGTGGTGATGGTTGCCGACGTGATCGTCACCGGGCTGTACGGCAAGTTGTTGTCCGCGGCGTTATTGGGCACGGCGGCGATGTCGGCCAGGATATTGCTTCCCGACACGACCTGTCCGAAAATCGTGTACTCGTAGTCGAGAAACGAAGAAGTGTTCGTGGTGGTGATGAAGAATTCCGAACTGCCGGTGTCGTCGGCCGTCATTCTCGCCAGGCCCACGACGCCCGCGCTGGAGTAGCGCAAGGGCTGGCTCGGATTGGCCAACGGCAGGGCGGGATTGAATTCGTCGTCCAGCGTTTTGACCGTGCTGGCGGACTGGTCCAAGCCGGCCTGGGCCACGAAGCCGGGGACAATTCGATAAAAACTCTTGCCGTTGTACGCCCCCGCCGCGGCGAGGGCTTCGATTTGCGCCACCGTGTTGGGAGCCGCATTCGGGAACAGTTCGATGACAATCGTGCCGGAAAACGATTTGTCGCCGGGCTGAATGCTGGCGGTATGAGTGATGTTCAAAACCAGATCTTTATTACCGGTCTGCAGATCCGCGCTGATCGCGGCGTTGGTCGAGGAAACCGAATAGCTCAACGAGAAGCCGCTGGGGCTGGTGGCGTTGATCGGGATTTCGAGCGGCGCGCCGGCCAGAAGGGTCTGGTTCGGAATCGTCAGCAACGTGGGGGCGGTCAAAACGAATCGCGGCTCCAGCGCTTCGATTCGGGGGCAGCGCCCGCGACGACCTCGGGTTTCATGGCGCGACGACGACTTCGAGACCGAGGAGCGAGATGAGCCCTGGAAATACCGACGGCGCAAGTTGTTCAGCATGGTTGGTCGAGCGTTCGCCAGAACGGCGAAACCAAGTGGGTTTAGTGCTTGCCGGCCAAAGACGGGGAAAGGCGTACCGGCTGGGTCAACTTTGATGTTAGTCGGATACTGCCGGCTTGACAAGAATCCGGCAAGCAATTCGGCCGTCTCTTGCGGAAAGATAATCCCGATAAAAACGAAAATACCGGCGGAACGACCGCTGGTCGTCCCGCCGGCATCGTGCCGCTCTGATCCGTTTTCCTCAATTGGACACTACCGAGCCGGCTGGAAAGTCTGTCCGTTGAACCACAGCCATTGGCCCTCGTGCCAGTACCAACCGTTTACATTCGTGTTTGTGGTGGTGCTTGCATTGGCATTCACGTTGCCGCTCACGTTGCCGTTGTCGATCGGACTGGCATTATTCAAGCCTCGAAAACCGCTCGAATGCCGGCCGGATAGGTTGTCGGCTCCATTCGCGGTGCCGCCAGTGCCGTTCACGGCGACGCCGGTGTTCGCCACGAAGTTGACCCAATTGCCCCCGTCCCAATACATCCACTGGTTGTCCGCCATTGGATACCACCAGCGACCCTCATGGAATCGAAATGCGGAAGCGGATCCGGATCCATTGGCGGAGTTCGCCGTGCCGCCATTCGCACCATTCGGTTGTTGCGAATCACCGCGGAAGATTTCGCCGTTCGGCCCGAAATGCGTGGCTACGTTGGGATTTCTCCCACCGACGCCTGCTCCGGTGCCAAAGGCGCCGCCGGTTGTCGCAGGGCTATTGGGCACCGGGTTGGTGGCTGCGCTGTTAATACCGTTTGGGGCAATGATTCCTCCAAATTGGCTCCCCGTATTGGCCGGCGTCCCGAGCGTTCCGCTGGCCGAACTGGCCTGATTCGGATTCACTGGCGTCGTGCCGGTGCCGTTGTTCACGCCGCCATTCACGCCATTCGCGCCGAATTGGGAACCGGTGTTGGCCGGTGTTCCTAGCGTTCCGCTAGCCGAACTGGCCTGATTCGGATTGACCGGTGTCGTGCTGGTGCCGTTGTTCACGCCGCCATTCACGCCGTTCGCGCCGAGTTGTGAACCGGTGTTGGCCGGTGTTCCTAGCGTTCCACTAGCCGAACTGGCCTGATTCGGGTTTTTGGCCGGCGCCCCGGCGCCATTGTTAATACCGGTCGCAGCCGGTTGTGAACTGGTGCTTCCGGAATTGCCCGTGGCTCCGCTTGAACTACTATTTCCATTCGAAATTGGCATTGGGTGCGTGGGAGACGCGATGCCCGGCTTCGCAGGCGGGTTCGGTCCCTTGCTGGTTGTTGCGCCGCCGCTGCCATTTTGGGCTCCCGAATTCGCTGAGCCTGGGTTTCCCACGGCGCCGGCCGACACCCCGGCTCCCACGGTTGGCGCTCCAGCGCTCGGAAGCGCGCCGCCTGCCGCAGCACCTCCTGCCGGAGCACCGCCTGTTGCTGCTCCAGCGCCCGCTCCTCCGGCTCCTGCCGCCCCCGCTCCGAAGACATTCGTGCTTGCAATCACCAGCCCCACTGTGCAGAAAAATCCGTAGGCCAAGTAGCGCATAATAAAACTCCTTCATCTTTTTTTGAGGTCGGCCGCCCGAAAAAATCCCCAGGCCCAAGCAAGGCAGCCGCAAATCATGCGCCAGATCGACCGAAGTCATCGACGATGGTTCCGACGAACCAGAGGAAAGCGAGGCCTATTCGCACGGCAATCAGTCCCCATACATCGAGGGGGAAATCTCTCGCATAACGGTTGGATCGCTTCGATTTTGGCAAGTGAGGGCGATTTTTCGGGTCGCTCCGCTGCCCTTTCAGGCCAAACCCTTATGAACAATGACTATTAATTGCAAAATTCTTCAGAAGCGCGCAGAATCAAAGCATTCGGAACCGCGCGGGGCGGTATGATTGGTAGTGCGCTACCTACGCCGAACAACCGAGGCAGGAATTTCAATGCCAGCGACAGCATCCCAGTCTCGCGCTTCGAAGCACAGCGCGCCGCCCGAAGCCGCGTCCGAGCCGTTCAAGAATGGTTCAGCGTTGGCAAATCAAATCGACGGAGAACATTGCATGGCGACTGTGCTCGTTATCGACGATGATCGCTCGATACCCCGCCTGGTCGAGGGCGCCCTTTCCGACTCCGACGTGAAGGTCGTTCCCGCCGCCACGGCCGCGGAAGGCCTCGCGATGATCCAAACGCACGCTCCCGATGTGATCATTCTCGATGTGATGCTTCCCGATATGGACGGGCTGGAGGCGTTTCGTCAAATCCACAAGATCGTGCCCAAAGTGCCCGTGATTTTCGTGACGGCCGGCGGCGCGAGCGACACCGCCATCGAGGCGATGAAGCTGGGCGCGACCGATTATCTCGTCAAGCCGCTCGAGCTGGCGAAGGTGCAGGAAATGATCCGGCAGGCGCTGGAGATTCGCCGCTGGATGAACGTTCCGGTGAAACTGGTCGAAGGCGGCACGGACGACGGCCCAGGCGACAATCTGATCGGCGTCAGCCCGCAAATGCAGGAAGTTTACAAGGCGATCGGCCGCGTGGCCCCGCAAGACGTGACCGTGTTGATCGTCGGCGAAAGCGGCTCGGGGAAAGAGCTTGTCGCGCGGGCGATCTACCATCATAGCCGTCGCGCGGAAAAGCGATTCCTGGCCGTGAATTGCGCCGCCCTGACCGAGACATTGCTCGAAAGCGAGCTCTTTGGTCATGAGCGCGGGGCCTTCACCGGCGCCGCGACGCAACGGATCGGCAAGTTCGAGCAATGCAGCGGCGGAACGCTCTTCCTGGATGAAATCGGCGATATGTCGATATCCCTGCAGAGCAAAGTCTTGCGCGTCTTGCAGGAGCAAAAGTTCGAGCGCGTCGGCGGAAGCGAAACCGTGCATACGGATGTTCGCATCATCGCGGCCACCAATCGCAACCTCGAGAAAATGGTTGCCGATGGCGAGTTTCGCGAGGATTTGTACTACCGGTTGAACGGATTCACGATCAAGCTGCCTCCGCTACGAGACCGCAAGAACGATCTGGTCATCCTGCTGGAGCGATTCTTGGGACGCTTCCGCCAGGAACTGCGAAAAGACGTGCAAGGCATCTCTCCGGATGCTCTGCAATTGCTTTCGCATTACCGCTGGCCTGGGAATGTCCGCCAGCTACAAAACGTATTGCGCCACGCCATGCTGCACGCCACGGGGCCGGTGTTGATCACCGAGTTCTTTCCGCAAGAAGTCCGATCCGAGGCGGGCGCCAACGAATTGGCCGCCAGCGACGCGAATGGACAGGGCGCCGGAGGCAACTCTTCGGCTCGCGATCTTCAGGCGTTTGTCGAGGAGCGGCTACGTGCCGACTCGACTAGTTTGTACGCCGAATCGCTCGAGATGATGGAGCGGCATCTCCTTTCGACAATCATGCAGACAACGCAAGGAAATCTTTCCAAAGCCGCGGCAATTCTCGGCATCACGCGTGGCAGCGTCCGAAATAAATTGAAAACGCTGGGAATTTCCATCGGACGCCAAATTCAACTCAACGACGAGACCGAATCGGCTCTTCCGCCCGACGACTCCTGACCCGCCAGCGCGCGGCATGGCTGCCAAGCCGCCAGAATCGGTCGGCGGCTTGATTCACAAGCCGAAGTTCTTCTGCGCACGGCTCGGCTTTCGCGCCGAATTGGCACGATCCTTGCATTGCTGTAGGCTATTCTCAGGCGAGTTGATCGCAACTGCGAATTCGGCTCGGAGCCGCCCTTTCGCAAGAGACCATTTTCCGACCCCGCGTTTTCTGCTTCAGGAGGAGATTCATCATGTCCAGTTCCAATCTCAGTGATAGCGCTCGGCGCGCGGCGAGTGATTTGCGCAGCCAGGCCGACGATCTCAAGTCGACGGCCCAACAGAAGGCCGGCGCCGCAATGCATTCGGCGCAGCAATTCGGCGCGGATGTCAAACATGCCGTGCAGGACCGTTTCGGAGATCTTCAGGAAACCGCCTCACAATACATGGAGCAAGGCAAATCCGTGGCTTGCGACATGCGCCATTCGCTCGAGGATCGCATTCGCAAGCAACCCTTGAACTCGATGCTGGTCGTCGCCGGAATCGGCTTCGCGCTCGGCTTTTTGTTCACGCGACGTTAGACCCATGGCCTCGGATTGAAAAAGGGGACTGGCTCCGCGCGACAGTTCGGCTTTTCCATTCGCCCTCGCTAACGCTTCGGGTTGGAGTTGGATGCGGGGTACTAACCCGAAGCGTTAGCGAGGGCGGCGGGGCAAGACATTTCGGATCGCCGCGCGGTGCCTGTCCCCTTTTTCAACCGGCCTTCTGAGGCCGGAATCCCATGGCCTCCGTTCAAGCCGATCCTCCCGCCTATTGGACTCCCCGACGAACCGCCCTTGCAACACTGGTCGTGGCAGCCGTCGCGGCCCTGTTCGCGATTCTCTATTTCTTTCAGGCTGCGGTCTTTTGTTTGTTCATCGGCATCGTCGTGGCGACCGCTCTGCGGCGGCCAGTGGCTTGGCTCGAGCGGCGTGGGTTGCAGCACGTGACGGCCGTCGTCGTCGTATTCACGGTGGCGACGATCGTTCTGGCGGTGGCTTTGGGCTTCGGCGTTCCCCTCATCGCGGCGCAAGCTCTCGATCTGCGAAATGCGTTGCCGGGATTCTATGAACGGGCCCGCGGGCGACTGCTGGATTCCTCGAGCGGGCTGGTGCATCATTTCGCCGAGCAAACGTCGACAACGCTGCCGTGGCTGGCGGCCAACCCGACGGACGGCCACGCGCCGGCGGCATTCGCGCCCCCGGCGCTTCGCTACTTGGGCGACTTCTTGCCCGACTTGCTCTTGTTCGTGGCGATGCTCATGTTGGCGTTTTATTGGTCGTTGCAAGAAGACCGAACGCTCCGGGCCGTGCTGTTGCTCGTCCCCGTGCCGCGCCGAGACGCGGCCCGCGAGTTGATCGACGCCATCCAAGCGAAGGTGGGTGATTTCGTCTTCGGGCAGAGCATTCTCTGCTTTGTCATCGGAATGCTGACGCTGATCGCTTACACCATCATCGGGCTGCCCCATGCGCTGCTGCTGGCAATTCTGTCGGGCGTCTTGGAAGCGGTGCCGGTGATTGGACTATTGACGAGCGCTTTGCCGGCGGCGTTGGTCGGCTTGTCGATTAGCGGCGGTAAATTCCTTGGCGTCGTGATCGCCATCACCGCGATCCATCTGACCAACAATCTGTTCTTGGCGCCCCGGATCATGGGCCGATCGGTTGGCTTGCACCCGATCGTCACTTTGCTGGCGTTAGTCGGATTCGGCGCATTATTTGGACTTCCAGGAGCCGTGCTGGCGATTCTTCTGGCGTCGATCGTGCAGTTGCTCATGGATCGGTTGCTGCTGAGTCGCGAAGCCCAGACCGCCGCGCCCGTCGCGGGCCGGGATCATATCAGCTTGTTGCGGCATGAGGCCCAGGAACTCCTGCATGACGTGCGACAGAATTTGCGCCACAAGGACGAAGCATCGACGCCGACGAACGACCATTTCGAGGAAGCCATCGAGACGATCGCTTGCGATTTGGAACGGATACTATCCGCGGAATCCGACGAGCGGGGCGGAGTGAACGGCGAAGGCGAGGTCGTCGGATGACTCGCATCGCTCTCAATACGGCGACCGTGCTGGCCACGCTAACGGGCTTAGCCATCTTGTGGCAATTCCGCGGAGCCGCCCTGATTTTTTGCATGTCGCTTGCGTTGGCCGCTGCCGTTAGGCCCGCGATCGAGTATTTCATGCGGCGCGGCATCCCGGTGGCCTTGGCCGTTGCGGCAACTTATCTGCCTCTGCTGGGCATCATTGGGCTGTTGATTTTCCTGTCGGTCGACCGATTGGGACAAGAGTTCAACCAAATGGCCGAGGATTCTTCCCGTGTCTATCACCAGATCGATGAGCATTGGCGCGATGGCAACTGGATCCAACAAGAGATCGCTCGGCTGCTTCCATCCAGCGACGCGGCCGGGAAATCGCAGCGCGGCGGTTGGGAGTTGGATTTCGCAAGAACTCTCTTCGGCCTGACGCTCAGCGCGGCCGGCGTCGTGTTCGACGCCCTATTGATTGTCGTCATGAGCGTCTATTGGTCGCTCGATCGGATCCATTTCGAACGGCTGTGGCTCTCGCTGCTCTCCGCGGGCACGCGCGCTCCGGCGCGCCAAATCTGGCGGGCCATCGAAACTGAGGTCGGAAAGTATCTCCGCAGTGAGTTTCTGCAAAGCCTGTTCGCCGGTCTGCTACTGGCGTTTGGGTTTTTGGTGATCGGCTGTCGGTATCCTGTTCTGTTGGCGCTCATCGGCGCGGGAGCCTGGCTGATCCCTTGGGTCGGCGTGCTGTTTGCCGTTTTGGCGTTGGCCCTAACGTCGGTGCCGTCCTTGATGACCGACCCGCTCTGGCACTCTCTCATCATCCTTGGCGGAGCGACTCTCTACACATGCATGGTCTTGCTGCTGCTCGAGATCCTTATCGAACCGCGGCTATTCGATCGGCAGCGATATAGCACCGTGCTGAGCGCCTTCGTTGCCATCAGTTTGGCGCTCGTATGGGGCGTTTTCGGACTCTTGGTCGGACCCCCTTTGGCCGTCGTCCTGCAGGTATTCGGCAGCTATCTGTTTCGCCGGCGGTTGGGTCTGACGGGCGAAACCGTACAAACTCCAGCCGAAGTGGCCGCGCGACTGGCGGCATTGCGCAAATCGCTGAGCGATTCGGAGTCGCCGCCACCCGAACTGACGAGCATGGTGGATCGCCTGACCGCTCTCATGGAGGAAGTGCGGAATGAATTGGGCACTCCCGAGACGCCATCGAGCGAGAAAAGCCGAAACAATCGGCCGATTGCGGCGCCGGTGGAAGCGATTCGGCCATAGCAGCCCGTTGAAGAATCATTGCAATTTGCACTGTATCGTGTGCTGCTGGGTCTGCCAGTGCGAATTCTCCGAGGTAGCAACAATCCTCCGCCCGTTGGCACGGGGTTCGCTCCCCTAACAGGAAACGAGGCGATGAAATACTTCAGTGACCTTCTCGAGAGAGGGTAATACCATGAAATCGCACGCCAATCGTTGCTACATTCTATTGCTCGCACTCGCATGGCTGGCCGTCGCTCCGTCGTCGAACGCCGCCGCCGCCGAAGACAACACGCACGAAGGCCTTGTCGTTTCCGCCGGCGCGGGAAGACTGGCGATGACCGGCGTCGACGGGAAGGACCGCTCGTATGACATCGGCGACGCCGTCAAGATCATGGTCAACGGCCACATGGGCAAGCTGGACGATCTGAAAATCGGGATTCGCATTCGTGTGACTACCGATAAAGTCGGGCATGCATTGACCGTAGCCACGGTCGACGCGACCAAGGGGCAACTGGCTACCGATTGATGAATTGCCGTTCGGCCAGAGGCGAGGAGATCGGACGATGTATTCAAAGGAACTGCGGCCATCCGCGAAAGAGAATCGCTCGCAGCATCGCGAGGTCGTAAAATCGCCGCTAAAAAGTCTCTGCGACTTTGACGGCGCCTTGGCTCGATTGGGCGGCGACCGACGGCTTCTGATCGAGTTGGCGCATATCTACATCGAAGACGCCCCGATGCTGCTGGTGCGCATCACGAACGGGGTTCGTGATTCGAATTGTCCGGATGTGCTCCACGCCGCTCATCGGTTACGCGGCTTGGCCGCCAACTTCGGCGCGCCGTCGGTCACCGAGCCGGCGCTGCGGCTTGAGGAATTCGCGTTGGCCGGCCGGCTTGAAGATTCCCCTGCGACGGTTCAACTTCTCCAGACCGAAGCCGTGCGGCTGGAAAAAGCTCTAGAGCCTTATTGCTGACCGCGGCATTCTCGTTGTGTCGACCAGATTGACCGGTCGCGCGCTCTTTGACACATCAATTTGGCTTTTTCCAAGCCATTTCCGCCATTTTTCACCGGTCCGTTGACAACGACCCGCCGCGTCGTTAATCTTTGCGCAGCTTACCTATCTATCGCGTCCTGCGAATGCTTGGGGGAATCGGACGAAGACGCTTGGAATATTTGGCTTCGTAAGCCTGCATAAAGGAACGACAACTATGTTTCACAGAATCGCGCATCGAATCGCATTTGTGTTGGCGCCAGTGGTCGTGCTCGCGCTGGGAAGCCCGGCTGGGGCAAGTTGGTTTCATGGCAGCCGCTCGTCGGGCTGTTGCAGCTCGGGCTGCTGTTGCGGGGCCGGTTGCTGCGAAATGGCGCCCGTCGGCGGTTGCACCTATCAAACCGTCCAAAGGACGATCCTGGTGCCGACGATGGTCACCGAAATGCGCACCGTGAATGCTTGCGAATATCGAACCGAGCAGCGCCAGCGCACTTGCACGATCTACAAAGCCGTCCCCGAGACCCGGACGGTCCAATGCGAATACACGGTCCTGGTTCCCGAAACGCGCTCCGGGACGGTGAACTGCGTGCAATACAAAACCGAAGCACGCACGCGAACTTGCATGGTCGGCAAAGAAGTCGCCGAAACCAAGACGGTCCAATTCACCTACACGGTTCCGGTTCCTGAAACGCGCACCCGAACGGTCGAATACACCGTGTGCAAGCCGGTCATGAGCACCGAAACGGAACAATACTCCGTCTGCGTTCCCTACACGGAAACTCGGCACGGCACTCGCGAAGTTTGCAAGATGGTGCCATCGCCCGCGAGCTATTCCGTCTGCGTCGATCAAGGCCATTGGGAAGATCGGCCGGTTCCGAGTTGCGGATGCACGTCCGGCTGCGGCTGCCGTCCGACCACTTGGTGCGGCTGTGGCTGCTCGGCCTGCTGCGGTTGCGATTGCGCCCCGGCCTGCCACACCTGCCGCGTTTGGGTGCCGAATTGGGTGACGCAACAAGTCCAATGCACCGTGATGAAGCCGATCACGGAAAGCGTGCCGTGCGATTACCAGGTGACTTTGTACAAGCAAGAAACTCGCTCCCGAACGGTGCAAGTTTGCCATCTCGTGCCGGAAACGCATAGCGAGCAAGTGCAATACACGGTCTGCGTTCCTCAGACGCGAACTTGCACGCGAGAAGTGGTCGAATGCAAATGCGTTTACGTGCCCGTCACCGAAACCGTCAACGTCTGCGTCCCCTACACCGTTCCGCGGCAAGTGCAATACACCGTCTGCGTGCCGCAAACCCGAACGTGCAGCCATGAAGTCACCGTCTGCAAATATGTTCCCGAGCAACACACGGAAACCTACGAAGTTTGCGTGCCGTACACCGTGCAAAAGCAAGTCGAGGTGCAAGTCTGCAAGCTGGTCCCGCAGACCGTCACCTGCCAGATTCCGGTCTACACCGGCTGCGGCGGCTGCGTCTCCGCCCCCTCCTGCGGCTGCGGGAATTGATCGAGGTGCCAGGAGCCCGTAGCGCCAGCAAGGGTGAAATACCAGCAAGGGTGAAATATGCGAACGGCATTTCTAATTGCCGGAAGTATCAGTTTCTGCCTCTGCGCGCCCGCCACGATTCAAGCCGCTGAGACTCAAGCAGCGCCGAACCGCGAAATCGCGGTTGTCGAAACCGATGATTCGATTCAAATCGACACCGACGCCCTCCAAGCGGTGGTTCGCAAGAAAGGCTATGTCAGCGGCATCGCCGCGGGGACATTTCTCGACAAGAAGACCGGGGCGCGCGACATCGGCTTCGGCCTGCATATCATGGACTTTCTTCTCGCCCCCGGTTGGCGCGACGATGGTTACGAGCGCGATCCGAAGCTGCACGGCAATCTGCCGAAGCACTACGTCGAAGGCCCGCAGATTTGCACGCAGGCGAAAGTGCTAAAGTCGGAGATCACCCGCGGCAAAGATTTCGTCGCCATCCGCTTGCGCTACACCTACAACAAGCCGGGCGAAGGATTCAAGGCCGGCTCGACGTGGGAACAAACGCTCGTCTTCCAGCCGGGCGTGCGCTACATCCTCTCCTGCGAACGCATCACCAGCGCCAACGACGTCGACGACCTGTTCTATCGCCTCGACATGCCGGGCCATATTCGCCACAAGGGCGACGACACGTTCGCGCAGGTCTATCTCAGTTACCTGCCGCAGCCGATCCCCGCGGCGAAGTTCAACGACGATTTCGCCCCCGACGCCCAGTTCCTTTATCAGCGCAAGCCACGCACGGGCAAATCGGAATCCGTGCCCGAGCGAATGATTCGAGCCTATCAGGTGAAGCAGAGTGGAAAACCGGGCCCGTGGCTGGCCGGCATGACGCTCGATCCATCGGAAGTCGCCGAAGCCTGGTGCCATCAGCGGGGCTACGTCTGCCTGATCGAAGAGCTTCACCGCCGCCACGTCAAAGCCGGCGAAACCTTCGGCGCCGCCTACGTCATCGGCTGGTTCGACGACATCCCCGAAATGCAAAAGGTGTACGAC
>Ga0182024_10004369_pt1 | contig 32630 bp, 26 predicted proteins | sample P32metaG_FD_120480 | JGI IMG/M metagenome (GOLD analysis project Ga0182024, IMG submission 120480) | Permafrost microbial communities from Stordalen Mire, Sweden - P3-2 metaG (Illumina Assembly) | ecosystem: Environmental > Terrestrial > Soil > Wetlands > Permafrost | place: Sweden: Stordalen...
ACAATCGAAGGGTTCAAAGAACCTTGGACCCCCAATTTTGATGCGAAGCCACTCACCCCAGAGATCATCGGTGCAACCAGCGGCCCCGTTTATGATGGTGCCCAGGTTTTTGACACAAGAGGATGTCTCTACTGCCATACCATTTCCGGTCACGGCGGCAAACGCGGCCCTGACTTGACCGACGTGGCCAATCGTTTGACTCATGACCAGATCGTGATCAGGATCGTTAACGGCGGCTACAACATGCCAGCCTACGCCGGTAACATGACGCCAAAGGAACTGGAAGATATCACCACGTTTCTGGAATCCAGAAAGTAACTTTCCGGTGCACAGTTTTTGAAGGAATTTGGGGGGGTTGCTCTAGACAGCATGTTTCTCTGATGAATTCTGGCGCTTTGCCTGGAAGAAAGATAGGAACTCACCGCCGCATAAAGCTGGAGGATGTCCTTCGATTTATCCATGGGTCCCAGCCATTGCACCGAATGTAGTGCCGCACCGAACTGAGACACCGGCAAGATGCGAAGTCTGATTCACTCTTCATCAAAGCAAATCTGAAACAAATGCTAATGACCGCAGCTCGATCCCCGCCAAGAACTAAGATGGCTTTAGTGCCTTCAATTGGAATTAGCCGATGCCCACAAGTAAGATGAAGCAAATTTGCAATTTTTGCAAACGCAGTGACGTGACAGACTTCAGTACCTGTCGATATTGCGGAGCAAAGTATGGCACATCTCCCACGAATGCTTTCAAGGATTATTTGACTAAGAAAGTCGTGGCCGTTGGTACTGCAGCGCTCTGTGTTATCGGCTACATAGCGTTCAGAACAGCGTTCAAAACCTTCCTCTCCAACGTCGAGAACTCAAGCAGCGAAGCAGTCATCAACTATAATGCCAACGAACGCCGAAACGAAGCTCTTGCACCGATCGGGAAAGAGATTCTTCTTTCGCATCGACCAAGAGTCTTGGAATTTTTTGCAACAGGGTCTGGACCTTGCCAGGGATACGGTCCACTAATTGAAGATGCCAGAAACCGATATGCCGGAATAGATTTTTATCGATATGACGTGGACGATCCAACGAACCGAAAACTTAAGGAAAGTTTGGGAGTGCAGGAAATACCTGTGACTTGCTTTTTCGATCGCAACGGTAATGAAGTTGATGAGCAGACCGGCAGCTTGCAGCAGGAGATCCTTGATGGTTACCTGAACAAAATTGCCAGGTAACCGTCTCCAATGACCAGGGCTATACTGGTTCTGGCTGGACGAACCAGCTAAAGTAATCACTTGTTTTGATATATGAGCCACGAAGCTATGCCCAGAGGAAAATTTGATCCATCAAAACTCGAAAAGGGAGAAGTTTATGAGCTTCCCCCAGCCGTTGCAGCATTGGTCGAGGAGAAGACTAAAGAAGCTGAGGATGACGTACGCTCATCTCTAGTTCATTTTATGTGGGGAATGGAGCATTTAGAGCTGGTCTCTCAAGCCGCCAAACTAATGGGCTGCTCGACAAAAGAGTACATGAAACAGGCGCTTTACCATCAAGCACTAAGGGACGTAGAACGCCACTCCATCCATTGTCCTGCTCATGGCATTATTACAACGATTCACATAACCGGTGGCCGCGGCTCGTGGGAAAGGACACCTGCCCCTATCACTGGTTATTCAAGCACCGGCATCTTCTCCGATCCGGCAATGGGCTTGATAAACCGGTGGCGTCACTCTGAGCGTTAGACAATTTGCTTAGCAGCACCGAATGTAGTGGCGCGACGAACTGTACACGAACTGTACATTGTTTTGCGCGAATTCGATTGGAGGCTACGGGCAATGAGCTGGATCCTTCCCGAGGAATATGGAAATGAGGAACGTTTTGAGCGCAAGTTGCAGATCGAAAGAGACGAGGCCAGCAAGATCCTCACAGAGATTCTGGGCTCGTAGATCGACTCGAAGCTGTCCACCAATTTGTCCGCCAAGAAACGATCGACTCACGACCAGGCATCAGTGGGGATCTGGCCGTCTGGTCGCTCGAACAAGCTGCGGTTATCCTCACTGGATGCGCTATTTCCTATAACCAAAGCTCTGTCTGTTCGCTAGACTGTCTAAATGGAGGATCGATCCAAAAGAATGGATTCCTGGCTCAGTCTACTAGCGGCGCTCAGCGTTTCATACGTTTTGCTTACCCCAACAGCTTTGGCGAGTGGTGGCAATACAAGTCAGCCTGGCAAGGCATCCCGACTTGTCTGCCATGATCACATTCTGTCTAAATATGATCCTTTCGTCGGTTGGATTCCCAGACTAACCCCTCGCGACCTTTGGTCGGGCTTGCCGCTTTACTCGCCAGACAAACGGTGGGTTGCCTATACTCGCACACATGCCGAACTTTCTCATCTGGAAGTTTATTCCGTTGCCACCAAAAAGCTGGCTTGGGATTATATCAATCGTCACACGACACCTTACGGTACCAATGCGGCTATATAACTTCAGTTGGTCGCCCGATAGCAAGAAACTAGCGGTTGCAGAGGATGTTTGTGCATCAATCTTTGATGCAGCGACCGGCAAACGTGAACAGGAGTACAACGGACTGGGATATATCTTTTTTGACGCGCAGTGGTCGCCCGATGGCAAACGTATCGCCTTTGTTGGAGCCAAGAGTCCAACGCACATCGAGACGGTTCAAATATGGGATCCAGCATCAAAATTGGTGAGCTTTGAGACGTCAGACGGCGTCGGCAGCGGCGTGCGATGGTCACCAGATGGCAAACTTCTGGCTTTCAACCTGCCGATAGATTTGGAGCGAGAAGCGCAGACTGAAGACCAAAAGTGGGGTAGAAAATTGGGACCCCGAGCAAATAGCCGGAGAGTGACGCGAAGGGTTATCGAAGTACGTCTCCCCATTGGTGGAGTTGATGGATAAAACAACGTAAAGCGTCTGAGAATAAAGCTGGGTTGCAATTCGCCTCAATGCAAACTTCTGGTCCGCACTCTGGTTCGAGTTCCTTCCCTGTTTTCGCTCTACTAGCGGTAGCATTTTCTCTGTAGAACGCCTCAATATCTTTGGGAGAAACCCGCTCCAATAACTGTCCGAGCCCCCGGCCTACAAAAGAGAAGCCCTCAAAAAATCCATAAGAGAAGTAGCAATACGGGCTTTATTACTTCGATAGCAGCGCCACCCAACCATTGATAAGGAAATCATGCGTTCAATCTTGCGTGAATACCAAGCTGGGTGAACAGTCCGCTATCCGGGGTATTCCACGGACTTGCTACCTTAGCGCTTGTCGATCTAGTTTTGCACCGGCGACAGTCAACAATTCTAACATTGCCGGAGCATTCTTTTTTTGATTCCTCGGAACCCGAGCCGCCGCGGCCGGTGGTCAGCTAGGGCGAAGACGCGTCGAGCCTGCTTTATTTTGCAGGTTAACATCGCACCAAATTCAATTAAGGCGCGGACTGCGCCAGTGGAGCGCGTACGGAGCGCGAGTGTGCCACTGATTAATTGCATTTTGATCCTTGTGAGTCCTTTCGTAATTGTTCTTGCCTGGAGCCAATTTTCTTGGCTAGAATGAAGATCTCGCTGAAAGATTTTTGCATCGTCGCACCAGCCTGAGCCTGTTCAATCAACCGATCCGTCAATTCATCAGCAGCTTTCAGGTAAAACGCTTTGCGTTGTCTGGCCCGACTAGCCGTGTTTGGATTCCTTTCTGCGACCGACTTTTCTCTCTGCTCCCAGATCTCCGTAAATTGCATATATTTTCCACGTTGGTGCTCACCCTGCTCAACGGCGGCGGAAACACGGACTGCAAGTAGGTCAAGGTCAGAACAAACACTTGCCAAGAAATTGAGGGCTGCCTCAAGCTTTGGCAACTCCCAGTCTCCCATCTCCGAATCGATCTGCTTCATGAGTTCTGATAGCTTCGCAATTGCATCCTCTTCACGTTTCGCGACTACTCGTTCCGCAGTTTCGAAGCAACCTTCATGTTTGTAATTCATGTTTTGCATCAGAAATTCTGCCAGACCTTCGGCGTCCTTTTCACGCTGCATCACCTTCCTTTCCATTTTGTCGATAACTTCAAGTGCTCCATCGGAACTGGTTTTTATGAGGATCCTTTCGGCGCGGTTGGTTGCTTGTTCTGCCCCTGCGAGAGCCGCTTGAGTTTGGTATCCTAACCGCCACTCTTCCAGCTTCCATTTCAATCTGTATAACATGGCCCTGATGTTTGGCACAGGAAGCTGCTCCCGACAAGATCGATGAGGTTTATTTGTTTGCATTTTAACCCAGTGAAAAAGTTCCTTCAAGATTTGCATCGTAGACCGGCGTCGCATGCGGTGGGATAATCGAGCTGAACCCACTTGAATAAGTTGCCTAACTAACTAATCGTGCTCAGAGCTGTGTTCGACCTTCGATCTGAGCTCCGTGCGCAGTAATCGCGCCGATCGTTCGCGATTATTGAGATAAAAACTGCAGGCAGTGACGTTCCCTTCGTGCGCGGCTTGGTAGAGGCAGTTGGTGATTTGTCCACCAAGACCCAGGTATAATACGGTGGAAGATTTGGGAGGCAATTGCATGTCTGAGTCCCGTAGTACCAAGGTTTTCGGGGATCGGTGCCTTTCAAATGCACACCTACGGATCGGTCGGATACATTCGATGAGCAAATGGGATGCTGATCCAAATACCCACGATAAGAGACAATGAGCTCGGCTTTGAAAAGCTTTCTTTGATCTGTGCTGAGGCCCGCCACACCAAGGGAGCGATCTGTTTCAGATTTGACGGTTGCGGCTTCTTGATGCAGAACGCGGTGGCAGTCCTTGGTGGACTATACAAGCTCCTCGTCGCCCACGGCGTTGACGTTAGATTTGATTGGTCTACACTGCAACCGGCGATCAAGGCTAATCTTGCCCAGAATGGCTTTTGTGCTGAGTGCGGACTAAGTGGCGCGGAGCCCTGGTCCGGCAATTCAATACCGTTTAGGCACGACTCAATCAAAGACACTGGAGCCATTGGGCGTTATTTGAGGCACGCTTGGCTTGGAAGAGGATGGATCGGAATCAGCGACGGACTTTCTGGGCGCATCCGGGCGAAAGTGTATGAGATTTACGAAAATGCCTTTACGCACAGTTCCAGCCCCGTTGGCGTTTTCAGCTGCGGGCAGTACTATCCCAGAATGAAACGGCTAAAGCTTTCTGTAGTCGATTTCGGGATCGGCATCGCAAGAAATGTTCAAAATCACTGGAATGCAGAAATCACGCAACAAGGGTTTGATTTAGAAGATTTAGACTTTGCTGAGGATTTGAAACTTTCCGATGAGAGCGCGCTGGCAAAAGCCTTTGAGAAAGGCTTCACAACTCGACCGAGCGGGGAGCTGGGCGGCCTTGGGCTCAGCTTTCTGAATAGATTTATCCAGGTTAACGGCGGAATCATGCACGTCTTTAGCAATGGTGCATATGTTGTAATTGATCAAATGGGGAACAATACCTAGGAGCACGTGTCCCATTTTCAGGCACCATGGTCAATATCGACCTGAAATGCGACGATAGCTACTACTATCTCAAAGGCGAGTTGTAAACAAATGAACGAACCAGCGCCCCAAAACAGTATCTCTCTTTTAGCTCTGATCGGCGAGGACTGCCTTTCTTCAGAAGACGGGCGGAGAATCTATGATCTGATCGCCCCTATAGTCTTGCAAGGAGGAACGGTACTCTTAGACTTCGGTTCTGTAAATTCCTTGGCATCGCCCTTTTTGAACTCGGCCATTGGCCGGTTGCTCAGTCAGATTAACGAAAAAACTTTACGAGATCGCGTCCGGTTTCTTAATCTAAATTCTGACATGAAGGCAGATATAGAGTTAGTCATAGAAAACGCAAGCGAGTATTTCGCTGATCCTTCCATTAACTCTGTGGTATTTAATTCGGTGCGGAATCTTGCTGAGCAGCGGTGACGGGCTACCGCTCATTCGAGCAAAAGTAGTCGATATCGCTTCATATAAGCCGTCCGATGCGGACAAATTCTTGGTAGATACCAATATTTGGATTGAATTGGGGTACTCGCGACTTACTGCACATCCAGAGTCAGTGCCGATGCTTGAAACGACGTTCATGGCATCTGCGAAGAAAGTAAAAAGTCAGTTGTTTCACACACCACTCAGTTTGGCTGAAATTGCTCATGTAATCGAACAAGCAGAGAGAGAATTGTTCAACAAGCGAAATCACTCCCAACTTTCACTCAAAGAATTTCGACATGGGGAGGCGACGAAGCGAAAGAAGGTTGATGAGTTGGTCGCCAGTTGTTGGAGACTCGTGCGTAGATTGTCTCAGAGTCTATGTTCGCAGCTGGATGACAATGCGACAGACGCGGTATTAACAAGCTTTCTCGAAAACGCTCTCGATGGATATGATCTTTTCATGCTGCAAGCAATGCGCGCGAATAATGTACCCCAGATCATCAGCAATGATGCAGACTTTGCGGGTGTTCCAGGAATAGCTCTTTTCACCGGGCGCTACAACATTCTGAAAAAGGCTAGGCAAACAAAACAAGGGTAAGGAGCTTCAGACGGCTCGTGCTGCTTGCGGTTTTTCTTTTCCAAAACCGAATGCCGTATTGCAAGCTTAGTCGTTGTCGCACAGATCTCCAATAGTGGCTTCCAGCACAGAGGCAAGCCGTGCCAATGTTTTCAACGAAGGGTTGCGTAAGCCACGCTCGATGTCGCTGATGTATGTCCGATCAGACCAGACTCTCTCCGCCAAGCGATCTTGAAATACAGATAAATAAAGGACGCGTTCGTGGCAAAGAAGGAACAACGAAATCAAAATCTAGTACCCGCACCATTCCAATGTTTTCTATAGTGGGCGACACATTGACAGAACAAAAGAAGAATCCAACTCAGCATGTCGATGGGTACGTGTTCCTGACCAAGCACGGGCAGCCTTATGATAAACACGCGGACCGTGAATGGAGATCGAAATGCTAAAAACGCCCGTCAACAAAGGCTGACAGGCTCACTGTTTTAGCTGATCAAAAATAAAATGGTGGAGGCGGCGAGAATCGCACTCGCGTCCAAAAACATCGAGAGATAAGCCTCTACAAGTTTAGTTCAGAATTCTCCCAGTCTCCTTGCGGACCGCTGAGCGAGGCCTGAACTGCCATCCGGGATCGCGATTATGTCTTATGCTGAGCTAGCAATCGCTAACTTCGCTCAGCGGCAACCACCGTGGTTGACCTAATGATGGCGGGTGGTCAAGCCTTCACTAAGTCCAGCTATCTTAGTTTAAAGAACTAAGCAGCCAACGCAATGCGCTGGGCTGGGAATTTGATGACGTTATTGGCATCTGTTGTTTTGCTCTGTTTTTTACGAGGACCTGAGCGACCTCGACCTGCAGCTTACGACACAACATCCCTGTCGAATCTAAACGCCCCCATGTGTAATGGGTTCAACGCTCTTAATATGCAATTTTCAGGGTTCGAAATGCCCGCGATGCGGACAATGTGGCTTATATAGAACCATTATACCCAGTATTGGGGCATATTCAGAAAGACGACAGCGAAGAAAGTCTGTTCCTTGCCGCCAAGACCAGGAAAACCCCTACTGACAATCCCCGCTTACCTGTGTCAAGCTAGTTAAACCGGCAATCGTTACTATAAATGAGCATTTTTAGCCAACAGCTCCGTTTCGAGCCACTTACTGCGCAACGTCGCAAGGAACTGCATAGCGAGCTCATCGCGTTGTCTTCCGTCATAGTTTTAGTGACACTGGCCATTCTTTGCCAGACTCACCGGCTCGAAATCAATTCGTTCTTCGGCACTATTTTCGACCCGATCACCCACCCCCTCTCTGCGTTTGTCATCCAGTATTTTCTGGCACCGTTAGTTGGGCTGCTGAAACATGCTCATCCTGACCCCGTAATGCTCAAGGCGATTGCGAACACATTCAAATTTATCGGCTCGGGGATTAGTGGTTTGTTGTGCTATGTGTTGCTACCGCTTACCCCGATAGCGTTTCTGGTTGGAATTCATTCTGGTTTTTTGGGATTCAAGCAGTCGAAAAACGCCTCTGTGCTATCAGAAGAGTGGCGCAAATGGTTTGTGCTGCACTTCGAGCCCAGAGTCTACATCCCTCTGGAACAGCCATCAGTGTGGAAGGAGTTGGTCGGCGCATTTTTGCTGTTTCTGGCAGCGTATGTGACCTTGTTCTTTGCCTTTAGCGGAGCGCTAGCGGCTGCTATCCCCTCGCTAGTGGTACAAATGACTGATCGAGGCGTGACCAATTGGCTGATTGCCAGCTTGCGCGACGCCCATTTCCACGTGCCGCACCAATGGGAAACCTATCTGTCGCTGCAGAACCACCAGGCTCAGCTAATTCATGCCGATAATCCCTGGCAAGTTCTGTTCAGAGACGCACCTGAGTTGCGTGTCTATGCGATGCCCGCAGGTCTGGTCAAGTACAGACTTTTTGTAGCAGCATTCGTCAGTCTTTTCGGCGCCATCCCCTTCACGCTTTCAATGATTGCAGCGGGCTTGGACAACATCTCGTCAAACAGCTTGAAACTGACACCGACGCGCATAACCAAGGTACAAAGATGTCTCTACTTTTTCTGGCATATTCAGTCGTGGCGCTGGAGTCAACTTGCCTCGGTCGGCAAAGAGAGCACCAGCAGTGATGAATATATCCTTTCCTTTGCCAACTGCAAACCACGCCAGTTGAAAGTAAATGTTGCCGCCCTAACTGCCACCAATCAGAAACTGTTTTTGCAAGCGCTTGCTGAATTGGCAGTGTGCTGCGAATTCTCCAAAGAAGTGAGTGATGAGCTGGCTGCGCCTAATGCTGAGGCACCAAAAGGCTATACTCTTTTTTGGGAAGATGCGCTGCGCTCGAAACGCAAATCAACCGTATTTGTTCCGCTTGCTGAAGGGGCATTGCTCAACGATGGTCGTATTAAGATTGTGCGTCAGCTAGCCGGTCAAGGTTGGGCCGCTACATATCTTGCTCGCAAAGGCGACGAGCTGGTCGTGGTCAGAGAATCGCACATGTCAAACGAGACAGAAGCAGCCAGGCGTGCGGCCGCTATGCTGCAACGCGAATCGGTCGTGCTCAGCGCACTGAAACATGATGGCATTGCCACTGTGCTCGATCATTTTGTCGAGAATGAACGAAGTTATCTGACACTTGAATACGTTGCCGGCCGCGATTTGCGCCAACATATCGAGCTGGCAGGGGCAATGAGCGAGTCAGCGACTCTGGAGATTGCCCTCAAGCTTTGCGACATCCTCGAGTATCTGCATTCGCAAGATCCACAGATCATCCACAGAGACATCTCACCAGACAATTTGATCCGCACCGAATCAAAGCAGTTGAAGCTGATCGATTTTGGTGCCTGCAAACAGTTCGTGGAGAATGCCACTGGCACCATCGTCGGGAAACAGGTGTTCATGGCACCAGAACAGCTGCGGGGTAAAGCCGTAGCGCAGAGCGATATCTATTCGCTTGGCGCAACATTGCACTATTTGTTGACTGCGATTGATCCAATTGCATTGACTGAATGTCATCCGCGCGCATCAAACGAAACGGTTTCCCAAGAACTGGATGGCCTAATTGCCGCCCTGACAAACTTCGAACAGAGTCAGCGGCCATCCTCGATCACGCAGGTCAGAGATAAACTCACGGCTATCAAAGCGCAGGCAGACGACATTGGAATGTTCGTGAAACTAACACACAAATTTAATAGCATCCGTCTGAAAACCGCTGAAAAAGTGCCTGCCGGAGAAAGCCTGTGAGCAGCGAAATCATTGAGTTCAAGCAAACTGGACTGACCAAGGAAAGTCTCCAATCTGCCGGGAAAGTAACAATTATATCTGCCATATTTCTGGCTTTTTCGCTCAGTGGATTGCCGGCCTTTTGTGCCAGCGTTATCTGGACAGTCTTAAACATGCAGTCGATTCTGCACGTTTCTGCCACAAGCGCTCAGGTTTTCAAATACTGTTACCTGATGAGCATCGGCACTGCTTTGCCACCAATTGCGCTGCTAGCAGCGTTCGCATGGACCACAAGAAATGTGGACAAGCTCTCAGCAAATTTGATGGTATCAGAGGATGGTGTCAGATGGAAGCCACATAGCGTTGCTACAGGTCTGCTGCTCAAGGTTTTTGGAGAACAAAGCACGTTGGTTCCGTGGAGCAGAATTGCCATCGTCAGCGCCGGAGAGCAGCTTTGCAAGCTCAGATCGGAATACGGTCTCGTTGTAGATCAAGAAGCATACGCGAAACATTCTCGTCAGAGCGTTGACTCAGAGTATCTGACATTAGGACAGCGTCAACATATCAATTTTGTTGGCAAAAACAAAAAAGGGCTTCTCAAAAGAATGGTATCCATTCACGCCGATGCAATGACGCCTGAATCGAAACTACAGTTGCTTTCTGCTGTGCAGCAATGGGCACCAGAACTTGCCATGACAGAAAAAGCGACAGCCATGCTAACGGGACCCACTCTGGCAAAGCGTGATGTGCAATTTACAGATATCTGGCTGGAAGTGATGGACGCCTCCCGTGAGCGCAAGCGGCAATCGGACCTTGCTGCGGGCGATCTGATGAATCACGAGCGCTATCGCATTCTCAACAAGATGGCTACGGGCGGGCAAGCTAATCTGTATCTGGCTGCCGACACGCAATTGCCCGATACAAATGTTGTTCTCAAGGAGTTTGTTTTATCGTCAGCAGGAACGGAAGGCGCTTTAAATTGTTTGGCGGAGTTTGAAAACGAGAGCAAAATCATGCAGTCTTTGGACAGCGCTTATTTTTGCAAGCTGCATGAAATCTTTGTAGAGGATGGCAGAGCCTATCTTGTTCTCGATCACATACCAGCGCGTTCACTGAGACAGATCGTGGCGGAATCTGGCAAACTTTCGCCACCGCATGTAGTGACAATAGCAAAGCAGCTGGCAGCAGCAATTTCTTATCTGCATCATCTCGATCCGCCAGTTATTCACCGCGACATTTCTCCGGACAATATTCTCTTGAGTGAGAGTAAGGCGCTGAGTGCGACTGAGGCACCGACTGGGACCGAGGTGACTGGGACCGAGGCACCGACCGAGGCGCTGACCGAGAGCGAAAGGAATACTGGATCGGAAGAGGTCAAGCTCATTGATTTCAGTGTCTCCACGCGAGGTGAAAGTGATATTGCCGGCAGTGCCGTAGGAAAACCCGCCTATATTTCGCCCGATCAGTTCCGCGGTCTGGCGAAGCGCACCAACGATATATATTCCTTCGGCGCCACCTTATTCTTCCTCCTAACAGGCGAGGATCCAGAACCCATATGCCAGGCGCGTCCATCCAGTGTTTGTGCGAACGTAGGCACCGCCCTGGATGACATCGTTGCCCGTTGCACGGTGCTGGATACTGCCAACGGATACGCCAGCATCGACGAAGTTTGCCAGGCACTGAATTCGATTACACCGATGGAATAGGATGGAGCAAGCATATGGCTGACTTTCCTTTGATTAACCTGATCATCGTAGGTGGTATCGTCCTCGCTGGGATTGGAGGACTCTCCATGAAGAAAGGCAAAGGGCGTCGAGTAAAGAAGGGTGCCCGACCACCAGGTGCCGGAATGTGGCGCGCAAACAAGCTGCTCGGAAAAGGAAATGCCGGCGCCCGAAAAAAGCGTAAACAGCTTGAGCGCCACATCGACGAGCGCCTCGATGAACTCGATAAACGCTAACGGGCACGCGCAGCCGACCCTATTCCACAAGACAGAGATGTTATCTGCCGGGAGAGTCCCTGATGGAATCTCCTCAAGTCCTGCCGCTTGTCCCAGATAATCAGCGGATTTCATTGCTTTCTTGTCTTAAAAGCAATATTGCCGGTAGTTACCCTAGTGAATGCGGAAAGAAATGGCTCTATTGTCATACTACTCTGTTGTAGAACTTCGGTGTCTACAAAACGGGTTTTAGTAGATTAAGTGTGGGTTGCAAAATCGCAGGATGAAAATACAGAGACACAACATTGTCGGCTTGTCCTTGATTCTCGCTCTTTGTTCCGTGGCTATAGGGGTAATCTATGGATTGGCGGGCAGGGGGCGCCAAGACGGTACCGCGACCGGTGGCATCTCACCAGTGCCTGTTTACGCTGCGCGTCAATGGTCAGCGCATGGATATTCAAGCGACGAGCTAAGCCGATGGAGGAGGATTCACCCAGGCGGTTACCAGACCGCTAGCAACGGCACTATAGGTCCCCAGGTCACGCCAGGGGAACAAATAGTCGTTCATTAGCGACGGTGATTTCCAAATTGAGAAGCATGAGCCCAACCAACTTCTTCTCGTGGTGGAAACGCTGGGAAGTGGCTGACTCACCTGGCGATTGTCAACCCGCACCACATTCCCTCCGCCTGCGATGAAAGTATCTTCCAGCCCCTTTCGTTGAGCGCGTTCTCTAGTTTGTGCAGCTTTTCCTGCAGAATTCCGGCACACAAAACCAATCCATCCTGCTCCAATAGCAGTTCGTATTCCGGCAAAAGCGAAATAATGTCTTCACATGTAAGATTGGACAGCAACGCATCAAACTTACGATCCTGCACCGCTTCCGTGCTGGCACAGAGAAGCTCAATCTTGCCGGCCAGGGCATTCAACTCAAGGTTCTTTTCCGCGACCTGGATAGCCACCGGATCCGGATCAACGCCAATCACTGTCGCATCCGGGAATAAAAATTTGCAGGCAATCGCTAAGATACCGCTGCCGGTGCCGACATCGAGCACCATGCGCGGTGCAGTGAGCTTCTCAATCGCACACAGACAATACTGAGTAGTAGCATGCAACCCCGTGCCAAATGCCATCCCCGGTTCCAGGATTAGCACCTGTCGCCCGCAAATCAATTCTTCTGTCAGCTCATCCATCGACCAGGGCGGGCAAATCAACAACTGGTCTCCGACCTTGAAGGGCTCAAAACCTTCCTTCCACTTCGACAGCCAATCCTCTTCCTCTTGAATCCTGTGTCGCAATGAAACCAAACTTCCGCCCAATCCATACTCTTCCAAACTGATGCGTATCTGCTGCAACAACTCCTCCGTCATCTCATTTTGATTGAACGTTGTTTCAATACGCACAACATCAGCATCGACGGGCTCAACCTGAGCCCCAATCGAACCGCACTGAATCATCAGCCAACAAGCAAGGTCTTCCTTATCATTGGGCGTCTCAAACGCAACAACCGTCCAGCTTTTCTTTTTCTCTTGTATTTTCTCGGTCATGATTCGAAAAATCCTAGCACACCGTTGACAGAATCTGCAGAATTTACGCTAGCGTATCAAATCCGATGGAATAAATTGGTGGAAGGCAGCGTCTATGTAATTAGTTGGAGTGAACCGCAGTCACCAGGGAAAAGAGCCGCATGCCAATAAACGAGCAATTCGAGGGTCTAACAGTTTGCTTTGTGGATCAGATGTTTAGACTTGCTTATTCGAGGGTGGGCAACGCCTCCGACGCGGAAGATATTGTGCAAGACACCTATCTGAAAGCGTACAGGGGCTTTAGCAGCTTCAGAGGGCAGACTGACGTCAAAAACTGGCTCACGCGAATTCTCATTAACACAATTCACGATCACTTTCGCCAGCGATCGCGCATGGTGGCAACAATCGATATTGGAGATGCGCTTGAAGAGCAGCCTGCAGAGCTGACTGTGGCAGACAGAGAAGATGAGCTGTGCAATTGCGAACTCGATTCTGCCTTGAAAAACGCGCTTTCTTCTTTGCCGGATCATTTTATGATTCCACTGTTACTCAGAGAGATCTACGAAATCTCTTACGATGAAATCGCCAGAATGCTAAACGTTCCAAAGGGAACAGTGATGTCCAGGCTGTTTCGAGCCAGAGTGTTACTTCGCAATCGGTTGCTTTCTGAAAGCAAGAAAGATCACAGGAGCCCCTCTATCTGATCGCGCAACCAACGTGAATAACGACTGCTGGAATCCAACTCCAGGTGTATACCATCTCTAGTGGTCCACGGTCCTGGCGGATTGAACAGCCACGTGTAGCTGTGCCTGTCAAACATCGGATCTATACAAGCCTCTGCTTCAGTTATGAAACGAGTCTGGGCAACTGCACTTTCTCCGGGTGGGTCAAACAGCACCACCTGAGACCCTTTGATGCGTAAGGAATCAATCAGCTCCTTAGCAAGTTTAGCGTGTTCCAATATCGACTGTTTCTTATCGTCACCCAGGGGAATAGACAGCGCCTCGATTTGTGCCTGGATGCATTTTTCTCTGGGAGCAGGATCAATAGGGCTTTTACCGATTATATTTCTGAAACCGGCAAGCAGAATTTCTGGGGGCTCGTACTCATTTCTAAGAGCAGAAAATATGTCGCCTGCTCTGAATTCAGCAGCCGTGCCGATCAGCACGAATCTTCTCACGCTGGGCCACTGCAGCGTATCGTCCATCTCCACAAGAACCAATTTGGGTGCCTGCTTGGAGCCGTTCAAAATGCTGAGCCCGGTGAGACAACCTTGGGCTCCAAAGCCAAGATGAGCGACGTCTTTGCCAAGGACATCATAATCAAGGAAATTTATTTTGGATGATCCTACAATTACTGCTTTCGGTTCAGCCTCTCTGTACCGCCACCGGTCCGCGGTGATCACATTCAGTTGATAGTTATCTCTTCCAATTCCGGGTGCCACCACACCAGACCAGATCAGAAGCTGGTATGCAGTCAATAGAATTAGGCTTATGACAAGGATTCTCATCAGAATTGGAAGTACACAAATTCTTGAGGCACACCTGAGCTGGTAATGACCAGGAATATCATCGCTGCCAGGCAACACTCTCTGACCACCGGTGGAAACTTTATTGAAGCGTTCTTCTCCTTCCAAACATCAGCAATATGCCAAATGAACACGGGAGCTGAAAACAGAACCATCATAAATAAATTTGATTTGTCAGGTGTCCAGCGCCAATTGTGCATTGTGTTACTGAAGAAGGACGGCACCATATGCAATGGCAATACAAAGACGCTCCAACCTAAAGTAACGAAGATAAATGCGGCAACGATCCTTACTACCAACAAGGGCACCGATTTGGCTTGACCATGGCTGAAGCCCAGCATCCGCTCCAGACACAAGCCAACACCGTGATAAATTCCCCATAGGGCAAAACCGACTTTACCTCCATGCCAGAGACCTCCTAAGAACATCACCGTCAGCAAATTGAAATATGTGCGCAGCGTTCCCTTTTTATTTCCCCCAAGCGGTATATAGAGATAATCTTTGATCCACAATGAAAGAGTGATGTGCCAGCGAGTCCAGAACTCTGCCAATGATTGTGAGCGATATGGAAAGTTGAAATTAACCGGCAATTTGTAACCGAAAGCCGCAGCCAATCCTATGGCTATTAAGGAATAGCCGGCAAAATCAGCAAAGAGACTGGCTGAGTAAGCCACTAACGCGCAGGCGCTTTCCGCTCCGCTCACTTGCGCAGAGTAGAAGGTTATTACGCGAGTGTATGGCACCAGATTATCAGCGACTACATTTTTGAGAAAGTAGCCAATGATCAGGTTCTCCAACACACACTTCCAATCAATGTCCTGGAAACGCTTGCCACCAATTTGGGGAAACAGTTGATGTGGTCTGACTATGGGACCAGCCGCCAGATGGGGAAAGAACGAAAAAAACAGCGATGTGTTTCTTATGTGCGACAATCTGCTTGTCGTAGATAACTCTGGCGGCCGGCGGATCGAATCGACTAACAAGCTGATTCCTTCAAAGGTATAGAAGCTTATGCCAATGGGCAGTGGCAACTGCGCAAGCAGCGAGAAAAGGCTGTTCGCATCTCCGGCTCCGGCAAGAAGGGAAGCAGCTAAGGCTGCATATTTGAAGCTCGCCAACAGCACAACATTGATTATGATGCACGCCGCTGACCAGGTTATTTTTGCTGCTCTGCCTGTTCGTGACATTATCTGCCAACTAGCAACAGAGTTGATGCCAATCGAGAAGATTAGGAGCAAAAGCCATTTTGGTTGCCCCCACGAGTAAAAAACCAGGCTCGCTGCTACCAGAAACCAGACCTGACGATTCCTGAAAATAGGTGAGTAGTAAAGTAAACAAACTACAACTGAGAACACAGCAAATTCGATTGAATTGAAGAGCATGTTGTATCTCTGCGTGCCTGATGTTCCGTTGATAGCCTTTGCCGATATCGACACAATTCTACGCTGTCAGTGAAATATGGGTATATCAGAACGAGGAAGTGGTTGAGCACTAGACACCAAGACTCCAAAATGGCAGATACGACTAACTCGACAACCGAGTTCAACGCCGAGTTCAAGCCGTTGAGGGGATTGAGCATTCCCTTTCCAAGACTGTTCCTAGCAGTCCGGAAGAGGCAGGAGCCCTGACAAAGATGCAACAGGAGTTGGATGCTGAAAACGCGACCAAGGGAACCAATCCGGACATATCTGCCCAGGTCGTCAAACAGTTGCAGTGGAATGTGGACGTAACGGGTAAAGAGTTATTTGTCTCGGCTGACAGAAAGATGAAAGTTCAAGACGACCGGCCGATTTCAGTTACATAAGCGCTCAAGGATGTTCAGCTAGGGCACCGTGCTTGAACGCGGCATGGGCGAATGCAGTGGACCAAATAATTCCAGCGGTGGATTGTCAGTGCTCCTGATGTCGTGGATCTGGCAGTGCGGCACGGCTGCGTGAAAAGCTGCAATTTCGCGAGGGCTCAATTTGCGCAAACTAAGATAAAGGTCGTCCAACCTGGTCATCGCTTTGAGATACTTTGCGCAAGCGCCGGTGACCTTTGTTTCGGATATGTCCAGATACTGCAAAGCTTTTAGGTTGCTGAGATGAGCAATACCAGCGTCAGTGATTGTGCGATTGCGTTCAAGATGTAGAAACCTCAGTGTGGTCAATTTACCAATATGCACCAGGGCTTCGTCACCGAAGCCGCAACCGCCCAGCCGCAAGTTATCTAAGCTCTTAAGTGCCTCCAAATACGCGCACGAACGATCGTCCAGCTTGTTGTGTGCCGCATTCAAACTATCCAACTTGGGATAGCGTGGCAAGAGGGCAAAACTTTTTCCAGTGATCATCGTTCTAGATATAGTCAGGGATTTTAGCTCTTTCATATCGCCGAAATACTGCATGCCGGAATCGCCTATGTCTGTGCCTTCAATATTTAAGTTGCGCAGAGCGACTAAGTCTTTGAAATTCTTAGCTTGTTCATCATCCACACCCAATTTATTCAATTCCAGTGATACCAAATAAGGTGCGGGGAGATGGCGCAGAAATGATGTATCATTGGCACCAGCAAAGTTGAGAGATAATCCCACTTTTGCTCCGGCAGGTATGACAACATCTGCTCGCGCATCTCGAAAATCTTGAGGCTTTACTCCTGACAGCGCGAAAGGCTTTAAAGCCAGCGTGCCAACCGAATAGGCTGTCGGGAAATGCAAAACGATTGTGGCAGAGTCACCGCCTGATTCGGCGAAGGCGCCAGTGATTGACGTGTAAGCAACGATGATCGAGGTGAGAGAAAAAAGGATCGAGAAGCGAAGCAGGCCAGACGCCTGCGCTGCCGGGTTCGGGTTCAACCGAAGCAGGCAAGCCGCCTGCGCTCCCGGATTCAGCATAATCACTTGTCGGCAGCGTCCGAATCGAAGCCGTAGCCCACTCCGTGTACAGTCGTGATCAAAGAGGGCTGGCCCGGCAGATCCAACTTTCTTCGCAATCTGCCTATGCAGGTGTAGATCGCATCAAGAGAGATTTCTGCATTCGAATCCCAACATCGCCGCATCAGCGCCTCTGTGCTGAACACCTGTCCAGGGTGGCGCATGAAAAACTCAAGCAGAGTAAACTCCATGGGTTGAAACTGGATCTCCGCTCCATCTCGGGTTACTCTGCGCTTGTTGGTGTCGAGCACAACGTTGCGCACGCTTAACACCGGTCCGACAAACGCTGTCGGTCTGCGCAAAAGCGCATGCACTCTGGCAATCAGCTCTTGCGCGTGGAACGGTTTTGTCAGATAGTCATCGGCGCCGGCGTAGAACCCTTCTTCCTTCTCGTGGACTGAGCCCTTGCCTGTCAGCATGAGAATTGGTGTAACACCGCCAGTGGCTCGAAACTTCCGGCATATCTCAACGCCACTTACTTTCGGCAGGTCCCAGTCGAGGATGACCAGGTCGTACTCGAAAGCACTCAGATGTTCCAAAGCATCATCGCCGGCATGCACCATCTCAACGGTGTAGTTTTTCATTCGCAACCATTCATGGAGAGTGGCGCAAAGAGTCTTGTCATCCTCCACAATCAACAACTTGGCCATTTCTTCTCTCGTTTGAATTGCCGCTCTATGTTAGTGGCTATGATTGTCTGTGGCAAGAAAGTTGCCAATTTCCTTTACCAGAGCTGTTTCCTTTCTGCTTTGGGCTATTGTCAGGGCCTCCTTTGCAGCCGCCCGAGATGCCGAATAATTTCCGGCGGCAAGCTCGTGCTGTGCCAGATACGGATAAAGCGTGTGCATAAGATTATGGGGGGCGTCGTTGCCGCCATAGTTGCCGCCGTCGTTGAGATCTCGTCTAGCCGACACAGCTGCTTGCCTCACGTATTTGAGAGCTTCCTGGTCTTTTTTTTGCGCTGTGTATATTTCACTAAGGCACAACAAGTCTTCCCAGTTTGGCGACTTTGTGTTGAGCGCAATACAGTGATTGAAATAAAGAATAGCATCGTTGTAGCGGTGCGTAGCATAATAGAGCATGGCCAGGGCCCGGCATGCCCAGTACAAGTCAATTACGTCATTTTTCGCCTGAGCGGCAGCAAGACCGCTTCGGAAGCACTGTTCAGCCTGATCATATTTGCCCTCACTCTGGTAGCACAGGCCAAGGCGAGCGACCACTTCTTTGCGCCAATCGAAATTATGAGCACCACCACCGACTTCTGGGGCAATCTTGATTGCATTCAGGTACGTCTTTTCAGCTTCCTTATAGTTTCCCTGGTTGTAGTAGGCGCGTCCTAACAGATCCATCCCGGCTACCAGCCCCGGGAAATCAGGCCCCAGTCGGCGCATAATCCGCTGCTCGCGTTTGAGCAGTTCTTCGGCTAAAGCATACTTCTTAGTGGTCTGTGTCAGGCAGTCTGCCAGGTCTCTCAGTGTTGCAGTCAGCCTGGGGTCATCCTCGCCAAAGGTTTCAGCCTCTTTGAGCGCCTCAAAGTAAAGTCTGATCGCCTCCTCATAATGCCAGGCCTCACGCGCTCCTTTGGCTGCCATTGCCGTTTCGGCCCAGTGCTCCTGAGCAGCCGGAGCCGAGGGGACACACGCACCAAAACAGCCTCCTAGTAAGCCGATCATCAATAATTGATGAATGCGCATCTCAGCCTCCCGCTGGCGCCGGTGCTGCGCTTGCTTCGTCTGAACTCTCCGCTTCGCCAAAGTCAGGCTGCGGTATTTTGAAGGCGTAGACGGTTTCATCCGCATCGCTGATGGTGATTTCCAGTGTGCCCTTATGGGCTGCCACGATGCCCTGGCAGATTACAAGCCAGAGCCCGCTGCCCGATGAGCCGGTTTCTGCCTCTTTTTTCGGTGAGTCGCAGCGAGTATCGGCATCGCCTGTGGTATCAAGATGCAGGCGGGACGCCTGCGCTCCCGGGGAGGGCGCTCCCGGGGAAGTCACTGACAGAGAAGACACGGACGGAGAAGACACTACCTTGAACTGCGAAAAAGCTTCCGTTTGATCGGCAAAGATACTGATGGCGGCCGGCCGCGGATTTTGCCTGACCGCGTCCATAACAAAGAGAACCATTACCTCGATCAGCCGATCGGCATCGCAGAGCAGCTCGCAGTCTTGCGCATGATTGCTGAGAAGAATTTTGGATTTTTTGGCCAGATCCGCCACCGCATCAAAGGCTTTGTTGGCAATGAAAAGCGTTGAGTTGACTTCTCTTTCCAACTCAAGAGCACCTGCTTGAATCTTTTCCAGATCCAACAATCCGTTGATCAAAGCGAGCAACCGGCGCAACTCTTGCTTTGATTCCAGCGCCATATCCGTCTCCGCCGCTGTCAATTGTCCCAGCGCACCAACAACCAGCAGATCCATAATCGCCTCAACAGAATTCAGTGGTGTTCTCAGATCGTGGCTGACCATGTGGACAAGCTCATTTCTGGCATTCTCCAACTGATAACGCTCAGAAACATCGACCATGATGGCCAGGCTCTTTCGCTGGCTCTGGTAATAAAGGTCATTCATGTGCAGCTCAATCGGTAACGTTGTGCCATCCCCGCGCCTGCATGACAGCTCCTCGATAGCTGCAAACGATTTGCGCGCCGGAGAACTCAGTGGTGCTTCGCCTGAATCTTCTTTGCGGGGAAAGAAATGAGAGCTGAGATTATCATGCAGCAATTCGCTGCCGGCGACCATGAGCATCTCTTCGGCTTTCTTATTGGTCAGTTCGATATTGCCCTGGCCATCGTGGATCAACAAACCGACGGGCAGATTTTCAATAATTGTCGAAATTCTTGCTTCGCTTTCCTTGAGCAAATTCTGCGCCGCTTTGCTCGCCGTAATGTCATGGGCCACACAAAAATAGGTGCGCTCGTGGTTAGACCAGTATGTCGACCAGAGCATGTCAATCAGCCTTCCATCTTTATGTGTGATGCGATTTTCAAAATTCATCTCCGCTGTTGCGCTTTTGTGATCCTGCACCTGCGCAAATGTGGCGGACAGATCATCGTTTGCTGTCACAGCGGCAACGCTTCTGCCAATCAAGTCTGCTGGACTATACCCCCAAACCACCTCCGATGCGGGGCTGACATCGGCGAACTTGCGTTTCTCGTCAATGGTGCAGATGATGTCGGCGGCATTGTCGATAAAGACCCTTTCTTTTCGGCGGGCTTGTTTCAGCACACTAGCCATCTCATGATAGACTCCGTCGAGCAACGAGATTTCATCGTTGCCTGCCACAATTGGGTGCAAAGGCTCGTCACTAGCCAGGCGCAGCGTGTTGTCGATCATGGTTTTCAGCCTGTCAGCAAAATTGCGCCCAAAAAAGAGAGCCAGATAGATACTGAGAGCAATGTTCGCCACCACGCTCAACGCCAGGAATGTCTTCAACGGCAAAAGCCAGCCTCCGTGCGACTCCAGGGACTGACGATTGCTTTCAATGGCAATAAATTTGTCAATCTCTTTTATAAACACCTTTGAAAGAACCTGCAATTCGAATGATAGCTGAAGCTCTTTAAAGACATTCATGCCATTGCGCCCCTCATGAGTTGCCGAGCAGGCGGCATCATAAATCTTGAGAAGCCTGTTCTGTAAAAGAAGGATGTGTTGAAGTGACAATGTTTGCGCCTGATCGCCAGACTCAAGACGCAACAGTTGATCGCTATTCTCGGCAATCTCTTTCCTCACTTCGTTGTATTTCGCAAACTGAGTCTCATTGCGCCCCAATGTATATTTCAATACCGCATTACCGGCGCCGAAAAGCAGTCGTCTAACATCGTCGGCATGCTGATTTATGGCATTCTCTTTTTCCTCTTGAAGCTTTTGCATATCTTCCTGATGGAGCAAATAGCCAAGCCCTGCGAGCACGAACAGGTTGAGAGCCAAAGGCACGCCGACCATGATCAATCCTTTGTGTGCAATGCTAAAGCTCAAAAGATCGTCAACCTCCCTCACCGTTGATGGGCAGACGCAACCAGAATGAGCTTCCTTTCCCTTCCTCGCTGTCGACGCCAATTGTTCCGTTATGAGCCTCGATGATCGAGCGGCAAATGGATAGACCCAGACCCGTGCCACGCCTTGTCTTTGCATCAAATGGTGAAGCGGGCGCAATGTCTGTGCCGCCGGGAACCTGCACAAATCTGTCAAAGATCGTCTGCCTGTGCGATTCCGGAATGCCTTTGCCTTGATCGATCACTCGCAGTTCGATCCACCCCTCACTGACTGCGCTCGTAACTGAAATTGTGCTGTCCGGCGGCGAAAATTTTATGGCATTGGAAAGAAGATTGACCAGCACTTGAATCAGCCTTGAGTGATCGCAAAAGACTGTTTGATCGGCAACCCGATTATCAATTGAGACTTTGCACTTTTCGGCCAGCAGCCTCACCGACTCAATCGAGCGACTGACTATTAAGGCAACAGAGTTCATTTTTGCATCGAGATTGGACAGTGAAGATTGTGGGCGCTCAGCATTCAACAGTTCAGTCACTAACGACAAGAGCCGCTGCGCCTCAAGCTCCGACTGCTTGACCAACTCAACTCCTCTGCTGGAAAATCTTTTCTGATCAGCATTGGCAAACGTAGAGAGCACTTTCTGCAGGTACAAGAGCGGCTCCTTGAGGTCATTTCTAATCATGCTGACAAATTCCTGCTTGAGAATTTCTGCTTTAGAGCGCTCGGTCATATCAAGCATAGTGACGAGGATATAAGCAGCGCCCTGATAGAAAAAATGCTTCAGTGATATCTGCACGGGCACCTCAGCACCAGTTCCTTTTAGAGCTGTGAGGCGCCCGACCGGGAATAGGGAGATGATCTCCAGCATCTTGAGGGGATCTTCGCTGTCTGCCTCATAGGCGGGAATCAATTTGCTCAGTGAACAACCCACCACTTGTTCCATGGCAGGATACTCAAGCAATGAAAGCGTTGTCTGATTGGCAGCATTGATGCGACCATCTTCAGCAGAAGCAATTACAAGAGCCACAGGCATGCTTTCCATAATTGTGCGCAGGCGAGATTCGCTCTCGCGCAGTAAGTCTTCAGCTATCTTCCTATCCGTAATGTCATGAACGACACAGAAGTAGGATTGTTCTGGGGCAGACCAGCGCGCAGACCACAACATATTGGCAATAGTTCCGCTCTTATGCTTTATCTTATTTTCGAATGAAAGAGACAGATCCGCAGCGGCGGAGGCAGTGGCGGAGGCAGTGGCAGGTGCAGCAAACCTGGTGCTCAAAGCCACATCTGTGCCCTCATCTTGAACGATCGTGTCAATCGACCGGCCAACAAGCTCGTCTGGCGAGTATCCCCACAACTTCTTTGCACCGGCTGAAACCATAGTGAATTGGCGGGCACCACTGACAGAACAAATTACGTCCCTGGCATTGTTTACCAGAGCGGCTTCCTTTAAGGCCATCCCTTGCAAGGTTTGCGCCATGATCCTGAAAGCGGAATCGAGCCTGGCAATTTCGTCACCTCCAGATAGGGGCGGCATTAGTTCCCGGTTCTTGGTCAGACGATCGGCGTTCTCCTTCAGCAAGGAGAGCCGCCGTCTGATATTGAGCGAATAGAATGCGGCGAGCACAATGGCGAGCACCACATTGGCCGCGCAAGCAAAAACTATGAGGGACTCAACTCTCTTTCGCCATTCAATTGAATTGGCAGAGTGTGATTGAACGTATTGGCTCTCTTTCTCCCGAAATCTATTTATGCTGGCTTGATGCTCACTGATCGTTGATTGCAACTGGCGCATCATCGACCCCTGCTCGAGAAACGATTCAGGGGTAGCGCCCCTTTGCACGAGAGCACAGACTACCTGCCCGGTTTTAAATGCTCTCTCCTGCAGATCTTGGAGATGGTTGAGAGCCTCAACCTGCTCCGGTTGATCGCTTACCATTTCCGACAGTTTAGTACGTGCCTGCCTTGCCTGGTCAATTATGTCATCGTAGCGCCTGAGAAAAGAACCGTCTTTGAAATACAAGTAGCAAGAAAGGCTTGAGAATCCGTCGAGCAACGAAGAAGACAGTGTACCGGTGAAAGAGCTGATCATTCTCTCTTGCGCGTCCCTTTTCGTTTCCAATTCCGCCTGATAGAGCAGAAAAGTGAGCGTGGAAAGAGTGAGCAGCCCCCAAAGAAACGGAACAAAAATGAGAATTGCTCCTTGCCATACAATTGATTGACCGCTCCGCCAAGAGCTCATCTTATGGCACCCAAATACATTAGACGTCCGCAGTCAGTCAGTTTACGCCATTGGACCGAGCCAGTAAAGCGCCGAGAAACGGTTTGGTCAAGAATTGGTCAGGTCATGGAGTTAGGATTTCGATGTTGCTGGTGGTAACCGCAACGGGTCAGATTAATCCGCACCAACGCCAAAATATACGTGGTGTCACCCATGGTGCGCAATGAAAGCGATGCGAATTCAGCAAATTTATTTTTCAAATCCTTGTCCAAATTCACAGTTCAGCGGATAGACCCATTGAGTTACTAGCCCCCCCACGAACATACCACGACACTCTATCGCGTTTCAGCGGCTAGACCGGCTCGTATACTTGCTCGCCACTCAAAGATTCTAACGATACTCCAGGAGGTATTGCAAATGACCATGGAAAATTCATCCGTGACGCCGCTCGAACATCAGGCAATTAAATCGGTAAAGGATGGCACCGCCTTTAGTGCGGCAAAAGTAACTTCGATTGATGACTTGATTAAGGACACATGGTCTGGAAAGAACGGTGGTGCCAATGCCGCTATTGGCCACACCAGTGGCGCTGAGGTACTTATGAGTTCTATCTTCGAATCTGGAGCAAGCGCCAAGAAATATGGAGACAGTGGAGATGCGAAGCACACAAAATATGGAGATAGTGCGAAAAAAACGATATATGGAGATGGCAAGCTAACGACGTTTGGAGATGTTGCCGAGGCTGCTAATTTCGGAACGCTTGACGCTTTCGGCAAAAAAACTGGGGACAGTCTCGATGATAAATTCAAGTCAGCCAAGGCAGACGATCCAAACAGCCAGCTTGAGCAGGCAATTTCTGCTGCCCAGACAGAAGCCGCTCAGCGTGTTATGAGCAACCCTCAGTGGGACAGTAATTACATGAGGAACATCGCCAGCGCCGATCGCGCTTTGCGCGCTCATCCTAACCTGGGCGATGAAATCGACCAGGCTCGAAGCTCAGCCGGGCAAAGCGAATTTGATCTGCAAGTTAAGAACCAGAAGATTCAGGAGATGGTCAACAATCTCAAACCGAACCAAGCTGAATTCGTGAGAACTCTTCTCGACGCTGACCCTACTGATCGTAAGTCACGGGATACTTTGCGCATGCACTACCCCGAAATATACCAACAGGCGGTTGAGCGCGACACTCTGAGTAGTCGCTGCGACAGTGCCAACAGAAATCATAACGATCTGCAGGGAATCAGCGGCAACGCCGTTAACAGCCACCTGGATTATGCAAGATTCCTTAACCGTCGCGGCGGTCAGGGAGATTCCACGGAAATGGCCAATCAGCTTGCTGATATAACGCGCATCGATCCCAGTATCGTCAATCCTTACGGCAGCCATCAACAATTTCACGATGTGCGCGATCTGGCGCGCAACTTAGATTATAAGCATCAGGGGATCTTCGCGGAGGTGCTCTCGCAACAGGGCATCCAACCTGAAACCTACTTCTCATCCAAGTTCGATCGCTACGATGGAGTCAAAGCTAAGATGGTTGGCAAGGAAACCGCACAAGACTACCAGTACGCGCCCGGTGAGAAAGCATCGAAAGACTAAGGTTTCCGCAGACCGGATCAGGGGCGCTTGAGTGATTCATCACTCGGAGCCCCTTCTCCTGGTGACTCTACTGGTGGTGGCGGCGACGCACGTGACCCCGCTGGTTCCCCTACTTCGATGCCACAATCATTCCATCTCTTGTTCTGGCTGCGGCAGCCGCAAAATTTGGCTTCACCGCCAGCTGCGCCGAGGTAAAGAAAACAAGCAAAGCGGTTGCTGCCGCGCGCATCGTCAGAGCGAATTTAGATGCCGAGATTGATTTAGGTTGAAGTGAAAGGAGAGTTGCTTGAAAGCATAGAGATAGTTGACCTGGTCGAAACTAAACTTGAACAAGGCTTCCAGCGGTTTGCTGAAACGAAACTCTCCAGTATCGTCAACATGAGCAAAAGGTGAAAATCCGAGTGACAAGAGCTACCGCCCTTCCGCTTTGAACTTCTCTATTGCCTCGAGGATGATGAAATCACAGACACTGTACGACTTTTCCACACAGGTTCTGAGAAAATTGACACAGATAGTGTAACCAATCACTTCTCCGTCTTTATACATTGGATCGAAGAACACAAAACCGATGACGGTATCGCCTTCGAGAGCAAAGAAATGTCTGACATTGCCGTGATTGACACCAATTAATCAGGACCTCTGGTACCTCTACTGGAGATTTCCAGATTCTGAGGTTAGGGTTACCAAATTTGGTAACCTTGACAATCGGCGCAATAAATTCGACCCTTTATAAAGCAAGACAGAGACTACCTTTTAGGACTCGGTGACGAATTTCGTTTAATGTTGAGGGTTACCAAATTTGGTAACCCCACCAAGGCCTGTTGGGAGGTGCCTCCTGGGGTTAATATCGAACATCTCAGTAGCGTTGGCGATCTAATGAATCTGGCGATTGTTTGTGGCAAGAAAGTCGCTGATTTCCTTTACCAGAGCGGTTTCTTTTCTGCGTTTTGCCATTGTCAGCGCCTCACTAGCCGCGGCGGCAGCTTCGGCATGATTTCCTAAAGCAAGCTCCTGCTTTGCCAGAGACGGATAGAGCGCCTGCAAAAGGTCATCGGCGCCGTTGGTATCTTGTCTAGCAAGCACGGCGGCTTGTCTGAAGTATTTGAGAGCTTCCTTGTCTTTTTCTTGCGCCGCGTATATTTCGCCCAGTTGCAAGAAGTTATACGAGTTTGGTCCGCTAACCGCCAGACAGTGATTCAAATAGAATAAAGAATCATCGTAACGATGCATATCATAATAGAGGCGGGCCAAGTTCCGGCATGGCCAGTACAACGATTTTGCTCCAGCATTTTTCGCCTGCGCTGCCGCGAGAGCACCTTTTAAATAGTGTTCGGCCAGATCGTACTTGCAGTCACCTTGATAGCACTGGCCAAGGTGCGCAAGCATCTCTTGCCGCCAGTTGCGATTGGTAGGACCGCCAACTTCCGGGCAAATCTTCAGTGCGTCCTGGTACAGCTGTTCGGCATCTTTATACTTTCCCTGATTATAGTAAACACGTCCTAGCAGATCCATGCCGGCTACCAGCCCCCGGAAATCCGGTCCCAGTCGCCGCAAAATCCTTTGCTCGCGTTTGAGCAATTGCTCGGCTAAAACGTAGTTCTTATCATGTTGTGTCAGGCAGTCTGCCAGATCTCTCAGTGTTGCAGTCAGCCTGGGGTCATCCTCTCCGAAGGATTCCGCCTCTTTCAGCGCCTGAAAGTAAAGTGCGGTAGCCTCGTCGTAGTGGCAGGCCTCACGCGCTGCTTTGGCAGCCATGGCCGTTTCTGACCAGTGTTCTTGAGCAGCTAAAACCGAAGGCAGGCAGAGGACGAACCATGCGCCTAATAAACCGGTCACCCATAACAGATGCATGCGCAACTCAGCCTCCCTGGAGCGTTGGCGCCCCGCCGGCTTCGTTTGAACCCTCTGATTGGCCAAAGTCAGGCAGTGGTATTTTGAAGGCGTAGACGGTTTCATCCGCATTGACGCGAACCTCCAGCGTGCCCTTATGCGCTGCCACGATGCCCTGGCAGATTACTAGCCAGAGCCCGCTGCCACTGTCATCGCCGGTGGTGCTAACGCTGTCATCGCCTGCGGTGCTAGCGACGTCATCGCCTGTGGTGTCAAGATGCAGGCGGGACGCCTGCGCTCCCGGGTTTGAACGATGCAGGCGGGACGCCTTCGCTCCCGGGTGGGCGATGGCTCCCGGGTGCCTGGACACCACCTTGAACTGCGCAGCGGTAGAAGCGTCCGTTTCATCGGCAAAGATGTCGATGGTTGTGGGGAGGGGAATTTGCCTCACCGCGTCCATGACAAAAAGCACAATCACCTCGATCAGCCGATCAGCATCGCAGAGCAGCTCACAGTCTCGTGCATGATTGGTGACAAGAATTTGCGATTTCTTGGCCAGATCGACAACAGCAGCAAAGGCTTTGTCGGCAATGAAAAGCGTTGAATTCACTTCTCTTTCCAGCTCCAGGGCACCTGCTTGAATCTTTTCAAGGTCCAGCAGTCCGTTGATCAAGGCAAGCAACCTGCGCAACTCTTGCTTTGACTCCACCGCCATATCTGTTTCTTTCGGCGTCAATTCTCCCAATGCACCAACTACCAACAGATCCATTATTGCCTCAACAGAGTTAAGTGGTGTCCTCAGATCGTGGCTGACCATGTGGACAAGCTCTTTTCTGGCATTCTCTAACTGATTACGCTCTGAGACATCGACCATGATGGCAAGACTCTTTCGCTGCCCGTGGTAATCAATGTCATTCATGTGCAGCTCGATCGGTAAGGTGCTGCCATCTCCTCGCCTGCATGAGATCTCTTCGATGCCGGCAAACGATTTGCCCGCCGGGGAACTGAGTGGTGATGCGTTTGAGTTTGACTCCTCCTGGCGCGGCACAAAATGAGAGCTGAGATTATCATCAAGTAGATCACTGCCAGCGGTAAGGAGCATCTCTTGCGCTTTCTTGTTGGTCAATTCAATGTTGCCCTGCGCATCGTGAATCAACAAACCGACCGGCAGATTTTCAATAATTGTCAAAATCCTTCCTTCGCTTTCCTTAAGCAGATTCTGCGCCGCTTTGCTCGCCGTAATGTCATGGGCCACGCAAAAATAGGTGCGCTCGTGGCTAGACCAGTAGGTCGACCACAGCATGTCAATCAGTCTGCCATCTTTATGTGTGATCCGATTTTCGAAATTCATCTCCACTGTTTCGCTCTTGTGGTCCTGGACATCGGGGAATGTAGCGGTCAGATCATCGCTTGCAGTGACAGCGGCAACGCTTCTACCAATCAAGTCTGCTGGGCTATATCCCCACACCAACTCCGATGCCCGGCTGACATCGGCGAACTTGCGTTTTTCGTCAATGGTGCAGATGATGTCCAGAGCATTGTCGATAAAAACCCGTTCCTTTCGACGGGCTTCCTTCAGCACATTGGCCATCTCATGATAGACTCGATCCAGCAACGAAATTTCATCATGCCCTTTCACAACTGGGTTCAGAGGCTGATCGCTAGCCAGACGCAGCGTATTGTCGATCATCGTTTTCAGCCTGTCAGCAAAATTGCGACCAAAGAAGAGAGCCAGAAAAATACTGAGGAAAATGTTTGCCGCCACACTGGCAGCCAGAAATGCCTTCAACGGCATGGTCCAATCTTCCTGCGACTCCACCGACTGGCGACTGCTTTCAATCAACATGAATCTCTCAATCTCTACTTCAAATTGCTGAGTCAGAGCCTGGAATTCGTACGACAGCTGAAGCTCTCGAAACATGTTGATGCCATCTCGCCCTTCATGGGCTTCCCACACGACTGCATCATAAACCTTGAAAGTTCTGGACTGCAAAAGACGGATGTGTTCAAGTAATACTGTTTGCGCATGATCTTCAGATTCAAGGTGCAGCAGCTGATCGTAATTGACCTCAATTTCCTTTCTCAGTTCTTTGTACTTCGAAAATTGCGCTGCATCCCGCCCTATTGCATATTTGAATGCCGCATTACCGGCAGCAAAAAGTAGTCGTCTGACATCGTCGATACGCTGACCTATGGCCGTCTCTTTTTCCTCGCGCACCTTTTGCATGCCTTCTTGATGGATCAAATAACCCAGTCCTGCCAGCACGAACAGGTTCAGAGCCAGGGGCACCGCGACCATGATCAATCCCTTATGTGCAATGCTAAAGCTCACCAGTCAACCTCCCTCAGCGATGGGCAGACGGAGCCAGAACGAGCTTCCCTTTCCTTCCTCGCTGTCGACGCCAATGGTTCCATTGTGAGCCTCGACTATCGAGCGACAAATGGTTAGTCCCAGTCCGGTGCCACGCCTTACCTTGGCAGGCAATGGCGAAGCCGGAGTCCCGCCCGCGCTTTCGGGAACCTGAACGAATCTGTCAAATATCGTCTGCCTGTGCGACGCCGGTATGCCTGGGCCTTGATCGATAACGGAGAGCTCGATCCATCGCTCGCTGGATGAGCTCATGACGGTAATTGTGCTCTGAGGCGGCGAGAATTTTATGGCATTAGAAAGAAGATTGACCAGCACCTGGATCAGTCTGGCCTGGTCGCAATTGATCAAACAGTCTTGCGTGCGGTTATCTAAAGAGACCTTGCACCGGTCGGCCATTAGTCTCACCGACTCTATTGACCGACTGACTATGGAGGCAAGAGAATTCATTTGCGCATCGAGTTTTGAGTATACAGAAGATTGTGGGCGTTCAGCATTCAGCAGTTCAGTGACTAAGGACAAGAGCCGTTGCGCCTCCAGCTCCGACTGCCGCACCAACTGTCTCCCTCTTTCCGAAAATCTTTCTTGATCGGCATTGGCAAAGGCGGAAAGCACTGATTGCAGGTACAAGAGCGGCTCTTTGAGATCATTTCTAATCATGCTGACGAACTCTTGCTTTAAAATCTCTGCCTGATGGCGCTCCGTCATATCAAGCATAGTGACAAGGATATAAGCAGCGCCCTGGTAGAAGAAATGCTTCAGAGATATCTGCACTGGCACTTCACTGCCACTTTTTTTAAGAGCCGTGAGGCGTCCCACGGGAAAGAGAGAGATGATCTCCAGCATCTTGAGCGGATCTTCGCTGTCTGTCTCATACGCTGGAATTAACTTGCTCAGCGAGTATCCCACCACTTGTTCCAGGGCGGAATACTCAAGCAAACTTAGAGTTGTTTGATTGGCAAGGGCGATGCGACCATCTTCAGCAGAAGCAATAACAAGACCCACGGGCATGCTTTCCATGATTGTGCGCAGCGCAGATTCGCTCTCGCGCAGTAAATCCTCAGCTATCTTCCGATCTGTAATATCATGAACGACACAAAAGTAGGACTCTTCTGTCGCAGACCAGCGAGCGGACCACAACATATTGGCAATCGATCCGTTCTTGTGTTTTATCTTGTTTTCGAATGAAAGAGACAGATCACCTGGTGCACTATCTGCGTGGTTCAAGGGCAAATCTGTGCCCTCATCTTGCACAATCGTGTCAATCGATCTGCCGATAAGCTCTTGCGGGAAGTATCCCCACAACTTCTTGGCACCAGCTGACACCATGGTAAATTGACGGTCGCCACTGACAGAACAAATTACATCCCTGGCATTGTTTACCAGAGCTGCTTCCTTTAACGTCATCTCTTGCAAGGTTTCGGCCATGTATCTAAAAGCAGAATCGAGTTTGGCAATTTCGTCTGCTCCGGATAACGGCGGCATTAGTTGAAGGTTCTTGGTCAGACGGTCGGCATTTTCCTTCAAGAAGCCCAGCCGCCGTCTGAAGTTGAGCGAGTAGAATGCGGCGAGCACAATACCCAGTACCACATTGGCGACGGTGGCAAAAAGAATCAGCCACTCGACTCTTTTTCTCCAGACCAGTGAATTGGCTGAGTGCGAATGAACATATTGGCTTTCTTTCTCCCGCAGTATATTTATGTCGCCTTGATGCTCAGCGATCGCTGCCTGTAACTGGCGCATCACGGATCCCTGCTGCAAGAACGCCTTGGTATCGAAACCCCTTTGCAAAAGAGCTGGCATGATCTTTCCGGTTTTAAATGCTCTCTCTTGCAGATCTTGCAGATGGCGCAGCGTCTCGATCTGCTCAGGTTGATCGCCTAGAATTTCGGTCAATTTAGAACTTGCTTTGCTTGCTTGGTCGGCAATCTGATCGTATCTTGTGAGAAAGGAACTGTCTTTGAAATACATGTAGCAAGAAATAGCTGCGGCCGCGTCGAGCAACGAAGTAGACAGCGTACTGGTCAGAGAGCTGATCATTTTCTGGTCCGCTTCCTTTTTCGTTTCCACTTCCGCCTGATAGAGCAGAAAAGTTAGCGTGGAAAGAGTAAGTAGACCGAAAAAAAACGGAACGAAAATGAGGATCGCTCCTTGCCATACAATTGATTGGCCGCTCCGCGCAGAGCTCATCTTATGGCACCAAATACCTTAGACGTCCGCAGTCAGTCAGTTTACGCCATTGGAGCGAGCCAGTAAAGCCAAAACCTGACGGACAGGAAGTGGTTGGTCAAGAATTGGTCAGGTTGTGAAGTTAGGCTTTCGATGTTGCTGGTGGTAGCCACAACGGGTCAGCCTAATCCGCACCAACACCAAACATCAGTGGTGCCACCCATGGTGCGGAAAAAGGCATGCCTAATCCTATTTTCGAAACCTTGTCCAAATTCACGCTTCAGCGAATAGCCGTCGCACTTTGGCACTGCATATGGTGCCTTATGATTAGCTGTCACCGCATGAATATCGGAGAAATCGACGACGCTTAATCGCCGCTTGACACTTGAGGAGTGGTTTGGGCATAATGATGAAACCGTAATTTGATGCGACCGCGGAAAGAACGAAAACGAACACGCTTCTCAACTAGAGAAACACTGAATGACTCGTCGTCCCAGCACTGCATTGCTCTCATACGTACTACCGGTGATAGCCGTTGTGGTAGTTGCCTTTGGCTATGCCCAGTACAGTCATGCAAGCAGTCAGAATTATTTGTGCAAGCGCAGTTGGTTAGTGGGCGCAAAGATGCTTGAGCACTGCCAGTTGGGCACTGAATATGGTGCCTAATATGAATCGCCTTTGCGCCGCTGGTATAGCAATTTGTTTCTTGTGCCTGCCTGTCGGCACGCCTGGGAACCAGGCTCACGCAGCTGACAATGCCAACGCCAGCGGCACCGCTTAATGCTTAAGGCTAGGCAAGCTTACCGCCGAGGCG
>Ga0182024_10004370_pt1 | contig 32625 bp, 21 predicted proteins | sample P32metaG_FD_120480 | JGI IMG/M metagenome (GOLD analysis project Ga0182024, IMG submission 120480) | Permafrost microbial communities from Stordalen Mire, Sweden - P3-2 metaG (Illumina Assembly) | ecosystem: Environmental > Terrestrial > Soil > Wetlands > Permafrost | place: Sweden: Stordalen...
CAGTCTGCGCTCGGTCGAGAGGAGCAACCGGCTTCAACAAACGCGGGCCCTCAATAAATTGGCCCTCATCGATGACATAGCCTGCGATGTGGGCGCAATGCAGGCTGGAGTTCTCTTGCAAGTATTGGCGGACGACCCCGCGGAGATTAGGAATCGCGAACATGGCGTCCTTAATATTGAAAAAACCAACGCCGGGGAATTCTCGGACTACGAGCACTTTGTTGACTCGGATGTGGAGCGGCGGATTGTCGGCAATGTCATCAAGGCGCGAAAGACTTACTGGGACCAGACCCAGCGCGTGCTCGCGCTCGGCTCGTCAAATCGCAATGGCGATGCGAGGCAATTGATCGACACGAAGCAAATAGTCGCCTACGACGATTTCTCAAACGAAGTCAACGCCTTGATTAAGTATGTGGAAACCGATGCGGATGAAACCATGCGGTCCACGGCTCGCTTTATTTCCGAGGTCAAATTCATTGGTGATGCATTAGTTGGCGTGGCGATTCTCGTTGTAATTGGGTCGGGCTTTGGCGTCGCAAGACTTGCCCGGGGTCTTGAAGAAAACAACGAACACCTGCAATCAGAGATCAAGGAGCGGGCTGACGCCGAAGCTTTGCTGCGTCGCAAGACCGCGTTTCTCGAGGCGCAGGTAAACTCCTCCCAGGACGGGATATTGATCGTGGACCAGGCTGGAAGGAAGGTTCTCAGCAACGAGCGTTTCGTTGACATCTTCAGCATTCCTCCAGATATCGCCAACGAAAAGATGGATCAAGCACGGCTGAGGTGGGTGACGGACATGACCCGGGACCCGGAACAATTCCTCAATAAAGTCCACGATTTATATGAGCACCCGGACCAAATCAGCCACGATGAAATAGAACTCAAGGACGGAAAGATACTTGACCGTTATTCATCAGCCGTCCTGGGCGAACACGAGGAATACTATGGCAGGATCTGGACATTCCGGGATATTACCGAGCGCAAGGGGGCTGAGAATGCGCTTAAGGAAAGCGAGATGCGTTTCTCCGGGGCGTTTGAGCACGCGTCGATCGGCATGACTCTTGGAACCCCTGATGGCCGGTGGCTAAAAGTCAATCGGGCGTTCTGTAATTTGACGGGCTACTCGGAAACCGAGTTGCTTGATCGTAATTTCGAGGACATTACCCACCCGGATGATCTCGCGGTCACCGTGGAGCCAATGCGCAGGCTGAAGCTCGGGGAAATTGGTTCGTTTCAAGTTGAAAAACGCTATATCCACGCGCAAGGACATCTCATCACGATCATGTTGAGTATCTCGGTCATTCGTAATTCCGATGACCAGCCGGTATACGTCATCGCCCAGATGCTGGATATTACTGAGCGCAAACGCACCGAGGAACTTCTCCTGTTGCTGGGCTCCGCTGTCGAGCAGTCCAAGGAGTCCATTGTCATCACGGACTCGGAAATCGATTTTCCGGGCCCGAAAATTCTCTTCGTCAATCCCGCCTTTACGCAGATGACGGGTTACTCCGCAGAGGAAGCCATTGGCATGACTCCGCGGATACTTCAAGGGCCGCTCACTGATAAGGGCGTTTTGAGCCGTCTCCGACAAAATCTAAAAGAGTGCAAGACCTTCGAAGGCGAAACCATCAACTATCGCAAGGATGGAAAGCCGTTCGACTTGGAATGGCAAATCGCCCCCGTTCGCAACGCAGGCGGCAAGGTGACTCACTTTATGGCGATCCAGCATGACGTGACGGAGCGCAAGCGGCTCGAGAGGCAGCTATTTCAATCCCAAAAGATGGAAACCGTGGGCAAGCTGGCGGGCGGCATAGCGCATGAGTTCAACAGCATCCTGACCGCCATCATCGGGCAGAGCGAAATGCTTCTCGAGGATCTCGCCCCTGGCAGCCCGCTCGCAGAGAACGCCACGGAAATCAGCACCGCCGCCAATCGGGCAGCCAAGCTGACCCGGCAGCTCCTCGCCTACGGACGCAAGCAAATCCTACAGCCAGAGCACCTCGATCTCAATCGCGTCATTGCAAACATGGAAGGCACGTTGAGCCATGTGATGGGTGGCAACGTAAGGACCCGCCTCGTTTTCGCCCCTGGGCTGCGCGCCGTAAAGGCCGATGCAGGACAGATCGAGCAGGTCATCATGAATCTGGCCATGAACGCCCATGACGCCATGCCCAATGGCGGTGGGCTGACGCTGGAAACCGGCAATGTCACGGTGGACCAGGAGAGCGTGGGATGGTACCCCGAAATGAAGCCGGGCGAATATGTGATGCTGGCCGTAACCGACACCGGCATCGGTATGAGCCCGGAAGTCAGGGCGCGCGTATTCGAGCCGTTTTTCTCCACCAAGAACGTAGGTCAGGGGACCGGCCTCGGGCTCTCCACGTGTCACGGAATCATCAAGCAGAGCGGTGGTCACATCAGTGTCCATAGCGAGCCTTCCCGCGGCGCCACCTTCAAGATTTACCTCCCGCAAGTGGATATCGACGCAAAAATGCCCGCTCAGGGCCGCGACTCGGCGGACTTGCCGGCCGGCACGGAAACCATCCTGCTGGTTGAGGACGACCCAGCGTTGCGTGAGATGGCGGCCACATTGCTAAGACGGCTCGGTTACATCGTTTTATCTGCGGCTAATGGTATTGAAGCCCTGAGCCTCAAGCAGCAGAGCGGCGTCGGCCACATAGACTTGCTGTTTACTGATGTCGTCATGCCTCACATGAGCGGCAAGGAACTGTCAGACCGCCTGCGCGCATCGTATCCCCATACGAGGACTCTCTTTACCTCCGCCTACGCGGAGAACGCCATTGTCCATGGCGGCATACTGGACCAAAGCGCCGCATTGCTTCAGAAGCCGTTCACGCCGGCGGCTCTCGCCTACAAACTGAGGGAAGTCCTCGATGGATCCGGCATTCCGGCTTCCACGGCCGGGCTCTCCTGAGAGGGAACCGCAAAATACATATCATTATGAGAATATCCAGAGGAAACGAAGTTATAGGCAACCGGACAGCCGGACAGGTCAAGAAGGGGATCGCTGATGCGAGCCTTCTTCCGACCGATTTCTATTATCACGAAGAGCTCTCCGAATGGCTCCCGCTCGCCGACTACCTGACAAGGATCCCGGCGCCAAAAATGCCCCGGCAAATCAGCCCCCCTTGTTATTGCGGCAGCAACCTTCCCTTTCAGGTGTGCCATGGCGACGGCAGTCTGTATTAGCCCCGTACAAAATGAAGTGCAGCCGTAAAAGCGGATGGTCCCCCATTCGTCATAGTCAAAGGCTATCGCGATGTCTGAAAGCCCGGGATATTTACAGCGGAACGATCCGACGAAGGGCCTTAAACATAGCTTTGAGCTATGGCGATATAGCGCTTGAGGCATTGGGGGCTCGGATAATCTATCCCTACAACTACAATAAATTCGAGATTTCCAAACACGGTCTTCCCGAGTTTCTCCGATTCCCCAGGGAGGGGCATGCATCATGCGTCAGGACATCACTGATTCCAAGTCTCAAGGAGGGAATCGCCAGCGGTTGGCCCAACAGGTCCCCAGCATGAATACCGAACACTCGCCCCTCGCAACGCCGCAGGCAAGGCCATGCGGGGAATTGGATGGAACCGTGATCCGCAAGAAATCCGGAAGAGAGAAGAACCAGAAGGAAAACAGCGTCGATAACGACGTCAGGATCGAGGAGGCTGAATCTCCGACAGAGCCGGCCGAGAGTGGAACGGAGCGAAGCGAGCAGGCAATCCGCGAATCAGAGCTCCAATACCGGCGCCTTTTCGAAGCGGCGAGAGACGGAATATTGATTCTGGAGGCGGAAACGGGGCGAATCAGCGACGCGAACCCCTTCTTGATTGAGATGCTGGGCTATTCTCACGGTGAATTGGTGGGCAAACCGATCTGGGAACTTGGAACATTCAAGGACATTGTGTCCAACAAGGATAAGTTCGAGCAATTGCAAAAGCGAGGGTACGTCCTGTACGAAAACCTACCCCTGGAAACGAGAGATGGGCGTAAGATTGCCGTGGAGTTTGTCAGCAACGTGTATAAGGCGGGTGACCGCGACGTGATTCAATGCAACATCCGAGACATTACGAAGCGAAGCGAAGAGGAAAGGGAGCGGTCGCGGATAGCGCTGATCATCGAGTACTCCGGCGAGGCCATCGTGAGCAAATCGGTGGGGGGCATCATTATCGGTTGGAACCGAGGTGCGGAACAACTGTATGGCTACACGGCCGAGGAAGTCATCGGCCGACCCATCTCCATTTTACTCCCACCGGATCGTTATCCGGAATACCTGCACGTTATGAAAAAGGTCAGGGGCGGCGAGACGGTGCATGCTTTTGACACGGTGCGGCTGCGAAAAGACGGCACTACTGTCAACGTATCCGTCGGTATCAGTCCCATTGAAGCCCGCGATGGCGAAGTCGTCGGCGCCTTGAAGAACAGCCATGATATTACCCGGATCAAGAAGCTTGAGGCGCAGTTTATCGAAGCGCAAAAGATGGAGGTGGTTGGTCATCTCGCCGGGGGCGTAGCCCATGACTTCAATAACATTCTCGGGATTATCATGGGATACAGCGAGATGATTATTGCGAGTCTCGCCGCGGACAGTCCACTGCGGGAAGATATGCACCAGATACTGCACGCGACGGAGCGGGCGGCGCTATTGACGATGCAACTGCTCGTCTTCAGCCGTCACAAAACGGTGCATCCCGTCGCGCTGGACCTCAATGACGTGTTGAAGGAGATGGGGGATATGCTGCGACGTCTTCTTGACGAGAACATCGAACTGACGGTGATCGCGGGAGATGGAGTTGGGTGCATCAAGGCGGACTCCGGATACATAGGACAGGTGCTGATGAATCTGCTGGTCAACGCCCGCGACGCCATGCCCAACGGCGGCAAACTTACAATTACGACGGGGAATGTCGCGCTGGGTGAAGAGGATTCGGCTGCTCACAAGGATGCCATCCCTGGCGATTATGTGATGATCAGCGTCAGTGACACGGGCACGGGGATGACCGAGGAGGTGAAGGCGCATATATTTGAACCCTTTTTCACGACGAAACCCAAAGGCAAAGGCACCGGGCTGGGCCTGGCGACCTGTCAGACGATCCTCCAGCAACTGGGAGGCCACATTTGCGTATACAGCCAGATCGGTAGCGGCACGAACTTTCAGATTTATTTTCCCCGAGTAGAAGGGGCCCTGGAGGTCGCGCCCAAACTATCCCAGACCGTGCCGCTGCCTGGCGGGACGGAAACATTGCTATTCGTGGAAGATGATCCAGCCGTGCGGCACCTGGGGCGGCGAGGATTGGAATCGCTGGGTTATGAAGTGCTGTCCGCCTCGAATGGCCAGGATGGATTAAGCGTGGCGCGGGAGCATCGTGGTTCACCAATCGGGCTGGTGATTACCGATATCATCATGCCTGTGATAGGCGGCAAAGTAATGGCAGAGTGGATGAGAGCCACCTATCCCGATCTCAAGATACTCTTCACCTCGGGTTATACGGATGAGACCGTCAATCAATCCGGCATGGAGGAACCGGATATCGCGTTCTTGCCGAAGCCTTATAGTCCGGGGATCCTCGCCCGGAAAGTGCGCGAGATACTGGATACGCCGCAGCCTTCGCCCTGAACATGGATAGGCTTCACGCTCGAAATGGCAGCGACCCTCACTGTGAACGCCCCAAAACAGATCACCGAACCGTACCCTAGACATGAGAAGTAACAGACATCGAAGGAGCAGCCGGTTGATTCCGGGGCTTCTGCTTATATTGGCCGCAATCACCTCCGGCCGGCTCGATGCAGCCGATTGGCATTTATTCGGCCCAAACGCGCCGGAAATAGAGTTCCATGGCTTCGCAAGCCAGGGATTCATCGGTTCGACGGGTTACAATTATTTAGGGGAGAGCAAGCTCGGTTCGTTCGAGTTCACGGAGGTGGGATTGAATGCTTTATTCAATCCCCTTCCCCGTACGCGCATCATGGCGCAAGCCTTTGCCTACGATGTGGGTCAGGCGGGCAGATATGACCCGGTGCTGGATTATGCGCTGGCGGAGTATACTTTTAACGATTACATCGGCATCCGCGCGGGACGCATCCGCAGACCGCAGGGCATTTACAACGACATTCAGGATGTGGACCTTGGGCGGACATTTGTGCTGCTGCCGCAAGGGCTTTATGATGCGCGCTGGCGGGATTTCTATGTATCGCTGGACGGCGGGGAGATTTTCGGCTCGGTTCCACTGGGGCAGGCCGGCAGCTTGGATTATGAAATCTATGGCGGAGTAATTCGTCCGTCCATGGATGGCGGCTTCGCGCTTCAGCTTCGCAACACCCTTCCATCGTCCGTCCATCTCGACGAAATTCATCCCGCCGACGTGGTTGGAGGGCAGTTATGGTGGCATACGCCGATCGATGGGCTTCGTCTGGGGGCAGGAGGTGAATACATTCCCTGGGCCGTCTTCACCGTCTCGACCCAAACTCCTGCCGGGCTCATTCACCTTCAGCAACCGAGTGACTTATTGGTGCAGCAATACTCAGCGGAGTACCAATGGAAAGCGTGGACTTTTCAAACGGAATATCTCTTTGTGAATACTCATCCCGAGGCCGCGGGCGTGCCCCGTGTGAGCGCTTTCAGTTGGTATGTCAGTGGGGAGTATCGTTTTAACAAATGGTGCGAGGTGGGCAGTTACTACACAGAATATTACAACGAAAACTTTGGCCCGAGCAGAAGCGGGCCAGGTAGCGCCACTTTCCCTTCCGACGCAAATCAAAAAGATGCTGCGGTTGCGCTCCGATTCGATCTCACTGACAGGTGGATATTCAAAGTTGAAGGCCACTACATCCGGGGCACGGCATTGCTGCAGGATAATGCGGGCAACCCAATTCGCCGCGACAACGGCTGGTGGTTGCTGGCCATCAAAAGCACGATCAGTTTCTAACGCATAAGCAGTCTGCAAATGAGTAATATCCCTCGAAACCTTGCTTTTGTTTCCACGCTCCTTTTGGTGGGCGCGCTCCATGCCCGCCCCCTGGCCGGTGCAGTGGTAATTGCGAATGAGGGCGTCCGTATTGACCACATAAGTGCCACAGCTTTAAAGAATGTTTACACCGGCAGGACAAAATACTGGGAGGGCGGAGATGCGGTCGTCCTCATTGTTCTCGCTGATGTTACCGATGACGAGCTGAATGAAGCAAGTGGCATGGACGCCAGCGAATTCAGAACCTTCTGGCAGCGTCTGGTTTTCTCCGGACGTGGTGAAGAACCCAAGAAGGCGGTTGATGTCCCTTCGTTAATAAGAATGGTCGCCTCGACAAGAGGCGCCGTCGCGCTCGTGCCGGCGGACGCCCCATTGAAGGGTGTCAAGGTGCTTGAGGTTCAGTAGGGACACACAAACGCGCCCATGAACACAGCCCATTACTCTCCAAATCTAAGCCGCACGCACAGTGATGGCAATGCGGGGTTGCCACCAGCGTTGGCAAGCGAACACAGAGTCCAGGCCGTTTCAGCCACGTTCCGCAACATTCTTCTGGTTGTTCTTTTGATTTTCGGTTTTGACGTGATGCGGACGATCATGTTCTGGCGGGTGTGCACCGCGGGCATGGAGACCGCTACATCGCTGGAAGATGGAGGGCTCCCTACGCTCAGCACATTGGCTTCCTTGCAGGAACACCTGGCACTCTACCGGCTTTCCTCCTACGAATATCTTTTTGCAAAGGAGGGAGAAAAGGCCGCGAAGGCAAAAGCGGCGGAAACTCTTGCGGCCGAGATCCGCGCCGAGTTGAAAAGCATCAAGGCGCTTCTTCCCGACTCCGCGGGCCAGAACCTCGCTTCCAACCTTGAGGAGGCCGTCGATCACCTGGATATTGAATTCCAAAAAGTGCGGGAGATGGTGGACTCGGATTTCCCTGCCGCCATGAAGGAAATGGATCAGAACATTCCCGCGAGAACCCAGGCGGTGACCGCCGCAGCCGACGACTTGAAGGTTTACGGTTACAATTTTGCCGGCAGGCAGGCAAATGCGGCGTTCGGCGCCTTTGAGTGGATTAAAAACTACTCCGCGATATTCGGAGTCGCAAATACTCTTGTGGCATTTGGCGCAGTGGTATTCGTCCTTCTAGCCTCCCGCCGCAGCAGCGCGCAGTTGTCGGAAACACTGGCTCAGCTCGACGGGCGGACACTGGAGGTGCAGCATGCCAACGATGCGCTCCAGACGGAGGTTGGGGAACACCAGCACGCAGAAGAAACATTGAGAGAGAGCGAGGAACGCTTCTCAGGCGCATTCGAGCATGCTCCCAACGGAGTGGCGCTTGTCTCGATCGACGGCCACATGATTAAAGTCAATCGGGCATTTTGTGATCTATTTGGTTACTCCGAAGCCGAGTTGCTCACCCGCACCTTCCAGGATATCACGCAACCGGACGATATGCACAGAGCCGCGGAGAGTGTGCGCCGACTAATAGCGGGAGAGTGCCGTTCCTCTAAGAACGAGAGACACTACCTTCACGCGAGCGGCCACCTTATCACGGCTTTATCAAGTATTTCGCTCGTCCGCGATGCCCAATCCCAGCCCCTCTACCTAATTGCCCAGATAGAAGACATTTCCGAGCGGAAGAGATCGGAGGCCGAATTGGAAAGTGCCCATCGGCGTCTGATGGATCTCTCCCGCCATGCAGGGATGGCGGAAGTGGCCACCAGTGTTCTCCACAATGTGGGCAATGTTCTCAACAGTGTGAACATCTCCGCCACGCTCGTAATCGACGGTTTGCGAAACTCGCAGCGAGCGAATCTCGGAAAGGTTGCGGCAATGTTGGAGGAGAACTCGGCGAACCTCGGGGATTTTATAACGAACGACGGAAAGGGCAAGCGATTGCCCGGTTTCATCCGGCGGCTCAACGACACCCTCATCCAGGAACAGGAGAGTGCTTCACGGGAACTCGAATCGCTACGCAAGCACATCGATCACATCAAGGACATCGTCTCCAAGCAGCAAAGCTACGCGAAAATAGCCGGGGTGGCGGAAGTAGTGGAAGTGGCGAGCCTCGTTGAAGACAGCCTGCACATGAATGCCGCATCCCTGAATCGACACGATGTTGAAATTATTCGCGACTACCAGAAAGTGCCGCCCGTAAACGTGGACAAACACAAAGTGCTGCAAATCCTGGTAAACCTGATCCGCAACGCGAAGCATGCCTGCGATGAAGGTGGGCAGGCCGTTAAGCAGATGACTGTGAGGGTGGATCAGGGTGAAGGATGTGTAAGAGTTTCCGTAATTGACAATGGGATTGGTATCCCGCCGGAGAATCTCACCCGCATTTTCAACCACGGCTTTACGACACGCAAAGATGGTCACGGCTTTGGCCTTCACAGCGGGGCTCTTGCAGCGAAGGAGCTGGGCGGCAGCCTTACCGTGGATAGCAAGGGATTCGGTAACGGCGCGACCTTCACCCTGGAGATACCCAGCCCGGCATTGGATAATGACTAACCTTCCAGACGGTAATAACAGGCGCATACTTATCGTGGACGATAATCGATCCATCCATGACGATTTTCGTAAGATTCTCTGCCCCCCCAGGGCCGCGGCCGCAGCTTCCGAGGCAATGGCCGCGGATCTCTTCGGGAGTTCAACTGACACAGTTCCGCAAAGCGAGTTTGAAGTTGACTCCGCCTATCAGGGGCAGGAGGGACTGCTGCTCGTAAAGCAAGGTCTTGAATCGGGCCTGCCATACGCCATGGCGTTTGTCGATGTACGGATGCCGCCGGGCTGGGACGGCGTGGAAACAACGCGGAGAATATGGGAGCTTGATCCTGACCTGCAGATCGTACTCTGCACCGCATATTCGGACTATTCCTGGGGTGAGATGTTTAAAAAGTTGGGCAACAGCGACGGGTTGCTTATTCTCAAAAAGCCGTTTGACTCCGTGGAAGCGTACCAATTGGCGCACGCGCTTACCAAAAAATGGTGCCTGCACCAACAGTCCCGGCGAAAAATGGAAGACTTGGAAATTCGCGTTGCCGAGCGCACTCGGGATCTTCAGGGAAAGAGAGCGTTCCTCGAGGCTCAGTCGAATTCCTCCATCGACGGGATACTGGTAGTGGACCAGCAGAGCAGAAAGATCCTTCAAAACCAGCGGTTCGTTGACATGATGAAGCTTTCCCCGGAAGTTGCAGAGGATCAAGACGATGAGCAACAGCTTCGGTGGGTAACCGGAATGATGAGGAATCCCGAGCTGTTCATCGAAAAGGTCACTTATCTGAATGCTCACCCAAATGACATCAGCCGCGATGAGATCGAGCTAAAGGACGGAACGATTCTGGACCGGTACTCGTCTCCCGTTTTTGGCAAAGACGAAATATACTACGGGAGAATCTGGACATTTCGGGACATTACCGAACGGAAGCGGACAGAAAGCGCGCTACGGGAAAGTGAAGAGCGATTTCGAAGCTACTTTGAACTGGGACTTATCGGCATGGCCATCTCATCGCCGGAAAAAGGATGGATTGAGGTCAATGAGCATCTATGTCAGATGTTGGGATACGAACGGAGCAAGTTATTGCAGACTACCTGGGAGAAACTCACCCATCCGGACGATTTACCCGCCAGCCTGGCTAATTACGACCGTATCATCGAAGGCGACGCGGACGGCTACTCAATGAATAAGCGCTTCATTCGCGGAGATGGCAAGGTTATTGATACCATCGTTTCGGCGAAGTGTCTGCGCCGCGTCGATAGCTCGATAGACTACTTTGTTGTGCTCATTCAAGATATCACCGAGCGCAAGCGGCTCGAGACCCGCTTGTTTCAATCTCAGAAAATGGAAACTGTCGGGAAATTGGCGGGTGGAGTTGCCCACGAGTTCAACAGCATCATGACGGCAATCATCGGGCAGAGCGAGTTCCTGCTTGGTGACCTTCCTCCAGGCGATCCCTTGTTCAAAAACGCAACCGAAATCCGGAAAGCCGCCGAACGAGCCGCGATTTTGACACGGCAGCTTCTGGCTTACGGACGGAAACAAACTCTGCGGCCCGAAATCCTTAATCTAAACACCGTGCTGGCAGGGATGGAAGGCACCTTGCGCCAGTTGATTGGCCAGAGCGTGGATATTCGCATTGTTAGCGATCCGCTGCTTCATCCGGTCAAGGCGGATGCCGGGCAGATCGAACAGGTAATCATGAACATCGCAATGAACGCGGTTGACGCGATGCCTAACGGCGGCAAACTCTTGCTCGAAACCGCCAACGTCACCCTGGATCATGGGTATGTCAGCCAATTTTCTGAATTGAAGGCCGGTGAGTACGTCATGCTGGCCATCACAGACACGGGAGCAGGGATGAGCGAGGCAGTAAAGGCGCGAATGTTCGAGCCGTTTTTTTCCACGAAGGGTGTTGGTCAGGGGTCGGGTTTGGGATTGTCGACCTGTTACGGTATTCTTAAGCAGAGCGGCGGCCATATCAGCGTTTATAGTGAACCTGGCCGAGGCGCTACATTAAAGATTTACCTGCCGCGGGTTGAACAACATGCACAAGCCTCGGCTCCCCGCACCCCCCCTTCTGGTTTACCGACTGGAAGTGAAACCATATTGATCGTGGAGGACGATCCCGCTTTGTTCGAGATGGTTGCAACCTTGTTAAGGCGGCTTGGTTACACTGTTTGGGGCGCGGCCAATGGAATTGAAGCCTTAAGTTTGAAACAACGGAGCGATGTCGGTCACATTGATTTGCTGTTCACCGATGTCGTGATGCCGCATATGGGCGGGAAGGAGCTATCAGATCGTTTCCGGGCTTCATTTACTCACACCAGGATCCTATTGACTTCGGCTTACACCGAGAATGCAATCATCCACCAAGGCGTCCTGGGCGAAGGCTTGGCTCTATTGCAAAAGCCGTTCACGCCGGCGGCGCTGGCCTACAAAGTGAGGGAAGTCCTCGATGGATCCGGCATTCCGGCTTCGACGGCCGGGCTCGCCTGACGCAAACCGCAGTGCATATCATCATGAGAATATCCAGGGGAAATGAAGTTATAGGCGACCGGACAGCCGGACAGGTCAAGAAGGGGATCGCTGATGCGAGCCTTCTTCTGACCGATTTCTATTATCACGAAGAGCTCTCCGAATGGCTCCCGCTGACCGACTACCTCACAAGGGTCACGCTGCCAAAAGTGCCCAGGCAAATCGGGTCGCCCTGTTATTGCGGCAGCGACCTGCCCTTTCGGCTCTGCCACGGGGACGGCAGTCTCTATTAGAGCGGTTTCGGTTCAACCCGAATTCCGAAGTGGATCGGGGCGATCTGACGCATGCTCCGGGGCGGCGTGAGGCGTTGCGTGGGCTTTCGAGCTTGGCCGGTATCACGAGTCGAATAATGAGTTGGCTGATCTCTCGCTGTTGCCGGCTTCGAGTGCCTTCATGCGCACGAGGAGGGCGGTTTGCAAGGCCATTACGCGCAGGCCGACGAGGATGCGCGCGTGCAGCTCATCTTTGTCGAAGGGCTTGACCAGGTAGTCGTCCGCGCCGGCGCGAAGGCCTTCGAGGAGGTTTGCCTTGGTGCTGCGCGCGGTGAGGAGGATGATGTAAAGCACCCGATCGACCTCGCGGATGCGACGGCAGATTTCAAGGCCATCCATGTCGGGCATCATCCAGTCCAGGATCGCCATGGAGGGCGCGTCTTTCTTTCGCAAGGCCATCATCGCATCGAGTCCATTCTCCGTGACGATGACTTCATAACCCCACTTTTCCAGGCGCGAGCAGATCAGTTCGCGCGAGATGGCGTCATCTTCCGCGACGAGAATCCTGGTAATCGGCACGGCGGGCTTCCCGGCGCCGGGGAGGGGATCGGGAGGGAGCGATAGCGGCCAGGGCTGGGTGAATATGAGTTCCCCGTTTGGGGGCCGCAAAGGTGTGGTTGGGACGTCCATGATCATGTTGGTGCGCGTGCGTTTCAAATTCTCCGGTTGGGCCGGCTCGCCGAGATTCGCTCCAGGAGCGCGACGAGCGCCGCTTTTTCAAGCGGTTTGGAAAAGTAATGGTCCATGCCCGCGTGGAGGCAGCGCTCGCGGTCGCCGACCATGGCGTGGGCGGTCATCGCAGCGATGGGGGTGTAGCGGCCGGCGGGCATCTCGGCGTCGCGGATGCGGCGCGTGGCTTCAAAACCGTCCAACTCGGGCATCTGCACGTCCATGAAGATCAGGTCGAAGGCCTCGCCCGCGGCGGCCTCGACGGCTTGGCGTCCATTGGTGGCGTGGACCGGAGAGTGGCCGTTCTTTTCGAGCATGCCGGCGGTGAAGGCGCGGTTGACGGCGTTGTCATCGACTACGAGCACCCGCAGGCCGTCGATTGGCGGAGGATTGGCATCCGGCGCGCCCGGCGCGAGAGTCCGGCTCACCGGCAGCCGCGCGGTGAAGTGGAAGGTGGTTCCTTTGCCCACGGTGCTCTCGACCCAGATACGTCCGCCCATCCGCCACACAAGGTGCGAGACGATTGCCAGCCCCAATCCGGCGCCGCCACGGGTGCGCGTTGAGGAGCCGTCCGCCTGGGTGAACGCTTCGAAAATGAGCGCCTGCTTCTCCTTGGGGATCCCGATGCCGGTATCCGTCACGGAGAAATGCAGGCATCGCCCGCTCTCCGTGGCGGACTCCACGGCGACCCGGAGCGTCACGCTGCCCCGGTCGGTGAATTTGATCGCGTTGGCGATAAGACTGACGAGGATCTGGCGCAGCCGCCGAGGGTCGCCAATGAGGAGGTCGGGCATGGCCGTGGGAATGTCCGCGGTCAGCACGAGTCCTTTTTGATACGCGAGGATTCCGAGCGGTTTGAGCAGAGTCGCGAAGCAATCGCGCAAATGGAAATCAACGGATTCGAAGTGCATCTGCCCGGCTTCGATCTTTGAAAGATCGAGGATGTCGTTGATGAGGCCGAGAAGAGCGTCGGCTGAGATTTTGACCATGCAGAGATAATCGCGCTGCGTGGAGGTGAGATCGGTATCGAGCGCGAGGTCAGTCATGCCGATGATGCCGTTCATCGGCGTGCGTATCTCGTGGCTGATATTGGCGAGAAATTCGCCCTTGATCCGGTTGGCAGCCTCCGCGGCTTCCTTGGCGGTTTGGAGTTCGAAAGTGCGTTCCAGTACGCGGAGTTCGAGTTCATCGTGGGCCGCCTGGAGCGTCTCCTTGCGTCGTTTGTCATCGTCGATGTCCGTGCAAGTGCCGACCCATTGCACGATCGCACCGCGCTCATCGCGCCTCGGCATCGCGCGAGCGAGTTGCCAGCGGTAGACGCCATCCGCCGCCCGCTTCAAACGGTATTGGGCTTCGTAAACTTTTCCCGTGGTGAAGCAGTGGGTCCAATGCTCCATGCTCGCCAGGAAGTCATCCGGATGCAGCGCCGCGCGCAAACCGGAGCGCATCGTCTCCTCGAAGCTCATCCCGCTGAAGTCGAGCCAGGCTTTGTTGCAGTAATCGACGATGCCATCGGGCCGGGCGGTCCAGATGATGAGCGGCATGGAGTCCGCAAGGAAGCTGAAGCGTTCCGCGCCTTCGCGCACGGCGGCGGCCACTTTTGCCGCCTTGAGCTCCATCTGGATCCGGCGGAGGTCGGTAATATCCGTGATCACCACCACCACCAGCGGCGCCGAGCCGCCGGCATTCGTCGGCTCGTACCTGACCGCATAGATGCGATCCCCTTCCGGCGTTGGCCGGCGCAGCTCGTAGGAGACTCGCTCCCCGGCAAAGCCCCGGTCCAGGTGGGGGCGAATCTGCTGCTCGTAAAGAGCGGGGAGCACGTCCGCCACCCGCTGACCGACGAGATCCGGGGAGGATAAACCGAGAATCTCGGCGTAGGTGGAATTGGCAAAAGTGTAGCGCCGCGCCTGATCGACCAGCACCAGGCCCACGCGCGCGTTGTCGGTCACGACACGCAGCCGTGCCTCGCTCACCCGCAGCGCTTCGTCCGCCTGGTTCCGCCCCGTGATGTCGCGCGCCACCTTCGATACGCCGATGATCGTGCCGGTGGCATCCTTGATGGGGGATGCGGTGACCGAGACCTCGATCAGCCGCCCGTCACTTGTCTGTCGCACGGTTTCAAAGTGGTCCACGCTTTCGCCGTTCCTGATCTTCGCCAGGATTTGATTTTCCTCATCGTGCCGGCCAGCCGGGATGATCTGCATAATGGATGTCCCCAACATCGCGGCGGCCGGATAGCCGAAAATCTTCTCCGCCCCTTTGTTCCAACTGGTGATGACGCCGTTAAGGTCTTTGCCGATGATGGCGTCGTCCGAGGATTGGACAATGGCTTCCAGCCAGATTGAAGCTATTTCCTCCGACAGCGGCTCTGCTTTATCAGATGGAAGGGGCAGCATCATGAGCTTGAACGTGAGCCGGAGGCGGACCCGGGGGGGAATGAAAGCAGTCCACGACGGCGATAACTTCCGCTATTCCCCGATCGAGGGCGGCAAAAGTGAGGTCGGTGTGTTGATAATCGAGTTGGTGGGCCTGTGTTTCCAGTTCGCGGCAGAGATCGCATACGGCGTACGCGCCGAAAATGCCGAGGCAACTGAGCAGCGAATGCGCGGCGAAGGCGAGGTCTGGAGCGTTGCGGCGCGCGACGGAGGCGCGGATGTCATCGCGAAGCCGTGGCAGGCACTCCTGAAATAGTGTGATCAGTCGCGCCGTGAGATCCTCGTCGCCGTCCACCTGATCGAGGAATGGTTGGAGGCTGAAAATCGGCAGTGGCATGGCGGGTGAATCATTGGTCGCGGGCTGCGCGGCGTCAGGCGAGACCGGCGCGGCCGTGGCGTCGCGCCGCGCGGAGCAGACTCGATCCAGCAGCGCGAGCATGGCGGCCTTATTCAGGGGCTTGGAGAGGTAATCATCCATGCCCGCGTTGAGACAGCGCTCCTTGTCGCCTGCCATGGCGTGGGCGGTCATCGCCGCGATGGGAGTGTGGCGGCCCGTAGCCACCTCGGCCTCACGGATGCGCCGGGTGGCTTCAAAGCCTTCCATCACGGGCATTTGCACGTCCATGAAGATCAGGTCGAATGCTTCGTGCGCGGCAGCTTCCACGGCCTCGCGCCCATCGGCGGCGTGGACAAGCGAGTGGCCGCGCTTTTCAAGAATGCCCGTGGCGAGGGCCCGATTGATGAGGTTGTCCTCCGCCACCAGGATCCGCAGGCTCGACCGCGCCGGCTCGACTTTGGCAGTGGGGCGGCCGCCTTGAGCATCTCCATCGGGGGAAATGGCGTCCCTCAATTCGGATCGCGTCTGGCGCGGGTTCGCGGGCTCCGGGGCCGAAGCCGCGGGGGGTGCGCCGGAGAGGGCGGTGAAATGGAAGGTGGTGCCTTCGCCCACTTTGCTTTCGATCCATATCCTGCCGTCCATTTTCTGGATCAGTTGCGAGGCGATCGAAAGGCCGAGGCCGGTGCCGCCGTAGGTGCGCGTGGTCGATCCGTCGGCCTGGGCGAACGCCTCGAAAATCGCGGTTTGTTTTTCGGAGGGGATGCCGATACCGGTGTCCGAGATGGAGAAGTGCAGATCACTCCCAGCGGCGCAGGGGGCTTGGTGGATCACCTTCACCACCACCTCTCCGCTCCTGGTGAACTTTATTGCGTTATCCGTGAGATTGACCAATATCTGGCGCAGCCGCATGGGATCGCCCTCGAGATGATCCGGAACGTCCGGGGGAATGTCGGTCCGGAGTTCGAGGCCTTTTTGATGCGCTCGAATGCCCAACGGCTTGAGCAAAAGGCCGATGCAATCGCGGAGGCTGAAATCAATGCAATCGAGGTCGAGTTTGCCGGCTTCGATTTTCGAGAAATCGAGAATGTCATTGATCAGACAGAGCAGGGAGTGGGCGGAGGTTTTCACCATCCCGAGGTATTCGCGCTGGTCGGGCTGGAGCTCGGTCTCGAGGGCAAGATCGGTCATGCCGATGATGCCGTTCATGGGGGTGCGAATCTCATGGCTCATGTTCGCGAGAAATTCGCTCTTGGCGGCGTTCGCCCGTTCGGCTTCGGCGCGCGCGGCTTCGGCCTTGCGCTCGGCTTCCACCAGGTCGGCCATTGTCTTGTGGAGACGCGCCTCTTTTTCGCGGCTTTCGCTGATATCGGCCGCGATTAGACAGATGGCTGCAGCGGATTCGGCAGGGAGCGGACCGAGCGCCAGGTGGAGCGGCACCACTCTCCCATCACCGGCACATAGCGTGATCTCACCGGCGCCACTCCCGGTGCGGCCGGTCTCCAGCAGAGCGGCAAACGCCGGGCGCTCCGAAGGCGCAACAAACCCGTCGAAAGCCATTCCGACGATTTCCTCGAGCGGCCGCTTTAGCAATTGGGCAAACCGGCGATTGCAATAGAGAATTGAGCCGTCGGCGGCCAGAGTGATCGCGCCCTCGTTCATTTCCTCGATGAGGACACGGTAGGGTTCGTTGGCGCCTTTGAGCGTGAAAATCTGGACGCCCTCCGATCCTTCGACGAGCAGGGCGTCCACGTCGCCGCTTCGGATTGCGCGCAGAGTTTCGGTGGCCTCGGCGAGGCGGGCGCGCAAATCGGCGACTTCCTCCGTCCACTGTTCGTCGGTTTTGACCGTCGGCGTCATAGGGGATGCGGCGCCACGGCTAAATCCAGGGCCTCGAGGACACGGTCGGTTTCCGACAAATTGCCGAAAATCCGGCGCTCCGGCAACGGCGATAGCCGAACCAGAGTCGGGGCGACCACGATCTCGTCCCCCTGGGCACGGAGTTTGTGCTCGAAGAGGTCCACGACCGTGAGGGTGTAGGATTCTTTCAAATGAGTCTCGCAGATAGTCTTGATATTCGCGATGGCGCGGCTGGATCGCGGCGTGCTGCCGACTACGTAGAGACGGAGGACAACCTTGGCGTCCCGCGGTTGCGCGACGAGGTGCGGGGGGAGGATATGATCAGACATGCTTTGCCCCCTTCCGCGCGGCGACTGGGTACGCCTGGGGAGGAGGAAGGCCAAGGGCGCCGAGGACTCGCTCGGTGTCCGAGAGGGTGCCGATGAGCTTGCGGAGCGGGGGGGGCGATTTCCGCACGAGCGTTGGCACGGCCAGGATCTGGTCGCTCGCCGCGAGTTGCGGATTTTTCGTCAGATCGACGACCTCGATGTGGTATCGGCCGGCGAGGTGCTCCTTGCAGAGCAACTCGATATTGCGAATGGCGGCGAGCGATTTTGGCGACGGTCCGGCGACGTAGAGCCGCAACTCCCAATCCCAGGACGGCGCCACGGGTGGTTTCGCTTTGCGTGGCGCGGCTGGTGTGGCTGGTGTGGCTGGTGTTTTCATGATTAATTTCCTCCCGTAACAACAGTGTGGCGACGCCGTTTGCCGTTGGTTTTGGCGACATCTTCTTTTCGGCTGCGGCCCATTGCCGCCTCGTCGAGGGCGAGGACCGCCCCGCGCTGTTTATCCTTGCTGACGGTGCGCGTGATGATGGCTTCCTCGCCGGAAAACTCGGCGCGCAACGCGGCAACTTGCGCTTCGAGGGCGGCACGTTTGCATTCCAATGCCAGTTGCTGCCGCTCGGCTTCTTCGGTCAGGGTCACCCGTTCCGCCCGCTCGCGTCCCTCCTGCTGGACGCGCGCCGATCCGGTAAGCATCCCGCTCGGGCCGATATAGACATCCGTGAGCCGGATACCGGCATCCGTCACCATGAATTCGCGCACCTGATTGGAGTGCGCCATCCCGCGCGATTTGAGGACGTGCAGGCCGCGGTTGCGCTCGCCGTTGGTCTCCAGGTCGCGCAGGACGATCCACGTATCCACCAGCGAGGTGAGCGCGGCATCCGCGCGCTCGAGTGCGCTGCCGCTCATCGTCTCGGTGAGCATGGTCGTGATCCCTTTCAACTTCAGCCAGTCCAGCATTCGCATCACGGCCGCCTTGATTTCCAGGGCGGTGCCTGTCGTGTCCAGACCGGAAATCGGATCGATGATCACCACTTGGGGCGCGAATTCGGTGACGGCCTGAATTTTGCGGGCAAGGTGCGTCTCCAGGCCGTGGGAAAATGGCCGGACGGAATGCAAGCCGAGGATCCCCTTGGTTACCCACTGGTTGAAATCGAGCCCGATGGTGCGCATGTTGCGCACGATCTGGCTGGGCGATTCCTCGAAGGAAAAGTAGAGGCACCGCTCGCCGCGCCGGCAGGCGGCGTCGGCAAAAGTTGCCGCGACGCTTGTCTTGCCCGTGCCCGCCGTGCCGGAGAGCAGAATGCTGCTGCCGCGATAGAATCCCTTGCCGCCCAGCATGGTGTCAAGGCGCTCGATCCCGGTCGGGATGCGCTCGCGAGATGTGGTATGCTCGAGCTGCACCGTAGTGATGGGCCAGATCGAGAGGCCATCCTTTTCGATGAGGAAAGGATACTCGTTGGTGCCGTGGTCGGAGCCGCGGTATTTTACGATGCGAATCCGGCGGGTGGTCACTTGATCGACCACGCGATGATCCAGGGTGATGACGCAATCGGAGACGTATTCCTCGAGGCCATAACGGGTGAGCGAGCCGTTGCCGCGCTCGCCGGTCATGATAACAGTGACGCCTTTTTCCTTGAGCCAGCGGAAGAGCCGGCGCATTTCCGCCCGCACGATGCCTTGATTGGGCAGGCCGGCGAAGAGTCCTTCTATCGTGTCGAGGACGACGCGCCTGGCCTTGATGGAATCAATCGCGTGACCGAGCCGGATAAAGAGCCCTTCGAGATCGTATTCGCCGGTCTCTTCGAATTCGCTGCGATCCACGTAAACGTAATCCAGCAGCAGCTTCCTGCCGGCGACGAGGGCATTGAGATCGAAGCCAAGGGAGGCGACGTTTTCGGTGAGTTCCGCGCCGGTTTCCTCAAACGCCATGAAGACGCCGGGCTCGCCGTACTCGGTGGCGCCGCGCACGAGAAATTCCATCGCCAGCAATGTCTTGCCGCAACCCGGTCCGCCGCAGACGAGGGTGGGCCGGCCGGCGGGTAATCCGCCGCCGGTGATTTCATCGAGGCCGCGAATGCCGGAGGGCGCCTTTCGGAGGCGGGTTGGAGAAGTGGATGTTTTGGTTTTCTTCACAGGGGGTCTTTCCGGCAATGGGGGTTTTTTCATAATGAAACAACTGCGCGTTGCCAAAGACAGGAGGGGTCTCATCCGCTCCGCGTGCCTCGAGGAACTCAAATCCACCGATAATACAAACGAAGGTAGCAGATTGAGGGCCCATATCTTAAGGGGATGTGTGTATATGGCTCCCTTCAGGGTAAACCCTTAGGGCCTGTTAAGGTAATATGGGTCCAATGCACCCATATTACCTTAACAGGCCCTAGGACCCGACGCGAAGAAGTTCCGGCTTTATTGGACCGGGAGGGCGTCCGCAGTGGCTTTCGGGCGGAGCCGTCCAAACCGACGCAATGATTGTCTCCCCAACGATGCATCGGCGTTACCCCCGGGGCTGGAGGTTGAGCGGGGAGGCTCGACGGTGGAGTGGATCGCCAATAAGGTTGTGATCGCGAAGGAGGGAATTGCAATCGACCTTTCGGTTACCATCCCGGCTCTCATGAATTCGACTCTGGCGCTGCGGGCCGCTCCATTTGCTGATGCAAATGGAGCCTTGGGGGATTGTTTTCGCTGCGCTCAAACCCGCAAGGTGGGCTCGCTTTGCTCGCGTTGATTTCTTTGGCCGCGAGACGCGACCGTGGCGGTCGAACTGCGTTCGAATCTGGCAGCCTGAGGCTGCCACTCCGCCAGCGGTGGTGGTGGAGCCTAGGGGGTCCGCTCCCTTTTTGTCAGTTGCACCTGAAAACGGCTAGAAAATCACGTCCGAAGTGGACCATTTTACAGAGACTGGACCCGGTTCCGGTACCTTTTTGACACCGCACGCCGGATGAGGCTTTCGTTCAGTGGGAAAAACATTGCATGATGCGTGGTGCCTCCGCAGCATCGACGAGGCCCCCCCTGGAGGATGATCTATTATGCCCATACGGCTGAGGATCAGGAAGGCAAAGCCCTTCCTGTATGTAGCGGACGCTGGCAGCCGCTGGCGACGCATCTCCAGAATGTTGCCGACCGGGCACGGAAATTCGCGGCACCAGTCGGGCTTGGTGAGGAGGCGGAACTGGCCGGGCTGCTGCATGACTTAGGAAAATATGCAGAGCGGTTCCAGGCGCGACTGCGGAATCCGGCGGCTATTCATGGAGTGAATCACTGGGCTGCCGGAGCGGTGTCAGCCGTTGAGAGAAAGGTTTGGTCAGCTGCGTTCGCTGTGGACGGTCATCACACTGGCATCCCAGCTCTGCGCGGCGCGGACAGTCTTGATCAAACGCGCGCAAAATTTCGCGATATGAGACAGCGTGAAGAATTCACGCGCTGCCCGGAATCGCTCCCCGAACTATTCGAGCGCCTCGTTGCCGATGGGCTGGCGTTGCCGACCCCCGCGCAACGCGCGGTGACGGATCGGTTCGCCGAAGCACTTCGCACGCGGCTGCTGTTCAGTTGCCTTGTGGACGCCGACTTCCTCGATACGGAGGGTCACTTCACGCCGGAGCAAATGAGGCATCGGAGAACGCCTAACCTCAATGCCGAACGGGCTTTAGAGATGCTACAAAGGCATCTCGCCGGAAAGTCTGCGGAGGGTTCCGTGAATATGCGCCGCTGCCAACTGCTCAATGATTGCCTGTCAGCGGCGGAGAATCCGCCAGGGCTATTCACGCTCACCGCTCCAACCGGAAGCGGCAAGACGCTCTCCTCCCTAGCCTTTGCTCTTAGACACATCACGCATCACAACGCTGCGCTGGCGATTGATGACCCTCGCCGATTCTGTCGCATCATCGTTGTCATCCCCTACACGAGCATTATTGAGCAAACCGCGCGGGTATATCGCGATCTGTTCGAGCAGGAGTTTGGCCCGGACTACGTGCTTGAACATCACAGCGCCGTCGCGCCGCGGGAACGCCCGGAGGATGTAGGTCGCAACGCAGAGGAAAGGCGCCTGTGGCGCGCCCGGCTCGCGGCGGAGAATTGGGCGTCTCCGCTTATCGTTACTACGAGCGTGCAGTTTTTCGAGAGCTTGTTTGCCCGCCGCCCAAGTGATTGTCGGAAGCTCCACAATATTGGCCGGTCGGTCGTTCTCTTCGACGAAGTGCAGACACTGCCCCCACGACTTGTGCCCTCTCTTCTTTCCGCCGTGCGCCTCCTCTCGCAGGAACCCTACGGAGCGACGGCAGTGTTTATGACGGCCACGCAGCCGGCATTTGGCGCGGCCAAAGCGGCTCTCCCCTACGGTTGGGAGCCTGTCGAAATCTCATCCGACCCCGGCGCGATGGCCGAGACCCTACGCCGCACACGCGTCGAGCTTCCAGGCCGCGACGAGCATATCACCTGGGCTGAGTTGGCGGAGAAGCTCGCCGTACAATCCCAAGCGCTCTGCGTAGTGAACACGACAAAGGACGCGCGGGAACTTTTTCGCCTCGTCCCGCCAGAACACCGCTTTCATCTTTCAGCGCGTATGTGTCCCGCGCATCGTCTGGAAAAGCTCGCGGAAATTCGTCGCCGTCTCGATCCCCGCGTGAATGCGCCGTGCGTGCTGGTTTCCACACAGTTGATCGAGGCAGGCGTGGACGTTGACTTTCCCATTGCCTTTCGCGCGCTCGGACCGCTCGACTCGATCATTCAGACTGCGGGGCGCTGCAACCGCGAGGGCCGGCATGCCGAGCCGTGCCCAGTTGTGGTGTTTAGACCGGTTGGCGGCGGCACACCGCGCGGCGCTTACAAGATCGCTGCGGCGAAGACGGAAGAATTCCTGGCGCGGCATCCCGATGCATCAGAAAGGCTGCACCAACCGGAATTCTATGCGGCTTATTTTGCCGAACTCTACTCGCTGCTTGGGCCGCAGGCCGCGAAGGACGATCCCGTTTTCGCTTACAGCGAGGATTTCGACTTTCCCAAGGCCGAGGAAGCCTGCCAACTCGTCGGCGAGAACTCCCGTCGTTCGCTCGTAAAGTGGGGTGAAGGCATCGCGCTCGCTGAAAAACTGGCGTACGAAAAACACCTCACCAGCGACGAATGCCGCCGCGCGCAGCGCTACTCTATCAGCCTTTACGAGGGGGAATTCCAGGCGGCGCTCGCTTGCGGCATTGTCTTCCAACCCGCTGACGATTGGAACTTCTTCGTGTGGAATTCGAATTACGACTCTGACCTCGGCGCATGCCATGCTGAAGGCGCGGATTTTCAATGCTAAATGCCCGTGAACGGCGGCAAAGAGAAGCCGCTTGGGGTTTCCCCCAAGCGGCACTGCTCAATCGCAAGCGAGTAACTGTTTCAATCCGCGCTAGAAGCGAGTTGCACCAAGGAAACGAGGTCTCGTTCAGATGTCGGTTGACAAATCGGCTCCAAAAGGCAACAACAGCGCTAGTTAGTCGTTTGCGATACGTGAAGGCAAAAGAAATCATCAACAAAATTCAGGTTCACATTGCTCGCTGTGATAGGCCGGGATGCAGATGGTTCTTTGGAATCCGCAGCCGAGCACGAATTCACCCCTACGATGGCGAGGAACTGGAATTTTCCACCTGCGGTTGGACGGTGCTCGCAGCCGATTCTCAGGCAGAAGCCCTGTCGGCGGTAAATGAGTTGATTGTGCTTGGGCATGGACAAATGGAGGATGTTCACACAGGCACCCAGGTTTGCGCATATATGGAGTGGCCGAATCAGAATTAACCGTATGGAACAGCAAATCCACCTCCGCACCTGGGGCGATCTCGCCTGCTTCACGCGACCCGAAATGAAAGTCGAGCGCGTGAGCTATCCCGTTATCACCCCGAGCGCCGCGCGTGGTTTGCTGGAGGCTATCCTCTACAAGCCCCAGTTCCGTTGGTGCGTCCAACGGATCGCCGTTAAGCGTCCCATCGCCTTCCTCGCCTTCCGTCGGAATGAAGTGAAGTCGCGCCTCTCGCCGCGTAACCCGGAGCCGCTGCTCGCCGATCAGGACCGTACCCAACGCAACACGCTCGCGCTTCGAGACGTAGAGTACATTATTGAAGCCAGCCTCCATCTGACGCCACTCGCCGGGCGCCAGCGGCATAGACCGGAAGACGCCGAAGACCATGGTGACAACACGCCAATGAAGTATCTTGCCATGTTCCAGCGCCGGGCGGACAAGGGTCAGTGCTTTACGCAACCGTGTTTCGGCTGCCGCGAATTTCCGGCGCATTTCGAGCTGGCCGACGATTCCGCGATGCGGGTTCCTGCGGGCATCAATCCGAATTCCGATCTCGGCCTGATGCTCTACGATGTATTCGACCTCGATTTGATGCATCAGCCCGGCAAGGTCGCGAAGTCCCAACCACGCATCACCTTTTTCACCGCACGGTTACATGACGGCGTAATGAACGTCCCGGCCTGGAGCGAGGTAAAACGGCAACTCGGAGGTGCCCAATGATGCTCCAGGCTCTCATCGGCTACGCCGAACGCGAGTTGCTCGTCGACCCGGATTTCGAGGTCGTCGGTGTCCGCTGGCTAATCCCGCTCGATTCTGATGGGCGACTGGCCTGCGGGCCGATCCCGTTAACAGAGAATCCCGACGAAAAGAAGCCGCGTCCAAAGAAACTCGCACGTCCGTTCACTTCACCAAATGAGTTAAATCAGGGCACCAAATCACACTTCCTGTGCGACACGCTGGAGCGTACCGCATTGTTTCTTGACGCGAAGGCCCCGGAGAAGGCGGATGCCCGGCGAGTCCAGCACACCTATTTTCAATCCCTGCTGACAGAGGCCGCCGCGGCGTGTCCTCACGAGGCTGTATCGCTCCGCGCCGTAACCTCATTCCTTGAGAGCGAGAGTGCGCGCACCGAACTTCACCGACACTTGATCGACGCGAAGGCGAAGCCTACGGACAACGCAACATTTTCTGTCGATGGTGTCCGGCTTCTCGACGCGGATGCTCTGAAATCATTTTGGCGGGCACGCCGTCGAGCGGCTGTCAGCAGTGCCGAATCCCGGGTGCAGCGAGTCTGCATCGCCACCGGACAGCTTACCGAAACCCTTGACACGACGGACAAAATCAAAGGCGTACCCGGCGGGCTGGCTGTGGGTACGAACTTGATCAGCTTCGACAAGGACTCGTTCTGCTCCTTCGGTTTGGAGCAAGCCCAGAACGCAGCGCTCTCCGCATCGGCGGAGTTGAAGATTCGTTCCGCACTCAATGAACTGATCGAGAGGAGCCGTGAGCAGAGGCTCGTTTTCAACGAGACGGCTCATCTCCACTGGACCCGCGAGCCCGTCGATTTCGATCCCATGAATTTGCTTGCCGGCGCGGATGAGAACGCAGTCGCGTCACTGCTCCGGTCTGTCCACGACGGGCAGCAAATACTAGGCATTGATGCAAACGCCTACTATGCGATGAGCCTTTCCGGCAACGGCGCGCGTATTGTCGTCCGCGACTGGCTGGAATCCACGGTTCCGGAAGTAAAACGGAATATCGCCGATTGGTTTAACGACCTCGCCATCGTGCATCCAGACGGACTGAGCGTGAAGCACGACTTCAAATTCGGCGCGCTCCTCTACGCAATGGTTCGCGCCGAACTCGACGAACTGCCACCGGCACTCCCGACACAATTGCTTCACGGAGCACTGCGCGGGCGCGGCGTCCCCCTTCCACAAACCGCTCTTGCGGCGGCGGTTCGCCGCCAGCAACTCGATCAGGAAACCAAACTCAACCCGGCGCGCCTCGCACTGATCAAGGCATGCCTTCTCCGCTCACCAAACCGAAAGGAAACAGATACCATGACAGAAAAGCTAGACCCCAACTCCAAAGACAGAGCATACCGTTGCGGACAACTGTTCGCAATCATCGGCCGCTTGCAACTACTCGCGCTCGGCAAAGTGGGCGCATCGATTGCCGAACGAACTTACGGAGGAGTTGCAACCCGCCCCGCCACGACATTCGGGCCTCTATTCACGAAGCTCCCGGCCTACTTGAAGAGGGCAAACAGCCGTTTCGGGGGCAGCGGGACCAACAAGCAGAAGGAGATTGAGGGCCTTTGCGTGTGCCTTGAAGAACTCGGCGGTATCCCAAAGACTCTCGGGCTTGAAGAACAAGGCCGCTTCGCTCTTGGCTATTACTGCCAGTTAGCTCAATACCGAAAGGATCGTGCCGAAGATGAAGCCGCCAAGAAAGCCGAGGAGCTGACCGAGGATACCGACTGACCCACTTACCTTTCCAAAATCCAATACCCACGACATCTATGAACAACCGCTACGACTTCATCTATCTCTTCGACTGCAAGGATGGAAACCCCAACGGCGATCCCGACGCCGCCAATGCACCCCGCATCGACCCGCAGGATATGCATGGCCTCGTCTCTGACGTATGCCTAAAGCGCAAGGTGCGTAACTTTGCCCTCCTCGCAAAGGAACGTGCACCGGGATACGACATCTTTGTCCAGCAAGGAGAAGTTCTGAATGACCGGATTCTCGACACCCACAAAGCGCTTGGCCATGACGTAGACGCCAAGAACAAGAAGGCCACGCGCGAGCAGGTAAGCGACGCTCGCGGCGCGATGTGCGAACGCTACTTCGATGTTCGAACTTTTGGAGCGGTTATGTCCACAGGAGCCAATGCGGGGCAGGTTCGTGGTCCTGTTCAGTTGAGCTTTAGCCGCTCGGTCGATGCCATTCTCCCACTTGATGTGAGCATCACCCGCATGGCTGTCACCGACGCAAAGGAAGCGAATGCGCCAAATCAAACAATGGGCCGCAAGAACCTCATTCCTTATGGTCTCTACCGTTGTCATGGCTTCATCAGCGCGCATCTCGCGCGGGACACTGGTTTCGACGACGACGATCTCGATCTGCTATGGCAGGCACTGACGCAGATGTTCGACCATGATCGCTCAGCTTCTCGCGGCACGATGGCCCCTCAAAAACTGATTATCTTCAAACACAACTCCGCCCTCGGCAACGCGCCGGCGCACAAGCTCTTTGAGCGCATCACCGTGAGTCGCAAATCCTCCGTTGAGGTTGCTCGCGACTTCTCCGATTACGAAGTAAGCATTGCATACGACGGTCTGCCTGCCGGGGTAGAAATCATCGAAAAGCTCTGAGCGTTTGGCAATGGACCCACTCCCGCTCAGTCTCCTCAACGATTTCCTCTTCTGCCCCCGCCGGGCGGCGTTGAAGATTGTCGAGGGGTTGAGGCGGGCGAATTTTTATACAGTGACCGGCGATCTCGCTCACGAGCATGCGGACCTGCCCGGTTACGAAATCGCCAAGGGCGTCACAGTGCTTCGCGCGCTCCCGGTCTGGTCCGACCGTCTCGGCCTGAACGGGAAGTGCGACATCGTGGAGCGGCATTCCGATGGCGCGTTCATCCCGGTCGAATACAAGAAGAGCAAACGGCGGCACTTCGACAATGACGACGCGCAACTCTGCGCCCAGGCGCTCTGTCTGGAGGAAATGTTCGGGGTTTCCGTCGAGCGCGGAGCGGTATTTCATGCGGCCAGCAAGCGGCGGCGCGAAGTGGTTTTTACGCCCGAATTGCGACTCCTCACGGAATCCACCGTCCGAGAATTGCGGAATCTTATGGAGAGCGAGACCGTTCCGGCCGCGATTTTCAAGCCTGCCTGTGAAGCGTGTTCTTTATTCGAGGTTTGTCTGCCAAAGATTACTGCCAATCCCGACGCCATGGCCGCCGCTTCCGAGGCGCTTTTCCGCGTTTAGGAGGAAGCAATATGGGCGACATCATCCAAAATACGCTCTACCTACTCACGCCCGGGAGTTACGTAGCGCGCGATCACCTGACGCTCCAGGTGGAGGTGCCTGTGTATCCGCCCGACTTGCCAGCAAAAGAGCGCCGTCGGGAGACGGTGTTGGAAACACGGAAGATTTCCCTGCCGATTCATCATCTCGAATCTCTTTGTCTCTTCGGTGCCAGCACTGTTTCTGCGCCCGCTCTGAGCCTATGCTGGAAGCATGGTGTGGCGGTGAATTACCTCACCGAAAACGGCTACCTGCAAGCGAGGTTGACGGGCGTGGCCGATACCAGCGTGCTGATGCGGCGGGCGCAGTTTAGTGCGGCGGACTCGATGGAAAAATCGGCCGACATCGCGCGGCAAATCATCGCCGGGAAAATCCAGAACAGCAGGAACAGTCTTCTGCGGGCGGCTCGCGAAAATGAATCCGATGACGGGCGACAGCGGTTGCAGGCCGCGACCGACGCGCTCGCCCGGCACTTGCGCCTCCTCGAAACCACTCTTCATTCTGATGGAGAAGACCGCAGTCGGCATCCGCTCGATCCGATTCGCGGCGTGGAAGGCACCGCGGCGGACGATTACTTCGCGGTCTTCAGCCTGGCCCTGAAACAGCAGCGCGAGGATTTTGCATTCCAGGGACGTTCCCGCCGCCCGCCTCGGGACAGGATCAACTGCCTGCTCTCATTTCTGTACGCCCTTGTGCGGAACGATTGCCTCGCCGCGCTCACGGCCATCGGACTCGATCCATTTGTTGGCTTTCTCCACACGGATCGGCCCAACCGGCCGTCACTGGCGCTCGACTTGATGGAAGAGTTCCGCCCCTGGCTCGCGGATCGTCTCGCCATCACACTCATCAACCGCCAGCAGATCGGGGCCGGGGATTTTCAACACAGGGAAGGGGGTGCCGTCGAATTCACGGACAAAGGGAGGAAGCTCGTCATCCAAGCCTATCAGGAGCGCAAAAAAGAAACTTTCAACCACTCACTGCTCGGCCAGCAGATTCGCGTCGGGCAGGTTCCGTTTGTCCAGGCACGGATTCTTGCCCGCCACCTACGAGGCGATATCCCCCACTACCTGCCTTTCATTCCAAAGTAAAATTATGTTCATCCTCATCACCTACGACGTATCCACCGTCGAGAAAGCCGGATCGCGCCGCCTGCGCCGGGTGGCGCAGGCATGCAAAGATTACGGGACGCGAGTGCAGAAATCGGTCTTTGAATGCCAGGTGGGACGCAGCGAGTGGGCCACGCTGCGCCAGCGATTGCTCGACGAAAGCGATCCCGCCGAAGACTCGCTGCGATTTTACTTTTTGGACGAAACTGCGGTCGGCAAGGTGGAACATCACGGCACCGGCAAGCCGCTCGATCTCACCGAGCCGCTGGTTTTGTGATATGCCCGCCGCGAACCCCAAGTGCCGAGCGAACACGGAAGATTTCGCGCGTTGTGCAAGTGCAACAAAATCAGCAAGCTGATTGGTTCTTTGAAAATTGAATAGCGCGAATAAAGTCCCAGTGGACACACCTCGCGGAAATGCGAGGCTAAGTTCTTGCGGTACAGCCAGATGCCGAGGCCGCCGTCACCCCACGCACATGCGTGGGGTGTGGATTGAAACATCGTGGTACTAACGCAATTCCTGCGGCTGACTTGTCACCCCACGCACATGCGTGGGGTGTGGATTGAAACTTCGCCCAGTGCACATTCATCCACTTCGCCAGCGGTCACCCCACGCACATGCGTGGGGTGTGGATTGAAACCAAGATGAAGGCAAAGCTGAAAGCGGCTGCGAGGAGTCACCCCACGCACATGCGTGGGGTGTGGATTGAAACCCCGCCAGCCGGCACGTCATGATCGCCGCCCGGTACGTCACCCCACGCACATGCGTGGGGTGTGGATTGAAACTCCGCAATCTTTACCTGCGCGTCATAATCCGCCGGTCACCCCACGCACATGCGTGGGGTGTGGATTGAAACGTGTTCAAAGCGATCACCAATGTTCGGTTCGTGCGTCACCCCACGCACATGCGTGGGGTGTGGATTGAAACTCGGCTGGAACGAACGATGAAATCCCGCTCGCGCTGTCACCCCACGCACATGCGTGGGGTGTGGATTGAAACAAGCGCGCCTATACAGGCGGCAAGATTGGTCGTGGTCACCCCACGCACATGCGTGGGGTGTGGATTGAAACGTCCCGGTTGCGGCAGGAGCCGCCGTTACCGCCGCGTCACCCCACGCACATGCGTGGGGTGTGGATTGAAACAACGGAATCGTATCGGGTTTATTTAACCCCGTTGGGTCACCCCACGCACATGCGTGGGGTGTGGATTGAAACAGTCGGGGCGGCTTCCAGCGGCCCAATCGTCATCGGTCACCCCACGCACATGCGTGGGGTGTGGATTGAAACCGGTACGGCGCCCGCACATCATCCCCCGGCTCCGAGTCACCCCACGCACATGCGTGGGGTGTGGATTGAAACGCGATAAATGAAAGCGGTCCGGCGACAATCTCATATGTCACCCCACGCACATGCGTGGGGTGTGGATTGAAACAACGGAATCGTATCGGGTTTATTTAACCCCGTTGGGTCACCCCACGCACATGCGTGGGGTGTGGATTGAAACGCGTGGTATTGCTCGGCTGGCATTGATAAGATTGAGTCACCCCACGCACATGCGTGGGGTGTGGATTGAAACCATATCATCCTCCGCGTGACGCCAAAGATGAAGGCGTCACCCCACGCACATGCGTGGGGTGTGGATTGAAACATGTTGCGAAAGCCGCGATAGAACACTGTCGTTGTCACCCCACGCACATGCGTGGGGTGTGGATTGAAACATATTCGGCGTTGCAATGGTCCTAATGAGCGCCCTGTCACCCCACGCACATGCGTGGGGTGTGGATTGAAACTCATACTGAGCCACGCGCTTTGCGGTCCGCTTGTGTCACCCCACGCACATGCGTGGGGTGTGGATTGAAACACCACCACCCCCGGCAGCAATTGCCCACAGCGGCCAGGTCACCCCACGCACATGCGTGGGGTGTGGATTGAAACTTCCCGTTGGGCTACCTGCCCGACATGGAGCTTGAGGTCACCCCACGCACATGCGTGGGGTGTGGATTGAAACACGTAGCCCGTCAGTTGCGTGTACGTCTGCGTCGGTCACCCCACGCACATGCGTGGGGTGTGGATTGAAACGTCACCGCGTCCAGCGTGCTCAGCATCTGCCCCAGGTCACCCCACGCACATGCGTGGGGTGTGGATTGAAACTCCCTGGCATCGGCCAGTCGCGCGCGGGCGATGGGTCACCCCACGCACATGCGTGGGGTGTGGATTGAAACAGTCCGTCTCCAGCACCGCCAGCCCCTTGAACCAGTCACCCCACGCACATGCGTGGGGTGTGGATTGAAACATTGTGATCACCGCGCTCCCGTTGGTCGTCGTGCGTCACCCCACGCACATGCGTGGGGTGTGGATTGAAACGGCAAGAGCGCCTACAACGCGGCGCGAGGAAGGGGAGTCACCCCACGCACATGCGTGGGGTGTGGATTGAAACTCGTGGATGCTCTCGACATTGAGCGGGCACAGGAGTCACCCCACGCACATGCGTGGGGTGTGGATTGAAACAGTAAGTGCCCCCACCGATGCGGCAGGTGTTATTATGTCACCCCACGCACATGCGTGGGGTGTGGATTGAAACATCAAGTATCTGGCTCCTCGTACGAAGCCATTCCGTCACCCCACGCACATGCGTGGGGTGTGGATTGAAACACAATGAGCCACCTCGATACCGACAACCGGGCGCGTCACCCCACGCACATGCGTGGGGTGTGGATTGAAACTCCCACGGCGCGACAGGATACTTCGTGACGGAGGTCACCCCACGCACATGCGTGGGGTGTGGATTGAAACCTGCCCTGGACGGGATAAGCATACGACGCAGGATGTCACCCCACGCACATGCGTGGGGTGTGGATTGAAACAGGTATTGAGTGGGAAGGAGGTGGGTGCGTTTGCGGTCACCCCACGCACATGCGTGGGGTGTGGATTGAAACATGTCCGTAAGTTGTGCGATAAGCTCCTGTTTGTGTCACCCCACGCACATGCGTGGGGTGTGGATTGAAACAGAAGAGTTAGCCGGATGTCGGGGGTGAATAGGAGTCACCCCACGCACATGCGTGGGGTGTGGATTGAAACTTCTATGAGAGGGCAATGAAGACAAAGGACCGGCAAGTCACCCCACGCACATGCGTGGGGTGTGGATTGAAACACTGTCGTTTTGCCAGCACCCGTCGGGCCTGTCAGTCACCCCACGCACATGCGTGGGGTGTGGATTGAAACTGCTCCATATCCCCCGTCGTCAGCATACTGGCCGTGTCACCCCACGCACATGCGTGGGGTGTGGATTGAAACCGCGCCAGCGCTGCAGCTGCCGGCCGAGCCGCTTGTGTCACCCCACGCACATGCGTGGGGTGTGGATTGAAACTCCATGAGAGCTTGTTATGGGACGCGACTCGGCGTCACCCCACGCACATGCGTGGGGTGTGGATTGAAACTTTGCGTGAGTCGCATTATGCCCCAGCCACCGCCGTCACCCCACGCACATGCGTGGGGTGTGGATTGAAACACGCAGCGGCCCGCACTCTTGAACGCTCCTCCTGGTCACCCCACGCACATGCGTGGGGTGTGGATTGAAACCACATGGTATCGACCTTGGTTTCGAGTGCGGACAGTCACCCCACTCACATGCGTGGGGTGTGGATTGAAACGGCACCTTGTCTACGTCCAGCTTCATATTCAGCCCGTCGCCGCGTGCGTAAGTGCAGGGCAGCCTCTCCGTCGTTCGTGCCAAAAGAATGGAAGTGGACCCTATTTTTTTGGCCTCCTTTTTGGCGCCTTCAATTTTTTCACTGCTTCCACCGC
>Ga0182024_10004371_pt1 | contig 32619 bp, 24 predicted proteins | sample P32metaG_FD_120480 | JGI IMG/M metagenome (GOLD analysis project Ga0182024, IMG submission 120480) | Permafrost microbial communities from Stordalen Mire, Sweden - P3-2 metaG (Illumina Assembly) | ecosystem: Environmental > Terrestrial > Soil > Wetlands > Permafrost | place: Sweden: Stordalen...
AATCCTTTGCCGCGATGCTCGGGTAAAATAAAGACATCACACAGATAGGCGAACGTTGCTTTGTCCGTGATGACCCGCGCAAAGCCGATCTGCGCCGCCTGATTATAGACGCCCCAGCAGAGCGAATTGCCAATCATCCGTTCGACGACCGGCTTCGGGATGCTTTTCGCCCAGTACGATTCTTGCGCGATGAAGCCATGAATCACGTCGAGATTGAGCAACGCCGGATCGCTCGAAATGAGATAGCCTTGTGGAAGTTCTATCGGCGTCATGAAGCCTCGTTGAAATCTACTCGCGCACCACCCGTGTGTCGGCCAATCGATCATGCAACGCCATGCCGCGCGAGCTGAAGAGCGCCATGACGAAACCAAGAAAGCAGGGCAACGCCGAGACGTATTTTGCCGCGTAGCGTCCCGTGGCGCGCAGGAAACTTATGCGTTCGCCATACGCGTCGGTGACTTTGATTCCCATCCAACGCTTTCCAACGGTGGCCTGTGCCGACGAGCTTTCCAAGCCTGCCACGTAAAACCATCCGAAGCCGATGAGCACCAGCCAAAATAATCGATCCATATTCTGCTTCAGCAAGTCCCACTCCTCCATTCTCGACTCGTGAGGAATGTGGTGCCATGCCGCCGGTATCTCGATGGCCAGCGCTCCAATGCCGAATAGAATCACGATGGGCACAAACAAGATCGCGCAATCGATCAAAAAGGCTATGCCGCGCAGGAATAACGGAGCGGGTTCCAGCCGCACCTCCGGCTTGGCCTCGGGTTTGATCTCCTGCTTTTCGGCTACGGGCGGAATGGATGGCGGAGGCGGCGCAGGTTGTTCGAGAGCGCGTGAGATGTGCGCCGGTAAAATCGGCGGACGGGATGGCGGCACAGGGATCGGCGCGTCCGGTACGGGCGGTAATTCGCGCGGTCCGGGGACGGGAGGCAGCAAAGGCATGGGCGACGGTACGCTCCGGTCGACGTAATCGAGCACCTCGCCCAGCGGAAGCCATTCCTTCAGACCCGGCGCATGGGCCAGGTATTTCACGGTGAAGTCGCCGCGCGCGAGACCGTCTTCGATCTGCACACGGGTGAACGGCCCCCAAGGGACGTTGTTCTTCAGGACGGTGATTCCCAGTGCGGCCATGCGAGTCGTGACTCTATTTTTTCTTCTGCTTCGCGAGCACGTTCGACCGCGTCCGCAAGCGCAGCGCGTTGAGCCGGATGAAGCCCGTCGCATCGGCTTGGTTGTACGCGCCTTGATCGGCTTCCATCGTGGCAACGTCGGGGTTGTAGAGCGACAGCTTGCTCTTGCGTCCCGCGACAATGAGGTTGCCCTTGTAAAGCTTCAGCCGCACGGTGCCGGTGACATATTTCTGGCTTTCCTCGACCGCAGCCTGGAGAAATTCCCGTTCCGGCGCGAACCAGAAACCATAATAAACGAGTTCCGAATAGCGCGGGATGAGCGAGTCGCGCAGGTGCATGACTTCGCGATCGAGCGTGAGCGTTTCGAGCTGCCGATGCGCGAAATGAAGGATCGCTCCGCCGGGCGTTTCGTAGACGCCGCGCGATTTCATGCCGACAAAGCGATTTTCCACGAGATCGACACGGCCGATGCCGTGCTTGCCGCCGAGCTTGTTCAGCGTGCGGAGCACATTGGCCGGGCTCAGCTTTTTGCCATCGACGGCCACGCAATTTCCAGCGACGAAATCAAGTTCGACATACTGCGGCTTGTCGGGCGCTTTCTCAGGCGAAACGCTCAGCTTGAACATGTCGGCGGGCGGCTCGACCCACGGGTCTTCGAGAATGCCGCTCTCAAAACTGATGTGCAGGAGATTGCGATCGGTGCTGTAGGGCTTCGCGGCGCTCACCGGCACGGCAATGCCCTTCGACTTGGCATAGGCCATCAAGTCGGTGCGGCCCTTGAACTCCCAGTCCCGCCACGGCGCGATGATTTTCAGGTCGGGCGCAAGCGCCGCGAAGGTCAGCTCGAAGCGGACCTGGTCATTGCCCTTGCCAGTCGCGCCGTGCGCCACGGCATCGGCATTTTCCAATCGCGCGATGTCGACCTGCCGCTTGGCGATAAGCGGACGCGCGATGCTGGTGCCGAGAAAATACTGGTTCTCGTAAAGCGCGTTGGCACGGATCATCGGATAAATGAAATCGCTCGCGAATTCCTCGGTCAGGTCGTCGATGTAGCACTTCGACGCGCCGGTTTTGAGCGCTTTTTTGTCGAGGCCCTTGAGTTCCTCCTCCTGGCCGATGTCGGCGCAAAACGCGATGATCTCCGCGTCATATTTGTCCTTCAACCACGTCAAAATGATGGAGGTGTCGAGTCCTCCCGAATAAGCGACTACAATCTTCATCCGCGCTTCTTAAACGAAATAGGCCAAAAGAAACAGAAATTCCTTTTTCGTAGCCGCCGTAAGGCGGTGGTTTGTGCCACGCTACAGGATGACCTATTTTAAAACCTCGCGCTTTTCCACTCCTGCTTCCGCCAGCACGCGATGAGGTAATCGACCGAGAGAGCACCGGGGCCGAAAATTAAAACCACCACGACGGTCGCCAGATAGGGAAAAGCCGTGTCGGCGCAAAATTTGTCGGTGTCAAAGCTCAGGAGGTCTTTCAGGCCGTCCTGCTCCGTAGTGATGTAGGCCACAATGAAATTGATAGTGAGCGGTATGGCGGTCAACCGGCTCAACAGGCCGAGAATCAGGAAGAGGCCGCCAAACGTTTCCGTGAAAGAAACCAGCCATGCGTTCTCGACCGGAAAAGGAATACCGAGGTCTTTGAAATATCCGATCGGTTTGTCGATATTCATCAGCTTGCCCCAGCCGGCCTGACTCAATTGCCCTCCAAATACAATTCGCATGAACAGGAGCAACGGCGATTGGAGATGATTGCCGACAAAAACGAGCAGATCGTAGAGAAAGACAATACCGGCAAAAAGAGGATTTGTGGGTTTGGACATATTGTTTCGACGTTTGGGGATGGCACTTTATTCCAGATGTTTTATGGAGGGCCCGGCTCCTGCCGGGCCGCGGACGACCAGGAGGTCGTCCCTCCAGCGCGGCTACACGGCGCAAAACCAGCCGAAGGCCGCCCATTGCGCGAACCAGTTCTGCAAGGTCGCGCCAAAATTCGCATCCGCCTTCCGGCGGCGAAAGGCGCGCTCGCAGGCGGTCTGGAGGGGCAGTCCCTTTTTCAACGCGGAACAGATCAGGTAAGCCTCCGGTTCCAACCGCTTGTACCAGACCGAATTTTCGAGGCGATGCACGGCCAGAAAGACTTTTTCCGGTTTGGGACGGGGCACTTTTTTGGTCTTGGTCAATTTCCTGCGATCATCAATCGCGTTACTCGCCTCGCCCTTCGGTTCTTCCCTCCGGCGCACGGCGAGAATGAAATTATCCACCGGATAATCGCAGACCAGAAACGTGAGATAAGGCTGGATGCCCAAGCGAAGCTTGGCCGGGTCACCGCCATCGAGCAGGACGTCGATTTCGAGCGGTGGCAACGCCTCGCCGTCGAACGCAACGATATGCGCCCATTCCAGGCGGACGATATCCCGCGCCAGCTTTTGGTGCGGCGCCATCCAATGCGGTTCTTTTGCCAGAAACTTTTCCAGCCGGTTACCGAGATCGCGCAGCGAGTAGGAATTCGACGGATACTTCGTGAGATAGGCGATCGACATTTTGTGAAAGCGATGATCTCCGATCAAGGTCCGCAGGCCGGGAAAGTCCTCGTAAAGACAGTCGAGCAACCGGAACCAGTACTGCTTGTTGTAAATTTCGAGGCGGTCAAACGAACTCAAGCGGTCGTTCGGCTTGATGAATTTCGAAACGGCCTGGCGCGCCGATTTGCCGTCGATCCATTTTGGTTGCATGTGATGGCCCGGCGTCAACGGACGCGTGATGCCCGCGGCAAAAGCGCGTTGGATGGCGCGTAAATCCTTGCCTGGACTGGAGGACTTACGCGGTGACGGGCTCATTGAGTAAATCCTTGCAGAATTTTCCCGCCTTCAGCGCTTCACGGTGCACCTCGTCGAAGGAGGGAATTCGGTCGTCCCATTCGAGCAGGGTCGCCGTCGCTCCGGTTAGTTTGGTCGCGTGCGCGTACATTTTCCAGACCGGGTCGAGCACGGGATGATCGTGGGTGTCGAGGATGTATTTCTCGAACTTCGAATGGCCCGCGATATGGATTTGCCCAACGCGATGATGCGGAATGTGGTTGAGATAATCGTAGGGATTGAAATTGTGATTTTGGGAGGAGACGTAGATGTTGTTCACGTCGAGCAGAATGCCCGCGTCGGCCTTCTCGACGACCTCGCTGAGAAATTCCCACTCGGTCATTTCCGAAGCACGAAACTCGGCATAGCTGCTGACATTCTCGACCAGGATCGGGACTTCCAGATAGTCGCGCACCTCGCGAATGCGTTGCGCCACATGCGTGGCGGCGGCGAAAGTGTAAGGCAATGGCAAAAGATCGTGCGTGTAACGACCATCAACGCTGCCCCAGCAAAGATGGTCCGAAAGCCAGGGCGTGTTCGTGCGTTTCACCAGCCGTTTCAGCTTGCGGAGATGTTCGCGATTCAGGCCGTCAGTGGAACCGAGATACATCGCGACGCCGTGCTGCACCACGCGGTATTGATCGAGAATCTGGTCGAGCACCTGCAACGGGCGTCCCGCGTCGACCATGAAATTTTCCGAGATGATTTCAAACCAGTCGACCGTCGGCTTGCGCGACAAAATGTGCTGGTAATGCGGGACGCGCAAACCGATGCCGATGCCGTAATTGGTAAAATTATTGAAACGATTCGCCGGCATGGAAGTGAGAAGTTAAAACGAACGAGGGGCCGGTTTTATGCAATGAGTTCCAGCCCCTCGCCCAGAAACTGCTTAGGTCGTGCCGTTGGTGCTGCACCCTCCCTTGCCCTTGCAAGTGTTCTTGCCTTTGCAACCGGCGTCACCGGTCTTGCATCCGCCCTGGCCTTTACAGGCGTTCTGGCCTTTGCAGCCGTGCTTTCCGGCGCTCGTGTCGTCGGCCAACTGGCCTTTGCTAAACGAGGTGCTTTGATCGAGATTGCCCGTGGTGGCCGCGTGCAGACGCGCAGCCGAACCGGCCATCAACCCGGTCAGGGCGACGGTCGCGAGCATGGTTTTGGTGGTTTGAAGGAGACGTGGATTTTTCATTTGTGCCTTTCGTATTTCTCAGCGTGTTTTTATTGACCTACTTTCGCCTGGCATTCAGCCAGACAAAATCAGCCGTTATCCTGTTAGACGAGAAAGTTTGGGATTTATTCCCAGGATGCACCGTCTTTTAAGAAAAGTTACGGGGACGGGTTCTGGTTCGTGACGGTCTTCTTGCTGGGATCGTTGGACCAAAAGGGTGCCTGAACGCCCGCGCCCCCTTGATTGCCCAGCAGGCTGGTGTTGGACCCCGTGTCCGGAGTGTAGTCCGTCACGCCGCCGCAACGGGTGAGCAGCACGAGCGCGAGAATAGGTAACGCGCAACGCATGGCGTTAGTTATGACAAGCCGCTGCCTGAGATCAAGTCAGGATTCGACTTTGCCCTCTTAGGCAAAAACCCTAACAATGAGTCAGCCATGACCTCCGCCGACCTGGACCGCGACTACGTCTGGCATCCCTTCACGCAAATGCGCGACTGGAATGCCCCGTCAAACCCGCCCGTGATCATTGTCGAAGGCCGCGGCGCAATCTTGAAAGCCGAGGACGGCCGCGAATATCTCGACGGCAATTCCTCCATCTGGACCAATCTCCACGGCCATCGCCGCCCCGAAATCGACCAGGCCATTCGCGACCAACTCGACCGCATCGCGCACAGTTCCTTTCTCGGCCTGACCAACGACGTGGCCGCGCGTCTCGCCTGCGAACTGGTCAAGATCACGGGACTGGACGGCGCAAAAGTTTTCTTTTCCGACGACGGCTCGACCGCGATGGAAGCGGCGTTGAAGATGGTCTTTCAGGCCCGGATTCAGCGCGGTGAAAAAGAACGCACGACATTCGTCTCGCTGGCCAGCGGTTATCACGGCGATACCGTCGGGGCCATGAGCGCGGGCCACAGCCCGGTCTTTCATGCGGCCTACAAGCCGCTCCTTTTCGAGACGCGCGAGGTGATGAGTCCGGCCTGCTATCGCTGTCCCCACAATCGCGCCGAGCCGCTGCGCGGGACGGACGCCCGCGCGTCACGGCAATGCAACTGGGAATGCGTCGGCGAACTCACGACTGCGCTGAATGACCTGGGCGAAAAAGCTTCCGCCTTTGTGTTGGAACCCCGCGTCCAGGGCGCGGCGGGAATGACGATGCATCCACACAGTTACCTCGAAAAGGCCGCGAAGGCCTGCAAAGAACGCAACGTCTGGCTCGTCCTCGATGAAGTGATGACCGGCTTTGGCCGCACCGGCGCGATGTTCGCCTTCCAGCACGAAAAGGTCGCGCCCGATTTGGTCGCGCTGGCCAAGGGACTCAGCGGTGGTTACCTCCCTGTGGCTGCAACGCTGGCCTCGCGGGAAATCTTCGAGGCCTTCCTCGGCGATTTCGGAGAACTCAAAACTTTTTTCCACGGGCATAGCTACACCGGCAATGCATTGGGTTGCGCGGCGGCCCTGGCCAATCTCAAAATTTTCGAGACCGAAAAGACGCTGCAAAATAATTCCGTTTTGGAACAAGCCCTGTCCAAACACGTCGCGAAATTTTGGGACCATCCCCACGTCGGCGACGTCCGGCAGGAGGGTCTTATTTGCGCCGTCGAAATCGTCCACGATTTCAAAACGCGGCAACCGTTTCCATTTACGGAGCGGATCGGCCATCGCATTTGCGAGGCCGCGCGCGCGCATGACCTGCTCACCCGGCCCGTCGGCGACGTACTCGTCCTCATGCCGCCCTATTGCGTCACGGAAAATCAAATCGCGCAGATGGTGGAGGCGCTCTGGCTGGGTCTTAACGAAATTTTACCGTTCACAAAAACGAGCTCATGAAAAAACAAATCCTCGCCGGGCTGCTGCCTTTTTTTATTTGCGGATGGGTCCTGGGCCAGCAACCAGAAACGCCCGTCACCGCAAGCGGCCAGGATAACTTTCCTGTCAGCATCCAGATCGACGCCACGAAAACCCAGGGCGAGCTAACGCCCATCTGGCGATTTTTCGGCTACGACGAGGCGAACTATACCTACATGAAGGATGGCAAGAAATTGCTCTTCGAACTTGACCAACTCGGTGGCCCGCAGGTTTTCATTCGTTGCCATCATCTGCTGACAAGCGGCGACGGCGCGCCCGCGCTGAAATGGAGCAGCACCAACGCCTACACTGAGGACGCCCAGGGCAACCCGGTCTACGATTGGACGATCACGGACCGTATCTTTGACACGTATATCCAGCGCGGACTGAAGCCCTATGCGCAGATCGGCTTCATGCCTGAGGCGCTCTCGATTCATCCGCAGGATTATCCGCATGATCCGCCGGCCAATGAACGGGTGAAAGGCAACGGCTACAGTTATCCGCCGAAGGATTATGCCAAGTGGGACGAACTCGCTTACCAATGGACGAAACATTGCGTCGAAAGATATGGCAAAGCCGAGGTGGAAAGCTGGTATTGGGAAGTGTGGAACGAGCCGAACATCAGCTACTGGCGCGGCTCCCACGAGGACTACTTCAAACTCTACGATTACGCCGTGGAGGGGGTGCGGCGCGCGTTGCCGACCGCGCGGGTCGGCGGACCGGAAGTAGCAGGCGGCGCCGGCGGAAAATTCCTGCACGAGTTTCTCGACCACTGCGCTCACGGCACGAACTATGTCACCGGAACAACCGGCTCGCCGCTCGATTTCATTTCCTTTCACGCCAAAGGATCGCCAAAATTTGTCTCGGGCCATGTGGAGATGGGCATGAACTATCAGCTGGCCAATATGAACGACGCCTTCGCGGTGATCGCTTCCTTCCCCGAATATAAAAGCACGCCCATCATCATCGGCGAATCCGATCCCGAAGGTTGCGCCGCGTGCAAGGGACCGCAAAACGGCTATCGCAACGGCACAATGTATTCGAGCTACACCGCCGCGAGTTTTCCCCGCGCATACGAATTGGCTGAGAAGCATGGCGTCAATCTCGAGGGCGCGCTGACCTGGGCGTTTGAGTTTGAAGATCAACCCTATTTCGCCGGTTTCCGCGTACTGGCAACCAACGGCATCGATCTGCCCGTGCTGAATGTCTTCCGGATGTTTGCGAAAATGAGCGGCCAGCGACTCGCTGTGGAAAGCAGCGCCGGGCTTGACGCTGATACGATCCGCATCAAAGGCGTTCGCGGAACTCCCGATGTCTCGGCGCTTGCCAGCCTCGATAAAAACAAGCTTTACGTCCTGGTCTGGCACTACCACGACGATGATGTGCCCGGCCCCGACGCCAACGTCAGCCTCAACTTTGTCGGCCTGCCTTCGCCGGCGAATATGAAAGTGACCGAGTACCGGATCGATCAGGATCACAGCAATTCGTTTGCGGCCTGGCAGAAGATGGGATCTCCGCAATCACCGTCGCCCGACCAATATGCCGAATTGGAAAAAGCGGGCCAGCTTGCGCAGGTCGATGAGCCCCACGTCATCACGACGAACGGCGGTATCTCGTCACTACCAATCACTTTGCCGCGTCAGGCCGTTTCTCTTTTAGTTTTCGAGTGGCCGTAACCTGCTCACCGAGCCTTTCGCGTTCCGACCAGTTCCCGCAGTTGCGGCAGCGCGGCTTCGGCGACCTGCTCCCCGCGACGGATGTAACGTTCCGGATTATAGAAGTCGTACCAGAATCCGTCGGGCACGGTCGGGGAGATGACCACATCGACCTTTGAGCAGGCGTCCTGGGCAACACGCGCCTGCGTGGAATTAAGGAAACGCATATAGAGCTTGATGATGTTCGTCGGCGTATCGATCAGCGGCCCGGTTTCGTACATCGGCCGTTTCAGCTCCGATAGCACCATCCGGCTTTCCTCCTCGGCGTGCCGGTACTGCTTCATCGCTTCGGGATTGGGAAACGTATTGACCGCGATGATCTTCGATATGCCCGCGCGAGCCATGAGATCCACGGGCACAGGACTGGCCAGGCCGCCGTCGATCAGCGTGCGGCCCTTGTCCTTCACAGGACGGAAAATGCCCGGGATGGAGATGCTGGCGCGGATCGCGTCGATGAGTTTGCCCCGCTCGAAAACCACTTCCTCCATCGTGTGGAGATCGCACGCCACGATTTTCACCGGGATCATCGTGTCCTCGAACGTCAGGCCGTCCAGGATGGTTTCGAGGAAATGATAGACGCTGAGACCGCGCACGATCCCCGCGCCGGGGAACATCGGGTTGAGTAATTTCAGGAACCAGCGCATGCCTTTGACCCGCATGGCGATCTGCTCCAATTCGTTCGCCGACCGGCCCGAAGCCCACGCGGCCGCAACCAGCGCGCCCATGGAACTCCCCGCCACCATGTCGACCGTGATGCCCTCGCGTTCGAGGACGCGAATCACGCCGATGTGGGCTAGGCCGCGCGCGCCGCCCGCTCCCAGGACGAGCCCAACAAGCAGGTTCCCCATTTCGCGCGCAATGCGCCGCACCACCACGCTATAGGGTTCCATTGGTTTGCGCAGCACGTAGGGCGCGCCGTCCACCGATTCGATAATCTCGCTCTCCGGAATCCAGCGCAGGAGATACCCGATTTCCTGGCCGACCCGGTGCTGGGCGTGCTCGACGTAGGGCACGCAGGTCGACCCGACGGCGGTGAGAATGACGCGCGCTTTGGGCGAGACCGCCTGCCGGTGTTCCTTGAGGTCTTGCAGCAGGACCCGCGTTTTTGAGAGGTGCTCCTCCTCGTTCTTCGTGACCACATAAATATGGTCCGACTGGATCATGCATTCGAGCACGGAGGGAGAGGTCTCATTCGGCAAATCGACCAGTACGTATTTGTAACGCTTGATCAGGTCTCCAAATAACGGCGCGATCAGATGCATCTCCTTCTCGTCGCCGGTAAGCTTGAGATTGAGCCGGTCGTAGCCCAGCGGGGAATGCGTCACCATCTCCTCCAGTTCCGGACCGTTCATGACGACGGCCGGCTTGCACCGCACCAGCGGCTTGCCTCCCTGGCGTCCGCTGAAGTCGAGCATCAACACGGGTTCGCCGGTTTCCCACGCCAGGCTGGCCACGAGATTCGTCGCCAGCAAAGTCTTCCCGGCGCCCGGCACCGCGCTGCACAGGGCGATGATGGTGCTCAACTTCGCGCGCTTTTTTTCCTCGCGGAGCTGGGTCATTCGCTCGCCCATGCGCTGGGTGAACCCGAGGGCCATCCGGGGATCGTGCCGGAGCATGGCCTCAAATGCCTCACGCGGAATTTTGAGCAAAACGGAATCGTTCAGCGCGCGAACGCTGGCCCAGTGGGTCTCGCCGCTCAGCAACGGCGTTTCACCAAACCAATCGCCGCTGGTATATCTCACGTAGATGCGCTCGGCATGTCCGTTGAGCTCCGAGTAGGCCTGCAAACGACCGGAAACGACCACATAAAAGCCGTCCCCTTTTTCGCCTTCGCGCACCGCCAGTTCATCCTTTTTGAGCGTCACGAATTCCGCTTGCTCAGCCAGACCGGCAATCGCCTCCTCGCTCACCGTGGCCAGAAGCGGTACACTCTCCAGAATTTGGTGTTTGCCTTCCATGGTCGTCCCTCCCGCTTCGTGCGCTGGGATGGCTCCTACGCTAACTCTAGCTCAATTAGAGAGGGACGCAATGTACGGCCCCTAATTCTTAAGGTCAAATTCCACCGTGGAACGTAATTATCCGCGCAATTGCATGGGCTTCATTTGCTTCTTAGGCGCAACTGTGTTTATCTTAAAATACAATTAGGGCAATAATGCCGACGGAAGGTCCTATGAAAACTGGCCACAGCGAAGGCGGAACGAAAAGCTTGCTTCTGCGGCGGCAAGGCGACCTGCTGCGGCGCTATCTGGAGCAGACCGTGCTCCCTTTCTCGAAGCACTACGCGGCGCTCGGCAACGATCTCCGGCGCGTCCGCAGCGTGGAGGATTTGCGCCATCTTCCCTTCACGATCAAGCGCGACTTGCAGGACAGTCCCCGCGATTTCATCCTGATCCCTGACAAGAAAATTCTCGCCCGGCGTCCCTCCACCATCCTGCGCGCGCTGTGGCAGGGCCGTAAGGCGGTCGAGGAATCCTTCGAGCGTGAATTTCGCCCGAGCTTCATGACTTTCACCACGGGCCGATCCGCTCAACCGCTCCCCTTTCTTTATACCGCCCGCGACGTGGGCCATTTACAAGACGCGGGAAATCGCATCATGCACGTCTGCGGAGCGAAGCGTGACATGAAGATGCTCAATATGTTTCCCTATGCGCCGCACCTCGCGTTCTGGCTGTCGCATTACGCGGGCACGGAATTCGGCGTGATGATGGTCAGCAGCGGCGGCGGAAAAGTCTCGGGCACGGAGGGCAATCTCCGGATCATGATGAAACTCCAGCCGGAGGTGCTCATCGGAATGCCGACCTTCATCTACCACGTTTTACAGGCGGCAATCAGCCGCAACCTCCGCTGTCCGCAAATCTCGAAACTCATCCTCGGCGGCGAAAAAGCGCCGTCGGGTATGCGCCGCAAACTCAAGGCCCTCGCCGCGCAACTCGGCGCAAACCACGTCGATGTGTTGATGACCTACGGCTTTACCGAAGCGAAAATGGCGTGGCCCGAATGTCCCTATCCGGAGGGAGAAGAGTCGGGCGGATTTCATCTCTATCCCGATCTCGGCATCATTGAGATCGTCGATCCCAAGACCGGCGAACCGGTGAACGAAGGGTGCCCCGGCGAAATCGTGTTTACGCCGCTCGACGCCCGCGGCACGGTCGTGCTCCGTTATCGCACCGGCGACTTGATCGACGGCGGACTCGTCTACGAACCGTGTCCCCATTGCGGCCGGCAACTGCCCCGGCTGGTGGGGCGCATTTCCCGCACGTCCGAAGTGAAGGAGATGCATCTCGATAAATTGAAAGGGACACTCGTCGATTTCAACGAACTGGAACATGTGCTCGACAACTTTGATTCCATCGGGGCATGGCAACTCGAACTGCGCAAGGCGAACGACGATCCGCTCGAACTCGATGAACTGATTCTCCATGTGGAAAAACTGGGACAGGGCGACGAATCGCATCTGTGCCAGGAATTGAACGAACGAATCGCCTCGGTGATCGAGATGCATCCGAACCGGATCATTTTTCAGTCGGCGGAGGAAATGCGCGGCCTGCAAGGGGTGGGCGTGCAGATGAAGGAACAGCGCCTGGTCGATCATCGGCCCAAGCCCGATCCGACCGCAACAGCCAACCTCAATCGAATGGGCAACGGAGCCAGGCCATGAGCGCGCCACGTCTCGTCATTGTCGATGGCATTCGCACGCCGTTCTGTAAGTGGAACACGTCGTTTGCGTCGCTCGGCGCCGACGAACTGGGCCGCATCGCCGTGAGCGCGCTGCTGACCCGCACCGGCCTCGATCCCAAGCTGATCGACGAAGTCATTTTCGGCTGCGTCTGCCAGCCTGCGGAAGCGGCAAACATCGCGCGCGTGATCGCCCTGCGCGCGGGCATCCCCGAATCGGTCCCGGCGATGACAGTGCATCGCAATTGCGCTTCCGGCTTCGAAGCGGTGACGGTCGCCTATGAACGAATGACCGCCGGACGCGGCTCCGTCTATGTCGTCGGCGGCGCGGAGAACATGTCCCAGGTGCCGCTGCTCTTCAAGCAGAGCACAGCGAAAAAATATGGGGCGCTCGGCAGCGCGAAAACGTTTTGGAAAAAACTCGCCGCGCTGGGGAAATTCCGCCTCTCCGATTTCGAACCGCGTGTCGCGTTGAAGCTCGGCCTCACTGATCCGGTCAGCGGACTGAACATGGGCGAAACCGCCGAGATCCTCGCTCGGGAAAACGGGATCAGCCGGGAAATGCAGGATGAATTTGCCGTGCAATCACACCAGAAAGCTGTCACCGCGCGCGAAAGGCTTTCCGAGGAAATCTGTCCGGTTTATGTGAACGGCAATGCAATCACCGAGGACAACGGCCCCCGGGCCGACACGTCGCTCGCCGCGCTGGGAAAATTGAAGCCAGCCTTCGACCGCCGCTACGGCACCGTGACGCCGGGGAATTCGTCGCAAATCACCGACGGCGCGGTCGCGCTCCTCGTCATGACGGAAGAGAAGGCGGCGGAGCTTGGTTTTACGCAGCCGCTGGGAAAACTCGCCGAGTACGCCTACACGGGTTGCGATCCCGCACGGATGGGGCTCGGCCCCGTCTCGGCCATCCGCAAAGCGGGGCGGCCCGTGGCAGACGCGGACCTGATCGAAATCAACGAGGCATTCGCCGCGCAGGTGCTCGCGGTTTTAAAAGTGATGGGCGATGTGCCTCGCGAAAAACTTAACGTGAACGGCGGCTCCATCGCCCTGGGCCATCCTGTTGGCGCCACCGGCGCTCGTCTCGTTTTGACCGCGCTGAAGGAATTGCAACGCCGCCAGGGTCACCGAGCTCTGGTTTCGGCCTGTGTCGGCGGCGGCCAGGGAGGCGCGCTTTGGCTCGAACGGGATTAACACGTTTATGAAAAGGACTTTCTCAAAACAGCTCCGTCATCCTGAGCTTACTGCCGACCGCAGGTCCGAAGGATCAGTTCAGTCTGTAGCGGCGGTCTATGACCGCCGACGATTTGACGAGTCTCTTGGTAAAAGATCGGCGGTCATAGACCGCCGCTACAACTGCACCGTTGCCCGGGAGGCTTCTCCCTCGGAGACAAGCCCATGACCAACATTTATCGCGAAATGGCGGATGGAAAATTTTGCGTGCTGCGGCTCGATCAGGCCGAGTCGGGCGCGAATGTTTTCAACCTGGAAACGCTGGTGGAACTTGACTGGAACATCGGCGCCATCGCGGCAGACCGCGCCATCGAAGGGGTCATTATTATCAGCGCCAAGGACCGCATCTTCCACGCCGGGGCCGATCTCAACGCGCTGCAGAAATTAAATGACGATGAGGTGCAACGCTTCATCGAACGGGGCCAGGAAGTTTTCAATCATCTCGCCGCTCTTAATGTACCCACGGTGGCGGCGATTCACGGGGTGTGCCTCGGAGGCGGTTTTGAAATGGCCCTGGCCTGCGACTATCGGATCGCCACGGCGGACCGCGCCACCAAAATCGGATTGCCGGAAACGAAACTCGGCATTCTTCCCGCGTGGGGAGGCTCGACCCGGCTGCCGCAACTTGTCGGCCTGACGCGCGCGCTCGACGTGATCCTCGGCGGCAAAACGCCGGCGGCGAAGCAAGCGCTCCGCTACGGCATGATCGACGCCATCGCGCCGCGCGAGCTTTTGCTTTCCGCCGCTTTGCGCATGCTCAAAAATGGCATTCCCCCTCGACGCCGGAGCCTGCTGCGTCGCATCCTGCCCGACCGATTTCGTTCCCTGCTGATCGCATCGCACGTGCGAAAGAAGATTTTACGCGAGACGCGAGGTCATTATCCCGCGGTAACCAAAGCCGCCGAGGTTGTTCTAGCATCAACGCGCTCTTCCGAAAAAGAATCGCTCGAACACGAACGCCGCGCCGTTCTCGGACTGCTTCGGAGCGACACCTGCAAGAACCTGCTGCGATTGTTTTTCCTGGGCGAACGTGTCCGCAAATCGGAGGGTCCGAAGCTAAAACCGGTAGAACAGGTTGCCGTGATTGGCGCGGGCGTCATGGGCTCGGGCATCGCGCAGTGGCTGAGTTCGCGCGGCGTGCGGGTAATCCTACGCGACGTGAATCCCCAGGCCGTGGCGGCGGGCCTGGAGCGCATCCGCAAATTATTTGGCGACCGGCGCGTCTTCCCGGAAAAGGAAGCGCGCGATGGCTTTGATCGCATCGCTCCGGCCACGCAGGCCGTGCCGTTCGATCATGTCGATCTTGTCATCGAAGCAGCGGTGGAAAAGATGGAAGCCAAGAAAAAAATCTTTTCTCAACTCGATGCGCAGGCCAGCAATGCCGCCACGCTTTTAGCCACCAACACATCGGCGCTTTCCCTCGTGGAAATCGCCGGAGCCACGAAAAATCCGGGCCGCGTGGTGGGCATCCACTTTTTCAATCCGGTGCACAAGATGCAGTTGGTGGAAGTTGTGACCTCCCTGCAAACCGACCCCGAAACGGTCCGGCGCGCGGTGCAGTTTGCCCGGCAGATCGGCAAACTTCCCGTCGTGGTGAAGGACAGCCCGGGCTTTGTGGTGAACCGGATTCTGGTGCCCTATCTGCTCGAGGCAGGGCTGCTTTTCGAGAACGGCGCGCGGGCGGTGGACATCGACGAAGCGATGCTCGACTTTGGGATGCCGATGGGGCCGCTGCGTTTGATCGACGAGGTCGGAGTCGACATCGCGGCCGATGTCGCGACGACACTTGCGGAACACTTCAACGACCGACTTCGCGTGCCGGAACTGCTGGCGCGAATGGTTTCCAAAGGATGTCTGGGGCGAAAGAGCGGGCGCGGATTCTACGTCTATTCCGGCAAGAAGAAGGCGGTGCTGAACGAAGGGTTGAATTCCATTTGTCTCAGCCGCGACAATGCCACGCTGGATCGCGCCGATTTGAAGTTGCGCCTCTCTTTATTGCTCGTGAACGAAGCGGCGCGTTGCGTGGAGGAACGGATTACGTCCGGCCCAGAAATGGTCGATTTCGCCATGGTGATGGGCACCGGGTTCGCGCCGTTCCGGGGCGGGCCGCTGCGCCATGCGGAATCGTTTGGCTTGAGACGGGCGGTCGACGAATTGGACCGGCTCTGCGCGGTGGCGGGACCGCGTTACACCCGCTGCGACCTACTCAAACAATTGGCCGCCGAAGGAAAACGCTTTTATGAAGACTGAGGAAAATGCGTCCGTCATCGACACGTCGAAGATGTCCAGCGCCCAGCGCGCGGCCCTGGAAATGACCGAGGCGGCGCGCGATACGCCGGGAGCGAAGCGCGGGTTCTGCGGCGGATTGTTCCTCGGCCATTTCGCGCTCGATGCGCTTCATCCCTACCCGCGGCAAAGCCCGGAAGACCGCGATCAGGGCGACGCCTTCCTCGGCCCGTTGGAAAAATTCCTGCGCGAGCGTGTCGATCCCGACGAGATCGACCGAACCGGCGAAATCCCGGATGCGGTGCTGGCCGAGTTGGGCAGGATGGGAGCATTCGGCATCAAGATCGCGACAAAATATGGCGGTCTCGGGCTTTCGCAAACCAACTATTGCCGCGTGGGAATGTTGCTTGGAAGTTATTGCGGCAATCTCACGGCCCTGATTTCCGCGCATCAATCAATCGGCGTCCCGCAACCGTTGATCCTGTTCGGCACCGAGGAACAAAAGCAAAAATACCTGCCACGATTCGCGAAGGGTGAGATTTCCGCATTCGCCCTCACCGAGCCGAACGTCGGCTCCGACCCGGCCAAAATCGAGACGCATGCCGAACCAACACCCGACGGCGCGGAGTTCGTCCTCAACGGCGAAAAACTTTGGTGCACCAACGGAGTTAAGGCGGGCGTCATTGTCGTCATGGCCCGGACGGCGCCCAAAAACGGCAAGGGACAGATCACGGCGTTCATCGTGGAAATGGATACGCCCGGTGTCGAAGTCGTGTTGCGCTGCCACTTCATGGGGCTCAGGGCGCTTTATAATGGCGTGGTCCGCTTCACCAACGTGCGGGTGCCGCGTGAAAATATTATTTTGGCCGAAGGCAAAGGCTTGCGCGTCGCGCTGACGACGCTCAACACGGGACGGTTGACGCTGCCCGCCGCGTGCGTTGGCATGGCCAAACGGTGTCTCGCGGCGTCGCAAGCGTGGGCCGGCGAGCGCGTACAGTGGGGCGCGGCGATTGGGAAGCACGCCGCGATTGCGGACAAGATCGCGCGGATGACGGCGGAAATCTTTGCCATGGAGGCGATGACCTTTTACACCGCCAGTTTGGTGGATCGCGACAAGAAAGCCGACATCCGCCTGGAGGCGGCGATGTGCAAAATGTGGGCGACGGAACGGACGTGGGAAATCGTCAACGACACGATGCAGATTCGTGGCGGACGCGGTTACGAAACCGCGGCGTCGCTGGTCGCGCGGGGCGAAACGCCGGTGCCGGTGGAACGCTGGCTGCGCGACTGCCGCATCAACACGATCTTCGAGGGATCGAGCGAAATCCTGCGGTTGTTCCTCGCGCGCGAAGCGCTCGACCCACATCTCCAGATCGCCGGGCCGGTGCTGAACACGCAAGTTCCGCTCGGTGAGCGCGTCAAGGTGGGGATGAAGGCCGCGCTCTTTTACGCGGGCTGGTATCCACGGCAATGGTGGCCGTTCTCCGGAGCAGGAGCCAATTTTCATCCCACGCTGGCGCGGCATCTTCGCTACGCGGCGCGGACCTCGCGGCGTTTGGCGCGCACGCTTTTCCACGCGATGGCTCGATTCGGACCGAAGCTGGAACGGCAGCAGATTTTGCTCGGACGCTTTGTCGACATCGGCACGGAACTCTTCGCGATCACGGCGAGTTGCTCGCGCGCCCAAAGCCTCGACACGGAGGAAGCACGCGCTTTGGCCGATTATTTCTGCCGGATGTCTCGGTTGAAAATCGAGGCTCTTTTCCGCGACGTTCACAATAATCGTGATGCCGCAGGCTATCGCGTGGCGCAGCAGGTCCTCGCCGGAAAATTCAACTGGCTTCAGGACGGGATTTTGGGCGCCACCGTTTCTGCTTAATCAGGTTTTAATAGTGGGAAGATAAGGAACAGTGACGCCTCCTTCATGAAGGAGGCCTCTGCGAAAGTCCTCTCCACCAAGTCCGTCATCCTGAGCGAAGCGGATGCGCAGCATTCGCGCAGTCGAAGGACCTGGCCGCTTTTACCCGAGTCATTATCTGGCGATAAAAGCATCATCACACGTGGGCGCCTCGCCGCCTTCTCCTCGAAAGAACCCGTTATTATGTCATCCTAATGGCCGCCATAGGCCACCAAGGTCCTTCGACTCCGGCTCGATAAACCGCGACTGGAAAAGTGGGCCTACCGCTTGCCTTCGCTCAGGATGACGGACTTGGGAAACAACACTTTTGAAGAGATCTCTGAAGAGACGATCTCCCGGTCGTCCGCGCGGATGCGCAGGAACGTGTTCCTCCAAGTCGCAAACGGAACTGAACCTGCTATATGTGTGTGCGACAAGCTCGGGATGACCGATTGTATAAACCAAATTCTGTTGGAGAATATCTCATGAAAACCGATTATGACGTCATCATCATTGGCAGCGGAGCCGGCGGCGGCACCCTCGCCCGGCATCTCGCGCCCTCGGGCAAAAGCATCCTGCTGCTCGAACGGGGCGGATGGCTGAAACGGGAGCCCGAAAACTGGAGCGCCGAAGAGGTGTTCGAGAAAAGCCGCTATGTCTCCAAGGGCCTCTGGCGCGACAAGAACGGGAAGCAGTTTCAACCGGGCACCTATCATTACGTAGGCGGTGCGACGAAGATGTATGGCGCCGCGCTCTTTCGCCTGCGCAAGGAAGATTTCGGAGGCTTCGCGCATTACGACGGAATTTCTCCGGCGTGGCCCATCAGTTACGACGACATGGAACCCTACTACACGAAAGCTGAGCAGCTTTACCAAGTGCATGGCGCACGCGGCGAAGACCCGACGGAGCCGCCGGCCAGCGCGCCGTATCCTCACCCACCCGTGTCGCATGAGCCGCGCATCCAGCAGCTTTCCGACGACCTCGCCCGCGCCGGTTATCATCCGTTTCATTCGCCGGCCGGCATCATGCTCAACGAGGCGAACATGCCTTTCAGCACCTGCGTGCGCTGCATGGATTGCGACGGCTTCCCGTGCGTCGTCCATGCCAAATCGGACGCCGAAGTCATCGCGGTGCGTCCGGCGTTGGAATATCCCAACGTCACGTTGCTCATCCACGCGGAGGTCATGAAGCTCAACACGAACAGCGTGGGAACCGCCATTACGGAAGTGATCGTGAACCGTGAGGGCCAAACTGAAACCTTTCGCGGCGGCATCGTGGTCGTCGCTGGTGGAGCGGCCCATTCGGCAAAGCTGCTGCTGATGTCCGCGAATGACAAACATCCGCGTGGACTGGCCAACGGATCGGATCAAGTCGGACGTAACTATATGTTCCACACCAGCCAGGCCGTGCTCGCCATTTCCAAGGAAGCGAATCCGACCAAGTACCAAAAGACGCTCGGTTTGAACGATTTTTATTTCGGCATTGAGGGATTCAACTATCCGGTCGGCAGCATTCAGATGGTGGGCAAGTCGCAGGCACCGATGTACCGGGGCGAGAAGCCGATTGAGACGATGCTGGCGCCGACGTGGGTGCTCGAAAAGCTGGCCGACCACGCCGTCGATTTCTGGCTGATGACGGAGGATCTGCCCCGGCCCGACAATCGCATCACGGTCGACCAGGACGGAACGATCACGCTCAATTACACGGCGACCAACCAGGTGCCGAGCAACAAACTCTACGACAAATTGAAGTCGATGCTCTGCCATCTCGACATGCACGAGCATCTGATCCCGCGCAGTCTTTATTTGAAAAACGACATCGGCGTCGCGGGTGTCGCGCACCAATCGGGCACGTGCCGGTTTGGCAGCGATCCGAAAACTTCGGTGCTCGATACGAATTGCAAGGCGCACGAACTCGATAATCTCTACGTCGTCGACACGAGCTTTTTTCCCAGCATCGGCGCGGTGAATCCGGCGTTGACGGTGATGGCAAATGCGCTGCGCGTGGGCGATCACCTGCTCGAGCGGCTCAAATAATTTTATGGCGCAACGCCAGGAAATCGCCGCGGTCTATACGGCGGCCGTGATTCAGGGAATCGTGCTCGTCACGTTCCCGGCGGTCAGCGCCATTTTCACCAGCGCCAACCATTACGGCCTCTCGACAACGGAATATGGCGGCATGTTCGCGCCCCAGGCCGTGACCGCGATCATCTCGTCGCTGCTCGGCGCGGGGCTGACTCGCCGGATCGGAGGCAAGCGCGTTTTTCTCATCGGACTGGGAGCGGACCTGCTCTCCATGGCGCTCCTTTTCACGAGCCAATTCGCAACGGGCGTTCATCCCGTCGCCTACGGCCTCCTTCTCGCGGCCACCGCCTTTTTGGGCATCGGCTTCGGGTTTGTCGTCCCCTCGCTCAACACGTTTACCGCCGCCTTCTTTCCGAAAAAGGTCGATCAGGCCATTCTCACGCTTAACGCGCTTCTCGGCCTGGGCACCGCGCTCGCGCCGATTTTTGCGATGATCTTTGTGGGACTCGGCTTTTGGTGGGGCTTGCCGATTTTGATGAGCGGGCTGGCCCTCACGCTGATTCTCCTCAGCCTGCGCCTGCCGTTGAATGAAGAGACGCACGCAGCCGAACAGCGGAGTGACAACCCGATCCGCCCGGGCGCGATGAAAATGCCGGCCCGTTTCTGGCTCTACGCCGCGTTCGCCCTGCTCTACGGCATTTGCGAGACGATGAGCGGAAATTGGGCGACGGTCTATATGTCCGCGGGCCTCGGCGCTTCCACCGCTATCGCTTCGATGGCCCTGACGGTCTTTTGGATCACCGTCACGGGAGGGCGCGTCCTTTTCGCGGTCATCGAAAAATGGTTCCCGGAGCGCTGGACCTATCGCGCGCTTCCGCTGCTATTGGCGCTGGCGTTTCTGGCCACGGCGTCGGCACCAAAGGATCAGCCCATCCTCGCGGTTCTTGCCTTTGGCCTGACCGGGCTGGGCTGCTCCGCGTTGCTGCCGCTAGTCATCAGCTTCGGCCAGAAAGAACTGACTTCGATGACAGCCTCCGTCGCGGGCGGCATGATCGGCTTCTATCAAATGGGCTACGGGCTGGCCGCCTTTGGAGTCGGTCCCCTGCAAACATGGGGAGGACTGAGCCTGGGCGGGATTTACCGTGGAACGACGCTTTTCGCGCTGGCTTTGGCGGCGCTGGCTTTCATGATCGTTGGGCGCTCCCAAACGAAGCCCTGATCATTCACTGAAGCCGGTCTTCTTCGAGGTCGATCAAGTCGAAATAGGTTTCAACCTTCTTTTTGGTCGGGGCGCAGACTGCGCGGCGCTGCTCGAAGGCGGCGACCTTCTCCGGCGAATCGGGACGGCGATTGACGATCTTGTTATTGAAATCAGTGACGGCGTGATCGCTCGGCCACGCCGGGCCGAGCCGTTCCTTGAGGGCGTTGATCACACCTTCGTCGGTCGGATTTTTGGCGACAATTTGCTCGAAGACCGCGCCTTCCAGGCAGAGAAAATCGAGCAGCGTTTTGTCGAAGCCAAAGGTGAGGTAGTTATAGCCGGGGAGCTTCCCGGCGGGGAAAAGCCGCGCCTTGTCAACCATACGCGGCAGATGGTAGAGGCCGCCGAGCTTTTCGTGCGGGCTGCGCGGCGGAACTTCCGGCGCGGTGGAAATGGGCAGGCCCTGCTCGCGCCAACCGCGAAAACCACCATCGACCGAGACCACGTTGGAGTAACCCATTTTCTGGAGGTTGTCGGCCACGAGGGCGGAACGGAATCCGCCGCCGCAATAGCAGAGGATGCGCGCTTGCGCATCGGGAATACGCTGCTCGATGTCGCGCTCGATGACGCCCTTGCCGAGGTGGACGGCGCCGGGAGCGTGGCCGGCGTGCCACTCGCTTTCTTCCCGGACATCGACCAAGTAGACGCCGGGCTTTTTGGCCTCGACGTAGGCATCGTGAACGGAGATTTCTTTGACGCGCTTTTTAGCGTCATCGACCAGTTTGAGGAATTGCGGGCTGTGCAGCATGGGGGGATTAGTCTGGCGCAGATTCACCCAGGATCAAGTACTCGTCGGTGAGAAACACCGATAAGATGTGCCCTTCCCGTTAAAATTCGAGGAGGCAGAATAAAACGTTTCATTTTCAAGTTGTTGTCCCAAAGTCGATAATATCTCATATTAACAACTGAAATATCTTAATCAGTCCCATTTGCTGCCGATGACAATGGAGAGGCCAAATTCCGAGTCGAGTAGGGTAATACCCTACGCGGCAAAAACTTGCGATTTAAGGTTAATTTAAGTCCCACAGTTGTATTAATCTGAAATGCGATTAACTTGTAAACGTATTTAGCGAGACTTTGTTATTGGCTTGCGTGGGGAAACAGGAACGGCGCGAAAGGTTACTCATGATTCTGCCTTCTGATCGACTTAAACCCTACGCGACTTCTCCACTGTTTCTCGGTCTCCTCGCAGCTTGCCTTGGCGTGATCGTGTTGATCGGTTGGATCTTCGACATCGACGCGTTGAAAAATGTTTTCCCCGGCTTAGTGACGATGAAGGCCAATACGGCGATAGGCCTGATGTTATGCGGCCTGGCGCTGGCGTTTTTATCGTGGGAAAGAGGCGGCCCGCTGCTCCGCTTTTGCACCGCACTGCTTGCGGTAGTTGTCATCGCATTGGGAACGTCAACCTTGGGCGAGTACTTTTTTGGTTGGAATCTCGGCATTGATGAGTTGCTCTTCCGAGATGCGGTCGAGTCGGTGGGAACTTCACAGCCGGGGCGAATGTCGCCGTCCACAGCGTTTTGTTTTATTCTGGCAGGGAGCGGACTGTGGGTGGCGTCGCAGCAATTTTTGCGGAGGTCGAGATTTTCCGTTCTGTCGGGTTTAGGCGCGACATTAATGGTTCTTGGCGGGGTGGCAACTCTTGGTCAAATCTCGAATGCGCTGCTTCATTTTCGTTTTTGGAATTATTTCGGCATGGCGGTGCATACGGCCGCAGGATTTGTTTTGCTGGGGATTGGACTGCTGGCGCTCGCCAAGAGAGAGGGGGGAATGCGATGGGCTTTAGGCAACAGCGTTACCGGTGGATTTATCGTTTCCATCGCGATCATGGTGACAGTGGCGGGGATTTCCTGGGACAATACCAATGAACTGCAAAACGCCGCCGCCTGGGTCAGCCATACCCAACAGGTGCTCAAGGAGATTGAGCACGTCCGGGCTGGCATGACGGAGTTGGAGAGCAGCCAGCGCGGTTACCTCATTTTAGGCGACGAGAATCTGTTGACGCCCAGGGAACAGATCAAGACTGACATTCGCCAAAGCATCGAGAATCTTCGCAGCCTGACCGCCGATAATCCCCATCAAAAACCGCGTCTCGATCAACTCGAACCGCTGATCGCCCAACGCACGGCTTTTGGAGAACAAACCATCGTCGTGCGTCGTCAACAAGGATTTTCTGCCGCGCAGCAGATGCTTGCCACGGGCACCGGGATTGCCCTTTCCGCCAAAATCAAGGGTGTGCTCGAAGCGATGCGCGACGAAGAAGATTCCCTGCTGGCGACGCGAGAGAAAAAATCCGAGGCCGTTTCCACGGCCACTTTTCTGCTCCTGCCCGTGGGCGTATTTCTCAGCCTGACCATTTTGTCTCTGGCTTTGTTTTTTTTAAACACGGGAGTCAGCGAACAGAAACAAGCTGAAGAAAAACTCAAAGCCTCGCTCAAGGAAGTCACCGATCTTCGGGATGCGATGGATGAACACGCCATCGTGGCCATCACCGATCCGCAGGGAAAGATCACCTACGTCAACGACAAGTTTTGCGCGATCTCCAAGTATTCGCGAGAAGAACTGCTCGGCCAGGACCACCGCATCATCAATTCCGGCTACCATCCCAAGGAGTTCATCCGCGATTTGTGGACCACGATCACGCACGGCAATGTCTGGCACGGTGAGATCAAGAATAAGGCCAAGGACGGATCGTTCTATTGGGTGGACACGACCATTGTTCCCTTCCTGAACGAACTAGGCAAACCCCGCCAATATGTCGCCATCCGCGCCGACATCACCGAACGCAAGCTGGCCGAGGAGGCCGCGGCGCAATTGGCGGCGATAGTGAACTCTTCGAACGACGCCATCATCGGAAAAGACCTGAACAGCATCGTCACCAGTTGGAACATCGGCGCGGAAAAGCTTTTCGGCTATTCCGCGAGTGAGATGATTGGCCAGCCGATCACGCAACTTATTCCCTCCGATCGCCAGGAAGAAGAAATTGAAATTATCAATCAGATCAAGCAGGGCGAAAGCGTGGAGCATTACGAGACCTTGCGAATGGCAAAGGACGGACACCTGATTGACGTCTCGGTGACGGTGTCGCCCATCAAGGATATGACGGGCAAAATCACGGGCGCCTCAAAAGTGGCACGCGATATCACCGAGCGCAAGCTGGCCGAGAAAGCGCTGCACAGAGAACGCGACTTCATTTCCGCGGTCGTTGATACCGTCGGCTCTATGGTGGTGGTTATTGACCGACAAGCGAACATTATTCGCTTTAACCGGGCCTGTGAAAAGCTGACCGGCTATTCGTTTGATGAGGCGCGAGGCCGAAACCTCATCGATTTGTTCATTATGCCAGAGGAGCGGACAACCACGACCGCCGAATTCAAAAACCTTTGCGCCGGCCAATTCCCGAACACCTACGAAAACCACTGGGTCACCAAGGAGGGGACTCCGCGAGTGATCGCTTGGTCTAACACCGCACTCGTCGATGCGGGTGGCGAGGTGGAGTACGTTATTGGCACCGGCACTGACATCACCGAGCGCAAGCGGGCGGAACAGGAAATCCACAACCTGAATATCAGCCTGGAAAAACGGGTGGCCGAACGGACAGCCGAACTCGAGTCGGCCAACAAGGAACTCGAAGCTTTTTCCTACTCGGTATCACACGATCTGCGGGCGCCGCTACGCGCCGTGGATGGTTTTTCGCAAGCCGTGATCGAAGATTACAGCGCGCTGTTGCCTGAAGAGGGGCGGCATTATTTGCAGACGATTCGCAAGGGAGCGCAGCGGATGGGCGTGCTGATCGACGATCTCCTGACATTTTCGCGCCTGAGCCGAGCCGCGTTGAAGAAGCAGGAAGTGAACACAGGCAAGCTGGTGCGCCATGTCCTCGAAGACCTGAATTCACAGCAAGAGGGCCGGCAGGTCGAGATTCGCATGGGACACCTGCCCGCATGTCAGGGCGACCCGGCGTTGTTGAACCAGGTCTGGGTCAATCTGCTTTCCAACGCCTTGAAATACACCCGTCATCGCGAATTCGCCGTCATCGAAATCGGCTGCAAACTAGAGCAGGGCGAGAACGTTTATTTTGTCCGCGATAACGGGGCCGGTTTTGACATGCGGTACGCGAACAAGTTGTTCGGCGTCTTTCAACGCCTCCACCGCGCGGACGAATTCGAAGGCACGGGCGTCGGCCTGGCCATTGTGCAGCGGGTCATTCACCGGCACGGCGGCCGCATCTGGGCCGATGCGTCGCTCGATCGCGGCGCGACATTTTATTTCACCCTCCAGGAAAAAACCAACCTATGAACGCAACAAACATTGTCGAAATATTGATTGTCGAAGATAACCAGCAGGACCTTGATCTGGCTCTGCGCGCCTTGCGAAAGGCAAACCTGACCAATCGCATCCAAGTCGCCCGCGACGGCGAAGAGGCGCTGCAATTTCTTTTTTGCGAGGGGCCGTATTCCGAACGCAAGATTGAGAACGAACCCAAGGTCATCCTGCTCGATTTGAAACTTCCCAAGGTTGACGGACTGGAGGTTTTGCAGCGCATCAAAAGCGACCCGCGCACCCAGACGATTCCCGTGGTCGTGCTCACTTCCTCCAAGGAACAGAGTGACGTGGTCGAAACTTACAATCTCGGCGTCAACAGTTACATCGTGAAGCCGGTGAATTTTGAGCAGTTCTCCGAGGCGGTTCAAAAAATTGGAATGTATTGGCTGCTGATCAACCACCCACCTCAACTCGAAGGATAATATGCCACATAAAATTCAAATATTGATTGTCGAGGATAACCCGGCAGACGCTGACTTGGTCGTGCGCGAATTGAAGCGCTCAGGATTTGAGTTTGACTGGCAGCGGGTCGACACGGAAGCCGAGTACCTGGCCAAGCTGAACCCGGGCCTTCATCTCATCCTCTCGGATTATGTGATGCCGCAGTTCAGCGGGCTGCGCGCGCTGGAATTGCTGAAACAACAGCCCACGCTCGATATTCCGTTCATCATCGTGTCGGGCACCATTGGCGAGGACATGGCCGTGATGGCCATGCAACAAGGCGCCGCCGATTACCTGTTGAAAGACCGGATCGCCCGCCTGGGTCAGGCGGTGCGTCACGCCCTCCATGAAGTCGAGGAGCACGTCGAACGCAAGCGGCTTGAGGCCCAGTTTATCGAGGCTCAAAAAATGGAAGTGGTGGGCCAGCTCGCGGGCGGCGTGGCGCATGACTTCAATAATGTCCTGGCCGTCATCATGGGCTACAGCGACTTGGTCGTGCAGGATCTCGGCCCCGACCATCCGCTACAAAAATATATGGAGGAAATCCGGCATGCCTCAAAACGCGCGGCTGGATTGACGCAGCAGCTTCTCATTTTCAGCCGCAAACAGACGGTGCAGGCCGTGGCGCTCGATCTTAACGAGGTGGTGGAAAGTATGGAGAAAATGCTGCGGCGCCTCATTGATGAAAATGTCGAAATGTCGGTGGTTTACGGAAACCCCATCGGTCAGATCAAGGCTGACTCCGGCTACGTCTGGCAAGTCTTGATGAATCTGGTCGTCAACGCCCGCGATGCCATGCCCAACGGCGGCAAACTCACCATCGAAACGAGCGCCGTCACACTGGATGAAGCCTATGCGGAGGCGCACCCAGGCGTCTCTTCCGGCGATTATGTGATGCTGAGCGTACGCGACACGGGGATCGGCATGAGTGAAGCGGTCAAGGCGCGTATGTTCGAAGCGTTTTACACGACGAAGCCAAAAGGCAAAGGCACCGGCTTGGGCCTGGTCACCTGCCAGACCATCGTCCGGCAATCGGGCGGCCACATCGACGTCTCCAGCGAGCTTGGCCAAGGCACGACTTTCAAAATTTATTTCCCACAAATCGAGCAATCGGCCCACGCCGTCACGAAGTCCCTTTCCCAAACTGGACCGGTCCGGCGAGGGACGGAAACGCTCTTGCTCGTGGAAGACGAGCCGTCCGTACGCCATCTTGCTGAAGGGGTGCTGAAGGGGCAGGGTTACAACGTGCTGACGGCCCCGAACGGCCAGGACGCCCTGCGCGTGGCGCGTGAACATCGAGGGCCGCCGATCAGTCTCGTCGTCACCGATGTCATCATGCCTCGGATGGGCGGCAAAGTAATGGCGGAGTGGCTGAAAACGACGTATCCTGATCTCAAGGTCCTCTTCACCTCCGGCTACACGGAAGATGCCATCGCGCATCACGGCGTGCTTGACGAGGGAGTTGAGTTCCTGCCCAAGCCTTACTCACCCGCAAGCCTCGCCCGCAAAGTGCGCGAGCTGTTGGATGCGCCGCAAACGTAAGTTCGCACATGAACAAATTTAAACGATTGTCATCGATCCATCAGTTGTTGTTCACCTTCGGAACCCTATGCGCGATTCTCCTGGTCATCGGTGGGTTGCTTTTTTTCGGCCTGCGATCCATCGAGCAGAGAAATCAACTGCAACAGTCGCGCGCGCTGAACAAATTGGCCCTGATCGACGACACCGCGCAGGATATTGGACAGATGCAGGCCGGTGTTCTTCGGCAGGTCATAGCGACTGATCCGTCGGAGATCAAGAGCCTTGACCAAACCGTCCGCGACACTGAAAAAATCAATGCCAAAGAACTCACCGACTATCAAAAGTTCATGGATACGGAAGAGGAAAAGCAGCTTTACGACAAGGTCATGCAGGCACGAAAGGCGTATTGGGAACAGACGCAGCCGGTATTGGCGCTCGGCCTTGTCAATCGGGATGCCCAAGCGACGCAGCTCATCAACTCGAAGCAAGGTCCGGCCTACGACGAACTCCTGAATGCGCTCAATGATTTGATCAATTGCGTGGAAACCGACGCGAATCAATTTGCCGAGACAACATCTGGTTTCATTTTCAAAATTAGAATGATTGGCGATGCCCTCGCCGGTAGTGCCCTATTCATTGCCGTCGGAACCGGCTTTTCCGTTGCGAAAATGACCCGCCAACTGAAAGAGGACAACATCGTTTTGCAAACCGAAGTCGCGGAGCGCAAATTGGCCGAGGAGCGAATCGAACGGCTCCGCAATGAGCACAAAATCATTTTGAACTCCGTCTCCGAAGGCGTGCATTGGATCGGTGTCGATGGACAAATCAAATTTGAAAATCCCGCCGCTGCAAAAATGCTCGGCTATGAGACAGCCGAACTGATCGGCAAGCCCGCGCATCTCACGATGCACCATTCCCACGCCGACGGCTCCGCCTACCCGATAGCCGAATGCCCCATTTGCGCTACTATGAAAGACGGCGTGCTTCGCCACGTGAAAGACGAAGTCTTCTGGCGCAAGGATGGCACGAACTTTCCCGTCGAATACACCAGCACACCCGTCCGGGATGAGAACGGCGATCTCGCCGGCGTCGTGGTCGTATTCACCGACGTTACCGAACGCAAACATATCGAAGCCCGCATGTTCCAATCTCAAAAGATGGAAACGGTGGGCAAACTTGCCGGCGGCGTGGCCCACGAATTCAACAGCATCCTGACGGCCATCATCGGCCAGAGCGAATTGCTGCTCAGCGATCTTCCGCCGGACGATCCGCTGGGCAAAAGCGCACGCGAAATCCGTCAGGCCGCCGACCGGGCCGCGACCCTGACGCGCCAGCTTCTGGCCTACGGTCGCAAACAAATTCTCCAGCCTGAAATCCTTGATTTGAACCAGGTCCTTACCGACATGGACAGCACCTTGCGGCACTTGATGGGCCGCGAAGTCGATGTGCGAATTGTTCCGGCCATTGGACTGAAAACGGTAAGAATCGATCCCGGACAAATGGAACAGGTTATTGTGAACATCGCCGTGAACGCCGCCGATGCCATGCCCAACGGCGGCCAACTCACTCTCGAAACAGCCAATGTCACGCTGACCGAGGAGTATGTCAGCCCCTTCCCCGGACTAAAATCCGGAGGTTACGTGATGCTGGCCATCACCGACACGGGAATCGGGATGAGCGAGGAGGTGAAAGCGCGCGCGTTCGAGCCGTTTTTTTCCACAAAAGGCGTGGGGCAGGGAACAGGACTTGGATTGTCCACCTGCTACGGCATCCTCAAACAAAGCGATGGCCACATCAATGTCTATAGCGAAGTGGCCCGGGGCTCGACCTTCAAGATCTATCTGCCTCAAGTCGGAAAGCAGACGACAAGCACCCTTCCACGTCCTAAATCGTCCGCTATGCCGCGCGGAACGGAAACCATCCTGCTGGCCGAGGACGATCCCTCCCTGCTCGAGATGTCGGCCACCTTATTAAAACGACTGGGCTATACCGTTTTAACGGCAGTCAACGGCATCGAAGCCTTGAACCTGAAGAATCAACGGGACATCGGACACATCGACCTGTTATTCACCGATGTCGTCATGCCACACATGAGTGGCAAAGAATTATCCGATCGTATCCGGGCGATCTATCCCCACACGAAGATTCTTTTTACCTCCGCTTATACCGAGAGCGCCATCGTCCATCAGGGCGTGTTGGACGAAGGCGTGATGCTCCTGCAAAAGCCCTTTACTCCCTCGGCGCTGGCGAACAAAGTACGCGAAGTCCTCGATCAATAACCTCCGCATCGAATGAAAACGGTTCTACTCGTCGATGATGATCAGCAGGTGCGCACGATGTTCGGCGTGGCTCTTCGCAGAAACGGCTATCACGTCATCGAAGCTGATTCCGGAGTCACGGGCCTTGCCATGGCCCGGCAGCATCTCCCCGACCTGATTCTCACCGACATCCATATGCCGGGCGGGGATGGCTCAACTCTCCTTCACGACATCCGGCATGATCCGGAACTCCGTTCCAAACAGGTGGTGCTGATGACCGGACGACCGGATTTGGTCACGCCCCGCAAAGGCATGGAGGAGGGGGCCGACGACTTCCTGGTAAAGCCGGTCAGCCTGGAAGCGTTGCGAAGCTGCGTGGAAGCGCGGTTCAGTCGCGCCTCCATCAGTTGGCGAGTCGAGGACCAGACGCTGGTCCAGCTTAAATCGCTGGTGCCCTCCAACCTGCCCCACGAATGTTTCACTCCCCTGGCCGGCATCATCGGCCTGGTGGAAATCCTGCGCTCCGACTTTCCGGCACTCGCGACGGAAGAGGTTCAAGACATTCACAACGATATTTACCAATCCGCGCTTCGACTCCACCGCACGCTCCGAAATTATCTCCTGATTCTCGATCTCCAGACTGCGGCATCCGAACCCGCGCGGCTCCTGTCGTCCCGCGAAGTGGAGGAAAGCATCCAGGCCGGGGTCACCGAATCCCTGCGGCTGAATAAACGCGAAAAGGATGTAAGCATTCAAGTGAATGCCGGTTCGATTGCCGCGAAACCTGGAGACCTCAGCCGCATCGTGGAGGAACTGGTCGATAACGCCTGTAAATTTTCGCGTCAGGGAACTCCGGTGAAGGTGGAGTTGGATGCCGACGGGCGATTGACCATTACGGATCAAGGCCGAGGCCTGACAGCCGAGGAAATCAGCCACATTGGAGCCTTTCAGCAATTCGATCGTAAGAAAAATGAACAACAGGGCCTCGGACTTGGCCTGGTCCTGGTCCAAAAGCTAGCCGCCCTGTGCAAAGCGAAATTTTCCTTGAAAAGCGAGTCCGGCAAGGGAACCCAGGCGCAGATTGTCTTCCCTCCGGCGAGTGCGGCTTGAAGACACGCTCTAAACAGCCTGCCCGTAATAGGCCCCAGCTCCGTGCTTGCGGAGAAAATGCTTATCCAGAAGGCTCTGGGAAAGAGGCTGAACCTGGGGATTGAGCTGAAGCGCCTTCAAGGCCATTTCGGCAATAATCTCCAGGGCAAAAGCATTTTCAACCGCTTTCGCGCCACTCGGCCCCCAGGCAAAGGGACCATGGCCATGAACGAGAACGGCCGGCACCTGCAGCGGATTAAGCGTCTTGAACCGCTCGACTATGACATTACCTGTCTCCCATTCGTAAGCGCCCGTAATTTCCTCCGCCGTCATCGGGCGGGTCACCGGCACCTCTCCAAAAAAATAATCGGCGTGCGTCGTTCCCAGACAAGGGATTCCCCTCCCCGCCTGGGCGAAGGCAACCGCATTGCGCGAATGGGTGTGAACCACCGCGCGAATACCGGTGAAAGCCTGAAAAAGGCGCCGATGCGTGGCCGTGTCCGATGAAGGACGAAGCTTGCCCTCAACCTGCTTGCCCTCCAGATCAACCACGACGATGTCGTCGGGCGTAAGTTTCGTGTAATCGACGCCGCTGGGCTTGATCCCAAAGATGCCGCGCTTCCGATCCATCACGCTGACGTTGCCGAAGGTGAGATCGACGAGGCCAAACTTCGGCAAAGCGAGATTTGCCTCGTAGCATTCCTCCTTTAATTCGCGGTAAGCGCTCATCATGCCGAGACTAAATCCGGCCCAGTCCGGGTGCGAGATGATAGTAAACCTCGTCGTTTCTTAATTGTTGCCGAAAAGCGCGCAGCCTCGTTTCCGCATCAATGACCGCCAGTTCGATGCCCGCGATTTCGGCGAAGTCTTCCAGGTGCTCGGTCGTTACCGCGTAACTGAACCCGGTGTGATGCGCCCCGCCGGCATAGATCCAGGCGGCGCAGGCCGTCTTGAAATCGGGACGGCATTCCCAAACCGCGCGCGCCACCGGCAATTTCGGCAAGGTCTGGGGCGGCGCAACCACATCGACTTCGTTGACCAGGAGCCGGAAGCGGTTTCCCAAATCGATGATCGAGGCATTGAGCGCACGACCCGGAGGCGCGTCGAAAACGAGCCGCACCGGATCTTCCTTTCCACCGATGCCGAGCGGGTGGACTTCGAGCGACGGCTTTCCGAACGCGATCGACTCGCAAACTTCCAGCATGTGTGATCCAAGCACCTGATGGCCTTCGGGACTCAGGTGATATGTATAGTCTTCCATGAAGGAGGTGCCTCCTGGCAACCCATCGGCGATTACCTTCATGGCGCGAAGCAGCGCGCAGGTCTTCCAATCGCCTTCCGCTCCGAAGCCATAGCCATCGGCCATCAGCCGCTGGACGGCCAGACCGGGCAATTGCTTCAAGCCATGCAAATTCTCAAACGTGGTGGTAAAGCCCTTGAACCCGCCCTCCTTCAGGAACGAACGGAGTCCCAGCTCGATGCGCGCGCCGTCGCGCAACGACGCATGCCGGTCGCCGCCCTTGCGCAGAGCCTTGGCGACCTTATAGCTTTCCTCATATTTGCGGCAAAGCGAATTGACCGCCGCGTCGCTGGCGTCATCCACGTGCTTGACGAGATCGCCCAGACCGTAGCCGTTCACCGCGTACCCGAAGCGCGCTTCGGCGGTGACCTTGTCGCCTTCGGTCACAGCGACTTGCCTCATGTTATCGCCAAATCGGGCAAATTTCGCGCCCTGCCAGTCGTGCCAGGCCCGGACCACCCGTATCCAGGAGGCAATTCTGGCCTGCACTTCCTTGTCCGACCAGTGGCCCACGACCACTTTCCGGTTGAGGCGCAATCGCGTATGGATGAAGCCCGCCTCCCGGTCACCGTGAGCCGACTGGTTGAGATTCATGAAGTCCATGTCGATCTCGCCCCAGGGCAGATCGCGATTGAATTGGGT
>Ga0182024_10004372_pt1 | contig 32613 bp, 25 predicted proteins | sample P32metaG_FD_120480 | JGI IMG/M metagenome (GOLD analysis project Ga0182024, IMG submission 120480) | Permafrost microbial communities from Stordalen Mire, Sweden - P3-2 metaG (Illumina Assembly) | ecosystem: Environmental > Terrestrial > Soil > Wetlands > Permafrost | place: Sweden: Stordalen...
GCCATGTTGGGCACCGGGCGCGACGCATCGAACTCGTCCTTGCCGACCGGCGAGCCGATCTTGTTCGGCACGATGGCGTTGACGCGGATGTTGTGCGGGGCGAGCTGGGCCGCCATGGCGCGGGTCAGGTTGGCGACGCCGCCCTTGGCGGCCGAATAGGCGATGGCGCGACTGCGGCCCATGAAGCCGGAGGTCGAGCCGATATTGACGATGCGGCCGCCGCCCTGCGCCGCCATGTGCTGGCCGACGTGCTTGGCCATCAGGAACTGGCTTTTCAGCGTCACCGCCAGCACGTGGTCCCATTCCTCTTCGCTGATGTCGAAAATGTGCTTGTTGTCCGAGATGGCGACGTTGTTGACCAGGACGTCGATGCGGCCATAGCGCGCGATGACGTCCTTGACCAGCGCCGCGACGTCGCTGCCTTTGGACACGTCGGCGATGAACAGCGTCGCTTCACCGCCCGCCTGCCTGATCGCGTCGGCAACGCGCTCGCCGCGCGGCCGGTCGCGCTCGACGATCGCGACCCTGGCGCCCTCGGCGGCGAACAGCTTGGCGATTTCCTCGCCGATATTGCGACCGGCGCCGGTGACAATCGCCACCTGATCCTTGAGCTTCATCGTCCCGGTCCCCTCCCGCTTGCTTGATTCTCGATAATGGCGCGCCGGCTGGCGCGCGGCACGATAGGCCTTTGGTCTGGGCCGTTCAATTATACTCTAAACGATTGATTACATTATATAACTCGAATTGACGCGGGAGCCGTCGCCAACGCCGGCGCCGCCGTCTAGACTGCCGGCCGGGCCCGCAGGCGGCCCCGGCAGGAAGCAAGCGGCGGGAGAGCCATGTTCACGTCCCTGATGTCGGCACGCCGTTTCGCGCCGCTGTTCTGGTGCCAGTTCTTCTCGGCGTTCAGCGACAACTTCCTCAAGACGTCGCTGGTGTTCCTGATCCTGTTCAACATCGCGAGCGCCGACTCGCAGGCGCTGGTGACGCTCGCCGGCGCGACCTTCATCGCGCCGTTCTTCTTCCTTTCCGGCCTCGGCGGCGAACTCGCCGACCGCTTCGACAAGGCCATGGTGGCGCGACGCCTGAAGGTGTTCGAGATCGCCGTCGCCGCGCTCGCCATCGCCGGCTTCGCCTTCCATTCGCTGATCCTGCTGTTCTTCGCGGTGTTCGTGTACGGCGTCATCGCGGCGCTGTTCGGCCCGATCAAGTACGGCATCCTGCCCGATCATCTCCGGCGCGAGGAGATACCGGCCGGCAACGCGCTGGTCGAAGGCGGCACCTTTTTGGCGATCCTGCTCGGCACCATCGTCGCCGGGATCGCGGCGCGGGACGGCGGCAATCCGATTCACTTCGCCTGGCTGATGATGGTGTCGGCGATCGCCTGCTGGGGCTCGAGCTTGCTCATCCCAAAAACCGGCGAGGCCGCACCGCAGCTCGCCATCAGCCCCAACATCGTGGCCTCCACCGCGGCGCTCATCAAGCAGCTGCGCGCCGACCCGCGGCTGTGGTGGGGCGCCGTCGTGGTGAGCTGGTTCTGGCTCGTCGGCATCGTGGTGCTGTCGCTGCTGCCCACGCTCGTCAAGATCGACATCGGCGGCACCGAGGCGGTGGCGACCGTGTTCCTGACGATCTTCTCGATCGCCGTCGCGGTCGGCTCGGGGCTGGCCGCCTGGCTCGCCGCCGGGCGCATCATCATCCTGCCGACCCTGATCGGCGCCGTTCTGCTCGGCCTGTTCTCGCTCGATCTCGGCTGGGCGGCATTCGCCCTGGTCCCGGCCGCGGCCCCGATCGGCGTTCGCGAATTCTTCGCCACGCCGCACAGCATCCGCATCGCCATCGACCTTGCCGGGCTCGCGGTCGCGGGCGGCCTGTTCATCGTGCCGACCTTCGCGGCGGTGCAGGTGTGGGCCGGCGCCGACCGCCGCGCCCGCGTCGTCGCCGCCGTCAACGTCCTCAACGCCGCCTTCATGGTGGCCGGCACGATCATCGTCGCCGCGCTGCAGAAGTTCGGCTACGGCGTGCCGATCCTGTTCGTGCTCGTCGGCGTCGCCAACCTGCTGGTCGCCATCGCGATCGGGCGCACCATGCCGGCGAACTGGATGCAGGACTTCCTCTCGATCGTGTTCCGCGCCTTTTATCACCTCGAGGTCAAGGGCCTGGAGAACGTTGCCAAGGCCGGCCACAACGCCGTCATCGTCCCCAACCATGTGAGCTTCCTCGACGCGCCGCTGGCGGCATCGATCCTGCCGAAGCGGCCGGTCTTCGCCATCGACATGGCGATGGCGCAGCGCTGGTGGATCCAGCCGATCCTCAAGATCATGCGCACCATGGCGCTCGACCCGCTCAAGCCGATGGCGATGCGCGCGGTCATCAATGCGGTGCGCGACGGCGAGATGCTGGTGATTTTTCCGGAAGGCCGCATCACCGTCACCGGCAGCATGATGAAAATCTACGACGGCGCCGCTTTGATCGCCGACAAGGCGGACGCCATGGTGGTGCCGGTCCGCATCGACGGACCGCAATACACCATGTTCAGCCGGCTGCAGCGCTCGCAGGCGCGGCGCCGGCTGTTTCCGAAGTTCACGGTCACGATTCTCGAGCCCGTGAAGCTCAAGGTCGATCCCGAACTCAAGGGACGGCGGCGGCGGCAGGCCGCCGGCGCGGCGCTCTACGAGATCATGTCCGACCTCATTTTCCGGACCACGCCGACCGACCGCACCATCGTCGAAGCGCTGATCGAGGCGGCCAACGTAAACGGCAAGGGCTGGCTCGCGGTCGAAGACCCGCTGAGCGGCCAGCTCACCTACCGGCGGCTCCTTCAGGCGACCGCGGTCCTCTGCGCCAAGCTGCGGCCGCTCGCGGCCGAAGGCCGCGCGCTCGGCGTCATGCTGCCGACCTCGAACGGCGCCGTCGTCACGATCCTTGCGGTGATGTCCGCCGGCCGCGTGCCGGCGATGATCAACTTCACCGCCGGCGCCGCCAATATCCTGGCCGCCTGCCGCGCCGCGCAAGTCGAAACCGTTCTCACCTCGCGCGCCTTCGTGGAAAAGGGCAGGCTGGGAAATACCGTCGCCCAACTCGAAAAGCAGGTGCGCATCGTCTATCTGGAAGACATCCGCGCGACCATCGGCCTGGCCGACAAGCTGCGCGGCCTGTGGGGTTGGAAGAAGCCGCTGGTCGCGCGCAAGCCCGACGACTGGGCGGTGATCCTGTTCACCTCGGGCTCCGAGGGCACACCCAAGGGCGTCGTGCTGTCACACCGCAACATGCTGGCGAACGTGGCGCAGGCCGCTGCCCGCATCGATTTCGGCCGCCAAGACAAGCTGTTCAACGTGCTGCCGGTGTTCCACTCGTTCGGGCTCACCGCGGGCACGATCCTGCCGCTCGTTTCGGGCGTGCCGACCTATCTGTATCCCTCGCCGCTGCATTACCGCACCGTGCCGGAGCTGGTGTACGGCGTCTGCGCCACCGTGCTGTTCGGCACCGACACCTTCCTCAACGGCTATGCGCGCGTCGCCAACCCCTACGACTTCCGTTCGCTGCGCTACATCGTCTCGGGCGCCGAGCCGGTGAAGGAATCGACGCGGCTTCTGTATCTGGAAAAATTCGGGCTGCGCATTCTCGAAGGCTACGGCGTGACCGAGACCTCGCCGGTGCTGGCGCTCAACACGCCGATGTTCAACAAGTTCGGCAGCGTCGGCCGCCTGCTGCCCGGCATGGAGGCCAAGCTCGAAAAGGTCGAGGGCGTCGAGGATGGCGGCCGGCTCTACGTCAAGGGGCCGAACGTGATGCTGGGCTATCTGCGCGCCGACCAGCCGGGCGTGCTCGAAGTGCCGCCCGAGGGCTGGCATGACACCGGCGACATCGTCGCCATCGACGAGCTTGGCTTCATCACGATCAAAGGCCGCGCCAAGCGCTTCGCCAAGATCGGCGGCGAGATGATCTCGCTCGCCGCCGTCGAGATGCTGGCGGCCGAGCTGTGGCCGAACAACGTCTCGGCGGTGGCCGCAATGCCCGATGCGCGCAAGGGCGAGCGGCTCGTCCTGGTGACCGACAAGCACGGCGCCAGCCGCTCCGAGTTCCAGGCCTATGCGCGCAGCAAGCACGCCTCCGAGTTGATGCTGCCGTCCGAGATCGTCGTGCTCGACAAGCTGCCGATGCTCGGCTCCGGCAAGGTCGACAATCTGGCGATCGCGAAATTCGTGGGCGAGCAGGCGGCGGCGAAAGCGGCTGCCGCCGAGTAAGCAGTGAGTTGCGATGCCCGATGAAGCGGTCCCCGCCGGAACCACCTTGCTGCTGCGAGGCGGGCGCGCGCTGACGCCCGACGCTGACTGGCACGATCCGCCCCAGGCCGACATTGCGATCGCGGGCGACAAGATCGCCGGCATCCATCCGGCTTACCGGTCCGGCGAAGATCGCAACGTCGAGGTGATCGACGCGCGCGATCATCTGGTGCTGCCGGGCTTCTTCAACGCGCACTATCACTCCCACGACGTCCTGGCGAAAGGCACGCTCGAAGAGGTCCCGCTCGAATCGTGGCGGCTCTATGCGCTGCCGCCGCAATATCCGCCGCGCTCGGCCGAGGAGGTCTATGCGCGAACGCTGCTCGGCGCGCTCGAATGCCTGCGATCCGGCATGACCACGATCCAGGACATGCTGACGCTCTACCCCTACGAAGAGCGCCACATGGACGTGGTGATGAAGGCCTACCGGGAGGTCGGCATCCGCGTCGTGTTCGCCCTGCAATATGCCGACCGCAAGGGCATCGAGACCATTCCGTTCTGGAAGGACACGTTCCCAGCCGAGCTGCATCCGCTGCTGTCGACCGCCGCCGAGCCGGAACGCCAGCTCGATCTGATCGGGCATTTCGAGACGACGCGACTCAAATCGACGCCGCCGCCGCGCGTGTCGTGGGCGCTCGGACCGTCGGCGCCGGAGCGTTGCTCGCCGGCCCTGATGCGGCGCACGGTCGAGCTTGCTCGCCGCTACGATATTCCGGTCTACACCCACATCTACGAATCGCGCGGCATGGCGCTGCAGGCGCGCCTGACGCTGCCCGAGTACAGCGGGCTTCGCCGGCTGGCCGAGGAGGGCACGCTCGATCGCCGGCTCAATTTCGCCCACAGCGTCTGGCTCTCGCGCGAGGAGATCGAGCTGTTGGCCGAGCACGAAGCCGGCGTCGTGCTCAATCCCCAGGGCAATCTGAAAATGAAATGCGGCATCGCGCCGATCCGCATGCTGCAGGACGCCGGCGTGCGCATCGGGCTCGGCTGCGACAACTGCAGCTGCTCCGACGCGCAGAACATGTTCATGGCCATGAAGCTGTTCACGCTGCTCGCCGCGGTCAGCGATCCGATGCCGGGGCCGCCGCAGGCGGTCGCGGCGCTGCGGGCGGCAACGCAAGCCGGCGCGGAGGGCGCAAGGCTGGGCGGCGTGCTCGGCCGCATCGCGCTGGGCTATAAGGCCGACCTGACGCTGATCGACATGCGGGATCCGACATTTTCGCCGATGAACAGCGCGGCGCGCCAGCTCGTGCACATCGAGGCGGGGCGCGGCGTGCGCCATGTCATCGTCGACGGCGCGGTCGTGGTGCGCGACCGGCGGCTCACGAGCATCGACGAAACCACGATCTATGAGGCCGTCAAGGCGGTGATGCCGCAGTTCCGAAGCGATTTCACGGCGATCTCGCAACGGGTCGCCAAGTTGCAGCCCTGGCTCGATCGCGCGCATCGCCGAATCATGGCGGCCGAATTGGACATCGACCGGCTGCCGTTCGGCAGCAACCAGGAGGCATGAGCCGCGGTCGCACGGGCCATTGACCGTGACGGCTTATGATGGAGAATCCGCGCCGAGCGACCCGGCGAAACGCGAACAGGGGAACCTCATGATGCACCAATCCAGCCGCCGCACGCTGCTCAAGGCCGGCGCCGCCATGCTCGGCGGGGCGCTCATTCCGGCGGCGAACGCACCGGCGCAGGCCGGCCTCAAGCCCATCTACGAGTTCATGGTCAAGGACATCGTCTACCAGACGAGTGGCGGCAAGGAGCGGCTCGCCCGGCTTTATCAGCCGGCCGGCACTGGTCCGTTCCCGGCGCTGCTCCAGGTGCATGGCGGCGCCTGGAACAACAAGGACCGCACCGACGGCCAGAACACCGCGCTCGATCTTGCCGCAGCCGGGATCGTGGTGCTGTCGATCGATTTCCGCAACGCGCCCGAGGCGCCCTATCCGGCGTCGCTGCAGGACATCAATTTCGGCATCCGCTGGCTCAAGGCGCATGCCGGCACGTTCGGCAGCAGCGCCGGGCAGGTCGGCGCCTACGGCACATCGAGCGGCGGCCATCAGATCCTGCTGGCGGCGATCCGCCCCGACGATCCGCGCTACCGCGCCCTGCCGCTCGGCGAAGCGCCCGACATGGATGCGAGGCTCGCCTACGTGGTGTCGGGCTGGGGCGTGCTGTATCCGCTCGAGCGCCTCAAGCTCGCCCAGGCCAAGGGCGATGCCAGCCTCATCAAGGCTCACGACACCTTCTTCGGCAACGAAGCGGCCCAGATCGAGGCGACGCCCGCGCTCATCATCGAGCGCGGCGAGAAGGTCTATCTGCCGCCCGCGCTGGTGTTCCAGGGCACCCAGGATCAATGGACCACGGTCGATCTCGCCGAACGTTTTGCCGCCGACTATCGCAAGGCCGGCGGCGACATCGATCTGCTCCTGCTGGAGGGCGCCCGCCACACCTTCGTCAACGAGCATCCGTTCGAGCCCAACTCGGTGAAGGCGGTCGCGGCGATGCAAGCTTTCATCAAGAAGCACGGCTCGGAGCAGCACGCGTTGCGATGAGGCGCGCGCGGCAGTCGCGGCGCGGCGCCATTTGCGGTTTGGCGCCGTGACCTTCTCGCGCCGAACCTTGTCGCGGCGGCGGTTTCTGCATCGGCTGCAAGGCCTGGTGGCGGCTGCGGCGGCCGTCCCGTTGGTCTGCGGGATCGCGCGCGCTCAAAACTATCCGTCGCGGCCGATCCGCTTCGTCGTGCCGTTTCCGCCCGGCGGCGTGAGCGACATCATCGCGCGCCAGATGGGCCAGTGGCTGTCGGAACGGCTCGGTCAACCGTTCGTGGTGGAGGATCGCGGCGGCGCCGGCAGCAATCTCGGCACCGAGATCGTGGTGAACGCGCCCGCCGACGGCTACACGCTGCTGCTCGACGGTTCGGCGAATGCGGTCAACGCCACGCTCTATCCCGGTCTCGGCTTCGTCTACCTCCGCGATATTGCACCGGTCGGCAGCATGTTCCGCGCCGCCCACATCATGGAGGTCAATCCGTCGTTTCCGGCGCGGACGGTTGCCGAGTTCATCGCCTATGCCAAGGCCCGCCCCGGCCAGATCAACATGTCATCCGCGGGCGTCGGGACCATATCCCACATGGCCGGCGAACTGTTCGCCATGATGACCGGCATCAAGCTCACGCACGTACCCTATCGCGGGGCGGCGCCGGCGCTGACCGACCTGCTCGGCGGGCAGGTGCAGGTCATGTTCGACAACGCGGCCTCCTCGACCGCGCATGTTCAGGCCGGACGGCGGCGTGCGCTCGCGGTGACGACGGCGACGCGCATCGACGTGCTGCCGGACGTGCCGTCGATCGGCGAGTTCGTTCGCGGCTACGAGGCGAGCAACGTCAACGGCATCGGCGTGCCGGGCAAGACGCCCGCCGCCGTCATCGCCAGGCTCAGCGCCGCGCTCAACGACGTCCTCGGCGAAACCCGCACCAAAACTCGGTTTGCCGAGCTGGGCGGCGCCGCGATGATCGGCTCGCCCGCCGACTACGGAAAATTCCTCGCCGATGAAACCGAAAAGTGGGCCAAGGTGGTCAACGCCGCAGGCCTCAAGCCGGGCTGATGCGCCGGCGGCGCCGCCGGCCGCCGACCGGCTGTCACTGCTTGCGCTTGATCGAGCCCGACCCGGCGACATGGGAGGTGACCTGCGGCGCGCCGATATAGGTCACGTCCCCCGACCCGCTGATGCGCGCGTCGAGCGTATCGCTCGCGTTCACCGTCGCGTTGCCCGATCCCGCGATAGCGACTTTCGCCCGCTTGGCCTGCAACTGGGCGGCGTCCAGCGAGCCGGATCCGCTGATCGAGAACGTCAGATCGTCGGCGCGGCCGGCGACGCGAACGTCGCCCGCACCGGCGATGGCCACGGTCAGCGCATCGCCGTCGAGCCTGGTCGCCGTCACGTCGCCCGAGCCCTCGATGCGGATGCCGTGGAAGTCGGCGACCGTGACCCGATAGATCGGGATTTTGCCCTGGATGCTCTTGCCCTTGGCGACCGACAGATAAAGCGTGTCGCCCTTCACCTCGGAGATGAAGAGCGGCAGCAGGTTGTCGTCGGCGGTCAGCGACAGACTGACGGCGCCGGTACGCTCGACCACGACCTTGCCGGACGAAGCGAGGTTGATGGACGTGAATGGTCCGACCGCTCTCGCCTCGGTCGTGACGTTGCCCGAGCCGCGGATGACCGCCCCGCCGTTATTTTGATAGGTGCAGTCGGTGCAGACGAAGGCGATGATGTCGTTGACGACGCGGTAGCCCATATAGGCGGCGCCTGCGATAACGCAGATCACCACCACCAATATCGTCAGCAGCACCTTCTTCATGGCGATCTTTCCGTGTGACGCAACGCCGCGCGCCGGACGCGATCTCAAGCGGGCGGCGCACAGTCTTGTTCCGCGGGCCGAGCCCGCGCAAGGCCCCGCCGCATGTTACGGCAAGCCACCGGCCGCGGCCATCGGGCGACGCGTTGCGACGGCGCGTTATCGTGTATGCTCGCGGGCATGAAATCCGAGCAGCCGCAGCTTTGGCAGCCATGGCCGGGAGCGGCGCAATTCGCGGCCGCCGCGGCCGCCGCGGCGGTCCTGGTCGTGACTTGGCTGTCGGCCGCGACAGCACAAGACATTCGCGGCATGGAAATCTGCACGGCCGAGAAGCAGATGGACCGCCGCACCGGATGCCTGCAGGCGAATGTCCAGTTTCTGCAGCAGGCGATGAACAAGCTCGCCCGCGAAACCGATGACAAGATTGCCGCCGCCGACCGCAACCTTGCCAGCGCCAAGGCCGAGATCGCCGTCCTCAAATCGACGCTGGAGCGGCTGAGCACCGAGCTCGAGCAAATGAAAGCCAAAGCCGCCGCCGGCGCCAAGAAGTAGCCGCGAGCGAACGCAGCTCTGCAGCGTCTGCCAGTCGGGAAACCTCACACCGCCCAGCAGGCGCAGCCGAGCGCGCCCCAGAATGATTTCAGATCAGCGGTGGGTAACCGGCTCGACCAGGCGAGGGCGTGATTGTGGCCGTGCATCGTGCATGCGTTGGCGCAGCCGCAGCTCATGGCGAGCTTGTGCGCTGGTGCCGATCCGGCGGCCGCCTTTGCATCGGCCCACGCGCCATAACCGCCGAAGGTGCGCACCGGCGACCAGTCCGGCATCGCGGGCGGCACCTTCACCTCTTCGAGCGTGCCGAAGTCGCCGGAGCCATACACGATCTTGCCGCCCACCATCGTCATGAGCGAAGTCGTGTCGGCGATCTCGTCCGGGGCGCAGGAAAAATAATCGCGGTCGGGGACCATCAGGTCGGCGAACTGGCCGGCCTGGATTCGGCCCTTCTTGCCTTCCTCGTTGGAAAACCAGGTGACGTTCTCGGTCCACATCCGCAGCGCAGTTTCGCGGTCGAGACAGTTTTGCGGCGGGTAAAGCCGCAACCCCGCCACGGTCTTGCCGGTCACCAGCCAAGCGAGCGCGACCCAGGGATTGTAGGACGCGACCCGCGTGGCGTCGGTCCCCGCCGACACTTTGAGGCCCGCGGCCATCATGCGCTTGATCGGTGGCGTCGCCTCGGCGGCACCGGGTCCGTAGCGCTCGACGAAATATTCGCCCTGATAGGCCATGCGGTGCTGGACCGCGATGCCGCCGCCGAGTGCGGCGATGCGATCGATCGAGGCGTCCGAGACAGTCTCGGCGTGATCGAAGAACCAATTCAGGCCGTCGAGCGGAATGTCCTGATTGACGCGCTCGAAGACGTCGAGCGCGCGCGAGATCGTCTCGTCGTAGGTGGCGTGCAGCCGCCACGGCCAGCGGTTGGTGGCGAGGATGCGCACCACTTCGTCAAGCTCGGGCTCCATCTCTGGCGGGCAGTCGGGGCGCGGCTGGCGGAAATCCTCGAAATCGGCCGCCGAGAACACCAGCGTCTCGCCGGCGCCATTGTGGCGGAAGTAATCGTCGCCTTGCTTGTATTTCACGCTTTTGGTCCAGTTGAGAAAATCCTCCTTCTCGCCCTTCGGCTTTTGCGTGAACAGATTGTAGGCGAGCCGCAGCGTGATCTGACCCGCTTGGTTGAGCTTCTCGATGACCTGAAAATCCTGCGGATAAAACAGAAATCCGCCGCCGGCATCGATCGCGCCCGTTACTCCCAGCCGGTTGAGCTCGCGCATGAAGTGGCGCGTCGAGTTGAGCTGATATTCGAACGGCAGCTTCGGCCCTTTGTCGAGCGTAGCGTAGAGGATGCCGGCATTCGGCTTGGCCAACAGCATTCCGGTCGGATTGCCCTTGCTGTCCCGCACGATCTCGCCGGCCGGCGGCTGCGGCGTGTCTTTGGTGTATCCGACGGCACGCAGCGCGGCGCCGTTGAGAAACGCGCGGTCGTAGAGATGAAGCAGGAAGACCGGAGTATCGGGAGCCACCGCGTTGAGCTCCTCGATGGTCGGCAGGCGCTTCTCGGCGAACTGATGTTCCGTGAAGCCGCCGACCACGCGCACCCATTGCGGCGGCGGCGTGACCGCGACCTGGCGTTTGAGCATCGCCATGGCGTCGGAGAGGCTGCGAACGCCGTCCCAGCGCAGCTCCATGTTGTAGTTCAGCCCGCCGCGGATGATGTGCAGATGATTGTCGATCAGGCCCGGCAGCACGCGCCGGCCGCGCAGGTCGATGCTGCGCGTGGACGGACCGGCGAGCCGCATGATCTCTTCGGTGCGGCCGACCGCGGCAAACACGCCGTTCTTGACCGCCACGGCGCTGGCGGTGGGGTTCGAGCGGTCGAGCGTCGTGAACAGCCCGCTGTGCAGAATGAGATCGGGAGCGCCTGGTTCTGCGGTCATGATGTCCTCCGGTCGCCCCCGGTGGCTATTTATTTGTTTATTTATCCCGATCGTTACCGCACCAGGACTGCAACGGCTTGACGTCTCGGCTTCTGAAGAAAGCCAGAACGTTGGCGTTGATCGTCTCCGCAATTGGTGTTGCGGTCAATCGCCTCCTAGAATGGTCCATTCGCGTTTTCCACTGATCCCGCGGAGGTATCGGCGTCAGCACGTCCCAATGCTCGACGATCTTTCCGTCCTCGACCCGGAACAGGTCGTAGAGTGCGGTAGGTCCCGACGGCAGATCTCCTTCCGACAGAACAAGCACAAAGTTGCCCTCGGCCACGAAACGACGCGGGGTGAGGTAGAGCTGTCCGCCTGCCTTGGCCACGCCTGCAATCCGCTCCCGCAACTGAGCGATTCCATCTCTGATTTTCGAGGCATGCTGCACCAGAGAGCTGTCAACGAACTCCTCGATCCGATCGAAGCGCAGCGCCACCATGATCGTCTCCCGGTAGGTCCGCACCAAGGTCCGGTTGGCTTCGGTCTTTTCACGATCCCGGATATCCGTGGTGCCGTCGACTTCGGTGCGACCTGACAGATTAGGGGGAGTCTCGGGTTGTTGTCCGCCCCAATGCTCGACGATCTTGCCGTCCTTGAAGCGGAACAGGTCAAAGGCGATCACCGGTCCGGCGTAGCGTCCGACACCTTCGTATTTGGAATGGAGCAGGACGAAATCTCCGTCCACAAGCGTACGATAGATTGTTATGTCGGCGGCAGGCGAACTCGCTATTTCCGCAGCATATGACTTCATTCCAGCAAGACCATCGGCAAGATTCGGGTCATGCTGCATGAATGCCTCGCCAAAATTCCGATCGACGGCCGTCGCATCTTTCCTGCGAAAGATATCGATCATTGCCTGGCGAGCGCTGGCGCCCAAGGCGTCGGATGTCGTCATGGTTCGCCTCCGGTCGAGCCAACTCGACATTCGACAAGGTTGCAATAGCGACCGCAATGGCCGCCAGCAGCATGCGTCCCTTGGTATACGCGGCTCCGCGGAGGCCTTTATTTCCCGCGCTTGCTCTTTGTTTTGATCGCGGTTGCGCTATGCCGGCTCTTTCTGCTCAGCATTGCGCGTTCTCGTTCCACCCTTCCCGAATGCGGCGAGCTTCTTCATCAGAAAATCGGCCAGCACTTCCACGCGCTTCGGCTGCGGCTCCGCCGGCGGCGTGACCCAGTAGACGGCGCCGAGCGGCAGCGACCAATCCGGCAATAATCTCTCCAGCTGATTGGCCCGCAGCGCCTCGCGCAAAATGAATTCAGGCAGGACGCCAAGGCCCGTTCCGGCGATCAGGGCCGGCATCATCGCGTCACCATTGTTCACGCGCATTGGACCCGAGGGCCGTACGCTCGTGGATTTGGCGCCCTTGGTAAAGTGCCAAATCTCGGTCGTCACGGTGTAGCTGTAGGTGAGGCAGCGGTGCTGCGCGAGGTCGAGCGGATGTTTCGGTCTGCCATATTTGTTCAGATAACCGGGCGAGCCCACCAGGTAGCGGGGCATCTCGCAAAGCCGCCGCGCAATCAGCGTCGACCTGGGCTGGACGGCGATGCGGATTGCGGCGTCAAAATTCTCGCCGACGATATCGACCATGGCATCGCTCAGGTGCAGATCGATCGACACCTCCCGAAAGCTGGCGAGGAATTCCGGGAGCAGGGGCGCCACATGCAGCAGTCCGAACGACGTGGGGACGGCGAGCCGGACCAGCCCGCGCGGCACGGTCGCTTGCGCCATCACGGCATCCTCGGCCGCTTCGCCCTCGGCGAGGATGTGCGCGGCCCGCACCGCGAGCTGTCGTCCGGCATCTGTCAGCGCGAAGCGGCGGGCGGTTCGGATGATCAGCCGCGCGCCGAGCCGTGCCTCAATCCTGCCGACCGCCTTTGACACGGTCGCCTTCGAAAGCCGCAACTCCGCGGCGGCGTCGGCAAAGGAGCGACACTGCGCAACCTTGGCGAAGATGGCGAGCCCTTCGAGGTCGGGCAGTCTGGTCATGAGTATAAATTTCGAAACCTTGGGTTTCGATAGTTTCTATTTCTAAATCCATCGCCTGTCCATAAAATCCATGGTGGCGGGGTCGCCGCACCGCGCGATAGCCGCGGCAATGCGATCCGCCAGGAGGAAGGCCGCCCAGGAGAGTGCAATGGAGCTGCAAGCACACGGAGTCAGAAAGTATCCTCCAACATCGGCGTTGCTCGCTTCATCCGCCGGGCTTGGCTGGTCCACACTATCCGTGGAGCTGCGAGCTCATGGGGTCTGTGAAGTGCCGGCGATCGTTCCTCGGGATGTGGAGATTTGCCTGGTTGTTGCCGGCAACAAAGGCGGTCTCGTCAGGCGAACCGGAGCACGATTCTGCCAGGAGGCGGCGCCGAAAGCCGGTGCGATCTGGTTGAGCCCGGCCGGGATCGGCAAGGAGATCGTGATAACTGCGCCGATCCCCCAGACATTGCATCTGTATCTGCCAGCCTCGCTATTCCGCAGGCTGGCCGATGACTTCAATCTTCCGGCAGCGCCAGCCTACTCCATCCGTTACGTCGCAGGCCTGCGTGACGAGGTCATCAACCAAGTAGGACTCTCGATTATCTCAGCCATGACCAACGAGACAGCCGCGGGGCGGATGTTCGTGGAAACCGCCTCGGCAACGCTTGCCGCGCGTCTGCTGCAAACATACTGCGACAGCGGCAGACCGAAGTCCTATGAACCCGCCGCGCAGCGCCTCGACCAGGTCAGGCTGCGTCGCGTTCTCGATTACATTTCAATGAACCTTGATAAGGAGATCACGCTGACCCAATTGGCCGCCGTCGCGGGGCTGAGCGTGTTCCATTTTGCGCGCACGTTTACCCGCGCCATGGGCATCTCGCCGCATCGCTACGTCAGCCGCATGCGCCTGGAGAATGCGATGACAGAGATCGCCGCCGGCAAACTGTCGCTGGCAGAGGTAGCCTTCAAAGCGGGCTTTTCGTCGCAAGCAAGTTTTACGCGGGCATTTTATCGGGTGAATGGTTTGACGCCGGGAGAATACCGGACGCTCCGGCGGTAGCGGCGGCGCACAGATCACGCGGACCCGCGGCGATCGGCAACCCCGAGCCCGTCATCCTGATCAGGGTCGGATAATTGTTTACTTCGTCATTGCCGGACTTGATCCGGCAATCCATGGGGCTTCGACGAGTCAGCATGGACCACCGGGTCAAGCCCGGTGGTGACAAATTATGTGAGGGCGGTGTGAACTTCTCCGTCATGGGCGGAACAAGTCCGGCCATGACGTTCATGACGTTAGTGTGATTGAAGGGCGCAAGCGCGCTCAAAACAATAGCAAGCGCGGGTAAGACAAGCGTCGGCGGAGCTGCCTTGTTTTGTGACAAAAGCTGGCCGGGGTCGCCTCGCTCAGACTCGGCGATGCGCCGCTACAGCCCCGGACGGGGCGTCGAACACAGGCATGCCATGAACGCGAAGATCGCCGAAGAAATTCGCAACGAGGCGACCCGCCATTCCGCCGCTGCCCAGCTTCGATTTTTAGGTGCATTCACCGAGAGGTCGTCATGACCTTCAGCTTCACGCTCAACGGCAAGCCGGCGAATGTTGACGCCGCGCCGGATACACCGCTGCTTTGGGTGGTGCGCGAGCACCTCAAACTGACCGGCACGAAATATGGTTACGGCGTCGGGATGTGCGGCGCTTGTACCGTGCATCTCGACGGTCGCGCCGTGCGTTCCTGTCAGATGCCGCTCGCGTCGGTAGCGGGCAAGAAAATAACCACCATCGAAGGCCTCTCGGCCAATGGCGACCATCCCCTGCAACAGGCCTGGGTCGCGCTACAGGTTCCGCAATGCGGCTATTGCCAATCGGGACAGCTGATGCAGGCAGCGGCGCTGCTCGCGAGCAAAAAGAACCCGAGCCGCGATGACATCGTGCGTCACATGGATGGCAACATCTGCCGCTGCGGTACCTACCCGCGCATCGTCCGCGCCATCATGCAAGCCGCCAAGCAGGGGGCCTGAGCGATGGATAGCATCGAGCACAACCCGAACGGCACGATCTCGCGGCGCGGCTTGCTCGGCGGCGCGGCGGGCCTCACCTTCGCGCTGAGCATTCCCGGCGTGTTGATGGAGCGGCCGAGCGCGGCACTGGCCGCCGGCGACACCGCACAATCCATTGGCGCATGGGTGACCATTGCTCCGGACGGCGCCATTGTCGTCGCAGTGCCCGCAGCGGAGATGGGCCAGGGCAGCCTCACCGGCCTCGCCATGGTGTTCGCCGAGGAACTGGACGCCGATTGGTCGCAGGTCACGACGACCTATCCGCCGGTCATCCCGGCAATTTTCGGCAACCCGGTCTTCGGCGGCCTGATGGTCACCTGGGGCAGCGGCTCGGTGCGCGGCTATTGGGACAAGATGCGGCTGCAGGCGGCTGCCGCGCGCCGCGTGCTGATGCAGGCGGCAGCGGATCGCTGGCAGGTGCCGCTCGCGGAGCTGCACACCGAACCGAGCCTGGTGGTGCATGCGGCCAGCAGCCGGTCGCTGAGCTACGGCGAAATCGCGGGCTTCGCGCAAGTGCCCGCGACCATGCCCGCGATCGACAAGGCGGAGCTCAAGAAGACCACCGATTATCGCATCCTCGGCAAAACGACGCCGCGGTTCGACATCCCGGCCAAGACCACCGGCGCCGCCCAGTTCGCCATCGACGTGCAGGTGCCGAACATGGTCTACGCGACCGTGCTGCGCAGTCCTGTCGACGAGGCAACTCCCGAACATGTCGATGACAGCGCCGCGCTCGCCGTCCCGGGCGTGCTCAAAGTCGTGCCGCTCGGACATTCGGTCGGCGTGGTGGCGCAGAGCGTCGAGGCCGCGTTCGCCGGCCGCGATGCGCTGCGGGTCAGCTGGTCGAGGGCGCCGGCCGACAACTATAGCAGCGCCGATGGCTTGAAAGATTTCCTCGCCCGCGCCGGCAAGCTCGAAGACAAGGGAGACAGCTACTTCGCTGTCGGCGACGCAGACAGCGCCTTTGCCAAGGCGGCGAAAGTGGTGAGCGCGCAATACTCAACGGAATACGTTTATCACGCCCAGATGGAGCCGATGAACGTCACCGCCACGGTCAGCCCGAGCGGCGACAGCGCGGAAATCTGGATCGGAACGCAAGGCCCGAGCTTCAACACCGGCGCCGCCGCAGCGCTGCTCAAGTCCACACCGGACAAGATCAAGCTCAATCAATTCTATCTCGGCGGCGGCTATGGCCGGCGCTGGCCCGCGGACTTGCTCCCCGAGGTGCTGCCGCTCGCGCAGGCGATGCAGCGGCCCGTGAAGCTGATCTGGACCCGCGAACAGGATGTCAAATCGGCAAAAATGCGGCCGATGACGGCACATCAGATCGATGCAGCGCTTGATGCCGACGGCAAGGTGATCGGCTGGCGCCATCGCGTCGTCGCCGAATCCATCATTGCCTACGTGAATGGCGAGAAGGTGCTGGAAGCCGCCAAGGGCCTCGATATCCAGGTACTCAAACACGCGACACACGAGTACGGCATTGCCAACCAGTCGATCGTCTATCTGCGCGAGAAGCGCGGCGTCGGCTTGTGCTCGTGGCGCGGCATCGGTGCGGGCTACCACAAGTTCGCGATCGAATCATTCATCGACGAGCTTGCTGCGGCGCAGAAGGTCGAACCGGTTCAATTTCGGCTCGACCTGCTCAAGCACGAGCCGCGCGCCCAAGCGGTGATCAGAGCGGTGGCGGAAAAATCCGGCTGGGGCAAGCCGATGCCCGACGGGCATGCGCTGGGCCTGGCCTACGCCGAACAGGACGGGACTTATCATGCAGCGGTCGGCGAAATCTCGCTCGACCGTAAGACCGGCATCATTCGCGCGCATCGTTTCTGGGTGGTGCTTGACCCAGGCATTGCGGTCAACCCCGACAGCATCCTGGCGCAAGTCGAGGGCGGCGTGATCTTTGGCCTCAGCGGGACGCTGAAGGAGCAGGTGTCGATTTCCGCCGGCCAGGTGCAGCAGAATAATTTCTACGATTATCCGGTGCTGCGCATGTCGGAAATACCGGAGATCGACATCCAGATCATCGCCACGGACAACCCGCCCCAGGGGATAGGTGAGGCCACTCTGCCGCTGGTCGCACCTTGCGTCGGCAACGCGCTGTTCAAGTTGACCGGCAGGCGCTTGCGCGCTTTGCCGTTCTCTCCGGAGCGGATCAAAAAAGGCTTGGCCTCAACGTAGGCGCCGGACATGAGTGGAAAAGCTCGCTTTCCGAGCAAGGCATGGGCGGTCGCCGCGCTGGTGTTGGTCCTGGCGGCGGCCGCCATGATCGTGGTCGCCGTGCGCGTTCCAGATCCGGAGATTTCCCCTGCACTGGCGCAGCGCCAACCCGATACCGCGCACGGTAAATATATCGCGGTGTTGGGCGACTGCGCGGGCTGCCATTCGGTGGCTGGCGGCAAAGGGCTGGCTGGCGGGTTGCCCTTCGCGACGCCGGTCGGCACGGTCTTTTCGACCAACATCACACCCGATCGCAAAACCGGTATCGGCACTTACAGCTTCAAGGATTTTGCCCGTGTCATGCGCCTCGGGGTCAGGCCCGATGGCGGTCGGCTTTATCCGGCAATGCCATACACGTCCTTTGCCAAGCTTGCCGATGAGGATCTCCAGGATCTTTTTGCTTATCTGCAGCAGAGCGTCGCGCCGGTCGACGAAGCTGCGCCTGCGAACCCGATCCGGTGGCCACTCAGCATGCGCTGGCCTCTTGCCTTCTGGAACCTGGCGTTTTTCGATGAATCCCGCTTTGTTGCCGACGCGTCGAAGGACTCGCAGTGGAATCGCGGCGCCTATGTGGTGGAAGCGCTGGAGCACTGCGGCGAGTGCCATACGCCGCGACACGTCACCTTGAATCTCGACAATTCGCAGAAATTCGCGGGCGCGGTGGTGAACGGCTGGAAGGCCTACAACATCACCGCCAGCAACCAATCGGGCGTGGGCGGTTGGACGGACGATGCGCTCGCGGCCTATCTGACGACGGGACACGCTGACGGTCACAGCTCGGCAAGCGGCCCGATGGCCGAAGCGATCGACAACAGTTTGCGCTATGTCACACAAGAGGACATTCATGCCATCGTCATCTATCTGCGCTCGATCCGTCCCATCGACAACGAACCCGCCATCGCGCTGAACGCGCCTGCGGCGGTGGAAGCAACACCGCCCTCAAGCCTCGGCGCGCAGGTGTTTGCCGGCAATTGCGCCAATTGCCACGATTGGGACGGCAAGGGCGTCCAATCGCCCTATGCGTCGTTGCTCGGCAGCCGCACGGTGAACGATCCTGACGCCACCAATCTGAGGGCAATCATGCTGGCGGGCAGCAATGCGCCGCTGCCGATCGAGCATGCCTTCATGCCGACCTTCGCCCGGGGCCATTCCGATGACGAACTCGCCGCGGTGGCGAATTTCGTCAACGGCTATTTTGGCAACGGAACCGCGAACGTCAGTGCCGCCGATATCGACAAAACAAGAGAGTCGTCGAAATAGGTTCGGCATCAGATGACGGCCCCGCTCATGCGATACGCACGGAAAATGGAGGTTGACATGCTTCGCCGTTTGCTCGCCGCAACAACATTCACTCTGCTGGCCGCCATGACGTGCGCCCGCGCCGCCGGGGTTGAGCAGCTGGAGGCGAACAAAAAGACGGTGGTGGCATACGAAGATGCCGTGCTCAATCAAAAGGATTTCGCTGCGGCCTCGAAATACCTCGGACCGCACTACAAGCAGCACAATCCCAATACCGCCGACGGGCCGGAGGGCCTCAAGGTCTTCATTGCGTTCCTGAAGGAAAAGTTTCCGAGCAGCCACAACGAGATCAAGCAGATCTTCGCCGACGGTGACTACGTGATCGCCCATGAGCATGCGGTGCGCGAGCCGGGCACGCCCGGATTTGCCACCGTCAACATCTACAAGCTTGAGAACGGCAAGGTGGTTGAGCACTGGGACGTCGTTCAGCCGATGCCGGAGAGCCCCGCAAACAATAACGGAATGTTCTAGGCCGCCGAGCGTATCAGGGTGCCGGAGGCCGCAGAGCGCAAGAGCGCTCAACACAATAGCAAGAGCGGGTAAAGACAAGCGTTGGCGTGGCCGCCTACGTTAATCGTAAAGCTGCCAGGGCTCGCCTCGCTCAGACTCGTCGATGTGCTGGCGCAGCGCATAAGCCCCGAACGCGGCCTCACCGAAAAGGCATGTCATGACCGCTCAGACACCCGAAGAAGCCCGCAACGAAAAGGTCATCCGCACGCTCTATGCGCTGGCGGACGGCAAATCGAAGGACACGCCAAAATTCGTCGCGCAGTTCGCGGACGGCGGCTATTTCTATGACGTCGCCGCGGACAAGAAATACTACGGCCGCGACATCGGCGTGACGGTGGATGTGTATGCCACCGCATTCCCCGACATGCACAGGGAGCTCTACAGTCTCAACACCTTCGGCGATCTGGTCCTCGTCGAACTGTCTCTCAACGGCACGCATAAGGGCGATCTCGCGATCCCGGTGGGAACGATTCCGCCGACCGGAAAGGAGATGCATGCGCCTTGCTGCGACGTCTTCCACCTCAAGGACGGCAAGGTCGTGTCGTTTCACTGTTACGTCGCGGTGCCCGTTCTGCTGGCCCAGCTTGGAGTTTTCATGAATCTCCAAGCCGCGCTCAGACACTGATCGGAGTGGCCGCGATGTCGCCCGCCGATCAGCCTCCCGTTGGCCGCCCGGAAGCCAAGTACTACCTGATCTTTCTCAATTCGATCCCTGGAAAGCCGCTGACTGCGGAAGTCGTCAACCTCCACGCCGCGCATCTCAAGGAGCTCGATAACGACGGCAGGCTGCTCCTCGCCGGACCTATTCCGGAACGTGCCGGCGGCCTGATCGTGCTTCGCGTCGCGAGCCTGGCCGAAGCCAAGGCGATCGCCGAGGAAGACCCCATGGTGCGGGGCGCATACCAGACCTACCAGCTCGGCACCTGGCTCATGAGCAATCGCCAGAACGACTACCTCCCCAACATAGCGCCGGAAACGCAGCCATGAGCGAAGCGCCTATTCGCATCGGATATTGCCTGTCGCTGACCGGCCCGCTTGCCTCGAACGGCAAGACCGCCCGTCTCGCCCATCAGATCTGGGAGCAGGATGTCAATCGAAAGGGCGGGCTGCTCGGGCGAAAAGTCGAGATGGTCTGCATCGACGACGAGACCAATCCGAAGCTTGTGCCCGACATCTACAAGCGGCTTCTCGACGATACAAAAGTCGATTTGCTGGTCGGCGGCTACGGCGACAATTCAGTCGGGCCGGCGATGCCTCTGGTGATGGAGCGCAAACGCTATCTCGTCGCCCTGATGGCGCTTGCCGTGAACGCGTCTCTGAACTACCCGAACTATTTTGTGATGATCCCCACCGGACCTCAGCCGACCGAGGCCCTGACGGAGGGATTTTTCAGCCTGGCGGCAAAGCAATCGCCAAAACCCGTCTCGATGGCGATCCTCGCCGCGGACGCTCCGTTTTCGAAGGGCCCGGTCCAGGGCGCCAAGGCGCTCGCCGACAGACATGGTTTCAAGGTCGTCTCGGAAAGCGGCTATCCGCTGTCGGCGACCGACCTGGCGCCGTTCATCCGTGCCCTGAAACCGATCAATCCGGACATACTGTTTCTTTGCTCGTATTTGAATGATTCGGCCGCACTGCTGCGAGCCATCGACGAGGTCGGGCTGCAGCCGAAGATCGTGGGCGGAGCGATGATCGGCCCGCAAAACGGTGCCATCAAGGCGCAACTCGGTCCGCTGCTGAACGGACTCGTCAACTACGAGTATTGGCTGCCGGTGCCGAAGATGATGTATCCCGGGGTCGCGGAATTGATCGCGAAATATCAGTCGCTCGCGCAAGGCGCGGGCGCGGATCCTCTGGGTTACTATGTGGCTCCGCAGGCTTACGCCCAGATGCAGATCGTCGAGCAGGCGGTAGCTGGCACCGACTCGCTTGACGACGCCAAGTTGGCGCAATTCACGCGCGACGGTTCGTTCAAGACCGTGGTCGGTGACGTCAAGTTCGGCAAGGGCGGCGGCTGGTCCGAGGCTCGTGTGCTTCAGGTCCAGTATCAGAACATCAAGGGCGCCGACCTGTCGGAATTCAAGGATGCGAGGACGCAAGCGGTCGTCTGGCCCCCGAGCCTGGCCTCGGGCGCACTGATTTATCCCTACGCGCAGGCGAAACAAAACGTCAAAGCATGAGCGCCGCGAAGCACGTTCGCTGTCGGTTTCATCGCTCATCGCCGACTGAAGTCTCCCGGCCTTCCTCGACGCGCACATAACGCAGGTGGCCGACAATCCCGTAACCTTTGCCGTGGTCGGTGGGATGATTGATGCCGTCGATCACCGGCACATCGTCGAAATCGAACGGGCTCACGCCTTTCAGGCAGGCGACGTTGACGCCGTACTGGTTCGGATTGGAGCGGCGGCGGTGGTGGGTGTAGATGCCGCATTTCGAGCAGAAGTAATGCTGCGCCACGCCGGTGTTGAACCGATAAAGCGTCAAGGCTTCTTCGCCCGCCTGAAATGCGATGCCGCCCGCGTCAGCCGACACCGCCACCGCACCTCGCATCCGGCAGTACGAACAGATGCAACGGCGAGCCGTCTTGAACCCATCCGTCAACTTCACGCGAAAGCGCACCGTGCCGCAGTGGCATGCCGCTTCCAGCTCGTCGGATTGAATCGTGGGCATCGCGCATCTCCTGACTTCGGAGCGTTTGCCGTTTCAATCGGTCGCATCACGATGAAAGTGACGGGCCGTCGACATACCCTACCACATCATCGATATCATCGCGGCGCGACGCGAAGTCTTGGCGGCCCCATCTTGAACCAGGCGTTGGCGATCTTGCCGTTTTCCACTTCATAGATGGCGACCACATCGATCTCGCCAGGACCGTCCGGAAAGGTCCGCGTCACGACCTCCTGGTCAACGACCACATTGGCGACAGCGATACGCTTGACCAGCCTGCCAAACAGGTTGGCGTCCTTGAAACGCGCCACGTGTCGCTCACGGATCTCCGCCGCTCCGCTCGCCAGCAGCCGATCGGGAAACTCGTAGTATTGGCAATCGTCGGCCCACCACCTCATAAAGGCATCGATGTCGCGGGCATTGTAGGCTTCCAGCTGTTTTTGTACGGGAAGCTCGACGTCGCTGGTGTCATCGCTCGCGTTCATGCGCGTTCTCCCGGCCCGCCCACTCGCCGCGCGCCACAGCCCCTCACCCGATCGCTCCGCGATCGTGCCTCTCCCGCACGGGGGAGAGGCGAAAGCACGGTGCCGGCTCCCGGCACGGGGGGCTGCATGGACGGCAAAACTCGATGCGATACTAAAACTATCTGATAAGCTTGTTGAGAGGCTTGCGGGCCTCGCCCGAAAGGATTGGTCGATCCACGGAGGTCGGCATGCCGGAATGGACGCTGCACTGGCTTGAAGCCGAAGGCGAGTTGGAGCCTTGGCGTGCTCGGATCGCGGCCGAGATCGAAACCACCAAGAAAATCATGGCGGGTTTGATCGCGCCGCCCCGGCTGGACATTTTGATCCAGCGCCTTCCCGGTTGGGTCATCCCCGAGATCGGCATGGCCGGGCACAGCTACCGGCGAAGCCTGTTCGCCCTCACGCTCGATCCCGATAATGCGAATTTTGCGCAATCCCTGCTCGACGGGGCGCTGCGCCGAACGGTAGCGCACGAAGTCCATCATTGCCTTCGCGCTGCCGGGCCCCGCTATGGGAACAGTCTCGGCGAGGCCCTGGTCAGCGAGGGCCTGGCAGGGCATTTCGTCGCCCGCCTGTTCGATACGCCGCCCGAACCGTGGGAAAAAGCCGTCGAACCGGGAGCCGCGGCAAGTCTGTTTCCCGATGCCGAGCAACTCGCCGCGATCAACTACAATCATGCCGTCTGGTTCTTTGGCGCAGGCGGCAAATACCCGCGCTGGCTCGGCTACACGCTCGGCTACATGGCGGTCGGTCGATGGCTCGAGACGGTGCCAGGCGTCGACGGCGCTACGCTGGTCGGTGTCCGTGCCGCCGATGTCCTGGCGGCCTGGGCGGCCGAGTAGGAAGAAGGCCGTGCCACGAAACCCTCCGCACTTTCGCAAGTATCGAACCGGTGCAAGCTTCGCTTTGCCGTGATGGTGACCCAAGAAGCTGGTTGCCGAGGTCGGCGAACGCCTATATGACCTCTCGTGCACAAAGCAAGAAAGCCTAAAATGTCAAAACAAGCGATGCGCGAAGAGACCGAACGTTTGGTGAAAGAGGCATTGGAGCGTAAAGGCCTTACCGTTAAGCAGGGCATGACTCGCATTGAGAGCAAATGCGGAAAGTGCGGCGCGCCAAATCGCGTCTCGGCAACTCAAGGGCAGGTTCGGGTGGCGTACACGTGCAAGGAATGTGGCGAAAAGCAAAAGACATTATGATGAGCGTCGATCCTGCGACCTTTCTTGGTCGCGGATTTTAGATGACACTCTTCGTATTACTGCCTGAGATTGCGTGCGTTGGGCGGGTTCTGATAATTCGACCCTACTGAGCTGCTGCATTTTTCCCACAGTCATGGGCTTCGCGGGAGAAAACGCCAAAATTGACGGATTGCCACTTGACCCGACCCCTGCGGCCGCCTCGATAAGGATTGCGGTCAGCCAACGTCGAGGTGATTCGTGAGCTCTTCCGCACAATTCCTGAACCCTGCCGAGGCCGCCAAGCGGCTGGGCGTTTCCGCCAAGGCTTTGCGGCTCTACGAACAGCGCGGCTTGATCGCACCGGTCCGCACAGCGGCTGGCTGGCGCGTCTATGGTCCCGACGAGATGGCCCGCGTTGCCGAGATCGCGGCATTGCGCGAACTCGGCCTCAGCCTCAGCCAAGTGGCGCGCGTGCTGGGAGGCGACGCTGCGAGCCTTGAACCGGCGCTTGCCGCGCACCAGGCAGCGCTCGAAGGTCGCGTTCATCAACTGGTCGACGCTGTCGATAAAGTCCGCCGCTTGCGGGCCGACCTCAGCGTCGGCCGGGCACCGGCTGCCTGCGAGCTCGCGCGCCTGGTGAGACCGGCCGCCAAATTCAGCGCCGTGTTCGACCTGCCGTGGCCTTGGGGCGGCGAACGGTTTGAATTGCAGGACGTCCGCTCGCTGAACTACATCATTGGTCCGTTGGGCAGCGGCAAGACTCGACTGGCCATGCGCATCGCCGAGATCCTGCCGGGCGCCGCGTTCCTCGGCCTGGATCGGCTGGCGGATGGGGGCGCGGCTGCCCGGGCGCTGCTGGAGCGCGGCCCGGCCCTCAAGTCGCGCGTTGATCAGACGCTGGCTTGGCTGGTCGAGGACGGCGCCACGGTTTCCGAGGTTTTGATCGCCCTGCTCGCCGGACTAGAAAATGAAGGCCCGACCGTTCTGGTCATCGACATGCTGGAACAGGGGCTCGACAAGGCCACTCAGGAAGCGCTGATCGCACGCCTGCGCCGGCGTGGTCCCGAGTCTCGACCACTCTTCCTGCTCACGCGATCCAGTTCAATTTTGGATCTGGACGCCGCCGGGAACGACGAAACAATCATCCTTTGTCCTGCCAATCACAGCCCTCCTGCCAGTGTCCGTCCGTATCCCGGATTCCCCGGTTTCGAGGCCGTGGCGACGTGTCTTGCATCACCCGAAGTGCGGGCACGCACAGAGGGCGTCATCGCGTGGCGATCTCAAGTGGCTTGAAGTTCTGCGGCAGCCGGATGGAGCAATGTGCTCAATCTCGGCCGCGCCCGGCGACGAGCGCCGCAAGCCGCGCCGCCGCCGGTACGATCGACTGCCGCGGAAAACCGCTGAACCCCAGCATGAGGCCGGGGCGCGGGCGCGCGGCGCGATAAAAACGGCTGATGGCGCGCACGATGATGCCGGCTCGTTGGGCCGCGGCCTCGATCGCGATGTCGGACGATCCATCGCGCAAGTAGGCGACGAGGTGCATGCCCTGATCGGGCACCGCAACGTCGAGCCGACCCGCCGCGCGCCGCATCAGCGTCTGCACCAGCGCGTCGCGCTGTTCGCGATACAGCTGGCGCATGCGACGAATGTGCGCGGCGAAATGGCCCTCCTGCATGAACTCGCAAACCACCGCCTGCTGCAGCGTCGCAGGTTGGCGATCGATGAGATAGCGCGCGTCTACAAAAGCCTGCAGCAACGCGCGCGGCACCACCGCGTAGCCCATGCGCAGACCCGGGAACAGCGCCTTGTTGAGCGTGCCGATGTAGATCACCTGCCCGGCGTCATCGAGCCCCTGCAGCGATGCGAGCGGCGGTCCCGAATAGCGGAACTCGCTGGTGTAATCGTCCTCGACGATGAACGCGCCGTTCCGTCGTGCCCACGCCAACAGCTCCAGCCGTCGCGCCATGGACAGCGCGACCCCGATCGGGAATTGATGCGAGGGCGTGACGAACGCCGCGCGCGCCCGCGGCGCCGTGCGCAGGCCGGTGGCAACGATCAGACCCTGGGCATCGACCGGAACAGGATGCGGCCGCACCTTGGCGAGCAGCAACTGCGCGTGGGTCAGCGGATAACCGGGATCCTCGACCCACACCTCGTCGCCGGGTGCGAGCAGCACACGGATGGCGATGTCGATTGCCTGCTGGGTGCCGGCGGTGATGACGATCTGCTCGGGGTCGCAACGCACCGCGCGCGCCGCTCGCAGATAGTCGCAGATGTTGGCGCGCAGCTCGGCCAGGCCGGCCGGATCGGTGTAGCCGAGGTCATTGGCGCCGAGCCGGCGCGCGGCACGGCGCGTCAGGCTGCGCCACGTCTGCGCGGTACGCGCGTCGACCAGAGTACGGCCGGTGTTGAACGCTCGGGCATCGCTCTGCACCGCCGATCGCTCGAAGTCGGAAAAGCCTTGTGCCGATTTCGGCGCGATACGCTTGATCGCCCGCGAAGGGCCGCGCCGCCGTGACGCCAAGCCGGTCAGATCGCGCGCGATGAACGTACCGGAGCCGTGGCGGCTCTCGACGTAGCCTTCCGCCAGCAGGTGCTCATACGCCAACACCACGGACGCGCGCGCCACGCCGAGCTTCGATGCCATGGTCCGAGAGGACGGCATGCGCGTGCCGGCACGCAACGCGCCGGACAATACGGCGGAGCGCACCTGCATGTAGAGCTGCCGTGTGAGCGGCGTGCGGCTCGCCCGATCGAGCTGCCAATCGTAGAGGTCGGCCCATCCGCGCGATGTCATCGGGGCAAGTGGTGGTGCAAGTGGTCTGCCGTGATGAGCGAAAGTGGACCAGCCGGCCGATCCAGTAAAGCGCTAGGTTCTGTCCGTTCCGCGCGCGTCGCGGATTTTGCGAGGCAGATTTTACAAAGGATCGCGAATGACGCCGTCTGAACTCACGGACCTAGCCTGGAGCTACCCATTGTTCGAAGCCCTCTATGGCCGCCGCTCGCGGCGGTTCGGCCTCGGCTTCGAGATGCCGGAGGGGCCGTTCCGCTACAAGTCCGCGCATGCGCCGGTTCCTCTGAGCGAGATCGAGGAAGCGCTCCTGGTCGGCGCCGGCGCCGGATTCTCGGGACTGGCGCTCTGGGATCTGCCGACGCCGGCGCCTTACCGTCGCCGCAGCGGCCGCACCTTCCCGACCACGCGGGCCGGCGGCCAGACGGCGCTTTTCTTCACCAACGATGAAGGGCTTTATGTCCTCGATGCCAACGTCGCGGCCAACAAGCTGCGCGAGATCGAGACCGTGGACGAGCGCACCAAGCTCCTCGAAGCGTACCGCGCGCAACGCCGGGAGCTTCGCCGCGGCCGGCTCGACATTCCGCGCCGTATACCGCCGATGAGCGGTCACGACCTCTGGGACTCGAACCGGCCGGGCTCGACGCTGTTTCTGCCGGTATGCGATGTGAGCGCTGCGCTGATCTCATTGATCGCGCAGTTCGTCGATCCCGCGCTGCGTCGCTACGCGCCGGCGGGCGGCGGCTGGAACATTGTCGATGACCGCCACGGCGGCCGGCCGGCCGGGACGGAACGCTGGCTGAAGGACGGCTTGCTCGATGCCGAGCGGATGCTGCCGCTGTCGATCGTCGAGCGGCAGGCCTGCTACTACGTTTTCAGCGAACCGGCTGCGATCTGCCAGAACATGTCGCTGGCGACCGAGGCGCTGGGGCTCGGCGGATGGAAGCACTGCGGATTCCTTTCGCTCGAAATTCTCAAGCACATGGGCTTCCGCATCGTCGCAGGCAATGGCGCAGCGGCGTTCGGTAATCCCGTCGGGCTCGACGGCGTGTTCGAGGCGAGCTGTCCGCCCTATCACCCGACCATGGATGCCGCAGTCGACGCGGTGCTGCCGCCGCCGTCACCCGGCCATAACGAAACCGGGCCGGTGCCGCATCGCATGGCGGAGGCAGAGCATCGCGCCGGCACCATCCGGATCAGCGCGGAGGGGCTCGCCTGCACCAAGGCGATCTGCAACTACATCCACGACACTTACGGCCGCTTTCCCGGCGGCACCGATGCGATGCATCTGATGTGGGTGATGCAGGCCCATCACATCGACACCGACTACTACGACCGGTTCTTCGGTCCCGGCGCCTACGGGCCGACGCACGCGGCGCACATGGCGACCTGGCACCGCACCAGATGACGACCGATCACGCTGAGCACTTGATCCTCACTCCGCCTCGTCCGCGGACCTCGTTTTCCGGGATCGTAGAGCGCCAGCCGGGTTGCACTGCGAGCAACCCGCAGCGAATATGCCCTTGGGGTGCTTGGGACCAGGCGGTGTGCGTGGCGGATATTTTTGTCAGCTATACCGGCAGCGATCGCGACTGGGCGTTTTGGATCGCCAAGGAGCTGGAGGCGCTTGGCCACGCGCCGCACGTCCATGAATGGGAAATCAACGGCAGCGACGACATCTATGCCTGGATGGAACAGCGCCACGAACTCGCCGACCATGTGCTGTGCGTGGTGTCCGACGACTATCTCAAGGCGCCCTATTCGACGCTCGAACGCAACGCGGCACTTTGGCAGGCGGCCGGCAAGCGGCCCGGTTTCGTACTGCTCGTGGCGGTGAGCCCCTGTAAGCTGCCCACCCTTGCCGACCACATCCGGCGTTGCGAGATTTTCGGCATCCCCGAGGACGCGGCGCGCATTCGCTTCCGCGAGTTCATGCAAAAGCGCCAGGCGCCTGCCGCGGTGGCGTTCCCTGGAAAAGTGTTTGCGGTCTCCAACATCCCGATCCGGGTGCCCGAACATTTTTTGGGCCGGGAGGATTCGATCGCCGCGATCGCCACCGCGCTCGGCCGCTACGAGGGCCGCGTCGCTATCACGGCGCTGCACGGGCTGCGCGGTGTCGGCAAGACAACGCTCGCCGCTGCCTACGCAGAGCGCTATCGCGGCGACTACCGCGCGACCTGGTGGATCAGGGCGCAGACCGAACCCACCATGCGCGCCGACCTCGTCGCGCTGGGCGTTCGGCTCCAATGGGTCGCCGGCGACGACAAGGAGGAGCCGGCGCTGGCGGCGGTGATGGAGCGGCTGCGGCACGAGGGCGAGGGCATCCTGCTCATCTTCGACAATGCGACGGATGCTGCTTCGTTGAAACCCTACCTGCCGCGCGGCGGCGCGGCACGAGTTCTCGTCACGTCGAATGCGCCCGCTTGGCGCGGGATCGCCTCGCCAGTCGAGATCAGGCTGTGGCCGATTGAAATCGGCGCCGACTATTTCATCGCGCGGACCGGGCGGGAAACGGAACGCGAAGCGGCGTCGGCCTTGTCCGACACACTCGGTGGATTGCCGCTCGCTCACGAGCAGGCGGCAGCCTATTGTGAGCGGCTCGACATTTCGCTTGCCGACTATCGCAAACGCTTCGAGGCCGCACCAGCGCGAGTGCTCGACGATACGTACCATGCGCCGGCCGAGTATCACGACGGATTGACGGTGGCGAAGACCTTCGCGCTCGCCATCGAGGAAGCCGCCAAGCTTCATCCCGCCGCCGAACCGCTGATCGTCCACGCTGCGCTGTTGGCGCCCGAGCCGATCCCGCTGTTTCTGTACGCCGAGGCACGCGAGAAATTTGGCGAGCCGCTCGCCTCGACACTCGCCGGCGACGGTCTTGTGGAAGTCGTGGCGGCGCTGCGCGCTTTCGCGCTGGTCGATCGCGAGACGATCGTGGACGATCGCGATGCGTCAATTACGACCGACGCCATCCGCCTTCACCGCCTGGTGCGGGAGGTTGCGGCGGCCCGGCGCGAAGGCGAAGCACGGGACCAATCGCGGCGCGCGCTCGCCGCGGCGCTGGCGGTGGTTTATCCGGATGACGCCTACGGTAATCCGGCCTCGTGGCCGCGTTGCGCTCCGCTGACGCCGCATCTCCTGGCATGCTGCGAGACGGAAATAGCCGATCCCGTTGCGAGCGCAGAGCACGTCGGCCTTTTGAACCGGGGCGGCGAGTATTTTTATCGCCAAGCCGCATATTCAGGAGCGCGGCCGCTGTTCATGCGCGCGTTAGCCGTCAGCGAAAAGGTGCTCGGCCCCGAGCATCCAAATACAGCGGAAAGCCTCAAGAACTTCGCTCGCCTGCTTCAGGCTCAGAGCGACCTCTCAGGAGCGCGACCGCTGTTCGAGCGCGCGCTCGTCATCCGCGAGAAGGTGCTCGGCCCCGAGCACCCCGATACGGCGGCGAGCCTCGACAATCTTGCTCGCCTGCTTCAGGCCCAGAGAGACTTCTCGGCAGCTCGACCGCTGTTCGAGCGAGCGCTGGTCATCCGCGAGAAGGTGCTCGGCCCTGAACACCCCGACACGGCGGCAAGCCTCAACAGCCTCGCCCGCCTGCTCCAGGCCCGGGGCGACGTCTCGGCAGCACGACCGCTGTTCGAGCGTGCACTGGTCATCCGCGAGAAGGTGCTCGGCCTCGAGCACCCCGATACGGGAGCAAGTCTCAACAACCTGGCCCGGCTGTTTTCAGCACAGGGTGACCTTGCCAGGGCGCTGCCGCTCCATGAGCGCGCGCTGGCCATCAGTGAGAAGGTGCTCGGCCCCGTGCACCCCGATACGGCGACAAGCCTTCACAATCTCGCCGGTGTGCTTCGGGGCCAGGGAGACTATGCGGCGGCGCGGCCGCTGCTCGAGCGCGCGCTAGCCATTCGACAGAATGTGCTTGGTCCCGAGCATCCTTTGACGGCAACGAGCTTTCAGGACCTCGCCGCCCTGCTTCGAGCCCAGGGCGACCACGCGGCGGCGCGGCCGCTGCTCGAGCGCGCGCTCGCCATCAGCGAGAAAGTGCGCGGCCCCGAACATCCCATGACAGCGGCGAGTCTTAACAGCCTCGCCAGCCTGCTTCGGGCCCAGGGAGATCTTGCGGCGGCGCGGCAACTCTTCGAGCGCGCGCTGGCTATTCGACAGAATGTGCTTGGCCCCGAGCATCCTTTGACGGCGACGAGTCTCAAGATCCTCGCCAACCTGATTAAAAAGCAGGGAGACCATGCGGCGGCGCGGCCGCTCTTTGAGCGCATCCGGGCTATCAAAGCGGGAAGGCGCTCGGCCTCAAGCATCAAAATACCGCAGTCGAAAGAAGATAACTGAGGCAGGACCATCGACGAATGACGATCCGGAAAGCCAACCGTGCAAAACTCCCGCCGGATTGACTGGCGGCCGCGGAGGAGGCCATGGAGCACCTTAAACGCATCACCGACGAATTTGGGCGGCAGGCCGAAACGTTCAACACCTGGGCGGAGAAGACTGACGATAACGTCGCCGCGCGGTTCCTGACCGCCTTGGGGTCGGCAGGGCAAGGCCGCCTGCTCGATGTTGCCTGCGGGCCGGGTGTCGTCACGGCTGCCATAGCGCCTGGGGCAACCTCGGTCGTTGCGCTCGACGCGACGGAACAGATGCTCGAAAAAGCCAGGGAACGATGCGCCAAGGCCGGGCTGCTCAACGTTGATTTCAAACGCGGGGATGCGGAAAATCTGCCGTTCGAGGATTCACAGTTTGACGGCGTCGTCACGCGGCTTGCGGTGCATCATTTTGCCGATCCACAACGCGCGCTCAATGAAATGTTCCGCGTTCTCCGGCGCGGCGGCACGGCCGTGATTGTTGATGTGGTTTCGTCGGAACAGGCAGGCGAATCAAATCTGCAAAACGCGATAGAGCGGTTGCGCGACCCCTCGCATGTCCGCATGCTGCCCGCGTCGGAGTTGGAACTCTGCATGACCAGATCCGGCTTCCAGGATGTCGATCACGTCACTTGGGACATGAGCCGCGAGCTGGAGGAATGGCTGGACATCGTGAATGATCCTGCGCGCGTCGATCCCATCCGAACGGTCGTCCGCGCGTTGGCCGAAGATGGCCGTACCGCAGGAATGGGACTGTCAATAAAGGATGGCCGGATCGTATTCTTCCATCGCTGGTGCCTGTTCAAGGCAATCAAATCACTCCGACATTGAGCTGCGAAAGTTACGAATTTTTGCTGCTGCGTCGAGGGTCAGGTCCGGGTCAACGGCAGAGATGACGCGGTCAAAACGTAATGTCCCGCTTTACGCCTAAAAGCGGACATGGCGTTGCATCGCGGCGAATGTCCGCTTAGGGCCAACACCCGACATTGACCCCAATCTTATCAAGTGTGCCTGATGGCCCAGGAATGTCGCTTTGGGGATGTCCGCTTAGCGTTCGTATGCCGGGCGAGAACGCGTCATAGTTCTTGGAAGAATCGAAAAGACGTCTGGGAAAATCCGAGCCGCCGATAGAAGCGGTGCGCATCCACGCGTCCCTCCGCGCTGGTGAGTTCAAGGCCCGAGCAATGATGTTCACGCGCGAATTCGGTCGCCGCGGCAAGCAGCTTTTGACCAAGACCATGGCCGCGATGCTGAGATGAAACGATTAGGCTCGTGATCCTACAAATCATTGAGCCTCTGGGAAAATAGAAAATCAGCTCGGCGCTGACCAGGCCAATGACTTCTGCTGCGGACTCCGCGACGAGACAGTAACTGCTCGCGCTGCGGACCGATCGAGCGAGGCGGTCTCGCGCATCTGCCTCGGTCGACGAGTAGCCCAGTTCGGTCAACAACGAAGCTGTGTGTTTTGCATCCGCCTCCGTAGCCCGCCTGACCATGATCTTCATTTCATCTCTCTCGCAGGTACAAGCCGCCGAGTCGAGCCGGAGCAGCGACATTGCTACAGGCTACCACATCAATAGACTGGGGATCTGCGTTCTGCACCAAGGCACAACGCTTCCTATCATGTCGTCATTGGGTCAAAAGCTGCCGCGCCGAAATCGGATCGTGGTGTCCGCTTTACCGCCGAATGCTGCCGCGGCTGCCGCCGACCGGCGGGTACGCTAAGGGCCAATAGGCGACATTCACTTATTGCACTTGCCTGGCAAGCGCTCTGACGAATTCGCGAGCACCGTCGATGAATTGTTGCGCGCACGGACTGATAGTACGATTTCTTAGCGTGACGATCCC
>Ga0182024_10004373_pt1 | contig 32613 bp, 30 predicted proteins | sample P32metaG_FD_120480 | JGI IMG/M metagenome (GOLD analysis project Ga0182024, IMG submission 120480) | Permafrost microbial communities from Stordalen Mire, Sweden - P3-2 metaG (Illumina Assembly) | ecosystem: Environmental > Terrestrial > Soil > Wetlands > Permafrost | place: Sweden: Stordalen...
ATGCCCCAGCCAGAGCCGCTCCTGCTCTACATGGCCACCGATCCGGACCGCGCCGTCAAGGACAGCGCTCGGAGCTGGATCGCACGGGTCGAGGTAGAGAAATCCGCTGAGCGCGGTGGCTCGATGGCCGCCGCCAACGTCGATCGCGAGCGCGACTGCCACGCCGAGTGTGGCCAGCCCTGAGGCCGCCGAATCGTTCCCAGCGGCCGTGCGTTGGCGGTGAGCGCGGTGGCGATCGCCGGCAGCAGCGGCAATACCACGGCCTCGACGATGAAGGGGAAGGTCGCGACGATCGAGATGGCGCCTCAGAAGGCCCCGTTTTCGATGATCAGCCAGCCGATCAGCCGCGCGATGGTGTGGCGGCGAACGACCATGCACAGAGCACCGAGCAGGATCACCGCTGTCGACATGCGGACGCTCCGATCTCGATAACGGAGATAGAAGCCATCATCCGAACCGGCTGTCAGGCCCGGGCTGGAGTTACGCGGGCCTCATCGCGTGAAGCAAAACCGATCACATCGGCTGGTGGGCGCCACGTCCAACCTACTTGGCGGCCTCCTGCAGGTTGCCGAGCCACCTCGGGGTATCGCACCATTCTGACCTGGCGTCAGATGCGATCTGATCAAGGATCGGAGGTCGAACGGCTGGGCGCTCATCGCCGTCAAGGTCAACCGTCTTGAAATCGCCTTGCAACTTCGGCACACCGGTGGGCTCGGCAAGGAAGATCAGCTCCAGGTCGTGAGCCCGGACCGACTTCCCGATCTCCGAAACGTAGAGAAGCCGCCCGGGGTCGACCTCCAGCCCCGTTTCCTCGGCGACTTCCCGCTTGAGACATCGATGACGGACTCGTGGTCGTTCACGCGACCGCCGGGGAGCGTGAGCTCCTTGTATCCCTGCCGAGACTGCTCGGCCACTATCAACAGACCGTCGATCCAAATCACGGCGCGCGTCTTGACTCTCACCCAAGCTCCGTTTCACGTAGGGGTTTCTGATCGGGTAGCCAGCGATCCATGCTTCGTGCCAGCTGGTCGCACTCGCTCTCGATCTGCGCAAGCTCCTGGAGGCGTGCATTCGCGCGCCGCTCGCCCTGCCGGCGGTCCTCAGTCGCCCGGTCCACCGCGCCTCGGATTGCGTCCACCGCATCGCTGACGGTGCGGGCAAGGTCGCGCCGATAGTCGCGCGCGGCCTGGGACACCCGGTGGGCAAGCTCAGAGCGCAGTCGTCCGGCGTGGCGATCGGTCATATCGACCAGCCGCTGCTCGGCGTCACGCACGACGAGCTTGCGCCCCAGCGCTCCCGGAGCGAGTGTCCGACCGAGCCCGACGATCATGTCGAGCGCGTTCTCAACATCGTGCAGCTTGAACGAGAATCGCGATGGCGCTCGCAACCCCGTCGCAGGCAGCCCGTCGCCAGCGCGCGCGCCGAACACATCCTCGGCGACCGTCTGCACCTGCTCGAGGATCACTTGGACACGAGCGGCATAGCGGTCCTCGAGTTGCGTCAACTCATCAGCGATGGCGGCCTCGAAGCGTTCAGCCAGTTCCGCGAACGCTTCGCGCACGGCCTCTTCGATCCAGCGTTCAAGTGCCGCGGAGAGTTCGCGCGGCGAGCAATCGCCGAGCTCTATCGCCTCCTGGCGTAGCGCTGCCCTCAGACTGGCGTCCTGGCGCCGCGCGTGCTCGTGAAGTGGCTCGTTCACGAGTTGCGCCAGCGCGTGGTCAGTTCCGCGCTGCAGGAGTTCGCCGGCCTCAGCGCTGGCAACCATCAGGTCCGCGACACCCAGTTCGAATCCTTGCGCGCGCGAGGCCAGCTCGTCCAGCGGCAGCTGAATAGTCTGCGCTTCAAAACGCGCTGCCTGAGCTCCCTCTCTCGCGGCGCCCTGCAGAGACCAGCCACTGACCGCAGCAGCAGCGAATCGCGTTCGTCTGCGGCCAGCGCCGACAGACGGGTGCGCAAGAGTGGCACACCGTCGCCCCGGCGCGCACTCACCGCATACAGTTCTGCACCGTTTGGGCCGAGGAGATCCCGAAGCACCGACCGGACGAACTCCACCATCACCTCGCGATCGGCCTCGTCGAGGTGGTCGATCTTGTTGATGACGGTCAGTAGCTGCGGGACACGCCGCGCCGCGTCGACGAAGAGCTGGCGCTCGGCCTCGGATAGCGGCTGGCCGGCGTCCAGGACGCACACTGCGGCGTCGACGCGGGGCAAGAAGTTCCGGGCGACCTCTGTGTTCTGGCTGTGGATCGAGCCGATCCCGGGCGTATCAACCAGCTCGAGTCCGCCGCGGAGCAGCTCGTGGTCCAGCTCGACTCGTGCCAGCTCGACGCTGAGGCGGTTGCCAGGATTCCTGGCTTCGGTGACGTACTCGCCCAGCTCCTCGACCGGTCGCTCGAGTTCGTGGCCGTCCGCGTAGCGGACAACCAATCGGTCTGTCGGGCCGGCGCCGATAACGGTGACGACCGACGTGAGTGGCACGACCCCGGTCGGGACCAGGTCGCGGTCTAGCAGGGCGTTGATCAGCGTGCTCTTGCCGCGCTTGAACTCGCCGAGCATCACCAGGTTGAAGCGGTCCTCGCAGACTCGCCTTCGCGCCTCCAGTAGGTCGCGCCGACCGCCGTCCGCCGGCAAACCAGCAGTCACCGCAAGAAGCCGCTCGACCGCGGCAAGCAAAGCCGCACGCGGCGGAGACTCTCGAGCGTCGTGCGCTAACCAAGAATTGGTTGCTTCAGTGCCGGACAGCACCAATTGCCTCCACCAGACCTCCACAGCAGTGGACTACGTCGGATAGAGGCCATCAGCGACCAAAGTCGCGCTCTGAGCGAGCCTCATCGCTCACCTAACAGAATAGCGAGCGAGATGGCGCGACGCCTCGACAACCGAGTGACTGGCGTCATCTTGTCGCCGTCAATGACTGGGAGGTTGCCCGGGTCGCCGTGGGCGCTCCGGCCGTAGCGGTGCAACCACCTCAGACGCCAATGAAGAGGTCAAGTAAGCTTGTTCTCGAGCGATGAGCCTCGCTCAGAGCGCGGTATAGACCGCTGATGGCCTCTACGTCAGAGTTCGCCAACCACGTAGAGGGAGATTGAGTGATGGATTCGGTGTCAAGCGATGGAGGGGGCCGCCCGGCTGACCGCCTCGAGGGTCCTAGTTGGACGCCGAGATTGCCGTCCCGGCCCTTGTTCGCGATAGGTAGGTCCCGGTGAGCTCGATCGCTCAGGTGCACGCACTAGAGATCCTCGACAGCCGCGGCAACCCCACGGTCGAGGTGGAAGTGCGCTTTGAGTCCGGTGCGGTGGGCCGCGCCGCGGTCCCGTCGGGAGCGTCGACGGGTGAGCACGAGGCAGTCGAGCTGCGGGACGGCGGAGAAGCCTACGGCGGCAAGGGTGTTCTGGGGGCGGTCTCCGCGGGCAACGGCGAGATCAGCTCCTCGATTGCGGGACGACATGCAGTCGACCAAGCCGCCCTTGACCAGGCATTGATCGACCTCGACGCTACGCCGACCTAGTCGAGGCTTGGCGCCAACGCCGTCCTCGGCGTCTCACTGGCCTTCGCTCGCGCCCAAGCGGCGCACCTCGACCTGCCGCTCTGGGCGCTGCTACGCCAAGATCACACCACGCCGGTCCTGCCGATGCCGATGTTCAACGTGCTCAACGGGGGAGTTCATGCCGATAACTCTGTCGACTTCCAGGAGTACGTGATCGTCCCTGTCGGCGCGGACAGCTTCGCGCGCGCTCTCCGGATGGGTGCCGGGACGTACCAACACCTCAGGCGCGAGCTTGAGTCACGGGGGCTGCCGACGGCCGTCGGCGATGAGGGGGGATTCGCCCCGCCTCGGACTCCAACGAGGCGCCCCTGGAGCTGCTGATCAACGCAATCGAGCGAGCTGGCTATCGCCACTTTGTCGTCGCGACCGCCGTGGGTCAGATCAAGGCGGGTGCTCCGGCCCGCTCCGAGCGCGTCGCCAAGTACTAACAGTTGCTGCGAATCGAGGAGGAGCTGGGTGAACAGGCTTCGTTTGCCGGGCCGTACGTGCCGGTGTCGTAAATCGGCAGGGCTCCACTTGTCACAACAGCGAGCCTCATCGCTCACGCGAAAAATATAGAGAGGAATACGGTCGTCCGGTGACGTTTGTCAGCTGTCGGTAACCGCGGCCATCGTGGTCCCCACGCGCTTTCCGAAGATCTTCCGGTAGGAGTCCTCGCCGTAGCTGGTTGGGAGGGGCTTGCCCTCGGCGAGTCTGAACGACCGCGCTCCGTCGGAGCCCCGTTCCGCGCGGAGGAAGAGTGCGGTCTCGAGGTGCTGCTCGTAGAAGCCGTGAGCGAGGTCGAACATATGTGTCACGAACAGCACCTTGATGTGTCCCGCCACGAGCGCGTCGATGACGTGGCGGGCGATCTCCGAGCCTTCCCGTTCATTGGTGGCGGCGAACGACTCGTTGCACAACAGCATGCCGCCTGGGGTGATCTGGTCGGCGATGTCGCTCATACGGCCAAGCTCCTCGTCCAGTTTCCCGCTCTCCATGGTCTCGTCCTCTTCACGCTTGTAGTGTGTGAACAAGCCATCGCAGGCGTTGGCCCGAAAGGAATCGCCGGCGACGAACATCCCGCACTGGCTCATGAGCTGGGCCAGCCCCACGCTGCGCAGGAAGGTCGACTTTCCCCCCTGGTTGGCTCCAGTGATCATCACCAGCGACTTGTGGTCGGCGTCGACGTCGTTCGTCACCACCCGCTGATCAATAGTCAGGGTGAGACAGGCGTCGTACAGGCCCCGTGCGGAGAGCGTTACCTCATCGCGGGGCAGGATGACCGGGAAGGTCGTCGGCTCGTCCTTCCCGGCGAGACGGTCGTTCAGGTTCAGGCACGCAACGTAGAACCCGATCTCGGCGCGCAGCAAGATGAAGAAGCTGAGCACGTGATCACGTGACTGCGCGAGTGCATTGGCCACGAGGTTGACGCCTCTGTCCTCTAGCTCGCCGAGGGCGCGCGCTCCGGCCTCGTCGCGATCGGGAAGCGTGAAGCTGTACCCGGAGCGATCGAGCAGGCGCTCGATGAATCCCTGCTCTCGTGCGCGCCGGAGATTGTATCCGCTGCCCTTGTTGCCGGTGGTCAGTGCTGCGCTCAGCAGTGGGCCGGCCTTGAAGTTGAGCTCGTTTATGTAGCCCTCGATGAGCTCGAAGTACTCGTCACCGAGTTCCTCGATCAGCATGGCGAAGAATCGAGACAGACCCGGTGACCGGAACTTCGAACCATGCTCGTCGGCCATCTCTCGCAGACGTCGGAGGAACTTGACGAGGATCTCCATCTTGTTCACCGAGGTCCGCAGCAGGATCCTTGGCGAGTCACGGGCCAACCCGCCCCACACAGACTTCTCGGCCTGGAGCGCTTCGCCCGCGAGCGCGTACAGGTCACGCACGACCGCCGGCGTCTCCAGGCAATCCGTGAGGATCTCCTGGCGATAGGTAATCGCCCCTGGCTCTTGCAGGCTTAGCAACAGCGCACGGTTGGCGACCTCAAACAGGAGCGGGTCACCGGCCGCCATCGCGCCCAGCAGAGTATTCAGCTCCAGGTCCTGCGTGAGTACCGTCGCGTTGGCGGGCAGCTCACGCTGTGTGTCGAAGTCTTCGTCAGGATGCATCAGAAAGGCCTTCATGGCGCAATTCTCCGTCGCAGAGATTCGGTCGTGAGGCCATACTTCTCGGCGAGCGCAGCCGCGTAGGCGAGACCGTCCGCGCGCTTGCGAATCACCTTGAATGTGCGGACGGCGGGGTCATCGGGCACCACGGTGCTCATCATGCTCACCGTGCTCTCGCCGAGCGAAGCCAGTTCGTCGACGAACGTCACGAAGACGCATAGGGCATCGAGGTCGATGATCTGGCGCATCACCTCAGTGCCAACGACGACGGCGTCGCGCAGAGTTGTGGATCCGAAGCTCTCGTTCATGATGAGGACGCTGTCGGCGCTGGCCTTGCTGAGAATCTCGTGGATCCGGAAGAGCTCATCCTCGAACTTCCCGCGTAACGTCTCGATGTCCTCCTCGCGCTCGAAGTGGGTGAAGATCTGGTCGGGAAGAAACAGCCGAGCGTCGCGCCCCGGCACTGGCAACCCCAGGCTGGCGAGGTAGTGAAGCTGGCCGAAGGTTCGGGCAAACGTCGTCTTGCCGCCGTTGTTGGGGCCGCTGACCACAAGGACCCGTTCCGGCGCCGTGACGTAGAAGTCGTTAGCGACCACCTTCGCTTTCTCGTGGACGAGCTTGGCTGCCAGGGAAATGTCGAAGGTTTCCATACCCCTGACTTCCGTCGAGCGACCCGACACGCGAGGAAAGGAGAATGGCAGACCTTTCTCCTTCAACGGGGCGATGTACTCCATATACGACAGGTAGAACTGGACCTCGCGATCGAAGCGCGCGATTGGTTTGTCGAGATAGTGCGCATGGCTCACGCAGTAGTCGGCGAGGCGCGCAAACGGCTCGGGGAAGAGCTGTGCGACCAGACCGAGGATCTGCGCCTCGACATGATTCATCTCGGCGTACTCGCGGAAACGGACCCGGTAGTCGCGGACCGCGCCTTGTTGGAACTTCGCGAATGCCCGCTCCACCTCTTCACTCATGTCGGGTTCCGCCGCATACTCGTTGACCCGGACGCGGCTACCTTTGATGTGGACCGAGTAGGTCACAGCTGCCAGCGCATCCTGCGTTCGCTGTGTCTCGGCGGCGAGTGATGTGAACGCTTCGGACTCGGTGTACGTCACGAGGTAATCGCGGAGCGATTTGAAGCCTGGCGAGTCGAGGTCGACCGCAGCGAGCTCCTGGACGAAGGCGGTGACGAGGCTGCAGTAGACGGCGCCCGCGCCGAGAAACCAGCGCTGCTTCTGGAGTTCGTAATGGAGCTTATTTGCCAGAGCGAGGTGCTCGCGCATCCGTCGCATGCCAGTGGCGAATGCCCGCACGGAGCCAAGAATCTGTTCCTGTTCGAGATCGCGCAGGATGTGTTGGCGATACAGCACGGACTCGACCGAATGGAGCGGGTGATAGAAGAACGGGGCGAGCTCGTATTCTTCGCGGTCTGCCGTCAGGGAGGAGAGGATCTGATCGAGATGGAGGTCCCCGAAGAACGTCGGTTCCGTCGAGGTGCCGGCGGCCTTGGCGTCCTCGGCTCGATCGAACAGGATGCTGTCGAACGGCATCAGGTCGGTACCTGTGGTCTAGACACCAAGCGGATAGCCGCCACCGCTGCGGCCCCCATGTCGGAGGCGGCGGCGTACGACCGACTGCCCGATAGCTGCCTCCGATAACGGCCGGCGACGAGCCCGGTCGCGCCAATCAACGATGCTGCGCCGCGTGCGTTTGTGCGACTGCTGAGGGTCAAGCCCGACGCTGTGACGCCACATCATTTAGCTTCCACCGGTTGAAGGTTTCGGTAGAAGCCATCAGCCACGTGGGCAATTCGCCAGGCGGGCCTCATCGCCTGCCCAAAATCATAGCCGGTGCGGCGCCGCGGTCGGCGACAGCGACTCCAGCTAACTCGCCCCGGCGATATGCTCGGGTCCGGCGATGAAGCTCGCCGCTAAATGTGCCTGTGAGAAAGGCTGATGGCTTCTATCGACCTCCCGTCCAGGGATGTCGGACCGAAAGGAAGCCATGCCCAGGGTCCAGACGTCGAATAGATCGGTAGGCGCCGCCCTCGCTGCTCTGGCTTTGACGGGGCTGATCGCGGTGACGGGGATGGTTGCCCGAGCGCCCCTGTCCAGCTCGTCGGCTATCGACGCGAGGTCGGCCGGCGCGCCGGTGGCGGCGCTGTTCATGCTGACCATGGGTGCGGGAATCGTCGCGCTCACGGCGCTGGTGGTCGTCATATGGCCGGGCCGGCGGCGTCGCGGAGACGATGACCCCGAGCTCGTGCCCGAGGAGCCACAGATCCATTGGATCTCGACGCTGCTCGCGATTCTGTTGCCCTTCGCGCTGGGCGCCACGCTAGTGGCGTCGGCAGTGCTGGGGCTGAGGACTGCAAATCGCGCCGCCGCCCCCGGTAGCAACCCGCAGTTAGCACGGTCCACCATGCCGACTCCGCCGCGAGCCACGGGCAACGGTTTTACTGTGCCCTCATGGTTGCCTTGGACCGCTCTTGTGATAGTTGCGCTCACGATTGCCGCCGGGGCGTGGCTGCTGTTGCGAAGGCGGCGGGAAACGATGGCGCCTGCTCCATCGGACAGGACTGCGACGAGCGCAGCCGTACAGGCCGCAATGACAGCACTGGACACAGTCGACGATCCACGCCAGGCGGTGATCGCCGCCTACGTCGCGATGCAGCAATCCCTGGCGGCCACCGGTATCGCTCGATCACCCGCCGAGGCGCCACGTGAGTATCTGCAACGTGTGCTGGTCGCGAGCAGCGCCACCGAACGGGAGGCGAGAACGCTAACCGGCCTGTTCGAAGAGGCGAGGTTCAGCACCCATCCGGTCTCTGAGCGCGTCCGAGAGCTCGCACTATCGGCGTTGAGCTCGCTACGCGCGCACCTGCAAACGGGCAGCGCCGGATGAGATTGCTCGCGGAGATCGCGCTGGTCGCGATCGCCGCCGGGGCAGTCGCTGTCTGTCTGGCCTGCCTTCCCAGCAGCGCTCGGGCGCAGTGGCACCGGGCAACCGTGCCACAGCCGCCCCGCCCCGAGCAACTGATGCAGTTCGAACGGCTGGTCGGCAGGTCAGAGGCCAGCGCGCTGACCGTCCATGCGTACCTGCGCCCTGTGCTGGTCGAGATCGCCTCCCGACGGCTTGCGGCTCGGGGGCACGCGCTCGATCGAATGCCCGAGTCGGTGGGGCGATCGCTTCTCGGCGCGCCCCTCTGGGAACTCGTCCGTCCCGACCGCCCGTTCCCAGAGGACCGACACGGCCCGGGTGTTTCCGCCCGCGAATTGCGCACCCTCCTGGAGGTGCTGGAGGAACTGTGAGCAGTGCACTCTCCTCTCGAGTTCACGGCATGCTCGCCCTGACAGGCGGCGCAGTGGTGGCAGGGCTTGCCAGCGGTCGTCCTGAACTGGTGGTGCTCGCGACACCGATCCTGCTGTTTGTGGGCGTCGGGCTGGTCCTGTCCAGTGAGCCGCGGCTGGCTGCCGAGCTCGATCTGGCGCGAACTCGTCTGATCGAGGGAGAAAGCGTGATGGCGACGGTGAGGGTGCGCAATGACGGGATCGCCGCGGTCGATATCGAGCTTGCGCTCGTCCGAACCAGGCAGGTCATACTCGAGCCCGAGGGCCCGGTGATGATGCGTCTCGACAGCGGGCGGTCTGTCAAGCTGGAATTCCAGGTGCGTCCACAGCGGTGGGGAGCTCACTCGGTCGGTCCGGTGCTGGTCCGGGCGCGCGATCCACTGGGGATGATGGTGTGGGACACCCGACTCGGCCAAGTGGTGACGCTCCGCTCATTCCCACGCGAGCAGCGGCTACGAGAGTTGGTCGCGCCGCTTCGTACCCAGCCATTTCTCGGCGCGCACGTCGCCCGCGTTCGCGGCAGCGGGATCGAATTCGCCGACGTTCGGCCCTTCACCTCCGGCGACCGGGTCCGACAGGTCAACTGGCGTGCGACAGCCCGCCGCGGCGACCTGTACGTCACGGAGCGCCATCCCGAGCACGCCAGCGACGTCGTGCTCCTGCTCGACACGTTCGCCGAGGCGCGTGACGCCGCGAGCGGGACGCTGGATGCCGCTGTCCGGGCAGCGGCATCGATGGCTAGAGCGCATCTCGCTCGTCGCGACCGTGTCGCGTTGGTTGACTTCGGTGGTGCGCTGCATTGGCTGGAGCCCGCATTCGGCACGACCCAGCTCTACCGGATCGTCGATGCGCTCCTCGCCAGCGACATCGCGTTCAGCTATGCCTGGAGGGCGGTCGAGAGCATCCCTCGTCAGCTCCTGCCGCCCGGGGCGCTGGTTCTCGCGATCACCCCCCTGCTTGACGAGCGGTCGATTCGCCTGATCACTGATCTGCGCACCCCAGGACGAGACCTCACCGTCATCGAGGTCTCTCCGCTGCTGCATACCCGGCCGGGTCCGACAGCCGCCGATGCCGCTGGCTACCAGCTCTGGAAGCTCCACCGCGACGCGTTGCGGACGCGCCTGCAGGCGCTGGGGATCGGAACCGCGGTGTGGGACGAGGGCAAGGCCGATCTGGAGGGGGTGAACTCATTTCGGCGCTTAGCCGGCCAGGCCGGACGCGGATAGCGCTCGCGCTAGGCGCGCTTGTGCTCGATCTCGCGCTGGGGGTCCTGGTCGCCACCGACGCCGGCTCAGCGTCCGGGCTGGCCTGGTACGGGGTCGCGTTCTCCGTGGCGCTGCTGGCCGTCAGCCTGGGGCTGGGCTCCTCGACGGCGTTCCAAACGTCAGTCGGCGTACTTGGTCTCGTTCTCCTTCTCCGTCGAGACGATCGCCTCGTGCTCGCGCCGATCTACGGCGCGGCATTGCTGGTCCTCAGCGAGCTTGCGCGGACGAGTCATGAGGTGCGCAGACTGGAGCTCATCGCTCGAGGGTCAATCCGGGCACGGCTGCTCACCACCCTGCTGTTCACGGGACTCGGAGCCTGTGGCGCCGGGGTTGTGGCGATAGCGGTCGCGCGTGCCCCGATGCGCTCGGTCGCCGTCAGCGCGCTCGGTACGGCAGCGGTCGCAACCGCATTTGCCGCGATCGTTCTGATCGCTCGGCGAAGCCAGTCCCGCGATTCCGGGGCTGACCCGTCGGCCGAGGGCCAGACGTCGGAAGACGAGACGTGGCTCGACTCCACTTAGTTCGCTGTGGCACTCATTGCCCGCCACGCGGCGATCCGAACGACTCCGGGACGAATAGCGGACAGCGCTTGGAGCTCGACAGTTTCGGCCCCTGGGGCACGAACAGCTCCATCGCGATTCGGGGATGACGACAGAATCCCACGATCTCGTAGCCCGAGTCATCGATGAACGGCGACAGCGCATGTACGTAGATGCAGCCGGGACACTGGTCGGGAACGTATGGCCAACTTCCGCCGGTCATCGATGGCTCTTTGGCTGATTGCGTGTCTGAGCCAACTGTCGCGAGGCCAACGGACACCTCCACAAGATCGTCGGAACGAGTTGCGTAGAGGCCATCAGCGACCACGGTCGCGGTTCGAGCGAGCCTCATCGCTCGCGACTCAGCGTATCTCCGCTGGCGGCGCGACCTCGCTTTCATGGCGCCGGACGAGCAGGATGAACGGGACCGCGCGGCGCCCCGGAGGACCGGTACCTTTAGGGCCGCGCGTGCCGAGACCGACTTCCATCGGGATGTCGATGCCGTCCGCGCCGCTGCTCTCGGCGGCGGTGCTCGTCCTCCACGGGTCTGTCCGGCCATACGCTATGTTTTCGACGATCAGATGGAGTCCTGGTGTAGGTGGGGCTTAGCCGCATCTCGAACCGCTCGCCGGAAAAAGGGCTGATGGCTCCTTTCGCAAACAAATCGCATTAGCGAGCGAAAGGAGCTTCGAGGATCGTGCCGATCCTGCCCGATTGGGCTATCCAGGCGCTGCAGGTCATCGCGATCTTGGCGCTCGCGCCGCTGGTCACCGGCATCATCGCGCGCGCCGAAGCAATCGTGCAGCAGCGTCGAGGGCCGCGCGTGCTGCAGCCCTACTACGACATCCTGAAGCTGGTGCGCAAGGAGACGGTGCTGCCGGCACCCGCCGGTCCGGTGTTCCGTGTGGCTCCCTACGTCAACTTCGCCGGACTCGCCACGATCCCGTTGCTGATTCCGGTGCTGACCACCTTCGGCCTTCCCTTGGGCTACATGGCGGACTTCCTCGGCGTCGGGTTGATCTTCGCGCTGACGAGCTTCGTGGTCTCGATCGCCGCGGTTGACAGCGGCAGCCCCTACGCGCAACTGGGATCCAGCCGACTGCGCTCGTTCGGAGCGTTCAATGAGCCCACCGTCATCTTCGTCACCTTCGTGTTGGCGTTGACGACACATACAGATCTGCCCTACGCCTTCGGCGCCACTATCCGCTCGTCGGCCGCGCAGGTGGTGCGCCCAAGCCACCTCTTGATGATCGCCGCCTTCTTCATGCTCGTCCTCACCGAGACTGGCCGGATCCCGGTCGAGAACCACGGGGGCACACTCGAGTTCGGGCAGATCGAAGAGGGCCGCATCGCGGAGCACTCAGGACCCGGGCTGGCATTCCTGCGTTGGGGCTCCAGTATCAAGCAGCTGCTGTTGTACACGATCTTCATGAACGTCCTGGTCGTGCCGTGGGGGATGGCGAGCAGCGGGCGACTGGACGTCGTCGCGCTCGCGATCGTCCTCCTGTTTGCGAAGGCGCTCGTCGTCGGCGCAGCGGTGGTAGTCATCGAGTCGAGCTTTGCCAAGCTCCGGCTCTACAAGATCCCCGAGTTCACGGCGGCCAGCTTCATGCTGGCTGTGCTGGCGGTGGTGATCTTCTTGTTCGAGCCTTCCTACGGCGACAAACAGCTCAGCGTGTTCGGCGCGATTGCGACGATCGCCGCGGTAATCGTCCTGCTGCTGGAGTACGGGATGCTGCGCTCTCAAGACGTTTGGGAGCAGCTGCGTCTCTACGCGCTGGGGTCGGCGGTCGTCGCAGCCCTGGCGGTCGGCACCGCGGCGACCGGACGCGGCAGCGACGAGCTTTACGTGCTGGCCGCGGTCACCATCGCGCTGAAGGCTCTGCTGTTCCCGATCGGGATCACGTTTGTGCTGCGTCGGCTGGAAGCCGACGCGCGCGTCCCGTCGGTGATCGGGGCGCCCAGCGCGATCCTGATCGGGATCGCGCTCTGTGCCCTGTCATTCATCGTCCTGCGCCCGGTCCACATCGGCGCGGAGGGGGCGCTCCCGCTCTCGGCGCTGCCGGTCGCGGTGGGTGGCGTGCTCGTCGCCTTCCTGCTGATGGTTCTGCGTCCGTACGCGCCGTCGCAGCTACTCGGCTTCCTCGTACTGGAGAACGCGGTGTCGGTCGCGACCCTTGTCATCGCTCCAGGGTTGCCGATCATTCTGGCGCTGCTGCTGCTGTTCGATGTGCTGGTCGGCGTACTGGTGTTCGTGGTTCTGGTTCAGTATCTCGCCGTCGAGCGCACCGCCGTGAGAACTGACGTCCTCAACCGGCTCACCGGATGACCTGGTCGCTCTACGCACTCCTCGCGGTGCCGCTGGTGGCCGTGCTGCTGACCCTGGTCGACGGGTGGCGGCTCGCTCGGGCCGCCACTCTGATCTCCGGCATCGTCGCCCTCGTTCTGGCGGTCGCGATTGCGCTCACCGTGAAACACGGCCGAGTGCTGACCGGCGCCGGAGGCTGGCTGCGGGTCGACTCGCTCGGGGCTGTGTTCTTGCTGGCGACCGGGCTCCTCTACGCCATCGCCGGAGTTTTCTCGATCGGATACCTCGCGGCCGATCAGACTCACGCGGACTTTCCCCGGTTCGCGAAGCGATATTTCGCCTACCTGAACCTGTTCGGGTGGACGATGCTGCTCGTGCCCCTCGCGGCCGACTTCGGAACGCTCTGGGTCGCGGTTGAGCTGACCACGATCATCTCGGCGCTCTTGGTCGCCATTGACCGCACCGACGCCGCTCTAGAGGCGTCGTGGAAGTACATCCTGATCGCCTCGAGCGGCCTTGGGATTGCGCTCTTGTCGATCATCGTGCTGTACGCGTCCGGCACGCACGTCCTCGGTGCCGAGTACGTGCCACGCTTCGAGCCGTTCCTACATCACGCCAGTGGCCTGTCCCGCGAAGCCGTTGCGCTGGCGTTTGTCCTCTCGGTCGTCGGATTTGGCACGAAGGTTGGATTCGTACCGATGCACACTTGGCTGCCGGACGCCCACAGCGAAGCGCCCGCGCCGGTCTCAGCGATGTTGTCTGGGTCGCTGCTGTCCGCTGCGTTCTACGCGATCCTGCGCTTCTTCCAAGTCGTGGTCGCGACTGGACAGCGGTCGTTTGGCGAACATGTGCTCATCGTCTTCGGGGTCATCTCGCTGGTCGCGGCGAGCTTTTTCGTGATTCGGCAGCGCAACTACAAGCGCCTGCTGGCTTATTCCTCGATCGAGCACATGGGGATCATCGCCCTCGGGATCGGCTTCGGGGCCCCCCTCGCCGTCGCCGGAGCGCTGCTCCACGTTGTCACCCATGCGTCCGCCAAGGGGCTGGCGTTCTTTGGCTCCGGATCGCTGCTGCGCGGCTATGACACGAAGGAGGTTGACGGGATCACCGATGCCGGTCATACGATGCCATGGACAGGCTGGATGTTCTTCGCCGCCGCCCTGGCGCTTTGCGGGCTGCCCCTGTCCGGCGTATTTCGCAGCGAGTTCGAGATTGTCGCTGGCGGCTTTGCGCGACCGCAATACGTCGGGGTGACCGTGCTCCTGGTCTTTGCGAACCTGGCCTTCTTCGGGATCATCTGGGCCGCGGCGCGAATGGTCCTCAGTCGCCCCGACCAGCTGCCTGGTGACGCCCCGGTGGCCGCTGCCGCAGTCGCGAGAGAGCGCAGCACCTGGATGATCGCGGGGATGCTCGGGTGCCTGTTTGTCTCAGTCGCCTTGGGCGTGCATCTGCCGGGACAGCTTGGCGCCCTGCTCACCAGCGCGAGCCACAGGCTGGCGGTGCCGAGATGACGAGCATTTCGCATCGACCCAAGGCGCGTCCCGACGATCTGCCCCAGCATCTCGGAGCTGTCGGAGAGCCGGGCCCGCCCAACGAGATTCGCCTTAAGGTCGGGACCCTGGCGTTCAGACGAGCAGCGCGAATGCTCCGCATCGCGGGTGCACGCCTTATCACGCTCTTCCTCGCCGACACTCCCGAGCCAGCGCTCGTCGGCGCATTCGCGTTACGGGGATCGCTCGTCGTCCTCCGCGCGCCGACCGAGGGAGCGGATCCATTGACCTACGGCTCGCTCGGTGAGTTTTGGCCCGCCGCGCGGTGGTCGGAGCAGGAGCTCATCGAACGCCACGGCGTGCACCCGCTCGGTGCCGTGCCCGAGCATCTCACGGCGCCCAACGCTGACTCACTCGACCGCAAGGTGCACGGTCTGGACGCGTTCGTCATTCCCTACGGTCCGGTGCGTTCCGGCGTGTTCGAGGCAATCCAGTTTCAGATCGAGACCGGAGGCGAGAACGTTGCCCGGATGCAGACTCGGCCGTTCTTCAAGCACCGGGGGATGGAGGACCTGTTCGCCGGACTGACTCCCGATCGGGCTGTCTACGTCGCCGAGCGTGTTGCCGGAATCGCCACGGTCGCCTACGCGTGCGCGTTTAGCCAGGCGGTCGAGCGCGCGCTCGACGTCCAGCCGGCACGAGCTGCGGAGCGCTGGCGCGCCGTCTACGCCGAACTCGAGCGACTCGCCTGTCACTTTGACGTCATTGCCAAGGAGGCGGAGACGACCGCCCTCTACGTCGGGCAGGCCCGCTTTCAAATTCTCAAGGAGCAGGTCACGCGACTGCGCGCGCGACTGACCGGAAGTCGATTCGCACGAGGAGTCGTTGTCCCCGGCGGTGTGCGGTTCGCAGGCAACATGAGCCTCGACGAGCTGAGCGGCGAATTGGACGGCATCGAGGAACAGCTCACCCGAGACCGGCGCCTGTTCCTCGGTACCGCCTCGATGACCGACCGCTTGATCGGCGCCGGGCATCTGCCTCGCGATCTGATCGAAGATTACGCCGCCGTCGGTCCATTGGCCCGGGGTTCCGGCGTGTCGACCGACGCTCGCCACGAGCGCCCGTACGGCGACTACCGCCGCCTCGGTCTGCAAGTTGTCACTCGTCGCGAAGGCGATGCGATGGCCAGGGTTAATGTCAGGTTCGGCGAGCTGTTTGAGTCTCTGCGCATTCTCCGGCAGGCGGTCGACCATCTGCGCCGCGGCGACGGCCGCCTCCAGACACCGCTGCCAACCGGCGCCAATGGGTCGGCGTTCGGGTGGGCGGAGGCGCCGCAGGGCGAGCTCGTGGTTTGGGTCGAGCTCCGTGATGGGCTGGTACACCGCGTGCACATCGCGTCGCCCTCGTTGCGCAACTGGGCCTTGTTTGATCACGCCTTCCCGAAGGATGTCCTGACCGACTTCGCGTTTATTGAGCACAGCTTCGGCCTAACGCCAGCGGGAGCGGATCGCTGATGCTGGGCTGGCTGTTTCGCGGCTTGCGGCAAGGTCGCATCACGACCCGGTATCCGCGTCGGGAAGAGCGCCCTCCCCACGGGTTCCGTGGTCACGTGGAGGTGCTGGACATGAGCAACGGATCCGACGATCTCATCCAGCTCTGCCCCACCGGCGCGATCGGTGTCGACGACCATGGCCGCGTGTCACTCGATCGGGGTCGCTGCATCCTGTGCGGCGAGTGCGTACTGGCGGCTCCCGACCGGTTTCGCTTTGTGGCGAAATACGAGCTGGCGGCTCGCTCGCGCCCGGCCTTGGTCGTCTCCGACGATGATCTCCCTGAGACCGAACCCACGCGTGAATCGTTGGGTGAGCTGGCCCCCGCGTTGCGACGGTCGATTCACGTCCGTCACATCGATTGCGGATCAGACGGGACCGAGGAATGGGAGATCCAGGCGCTGTGGAACCCCTACTACGACATCCAGCGCCTTGGCTTCTTCCTCACCGCGGCGCCCCGCCACGCCGACATCCTTCTGGTCACGGGTGGGGTGACGCCGGCGATGCGCGGGCCGCTGGAACGCACTTGGGCTGTGATGCCTGGGCCCAAGGCGCTCGTCGCCGTTGGGACCGATGCGTGCTCGGGTGGCCTCGCCGCTGGCGGGGACGTGATCGCCGGCGGCGTTGACCTCGTCCTGCCGGTGGACGTCTACGTTCCCGGTTCTCCGCCGGCGCCGATCGCGATCATGCACGGGTTGCTGCTCGCCGTCGGCCTACTCGACGTCGGAGAGGTGGCGGCATGACGATCGCGTACGCGGTCGCCATGAGCGCGCTGGTGATCGGCGCGGTGGCGGCACTCTGGCAGCCTCGCCTGGGCGCGCTGTGCTCGGCCGCCGGGTGCGTGTTGCTGGTCATCGTCGGCGTCGATGCCGCCCTGGGGGGTGCGCGTCCCGTCTTGGAGCTCGGCGGCTGGATCGGGCTGGGCGACAGCGCGCTGCGCGCCGACGGGCTCGCCGGGATCTTTCTCGCGCTGACCGGCCTTACCGGCGCGGGAGTGTCATTCGCCTACGCCGGGTCGCCGGCGGGCCGCGGACTGACCTGCCTGGCGGGGACATTGTTGCTGTCGGTCGCCGTCGCGATCAGCTCGGACAACGGCTTCCTGTTCTTTCTGGCCTGGGAGGGGCTCACCGTCTGCGTGTACCTGATCGCCAGCGCCGCACGGGGGCGGGAGGAGCTGTTGGCCGGTTACCTGACCGGGGGTCTGGCCAAGCTCGGCGGCGCCGCGCTGCTGGCCGCCCTTGGGCTGTTCTACGCCCACACCCACAGTTTCTCGCTGCAGGTCTGGTCTCATGCCTCGCTTCCGGCGGGGACTCGAGGCGTGGCCTTCGCTCTCTTCCTCGCGTGCTTTGCCACCAAGATCGGGGTTCTGCCAGTGCAAGGTGGGCTGCCCGCAGGATACGGGGCTGCACCCCGGCTGGGCGCAGCGTCGCTGTCGGTGGCTCTGTGCGCCGGTTTCTATGGCCTGTGGCGATTCGAGTTTCAGATCCTCGGACCGCTGCCCGTGTGGTGCGGGGACGCGATGCTGATCCTCGGCGCCGTGACCGCGCTGGCCGGCATCGTCTACGCCCTGACCCAGGACAGCCTGCGGCGATTTCTCGGCTACTCAACCGTGGAGCACGCGGGAGTCGTTCTCGTCGGCCTCGGTGTGGCGCTGCTCGGGCAGTCCGCTCATCAACCGGTCCTGGCAGCCGCGGGTTTGCTGGCGGCCACGCTTCACGTGTGCGCGCACAATCTCGCCAAGACGCTGGCGCTGATCACCGTCGACCGGGTGGAACAGGCCACCGGGCGCTGGAGGCTGGACCCCCTGGGCGGCCTTGGCCGCTACCTGCCGCTCAGCGCGCTGGCGCTTGGCGTCTCCTCACTCACTCTGGCCGCAATTCCCCCGTTGGGCGGCTTCGTCAGCGAATGGTTCACATTCGAGGCGCTGCTGCAGGGCTTTCGCATGCCAACGCTGCTGTCGCGCCTGCTGTGCGCGTTGGCCGCCGCCGCGTTGGCCCTCACTGCCGGCCTGGGCTTGTTGGCGTTCGCCAAGTTCTACAGTGCGATCTTCCTGGGACAGACCCGCGGCCAGCTCGTGAAACTACGCGAACCGACTCGCTGGCCCGGCGGGTTGGTCGGGCTCGGCGTCGTTCTGCTGTTCCTCGGCACGGTTGCGCCGTGGGAGATCCACGCGGTCGGGTCCGGGCTGCACTTGCTCCTCGGTTTCAATCTCGCGAGCACGACGATCAGCCATCCTCTGGTGCTCACGCCCGTGTTCAAAGGGTTCTCGGTTCTCGCGCCGACTTGGCTTAGCATCGCGCTTCCCGCTTATGCTCTGCTCGCGATCGCAGCGGTCCGTGTGATGCGTGGCAATGCCGTGCGCTCTAGCCCGGTGCGGCGCGCACCGGTGTGGGTGACCGGCAGTGGCGCCGAGTTGGCCGCCGTCCAATACCGACCCTCGGCATACTCGAACCCGATGCGGGTGATCCTGCGCGGCCCGCTGGGGTACCGCACCCGCCTGATCGAGGAGGACAACGACGGCGAGGAGGGCGGGACACGGTTCCGACTCGACACCAGCGTCGTCTTGGCGATCGATCGCTTCGTGTACGCGCCCGCGACCGCGCTGGTGCAACGAGTCGCCAGCCGAGTTCGGTCCATTCAGTCCGGCCACCTGTCGGTCTATCTGCTCTACATGCTCATTGCCCTGATCCTGGCCCTGTCCCTCGTCCCCATCCTGCGCTGATGTTTCAAAGAATCCTGCTTGCCTGGGACGGCTCTGAGGTCGCTTTAGGCGCCTTTGACGTCGCGATCGACGTGACGCGCCGGTACGACGCTGAACTCGTAGCAGTGTCGATCGCGTATTCGCCCGCCCACGCCGAGACGGCCGCCGACCGGGCCGAGTCGACCGATGCCGCCCAGCGATACCTCCAAAACACGTTTGATGAGGTGAAGGACCGAGCTGAGCGAGCCGGAGTCGACGTCGAACACGAGATCATCGAAGGCGAAACCCCCGTCCGGGCGCTGCTGGACTACGTGCATCGCCACGGGACCGATCTGATCGTCTGCGGCCATCACCACGAACGGCGGGCCGGCCGGCTTCTGCTGACCGAGGTTGCCCAGGAGCTGGTGGCCGACGCGCCGGTTCCCGTGTTGGTGGTGAGCGACGAAGCGCGATAAGTCTGATGCCATTCGCCCAACGAGCGGTGCCGGCCCTTCGTCACCACGCCAGCAAGCCCGGCCGGTATCGTTAGCCCTGGCGATGAAGCTCGCCATTGAGCGCGTCGGCCGACGCTGATGGCTTCTAGGCAGTCTCCTCGAGGACGTGGAGGGAAGGAATTGCTGATTAGCCAAGAGCGCGAAGTTGCGGGCCGATCTCCCGCTCTCGGGCGCCGGCCTCCGAGGTCCTCCTCCTCGACGATTGTCATTCTCCGGCCGCGCCGGACGGGTGGAGCGATCGCCGCAGCGACTCTGGACACGATCCTTGAGGCAGACAAGCGACTTCGGGAGGCTCACTGATGGAGGGCAGCGGCGGTATGGCAGATTTTGCGGTCGCGGTCACCAACGTCATCCACCGCTGCCTGGCGGTGTCGGGCGGCGAGGAGGTCTTGGTAGTCGCTGATCCCGGATCCACGCTGATCGCGGACGCGCTGCGCCGCGAAGCAGCGGCGGCCGGCGCTGACGCGGTTCTGGCGCTGATGGACAAGCGGGCGACCCACGGGACCGAGCCGCCCGCGTCGATCGCCGCCGCTCTTTCGGCATGCGATGTGTTTCTCGCTCCCACGACGCGGTCGCTCAGTCATACGAGCGCTCGCAAAGACGCCACTAACGTGGGTGCGCGCGGAGCGACCATGCCCGGGGTGACAGCAGACATGCTGGCGCGGGTGATGGCCGTCGACTTCGAGAAGATGGCACGACGGTCGCTGAGCTTCTGTCAGAGGCTGAGACGGCGCAGCTCTCTTGCCCGCGCGGCTCGCAGATCACATTCGATCTGGCCGGACGGACCGGGATCGCAGACGACGGCGATCTGACGTCCACGGGCGCATTCGGAAACCTCCCATGCGGCGAGGCGTTCATTTCGCCTCGCGGCGGCGAAGGTCAGCTCGCCGCCGTCAGTCTCGCGTCGGTCGGACTCAGCGATCCGCCGGCACAGTTTTCGGTGCAAGGCGGACGGGTCGTGGCAGCCGAGGGTGGACTGGGGCCGAGATTCTTGGACCTGCTACACGAGCACGGCGAGCCGGGGCTCAACCTCGCTGAGCTCGGTGTCGGGACCAATGACCATGCCATTCTCACCGGAAATGTGCTTGAAGACGAGAAGATCTTAGGCTCGGTGCACGTCGCCTTTGGTGCCAGCGCGGCGATCGGTGGCACGGTGGCGGTTCCGATCCATCTCGATGCGATTGTGTCCGATGCCAGCCTGATGATCGACGGACGATCGATCCTCGACTCCGGACGCTTTGTGCTCGACAGAGAGGGCGGCTGAGCACGCCGGCAATGTCCGTTTCATCCCCCCGATCGAGCGGTGGTGTCAGGCTGACAGATTCGTTAGACAGCGTCCCGTTGTCGTCACGCCGTCAGCCATGGACGCGGCGGGCTTACGTCATAGCCTTTCACGCCCCCGCCGATGAAGCGCCCGAGACAGGCTCCGGCTACTACGTCGGATGGGAAATGAACCCCGAGGTAGAGGCGCGAAAACGCCGTTAGGAGAGCGAGCACTCGGAGCAGGGGACGTGGGAGCAGGCCGTCGAACGCGCCGAGCGCGGCGACTGATGCCGCGGTGTGAGAGCTTGGAAAGCTCATCGGGGACGGGGTAGGAGCAAGCGGCGGCAGTCTCTCGAGACGCGGTCGGTCGCGAGGCAGGGCACGCTTGATGGCTTGAGAGGACAGTTCAACGAGAGCGATCCGCGATGCAGCGTCAAACCAGCTGCCGCGGTGGCGCCGGTCGAGCACCGCACCGGCCAGTCCAGCGGCCAACCAAGCGTCGCTGTGGTCGGTTGCACGGGAAAGGCCGACAAGAGCTCGCTGCACAGGGGGTGGGTGTGGGAGGCTTCGTGCCCAGCGTACGCCGCCGACGTCGAGGGCCGCCAGCCGCTCAAGCATCACCCGCGGGCCGGCTGCCGGACGTTCCCGAGCCACCGTGGATGGTGAGCCCAGCCGTTGCGCGGATCGGCGTCAATCTGCTCGGTGATCGGCGGCATGATCGATTGAGCGACTGGCGAGTCCAAAGTCACGAGCACGTCATAGTCGATCAGGCGTTCGGGATCCTGAGGTCGGGCGCCCCAGACAAGGACGAGGTTGTGGACTCCGTACATCCCGGAGACTTCGGCGATATACAGCAAACGTTCCGCGACTATGGTCAATCCGGTCTCTTCTGCGACCTCTCGGATGAGGGCCTCGTGGGTGGACTCGCCGTCTCGCACCCGACCACCGGGAAGCAGGACGTGCTCGACTCCCTGTCGGCGCTCACGCGAGACAACCACCTTCCCGTGGCGGAGGATGACCGCCCGCACGTTGACCCTCATTGGTGCGCCTCGGGCTCGCCGGCGGACTCAGCTGGCGGGGGCCACCCTGCGGTCATGAAGACGGCGCGGCGCCAGGAATCGCGCTCGGGACCCTTTGGCTCAAGCCGAAACCTGTGGTCGTGCTTGCGAACGTGCTCGCTCAAATCGGAGAGGAGGCGAGTCGCGGCGTTGCGTTGGACGCGGCCGATCAGCTCGCGCTCGTCATTTGGCTGTGCGAGGTTCCACACCAGCTCGAAGTGAGCAAAGCAGAGGCCCGGCGACGCCTCGAACCTCTCGCGCAGCCCCGGGTTGGTCGCCAGCTCGTCGAGCAGATACTGGGCGTTCGCGCTCAGGCTCTCGTCTCGATTGGCGCAGGCAGGGCACGGAGCCCGCACGAACTCGTCCGGTGGAGTGAGGGACTCCAGATCGCTGACGACTCCGTCAAGGGTGTCAGCGAACATCGTGCTGATCGCCAGCGTCGAGTTCATGCCGTCGGTCTCGATCCGGCAGAGCATCTCGATGTGCGGCCGGCAGAGGCCACACGCCTGCCGAACCGCATCGATCGACTCTCCCTGATCGAGGCCCTCAGCGAAGAAATGCCAGATATATTCCCGGTCGGCCTTGTGGGCGACGCGGCAGAGTGGGCAAATTCCACTCCGCAGGCCTTGTCGAAGCCAGGTGGTCAGCACCCCCGGTGGTGACCGGCGGTCAATCTGTTTGCGGTTACGTCGGGCGCCGCCCGACGAATCGCTCGCTCTCGATCGCAGCTGCAGTCTCACCACCAAGACCTCCACTTTCGGGGCAACCGAACGCAGAAGCCATCAGCAGTGTGCTGCAGTTCCCACACCGCACCGGCGCGGTAGCGAGCCTCATCGCTGTCCGACAGTCTACCGGCACTCAGAGGCGGGCCCGAGGGATGGACAGGTCTGGGGCCTCGAGCCCCAGACGCCAGGCCCAATACATGATGCCTAGGCGTGGATCGCCGTGGTCTTGGACATGCTCACAAGCGCTCGAACCCTCCTGCCGGAACCCTTACCGCCGCAAGGCATTCGCCGACCACGTGCTCGGCATCGACCTCCTGTATCCAAAGCTCCGGTCGAAGTACGAGCCGATGGGCGAGCGCCGGTACGGCCACCGCCTTGACGTCATCAGGGACTGCGAAGTCGCGGCCGTCAAGGGCCGCTTTGACTCGGGCGAGCTTCATGAGCGCCAGCGTCCCGCGAGGGCTAGCACCGACCTGGACGCTCGGGCTCTGGCGGGTGGCCGTGGTCAGCGCCACGATGTAGGTGGTGATTTCACTGGACACATGGACGCTCTCGACAGCCTGCTGCATCGCCACCAGCTCGCTGCGGTCGACAGCCGGCTTTAGGTCCATCTCGTCGTCTCGTCGTTCGAGCCGGCGCTCGAGGATCTGTCGTTCGCCTTCGGCCGAGGGGTAGCCGATGCGCATCCTGACCAGAAAGCGATCCAGCTGGGCTTCCGGAAGCGGATACGTCCCCTCGAACTCAATCGGGTTCTGAGTGGCCAGTACCAAGAACGGCCGTTCCAGCCGGCGAGTGTGATCCTCGGTTGTCACCTGCCGCTCCTCCATTGCCTCAAGCAACGCCGCTTGAGTCTTAGGGGGAGCACGATTGATCTCATCCGCGAGGAGAACATTCGTAAAGACCGGGCCGGGGCGGAACTCAAACTCGCCCGTCCGCTGATTGAAGATCGATGAGCCGGTGACATCGGAGGGCATGAGATCCGGCGTGAACTGCACCCGCGAGAACCTCGCGCCGGCGACGGTCGCAAACGATCGCGCGACCAGCGTCTTGGCGAGACCGGGATAGTCCTCAATCAGGACATGTCCGTCAGCAAGCAGCGCGCAGAGCGCCAATTCCAGTGCTGGTCGCTTGTCGACCACGGCCCGCTCGACCTCGTCGAGGATCCGGCCGGCGTGCACAGCGACCTCATCCAGACTGAGTCGCGAAGACGTGGTCATGATCACCTCCTGGAGGATCTCTCGGCGTGCCCTGAGGGCCCATCCGTAGAAGCCATCAGCGTCAGGAGGCGCGGTCCACGGCGAGCTTCATCGCCACCTCGGACAATAGCGTGACTGCGATCCGATCAGGCCGCGTCGGTTTGGGCCGCCGTACTTGTCGGGCGTGAGGAACCTGAATAGGGCAGCCGGGACACGATCGGCACGGTCCCTGCCGCACCGCGTCAGAGAGCGCGCTAGCTTGATGATCACAGAGGAGCTGAGGCGAACTGGTCGGATTGTTCCTACTCACCGTGCCGCTTGCTGTCGTCGGCGCTGCCATGGCCTGGCTGATCTCCTACGACGAACTCAGTCGTCACTATGCCGGCCGGCGCGAGCCCGCACTCGAGGCGCTTCGGCGGGCACTGGTGGCTCTCGCTTTCTTCCTCGCACTTGGAGCCGGGATCGCCTTGGTTATCGGCAACCACTGACGTCTCAGCAAATTTGGGACGACCTAGGTGGCCGCACAGTGACCACACCGGGCGAGTACGCCAGTCGCGCTAACGAGGAGCCGCCCTCAAGCCCAGCACCAGCAAAGCCCGAAGACCGTGAGTGCGCCGCGAAACCTGTTGTGCTCAGTCATCTCGATCAGGCGGCTGCTACCCGAAGTCAAGCCGGAGGCCGGTCCGAGCGGCCCTCCGGCCTCAGTCCGCTGCTTCTCGGTGGCGCTCACGCGCCTCGGCGATCTCCTTGAGCGCGTCGTCGCGGCCCGCCCAGCCGGTCGGCTCGGAGGAGCGATCGGGATCGAGGTCCTTGTAGACCGCGAAGAAGTGGAAGATCTCCTGGCGCAGCTGCTCGGGCAGGTCCTCGACGTGCTCATAGACGTTCCAGTGGGGGTCGGTGAGGGGGACGCACACCACCTTGTTGTCCTGGCCGTTCTCATCCGTCATCTGGAAGAGGCCGATCGGCCGCACCTCGACAAAGCAACCCGGGAACGTGGGCTCCGAGACACAGACGAGAACATCGAGCTCGTCGCCGTCGAGCCCCAGGGTGTCGGGGATGAATCCGTAATCGGCCGGATAGATGACCGACGCGGAGACGAAGCGCTCGAGCTTGATCCCACCCAGGTCGGGATCGTACTCGTACTTGTTGCGGCTCCCCATCGGTATCTCCACCACGCAGATGAGGGGGTCCGCGCTCACGGCTGCAGAGCCTACCGCCGGATGTCCCCAGACGCAGAACGAGCGGGCCTGAGCCCGCTCGCCGCTGCAGATCGCGCTCCCCCTGACTACTTACGAGCCCCAGGACTTACTTGTGTCGTGCCTGGCGGGCAGAACACTCCCGGCCTTCAATGAAGACCGAGTAGGGAGCGGTCTGATCTTCAGCCTAGCGGGCGAGCGCCGATCGTGCCGAGCCCGGTCGCGCCGGCGGACCCGCGCTACCGACCGTCACGCTGGCCGCTTCGGCCAGCAGCTCGTCGGCGACGGATCTCAGATCGGCGTCGAGGTGGCCGCACAGGGCGTCGCGCAGGATCGCGCGCAGGTGCTCTGCCAGCTCGTCGACGAGCGCGTCGGGGCGGGTGGGATCGTGATCTTCGGCGGCCAGCCCCGTCATCACGGCCCTCTCCAGCGAGATGGCGTGGGCGATTTGCTCGGCGAGCCCGGCGCGATCCTCGGGCCGGGCGCAGATCACGGCCAGCCGCTGGGCCAGGCGGCCGCTGGCGGGCCCCTCGGGCTCGAGCAGCGCTCGCAGGGCCAGCAGGTAGTCGGTCAGAGCCTCGAAGGGAGCCAGGCGCTCACAGCCCATCTCAAAGCGCGACAGCGCCCACGTGAGCTCACCCGCGGTCGGGGTCCGGCGGGACACGAGCCGGTAGAAGGCCCGCAGCTCCTCCTCCTGAGCGGCGGGAACGAGCGTGAGCAGCCGCGGCCGCCCGCTGGCTCCGATCGGAACCCAGCGCCAGCTGCCGGCCCCGGTTCTCGCCCAGGCCACGGGGCCCAGCGCGTACCCACCCCGCTCGAACAGGCGCAGCGCGCTCAGCACCCTGCGAAACCGGGCCCGCGCCAGCGCCACCGGCGGGCGATCAGAGCGCTCCTGGTCGACGGCCAGGAGCGCCAGGACATTGGCTTCCTCGCCGTCGCCCCACACCGCCTCGGAGGGCGCGTCGGCGAGCGCGTCGCCGCGGATCAGGGACAGGCCGTCGCCGAGGGCCAGCTCCGTGGTGTCGGGGTCCAGGACCACGCCGAGGATGGGCGCGACCACGGTCGACGTGCACTGGCCCTCATACAGCGACCGCTCCAGGTCTGCGTAGGCCGCCTCGAAGTGCGCGGGCTCGAAGCCGAACTCGGTGCGCTCGGAGAACACGCACTCCAGGAACACGCCCAGCACCGCCTCACACCTCCCCCGGCGGTCGGCCGGGACCTTGGTGTCTCCGTGCTCGACCAGATAAGCCTCGACCGACGCCAGTCCGCCGAGCGCCCGCGCGGCGGGATCGTGAGTGGGCAGAGTGGCCAGTGACGCCCGTCGCGACTGGATGAACCTGCTCGTCAGCGGCCGGTAGCAGTACAGGGGGTTGCGGCCGGCGCCTCGCTCCTCGGTCACCTCGAACGGGATCTCGGCGCCCTGGGCGGCCTCGGCGACCAGCCGGCCGCTGGCGTCGACCGTGAAGGCCTCGAGCAGACGGTGCAGAGCGGTGTTGCGCACGCCGGCGATTTCTTCGCCGCGGCCGGGGATCCTGCCCCGGCAGCGTGGCTTGCATCGCCCGGTCAGCCGTTGCGCTCGATCGCGGTCAGGTGCGCGATGTTGCGCTCGTCGTCGACCTCGTCGCTGGCGATGGCGGCCCACCAGGCGTCGAGGATCTCCTGCGCCTGGGCTTCCGAGGTGCCGCGCAGGCTCAGGGCGAGCACGTTGGCGTCGTTCCAGCGCCGGGCGCCGGCGGCGGTCTGCGCGTCGCCGCATAGGGCGGCGCGGATGCCCGTCACCTTGTTGGCGGCGATACTGGCTCCGGTCCCCGTCCAGCAGGCGACCACCGCCTGCTCGGCGCGGCCCTGTGCCACATCGCGAGCCGCCCGCTCGCTCGCCCACGCCCAATCGGAGGGCTCCTCGGGCGCATAGGCGCCGTGCAGGACCAGCTCGTGGCCTCGGGCACGGATCAGGTCAGGCAGCGCTTCGGCTATGCCCGTGAGCTCGTCGGCGGAAAGGGAGATCCGCAAGGCGACCCCGGCCGCCGGCCTGGGTCAGGCGGCTACGACGGCCGGCTGACGCGCGGCGCCGTCGACGTCCTCGCCGGCCAGCTCCTCGTCACATTCGGCGCCCAGCCACTCGCGGCCATACGTGCGCATGTCCTCGATCAGCGGCACCAGCGCCCTCCCCTTGTCGGTGAGGCCGTACTCGACGCGCGGCGGCACCTCGGGGTAGGTCTGCCTGGCGACGATCCCTTCCTCCTCGAGCGCCCGCAGGCGCAGGGAGAGGGTGCGCGGGCTGATGCCCGCCAGCGATCGCTCGAGCTCACAGAATCGCGAGCGCCCGTCGGCGAGGTCGCGGATCACCAGCAGCGTCCACTTGCCGCACACGATCTCGGCCGTACGACACACCGGGCATGAAGCGCTCGAAGCCATCAGAACTTCGATTCTAGCGCAAGACTTCACGAACTGAAGCGCGTCCCGACGGGCCAGACCGGACGCCCAGGGATGCGGACGCCCGGTCTGAGGTGAGCTACTTCACGGTGTAGCTGTAGGGAATGGCCACGATCTGATCGCCGTTGGGAGAGTAGATCCCCTGGAACAGGACGCTGCTCGTGTCATCGACATACAGCGTGCCGCTCACCTTCGTCCCCGACGGCCCCTTGGGCGTGATCGTGACCGGGATCGTGGCTGTCTGGCCGGGCCCCGTGATCGTGGGCGACAGACTCTGCAGCGCCGTTGGATCGGTGCTGGCGAGCCACAGGTCCCCGGTCGGGGAGCTCACCGTAGGATCGAAGGCTGCCGAGCTCGCCGTGATGGCCGTCGTGACCGGCTCGGTTGGCGCTCCGGTGGGGCCGTAGGCACCCGTCACATCCGGCGCGACATCCCACTGGCCCTGGGCGATCGGGTTATCCGCCAGCGACCCGACCACCGAGCTACCGGCAGTGGAGCCGATGTCCGGATCACCGGCCGGCGCCCCGGCATCGAACTCGATGGGCGTCGACCCCGTGGTGCTCGCCGTCGCCGTGAACGCCGTCGTGTCGGTTGGGATCAGATACAGCGGGATGTTGTTGTTGATGGAGAGCGGCACCGTCGTGTCCGGACTGTTCTGAGCGGCCAGCGACAGCTGGGCGCTCTGGGGAAGCCGAGCGTCGAGGAAGTACGCCTCGGGCGCCGGGCCGTTGTTCCTGATCCTCACGTTGTAGGTCTGTGGCGCCCCGGCGGCCAATTTGGCCGTGGAGGAATCGGGCAGCCCCGGGGCCGAGGCCGGGACGGCGCTCTCATCGGTACTGACCTGGAACGGCTCGGTCAGCGTCGTTCCCGACACCTGGGGCGCGAACACCACGATGAGCGTCCAGGCTCCCTGGGCGGGCGAGAGGACGTGCAGCTGCGCGCCCATCACATCGGTGACGGCGTTCCCGCTTTGGAGCTCGTTGGCCGCGAACCCGACCGCTTCACCAGCGGGGCTGACCAGGAAGGCGGAGAACGGATTGTTCGGATTGTCGGCGAGCTTGACCGCCGCGTTGAGCTCCGGACTGCCCGCCGGGACGTCGAGCTGGTAGTAGAACGTCTGACCGGTGAAGGGCGCACGGCCGTTGCCGCCGGTCAGCGTCTGCTCGAATGACTGGGGGCCGCTCGGGATGACGCTCCGCAGGGTGACGGGAATCGTGCTCTGACGTCCGAAGCTCGGTCCTTGCGTGCCGCTGAGCACGATCGAGCCGGCGCTGTCGCCGGGGGTCGAGGGGGTCGCGACGGTCAGCTGCACCGGGGCCGACTGCCCCGGGGCCAGGGTCAGCGTCCGGGGGCTGACGCTCCCGAACGTCGTGTATTTGGCGACCCCGGCGCCGAACTGCACCGGGCCGGTGGAGCCGCCCTGCGTCGAGACCCGGCTCCACACGTAGGCCGTCCAGATTCCCGGCTTCGGGTTGGTGACCTGGACGTTGCCGTAGTTGCCGTCGCCCTGCGGAACCGAGTAGGCGGCCAGGTCTCCGCTCGGGTCCACCAGCGTGAGCCGCACGCGGGCGTCGAGATAGTCGAGGGCGTAGTCCGAGAGGGCGTTCTGGAAAGCGACCGAGGCGTTCAGGCGGTCCTCTCCAGCCGGTACCCGGAAGGTGATCGGCTCGTAGTTGTCAGACACGCCCTGCCAGTCGGTCGTCTTCGGGCTCGACGAGTCGCTCAGGGTCACCGTGCCGGTCTTGACCGACTGGTAGGCGCCAAGGGCGCGGGACGAGACCGAGACCTTCTGCGTGGAGGCGCCGCTGTTGGTGACCGTGTCGGTCACCGTCTCCGGGGTGCCGGGCTGATCGACCGCGTTCAGCTGGGTTGCTGACTTGAGCAGCGTGCCCCCGGCGGGCTTCGGGGTGCTCGTGGGCGCCTTGTAGGACTCGGCCGCGAGGACCGCCTTGTAGGCATCGATCTGACCGGCACCCTGCTGCTCGGCCGGCGAATCGAGGTCGTCGCTCGTGCTGGCAATGATCTGCTTGACCTGCCGGGGAGTGGGATCGGTCCCGTGGGTCTTGGCGTAGGCCTGGATGACCAGTGCCGCCACCCCGGCGGTCAGCGGCGCCGATTCGCTGGTGCCGCCGAACGGCAGCACCGGCGTGCCCTTGCCGTAGTAGTTGGTGCAGTCGCCGTACATCGCCACGTCGGTAGAGCAGAGCGCCCAATTGAGCTCGCCCGGGGCCACGACATCGAGCGTCCGCCCATCCTGCTCGAAGCCGCCCGAGCTGAACGAGCTGACGTCGTTGCTCAGGTACCCCTTGATGCCGGGGAACTGGGCGCCGCCGTAGCCGGTCTGCAGGTCGATCCGGTACGTCGTGGTGGCCCCCGCCGAGATGACGTTCGGGTCCGTCGCCGGGGTGCCGATCGTGCTCGTGACGCCGGCGTCTCCGCTGGACACGGTCACCGTCGTGCCGGCGGCCACGGCAGCGTCGTTGGCGCGCTTGACCAGGTCGAGGCTCGCCGAATCGTCGGGGTAGTAGTTGTTGCCCAGCGACTCGTTGAGGACGTTGACGCGGTCAGCCGTGACCGCGTAGTCGATGGCGTTGAGGAAGCTCGAATTGAAGCCCGCGTCCTCGGCGCCGAAGATGTCGAGCCCCACGAGGCTGGCGCCCGGTGCCACGCCCTCGACGCGGATGTCGCAGGGGGTCTTGACCGCGTGAGGCCCGAAGTTTGCAACGTTGTAGACCTCGCGGCCCTGGGCTGCGATCGAGCTCGCGTCCCCGAAGGCCTCCTCGCCCCCGGTCGCCACGCCGGTGCCCTCGCCGCTGAAGTCCTTGTAATCGACGAATACGTGCTGGCCATTGGCGCGGATGAAGTCGGGATTGTTGATGTCCAGGCCGTCGGCAATGAAGCCGACGGTGACGCCGCTGCCGTTGAAGCCGAGCGAGCGCGCGGTCTGCGCGCCCGGCTGGTCGGAGTCGGCATGGATCGTCTGCAGCGCCTGGGGATCGAGCTGCACCTTGCCGGGCGCCGCACACACGTTGGCCCCGGAGGCGGCGCTGCCGCCGGCGGTGCCGGTCGAGGTGCCGGCGGGAGCGAGGTGGATGATCTGGTCAGGAACGACCTGGCTGACCGCGGGATTGGTCTTGAGCTTGGCCACCTCGTTCGCCGGGACGGTCGCCGACGTCGCGTCGATCACCTTGTATGAATGGATGCTCCGGGCCCCGGACGCCGACAGCTGCGAGACGATCGGAGCCTGGGTGCTGTGAAACGAGCTCTCGCGCTTGGGGAGCAGCTTCCTGGTCGCCGGCTGGGCCGAGTCCTGATTCTTGTAGAGGACGATCACTCGCTCGGTGGCCGACCCGCCCTGCGCTGACGCCGAGGTGGACAGAAACTGCACGGCGGCGAGCAACGAGGCACTCGCGACCACGGCGATAAGGACCCTGCTCCTCATACGCATGGGACGACCTCCGCTAGAAGTTGGGCGCCGACCTCCCCGACCAAGGTCGTGGCGGCACTGGTACCCATGAGGCAGGCCGGCTAACGCAAGATCGTTGCGCTAGGGACCTCTGTGCGTTCGAACGTTGCGAATCGATGCGGCGTCGCAAGAGCCCTTGACGCGAGCGCGTCAGATCGGGTCTCAGGCGACGTCGCGCAGCTTCTGGGCTTCGGCCAGCGACTGCAGCTTCTTGAGCGACTGGTTCTCGATCTGGCGGATCCGCTCGCGCGTGACGTTGAACGTCCGCCCGACCTCGTCGAGGGTGCGGGGGTGCTCGCCGCCCAGCCCGTAGCGGAGCTCGAGCACGCGCCGCTCCCGGTAGCTGAGGTTCTCGAGCGCCTCGCGCAGCGCCTCCTTGGTGAGGATCTCGGCCGCCCGCTCGTAAGGAGACTCGGCCCGCTCGTCGGCGATGAACTGGCCGAACTCGGACTCCTCCTCGTCACCGACGGGCTTCTCCAGGGAGACCGGAGCCTGCGCGGAGCGCTTGATCGACTCGACCTCCTCGGGCTCGATCCCCGTCACCTCGGCGATCTCCTCCGCGGTCGGCTCGCGGCCCAGCTCGGTGACCAGCTTGCGCTCGGCGCGCCCGATCTTGTTGAGCTTCTCGACCACGTGAACCGGGATCCGGATCGTGCGGGCCTTGTCGGCCAGCGCCCGGGCGATCGCCTGGCGGATCCACCAGGTCGCGTAGGTCGAGAACTTGAACCCCTTGCGGTAGTCGAACTTCTCGGCCGCGCGCACCAGGCCCAGAGTTCCCTCCTGGATCAGGTCCAGGAACGGCAGGCCCTGGTTGCGGTAGTTCTTGGCGATCGAGACCACCAGTCGGAGGTTGGACTCCACCATCTTCTGCTTGGCGTCGAGATCGCCGCGCTCGATCCGCTTGGCGAGGTCGACTTCCTCCTGGGCGGTCAGCAGGCGGACCTTGCCGATGTCCTTGAGGAACAGTTGCAGCGAATCGGTGGTCATGTCCGGCTTGAGATCCAGCGCCGTCTTGGCCTTGCGCCGGCCCCGCTTGTCGGGCGCGCGTTCCACTTCGGCGGCCGCCTGGGCCGGGTCGACTTCTTCGACCAGCTCGATCTCGGCCCGCTCGAGGAAGCCGTGCAGCTCCTCGACGTCCGCCTCGTCCAGATCCAGCTCGGATACGGCGCCGGCGATCTCGGAATAAGTGAGGACGCCCAGCTGCTGGCCGCGGTTGACGAGGCCCTTGATCTCTTCGAGTTCCTGCAGTTCCGCTACAGACATCTGATTCCGTTTCCGTCGTTGGCGGCGGCACGTAAGCGGCGCCGACGCTGAGTGCAAACTTCCTGGCGTGCGCTCCCGCAGAGCGTACGCCCGCTACTCAAACATAGATACAGAGTATAAGTACGAATTTTTGATGACAAGCCGAAAATCGCGCTCGGGAGGGCCACTTCGTGGGCGCCGGGCCGTTTTTCGGGCAACGCCTCCTAGATCTATACCTACAACAGCGCCTCGCGTTTCAAAGTTCCGTTCGAATTTATCCACCGTGCGCGATGATGTAGGCCATGAGCAACCGTCGTTCACCGGACGTCCTGGGCTCGCTGCCGCACACCCGTCCGCATCGGCGCAGCGACAAGCGGGCACAGGTCCAGGCCGCCCCCGAGGTTCCCGAGACGCCACCCGAGGTTCCCGGGACGCCACGGGCAAGCGCGGAAGCGGCCGCCGCCAAGGCCGCCTCCAAGCCCAGCCCCAAGGCTCGGGCCGGCAGCCAGGCTCGGGCCGGCAGCCAGGCGCCGGCCGGCAACCAGGCGCGAGCAGCATCCGCCCCCAAGCGCGCGCCCGCCGCGGCCCGCACGACCGCCCGGCCCTCAGCCCGCGAGAGCACCCCGAACACAGCCCGCAAGAGCACCCCGAACACAGCCCGCAAGAGCACCCCGAACACAGCCCGCAAGAGCACCCCGAACAC
>Ga0182024_10004374_pt1 | contig 32604 bp, 32 predicted proteins | sample P32metaG_FD_120480 | JGI IMG/M metagenome (GOLD analysis project Ga0182024, IMG submission 120480) | Permafrost microbial communities from Stordalen Mire, Sweden - P3-2 metaG (Illumina Assembly) | ecosystem: Environmental > Terrestrial > Soil > Wetlands > Permafrost | place: Sweden: Stordalen...
AGATGATAGCCGCCTTCTCCCTCCAAGTCTCCTTTCGCTTGTCCCCAGGGAATGGCCAGCGACGCCACCATCGCGCCTTGAAACGCCTTGTCCTCGTGGGCCAGCAGCAGCGCATAGCAGCTGGCATGGAACAGGTGGCCGCCATCACCTGATTGATCTTCGAGTGCATCATGTGATTTGTGCGTGCGCTCCCATTGTTCGAGGAAGCGAGTGCGCTGCGACTCGAATGGTTGAGCGAGACTCTGGAACAAAGTCGCGATGGCTCGCTGCTGCGAGTTGCCGAACGCGATTGCCACAACAAATTCCTGAGCTGTGGCTAACGCCAGTTCGCCAGTAAGAGCCACATTTCCGTTTAGCGCCTGATCGAACTGCCAATCAAATTGAAAGCCATGGGAAAGATCCGTCCAGCCATCGCTTGCCCCCACGTATCCTACCGAGAGGCGGGAAAACGGGGTGCTGCACATTAAGGCGAGCCACGTGCCGTTTTTCTCAGCCATGAGCAGTTCACGCCCACAGGATTGAACCACAAAGGCATTGTTTTCCGAACCGCCGACATCCAGGTGAGGGGCACACAAAACGTAAGTTTTCAACCGCGAAAGCCACTCCGGATTCGCCTGGACCGTCACTCGCTGGAGGAGGCAAGGCAAGTGGGGGTCTGCGATGATCTCCTTGGCGTAAGCGTAGCGGCCTTCCGGGTCCCTCCCTTCAACGCGATATCCCAAACAAGACGGCATGCGCTGAATGCGGCTCTCCAGATACTGTGTCTCCTGATGAAAGAAGGATTGACCATCAGTAAAAAGGAGCTGGACATCACGCATCTGGGGCATATCAACAGTCGGGTAATAGACCTCGGTGACGATACCGTTCCAGACGGTAAACCAGATCCGACTGGCAGCCGAGTAGGCTGTGCCGATCCCATCTTTGTCGCCATGCGTCCAACGGGGCTCCAGACCAGGCCAGCCAAACGCGTGACTATCTCCTCTAATTCTTGCCATTTCCAAATTGCACACCTAATGCCACTGACGTCTCTATGTTCTGAGCTAGAGAATCTTGTTGGCCGACATGATTAATCAGAAGCACCAAATCCTTCCGGCGGCTTTTCCTCAAGCAACACAGTTTCACTTGTAGCATTGGAGCATCTCCGTCGTACCGGATTCGTTCACCAAGTCTGTTGCGCAAGTTCATTTAGTCCAGGGAAGACGAAACACATTGGGTCACCCAGTGGCAATCCACTCGACGTTTTTCCGATTCTGCAACTTGTTTCGATCTCCCGGAACGAATGGCTTCTCATTACTTTTCGGGTCGCCAGCAAGTGCTTTCGTTTGGGAGACCTTGCTCTAGCCCTTTCGAGAGCGTTCGGATAATGGTACTACGCCCTTCCCGTGGTGTCGCAGAACTTATGACTGCGTCAGTTAGGGCCGAGCGTTCCAACATAATAGGTAGCCACAGGCTAAGCCCGCGCTCATCGAGCGACGCTGTCACTTCGTCGGGTATCACTTCCCGAGGCAATGAGATGTAGCGGATGAAATCCTGCAGGTCCGATTGGCAGCACGCGTCAACTATTGACGCATCGGGAACCGTCAAGAGCAGAACACTCCACGGCGAAACGCTGGCAAAAATCTGGGTATGGGTTTCGGCCTCAACCGGGATTTGGACCAAAAAAGCAAGGCCGTCAGCCTCAACGTTTAATTGTGAGTCCAGTACCGTCAGTTCCCGCTCCGCCTGAAACCAGTCGTGGTGGTCCTTTCCGTGCTGTGACCCGGCTGATTCATGAAGCTCAAAAGCCCGTCGTGCGATTGCTTGTATGACTAGATGATCATGATTTGCCATCTGCTTAGCTTCCATTCTGTATTCGCGCGCTTCCCTGATGCGCCCTAGAACTGCATGACGTCATGTCAATGCGGCAGTGATCCGCAAGTAAAGCGTCCTCCCAGCGCTCCATACTAACTGTATTGAAATCAACGTCAAAATGGTGTCAAAATGCGAGGGCGGCATAATCAACATCCAGCGGTCGCGGTGGTCGGATCGGCTACCTACATGTCTCGAAGGCTCATCTGTCGAACGTCATAAACGGCAAAGTGCCCGGCATGAACCCACTGCGGTTCTTTCGCATGGGCCGTCGTGTCCGCGCGCGATTCTGTCGCCCCTTTAAAAAGGGGCCCATTCGACATAATCGCCCTTATGCGCCCGCGAAGCTTCGGTGATCGACATTCCGGCAGCTACGGGAACGACCGACGTAGAGTTTACCGCGATTTCTCAGCGCCGGGCAGGTGTTCGGAAAACAGGTGTTATCCGAACGCTAAATGCTTGCTAGGTAAAGGGTTGTGTTTGCGCCGTTCTAAGCACTGGCCTTTGGAAGGGATTTCCGACCGTGGAACATGGGCAAATTCAGCGTTTTTGGCGGCGCCGTCCCACTTCCCGCCATCACGGTTTGTCCCGCCGAAGCCAGGTTTCGAGGAGTGAACGCTTGAATCCGGCCTCGGGCTGTTCTGACGATAGCTGCGCTTGAGATTCAGCGCGACCTGGACCGTTAGCTCCTGCTCCTGGCCGCGTTTGGCGATGCGCAGCCTGATGCCGGCAGGATTGCCTTCAATGGTCTTCTGCAGCACGCTGGCGGATGCGGGCGCGCCGTCGACGCTAAGCACCACATCTCCCGTTTCAAGTCCGGCAGTGACGGCGGGCGAGCCTGGCGCGGCGTCGGTAACGATCAAACGGAACACCGGCGCGCCGCCGCGTCCACCGCCGCGTCCGGCAACAAGCGGAGGCAGTTCCGAGGGGGGAACTTCGCGCGTGGATGTGTGGAGGCCGATGTAACCTCCGTCCGCGGGTGCCGTCGTCACGTCGAGCCGCAGTCCAGCGAGTGCGAACTGGCGCTCGTAATTCACCTCCCGGCTTGTGGACGCGTAGTCGAATATCTCACCCAAGGGCGCGCCGGCCGGGGCTTCGCACTCGGCGCGAAACTCAGCGGCGGTGAAGCCTCGCTTCTGCTCCACGTAATATTTGCGATAGAGTCCGCGCATGACATCGTCCAGGGAATGGCGGTTGCCGCTCGCGGCGCCTATATTCAGCTCAAGCATCGCGCCCAGCATCGCTCCGTTGTTGTAGTAGGAGATGGTTGTATTGCGATCGCCCGCCACGCCCGAACCGGAGTTCCACGTGTTGAGGCTGGCCTCGGTGGCAGACTGATAGTTGCGGCCGGGCGCGTTTTCGAACGCCGAGATCGCGGCGGCCATCTTGTCCAGATACTGTTCGCGGCTCATCAAACCGGCGCGCACCAGCAGCAGATCCTGATAATAAACGGAAAGCCCTTCGGACACCCACAGCAGCTCCGTCAGGTTCTCCTGATCGTAATCGAACGGACCCAGGGCCAGTGGGCGGATACGCTTCACGTTGAAGTTGTGAAAATACTCGTGCGCGATAAAGCTGAGCCAGCGCAGGTAGCCTGCCGGAGTTGTGAGGGTCGCGCCGTCGAACTGGTTGGCGGATGAATTGGAGTGCTCAATGCCGCCGCCACCGCGGCCCATCATCAGAAATGTGTAATGGCGATAAGGCACTTCCCCGAAGATGTTCGTCGCGGCGGTGACGATGGCTTTGAGGTCGGCCTCCATCTGCGTGCGCGAGACGGACGCGGGCACGTCCTCCAGCGTGATGTAGTGCGGCACCCCGCGCACTTCGAACTGCAGGATCTCCTGGGTACCGATCAGAATGGGGCTGTCGTAGAGGACGTCAAAATTCGGTGCGGAAAACGCAGAGGGCTTACCGTTCACCTGTTCGAGGCCCGTGGAGATGTGCGGCCAGGCGGACGACACTTCGAGTTCCAGCGTGACCCGGCACATCCAGCATTCCCGCCGGATGCACGAACAGGGCGGCAGGCGAAAGAAACGCCCGGTCCTCGCCCAGATAGTTGTTTGCCGAAAAACAGGTGGCGCCGAAGATGTCGTATTCCAGAAGGATAACGGGACTGCTCCCGCTCACCACGCGCCACGTGTTGCGGGCCGTCTTCTCCCACATGAGCGCGCAGCCCGTCCGCCCGCATGGGGACGTGAAAGGTGTGCGCCGCGGGATTTTGCATGGACACGGTGAAGGCCACCTTCACCGCGGCGAACGAGTGCGAGGGTAGAAGGATCAGCACGCGGGAAGGCATGCGTGCCAGTCTAGGATCGCGCCGGGTGGGGTGCCAAGCCAAGGCCCCAAGCGCCAACGCAGTGACCCACCGCCATCAGCCCCAAGGACGAACATTCGATCGGGGACACCGCGATGCCTTCATTTTCCTAAAGGGCGGCCAGCACCTCCTTATACAGGTATTTCGAGCCCTCAACTCCATCCCACGGCCCGTCCTCGTATTCGAGAGCAAAAGTCCCCTTGAATCCGGCGTCGGTCATGATCTTCACGGACCGCCGAACATCATTGTCCTTCCAGCGATTCCAGTACTTGGCGTGAACATTGGTATGAGCGTAAGGGGCGAGATCCTTGAGGCCGTTGTACATCAGATACTCATGCTCCCAATTGCAGAAATCGGGAGACGCCTCGCAATAGGGATGATGCACCTCATCGACGATGATTCGGATATTGATCGGATTCGCGGTCAGGCCCCAATGATTTTCGAGCGTCACCTTCACGCCATTTTTCCCGCCATAATCCGCCATTTCCTTGAACGACTCGATGCAGTTGTTCAAGTACTTCGCCAGCTCGTCATTCTTCGGATAGTCGGTGGTTGCGAGGGCGCAAGGCGCGATCCGCGGTCCGCCGCTGTTCACGCGCATCGACTTGGCGCCGAGGATTTTCGCCCCGTCGATCCATTTCATCGCGATCTCGACTCCTGTCCTGCGCTTCTCCGCCTCGAGGTCGCAGATATCCCGCGGAGCATTGTTTGAAATATGCTGGCAGTGCGTTCCCGCCGATGAAATTCTGGCCGCCATTTTATCCAGCCAACGTTTCCCAGCCGTGCTAGACGGGTCGAATTCGTATGTGGTCCGCGTCGCGACACCGGTCATCAATGGCACCTCAACATACATGGCATCATCACCCGCATCGCCGAACAGCCCCGAAAACAGATCCATGTGCGTGACGCCGGGGAACGCATCCTTGGTGAATTGAGGAAAATCGAGCAAGGAGATCTCGCCGTATTTTTTCTTCATCTCCTCGCTCTTGGCGGTCCCGAAACCCATCCGGGTTTTGAACAGGTAGCGGAGCGGCCAGGTGTTCGAAGCAATCCGGGAAAGCTTCTCTTTTTCCGTTAGCGGAGCAGCGGCCGCCTGTTCGGCCGCGACCATGAAACATCCTGCCGAGGCGCTCGCCTTGAAAAAATCACGTCGGTCCATGGATTATCCTTTCTTGGGTCTTAGTACAGCACGAATGACCAGAGCGTATCCCCCGTCGCCGCGATCAGGTACTGGCGGCCATCCAGCATATAGGTTTGCGGCGCATTCGTGACATTGCCGATGCGCGTGTTCCACAGAGGTTTCCCCGTCGCGGCATCGTATGCCACCAGGCTTCCAGCGCCGTCGGCGGCGAACAGCAGTTTTCCAGCGGTCGTCAACAATCCACCTCCGCCGCCGTTGCCGTAGAAGGGATGCCTCCAGATGACCTTCCCCGTCTGGTAATCAATCGCCGTCAGAAAGCTGCCGCCAGAACCGACGCCGGCCTCTTCTTTTCCGCCAAGCCCCATCGATCCGCGCGGGTCCACGTCGGTGAGGTAGAGGATCGAGTACCCATCGCCCTCCGCCGTGTAGAACAGGCCCGTGTCCGGAGAGTATGCCGGCGGCTCCCAATTGATGGTGCCGCCCGAGGTAGGTGAAACGAGCGAACCAGGGACCGTCGCATCCTTTTGGGGATCGTGCTGCGGGGCGCCCGATTTGTTCAGACCGTTGGCCCAGTTCGTCAACAAACCATACTTGCTGGTCACCAGGTGCTCGCCAGTGACGCGATCCAGCGTGAAGAAGTATCCGTTGCGCGCCGCCGTGAGCACGAGCTTCCTCATTTTCCCGTTGAACATCCCATCGACCAACACGGGCGTCTGCGCCGAATCGTAATCGTGCATGTCGTGCGGCGAAGTCGAGAAATACCACGCCATCTTGCCGGTGTCCACGTTTACGGCAACGAGCGCGCAAGCGAACAGGTTGTCTCCTTCGCCGCGAGTGCCGGTGGTATATGCAGGCGTCGGATTTCCAGTGCCGAATACATATAAATGCGTCTCCGGATCGTAAGCTCCAGGGATCCAGGTTTGCGCACCGCCGTGCCGCGCAGCGTCGATGCTGGCCCAGGAGTCCGCTCCAGGATCGCCCGCCTTCATCGGCACCGTGTACATCTTCCATTGCAGATCCCCGGTCTCGGGATCGAACGACTGCAGGAATCCAGGCGCGTCGATGTCGTTGCCGGTTCCCGCGAGCACATGATTTCCCACGACGATCGGGGCCGGCGTCGAGAAATAGCCCTGGGCGAGATCGGCGATCGGCTTGTGCCATCGCTCCTTACCGGTCTTCGCGTCGAGCGAGACCAGATAATCGTCGGGCGTCTCCATGAACAGGTAGTGATTCCACATTCCCAGGCCGCGATTGCCGATGTGCGTGCCGCCTTTCGTCTTCCAGAAGTAGTGCCACAACTCGCGTCCGTCGCGAGCATCCACGGCCCACGCATTGTCCGGCACGGTGAAGTAGAGCGTCCCGTCGACCTCCAGCACAGAAGCCTTGATGCTGCCGCTCGATGCGAGGTCGCCCGGCCCCTCGCCGCCCACGATCACATTTGCGCTGGCGTTTCCAGTTCCGCCCCCGCGGCCGCCTCGTCCATCGCCGCCAGCCTTACCGTCGCCAGGGCTCACGCGGGTCGACCACGCCAGCGTGAGGTGCGTCACGTTGGAGTGATTGAGTTGCGTCAGCGCGCTGTAGCGCTTGCCGGAGTAGTCTCCGTTGTACGTCGGCCATGAGTCCTGAAGCGGCTTGAGAAGCTCGGCCGGAGAGACTCCATCGCCTTGTCCTCTGAGGATGAACGGCACCAGGGCGCAGAGAAGAATTGTTTTGACGGTCATTTCAAGGTCGCCAGGTAGGCCGTAACATCGTGCATGTTTTGGTCCGTATATACCGACAGCAGATCCCTATGGGCCTTCATCGGATCGTGGACCTCGACCTTTGGCATTTCGCCGTCACGTCGGAAAGTATGGACCGTCGCATCAGCCAAAGCTATCGTGACCAGGAAGTCGTCGATTCGAACCAACCGCCCGTCAACTCTTTCGCCCGACGGTTGCGTGATCGTGACGGTGACAGGATGAGTGCCCACGCTGGCCCCGCGGCGCCCACCGCCCCCAGCAACCCAGCGATTCTGGAGCGCTTTGGGGTCCGGAATCCTGGTCGCGATCCCCTTCAGATCACCGGTGGGCGAGTGGCAGCCATTGCACTTCGCGTCAAAGTAGGCTTGTCCGGCGCGTATATCGCCCACAAGCACGCTGGGCGCTTCCTGACCGATGGATGGCGGCATGCCCTGCTCTCCAATAGTGGCCATGACACTGCGAACGTAAGCAGCCACCGCCATCCCATCCTCCCGACTCATCTCCACCGCTGGCATACCTTGGCTCTGGCGGCTGCCCTGAATGATGGGGAGAATCAATTCGCCATCCTGATCGCTCAGGGCGAGTTGCGACCGCAGCAGGTTGGGTCCGCCCAGATCGCCGCCACGGAGGTCCGCACCGTGACAGCTGGTGCAGTCGACGCCGTATAACGCCTTCCCTCGCGCGATCTGTACGAGGTCGCCAGGAGGCCTCTGTTGTCCGGGAACGAATCCCCCAGGGCGGCGGGCCTCGTTCTGTCTGGTCTCCGCCTGCGGAGGGGCCTGCGCCTGAAGATCAGTGGTACCAGTTAGTCCTAACAAAACAGCGGCTGTACAGCCGCATTTGACCCGCATCTTTCACCTCACAGGAAAATCGCGAACATACTTCCTTCAACGGTAATACAAGCTGCGGGCGACGCACCGTCAAAACGAGGCCTAAAACCCGGATTCGTCGAATTGTCTGGACTCCGAAAATGCCAGCCCGTTTATATGCGTTTAGCCCGAAGCCAGAGAGCACTCGCGTGCACCAGCACACGATCCGGATTTGTCTGAAATGAATTAGGTCGCTTCTATTTTTCCAGACAAAAGTCGCCTATCAATGCGTCACGGCCAGCAAATGCCTAATCCCGCCGTTGCCCATCCTAAAACTGGGAGCGGATGTCAGTTCAGCGTAAGAAAGCCGAATTCATCGAGCCGATGCTGCTGCTCGCATCGGAATCGCTCCCCGAGGGCCCGGGCTGGATCTACGAGTTGAAGGCCAAGCGAGCTTCCGCCGAACCTGTGTCAAGATTCGCTTTCGCGTGCTCCAGCTCGGCAGCGTAATCTCGTGGATCGAGCTCCATCAGCAGAGTTCCCGTCTCGACGAACTGGTTATTCTCGACTCCTGGATTGATATAGGTCACGGTTCCGCTGATGCGAGCGTTGACCAGGTCCAGGTGCCCTTCAATCTGGGCATCGTCGGTGGATTCGTAGTTTTGCGAATAGACCCACCAAAGAGAAGCTCCCGCGACGGCGATTATCGAGGCCAATAGAAGCATCCATCGCGACAGCTTTCGGCTGGAGACCCTGCGTCCGGATTCCGGTTTCTCGCTGCTGGTTTTCTCAGAGGAATCGTGCTCTTCAACCTCTCGCGGCCGCACCGTTTTCTCCAAATCCACTACCTCTGTTTCAGTAGTCCGTGCCATTGTTCACTTTCCTCCGCGAAGCTCCGGGAGCTTCGTCTCCGCGGCGCCAACGGCGCGCGCAAAAGAGATCATCGCCACGTTGTATGAGAACAGGCTCTCAATGTAGTTCTCGCCGGCTGCTGTGACTGCTTCCTGGGCCTGAACAACTTCAAGGTAGTTGGTAACGCCATTCGTATACCGGTCCTGCGACTGGACGAGCGCCCGTTCGGCCAGCGCCTTGTTCCGCTCGGCGACCTTCGCGCTTGAATCTGATGCGCTCAGGTCCAGCCAGGCAATGCGGACGTCGTAAGCAACGCGTCCCTTCAAGTCTTCGTACTCAGCCTTGCGGCGAGTCAGATCCGCCTGTGCCTGCTCGATGTCCGCATGGATTCGGCCGCCGGTGTAGAGGGGCACCGAAATGTTGCCGGCGACCGTGTAGACCTGATTGAAGTTCCCGATATTCGCGCCGGCTCCGCCATAATCCGCGCTCACGGAAACGACTGGCAGGCGCTGAGCCTTCTGACCGCGAACAGTGAACTCCGCGGCTTGTACGCTCGTTTCGGCGCTGCGCAAATCGGCTCGGCACCGCAATGCCTCTTCCGTTGCTGTTTCGCTCGTGATTCCGGAGAGTGGGTGGTAAGCCAGAGGATCACTCAATTCGAATTCCTGATCGATGGCCAGCCCGATGATCCAGGCAAGCGTCAGTTTGTCCTTTTCGAGCTGATTGGTTGCGTTCCTCAGTCGCTGTTCGGCGGATTGCCGCTCCACCTGCGACCGGATAGAGTCGATCTCGGGCGAGACTTCATTCTTGACCCGATTGGCCGTTTGTTGGTCTAGTTCTCGCGCAGAAGCGAGTTGCGCTCTGGCGGTCTCAGCGCGGGCACCACTGGCGACCACTTGCAAATAAGCGGTTCCGACCGCGAACACAACCACGTCGCGCGAATCCTGGATGCCGAGCATCGACGCCTGTTCATCGCTCTTTCGAGCCCGATACCGATTGCGAAGCTCGGCATTATGGAGAGACTGCGTGAGGCTGACGCGGGCATCCTGGTATCCAAATCCGCCACTCGTCGGAGGCAATCCGGAAAACCCTGGGATCAAGCCGAGTTCCTTATAGCTGAGGCTTTCGTAACCTTGGCGACCTTGCGCCGACAGTTGCGGCAACAAAGTAGAGAGAGCCCGCAAGCGTCCGGCGCGCACATCCGCGCTCGCCTGGTTGGATCCGATCAGCCCTAGGTTGTAGCGAAGGCCCCGGTCGAGTGCGCCCTTCAGCGAAAGCTGGAGCCTGGAACCCGTGTTCTTCGATGGCATGCTCCCAAGGTATGGATTTTGACTCTGGGTAGCCTGCGCGCTCGGATTTGTCGTCCCCTCCGCCGGGCTAATCGGACGAGGGGTGGCGACGGAGTACCCAAGGGGGCCGGGGGTTTGTGCCGAAGCAATCAAACCTGACGCTATGAGAAACGCCGTCCCCAGCAATCTCGATCGTCCTCGGCTGTTCTCTTCCATTTTCGGAGCCATCGGCCTACCCTCCTGCGCATTTCGATGTTAATGAGACCATTCGGTCGCATCTTTCTTAAAAATGCTGAGACCGTTTGGTCACGCTGCACATCTATGCAGATTAGAAGGGACCAATCGGTCTCATCTGATTTGGAAGGCGAACAGTTTATGACCAACGGCGAACAAACTCGAAAGAAGATCGCGAAGGCGGCTGCCCCGATTTTCAATAAACGAGGTTACGAAGGTAGTTCCTTCAATGATCTGATGGAGGCCACGGCCGGGCCGTTGGTCGCGAAAACATTGGACGGGTTGAATCTGTCCGTGCAAACGTATGGTGATGTTGGGAACGACGAAATTCTCCTCATTCATGGCTTTGGACAGAGTCGTCTTTCCTGGTCGAAGCAAACCTCCAGCTCTCTGACCGAGCAGTACCGTGTCGTGACCTTTGATTTGCGAGGCCACGGAAATTCGGACAAACCAAATGATGCGGCCGCCTATGCGAGCGGTGAACAATGGGCGGATGATTTACACGCGGTGATGGAGACAGCGGGCTTGCGGCGCCCTACACTCGTCGGCTGGTCCCTGGGCGGATTCATTATAGGGCTTTACCTGTCGAAATACGGACTGGAGCGTACTGCGGGGATCAATCTGGTGGATGCCCTTACAGTTTTCTCACCAGGGTCAGAGTTCTTTACTCAGACGTTTGGAGAGTTATTGCCTCGGCTGGCGTCTCCCGATCTGCCAGAGCGAGCCACAGCAACTGTGGAGTTTCTGGCTTCTTGCTTCGCTACGAAGCCGGAAGCAGCAGCTTTCGAACAGATGCTTATCGTTGCCGGCATGATGCCGCTGGCCGTGACCCAAGGGCTCTTAAAGGTCTCTGGAGCAACTTTGGATGAGGCGTTCGCGAAATCGGGACCGATGCTGGTCACCTACGGCGCAAAGGACCTGCTCTTTGAGCCCGGCATGTCCACGCGCATGCAAGCGTTGAACCAGACGGCGCAAGTCTCGCTCTACCAGGAGTCTGGAGCACGCTCCTTTCTACGACGAACCAGACCGCTTCAACCGCGAGTTGACCGCCTTCATCAGCCAGCGAACGAGTTCCGTGTGAGGCGGAGCTTGCCCCAGTACATCGTTTTGGATCCTAAACACGTTGACTGTAATCGATCGCGACGCAATTTCGCTTTTTCGTGCGTTGCGACGTGGATGACGTGAAGATTGAGAACCGCGCTTCATATATCCGCGAATGGATGAAAAAAGAAAAAGATTGAGGATGGACTCGGCGTGGCCGTGACGCCATGTCGTTCAGCCAAAGTCAAACACAAAAGAGAGGCAACTACAAATGAAAAACACATACAAAGCAGTGGAAGTCTCCGCACCGGGCGTTCTGCGCGTGGTCGAGCGGCCGATCTCCGAGCCCGGAGCCGGTCAGGTTCGGATTCGGGTGGAAGCATGCGGGATCTGTCACACCGATGCGGCTACGGTGATGGGCGTCTACCCGGGTCTGGCTCTGCCGCGCGTTCCTGGGCATGAAGTTGTTGGTCGCATTGAAGCCTTGGGCAGCGGAGTGTCCAAATGGAAGATCGGAGAACGCGTTGGTGTCGGTTTGATCGCTGGTGAAGATGGCACTTGCGAACCGTGCAGACGTGGAGACAGCGTAAATTGTCAGAACCCGGTGGTATCCGGGGTGACTGTCGACGGAGGATATGCGGAGGTAATGATCGCGGAAGCGCGCGGCATTGCGTCTATTCCCGATGAACTCGATTCCGCGGAAGCCGCCCCCCTGCTTTGCGCGGGCATCACAACCTATAACGCCCTTCGCAACGCCGGCCTGCGGGGCGGAGATCTGGTCGGGGTGCAGGGCGTTGGCGGTCTCGGGCATCTCGGTATCCAATTCGCGCGGCACATGGGGTTCCGTACCGTCGCTGTCGGGCGCGGACGCGACAAGGAGAAACTGGCGAAAGAGTTAGGCGCGCATCTCTATATCGACGCAACCGTCGATGATGCCGCAGCGGCACTTCAGCGTATGGGTGGGGCCAAAGCGATTCTTGCAACCGGGACGAGTGGCGACGGGATGGGACCGCTTGTGTCCGGTCTTGCAGCTCGCGGCAAGCTCATCGTGGTAGGCGTACCGCCGGATCAGATCCAACTGAGTGCGTTTCCGTTGGTCTTTGGAGCGCGCTCGGTCTACGGCTCGCTGACCGGCACGGCGATCGAGCAAGAGGACACCCTTGCCTTCAGCGTCCTGGAGAATATCCGTCCGATGATCGAGACAGCTCCTCTTGAACAAGCTGCAGATGCTTACGCTCGCATGATGCAAGGCCAAGCACGCTTCCGCATGGTGCTGGTTACGAAAGACGGAATCGCTCAGAGTTCAAAGCCTGCAGCATGACAGGAGAATCATGCCAGTCATCGCATGGAGAAGGAGAAGGGTAGTAATCATGGTTTTCTTGCTGTCCTTGAAAAGGTGCCCTGGTCACCGGAGAACGCCTGTGCTTCCAGCTCATGACGGGAGCAGGGCGAGAAACTCCTCGGTAGTCAGAATGGCGTGCGCAAAAGATGGCCCATTGACCTCGTGCGCCGCGAGCATGCCGTCTTGACGGAATGCCGCCGTCGCGTCCTCAATAAGAGTCACATGGTAGCCGAGTTCCATAGTTGTCTCCTCATGAGGAGGCGCTCACCTCCTTTTCGAGATATCGGTTCAGATGTGACTGAACGCGCCGAAGGGCTTCGTCATTCCGTTGGAGGCGGCTCATCATCAGTGCGCCTTCAAGCGACGCCACGATTAGCGTGGCCACCGCTTTCGGGTCAATTCCCGATCGCGTTTCGCCTCGTTTCTGGGCTTGCTCTACTATGACTTGGAGGCGGCTCAACCAGGATCGGAGGGCTTTCGTGACGCGCGCCCGAAGGAGCGCATTGCCGTCATCGGCGTCGGTTGCGGTGTTCAGAATAGGACACCCACCTGCGACCGGCGACCTATGCTCCACGAAGTTCGCGATCAGTTGCTTGAGCTTTTCGATGCCGGTCGCTTTCTCATCAACATGCAGGAGCCGGGCATTCCAAACGGACTCCCATGTGTAATCAAATGCCTCCGCGGCGAGCTCCTCTTTAGTTGAAAAGTGACGGTAGATTCCGCCCTTCTTCAGGCCGCTCGCTTCCATCAGATCGTTGAGGGAACTGCCTGCATAACCTTGTTTATTGAAGATCGGTGCGGCCGCCTCTACAATCTTTCGCCTTGTTTGTTCGCCTTTGGTCATAAACTCCCCCATTCCAATTATTGGAGACCGATCGGTTCCTTCAGATAATAGCGCTCTTGACATTTTGATGCTCGTTGAGACCAAATGGTCTCAGGTTCGAAGCAAGCGTCTAATTGGCACCGTATAGCCAGACTCCGCGATGGCCAAGGTCACGAAGGGCACCCGCCGGGAATGCTCTCTGCCTTGAGCTCCTGGAGGCAAACGACGTCGGGCTGCGCCTTCGCGAGCCACGCCGTGAGATTGTGTAGACGCTTGTTAATGTTGTTGATGTTGAAAGTGGCGATCTTCAATGTCCCGGCCTCACACCAAAAGACCATTCTGCCCTCACCGGAGTTTCGCATTGCAAGTACTTCGTTGGGCAGGACGCGTTTTGAGGATGACGATAGACATCGCCGTCGAATGTGGTTTCACGAAGCCCAACCCTTGACACGATGACGCAGCATCAGATCCTGAGCGCGCGCGGAAGGGCGGATTGGGTCGGCCTTCACAAACCCAGCCTGTGGAGCGCCCGTTTCAAAGCGCGAGACGTGAGCGGAAGGCTCGGCACCAGCCAGGCGATTTAGGTGAATAGGATGGACTATTCGTAGCGCAATGCGATCATCGGGTCGACGCGCAGCGTGCGTCGGGCCGGGATGTAACAAGCGAGCATCGCGACCAGGATGAGTGTTATCGCTACCGCCGCGAAGGTGAGAGGGTCGGCGGCGCTTACAGAAAAAAGGAGATTTGCCAGCAATCGGGTCAGGCCGAGCGATGCCGCCAATCCGATCGCCACGCCGGCCCCTGCGATCCTTGCTCCCTGCGCCAGAACCATGCGCAAAACATCGGCCTTCTGCGCGCCGAGCGCCATGCGAGTCCCAATCTCGTGGGTTCGCTGGGCGACCGAGTACGAAATAACGCCATAAATTCCGATGGCCGCCAGTACCAGCGCGAGCGTGCTGAACAGCCCGAGAAGAATCAGCGTGATCCGCCGCGTCGAAACCGAATTGACGATCAGTTGATCCATCGTCGAGATGCCGAAAATAGCCTGATCTTTGTCGATCTCCCGGACCGCGGCCCGGATGGCGGAGGTGAGCGCGCCGGGATCCATCGCCGATTTGACGACCAGGTACATGTGCGATGGGACGTCTTGACGGAACGGAACGTATATCTCCAGGCGAGAAGGATTCGCAAGTCCGTAGAGTCTGGTATCGCCGACCACCCCCACAATCGTCATCCACTTCGAAGGGTCCGAAGGATGCTCGAACTTGATTCGCTTACCCACGGGATTCTCTTTTGGGAAATACTCCCGCGCCATCCTGGCATTGATCATCGTCACCGGCGGAGCATTCTCCGTATCCGCGTCCTCAAATTCGCGGCCCCGCAAAACGGGAACGCCTAGCGTGTGCGCGTACCCCGGGCTGACGGTATGCGAATCTGGATGCGGAAAGCTGCCTGGCTTGGGCTGCGCCATTCCTTCGATGGTAACGTCGGCCCGCGCGTGGTCGCCGGTCAAAGGAATCGATGTACCCAGCGCCACGGATTCCACTCCAGGCAGCGCGCGCACGCGCTCAGCAGTCTGCTGCCAGAAATTCAGCTTGGTGATGTCTTTATCGTATTGCGACTTTCGCAGGCTCATTTCCATGGTAAGCACGCGGTCGGAGCGGACCCCCGGGTCCACGGCCAGCAATCGATAAAGGCTCTTCATCATCAGCCCCGCGCCCACCAGTAGAACCAGCGCGAGCGAAACTTCCGCTACCGCGAGTACGGCGCGCCAGCGATTCTGCCCCGATGCTGTCGTTCTTCCACCATCCTTCAATTCCGACTGGACGCCGGGCTTCGTCAACTGGACGGCGGGGGCCAGTCCGAAAAGGAATGCGGACAACACCACTGCAACCCCGGCGAAGAGCAGCACCATGGGGTTTAGACTGATACTCGCCCCTGCTAGCCTATCCGTCGGGATCAGCCGCGCGATCCCGTTAATCCCCGCCGCGGCCAGCGCCAGACCAAAGATACCGCCGAGAATCGCCAGCACGAAACTTTCGGCCAGCAACTGGCGAATGATTCGTCCACGGCTCGCGCCTAGTGCGATGCGCAGCGCAATTTCCTTGGTGCGGCCGGCGCCGCGCATCAGAAACAGATTCGCAACATTGGCGCACGCGATCAGCAGCACGAACATCACCGCGCCAAAAAGGATCAGAAGCGCGGGACGCAAGCCGCTCACAAAGAGCTCGCGAATGGGCTGCAGGACGACGCCGAACTGATCGTTGGTGCCTGGATATGCCTGTGCCAGCCGCGCCGCGATCCCATCCATTTCAGCCCGGGCCTGCTCGAAGCTGGCTTGAGGCGCGAGGCGTCCGATGACGAGCATGTCGCCCCGACTGCCTCGTTCAGAGGCGCTGGAGTTGCCGGTGAGCCAGACGCCGATCGGCTCTATGACATCGACTTTGTCCGGGGAACGATAGTCAGGAGGAAGCACGCCGATGATGGTGAAGCCCCGGCCATCGAGACTGATGGTGCGGCCGACCGCGCTGCTCTCTCCGGCGAACTTCGCCTGCCACAGCTGATAGCTCAGCAAAACTACCGGCGCCGCGCCGGCTTTTGTTTCGGAAGGATCGAAGTCGCGTCCCAGCAAGGGTCGCAAACCGAGTAGTGAAAGGTAATTCGGCGTAACGGCTACGCCACTGATTTTCTCCGGTTGATCGATCCCGGCGAGATTGAATCCTACGCTCGACACCGCGGCCATATCTGAAAACGAGTGGCTCTGCGCGCGCCAGTCCTGGAAATCGAGATATGACACGCTGACGGTGCCCACCATCGGCGTCGTTTCATTCATGGCGATCAGGCGCGCAGGATCCTGGCAAGGCAGAGGGCGGAGCAGGACGCCGTCGACGATCGAGAAGATTGCCGTGTTAACACCGATTCCCAGCCCGAGCGTCAGCAGCGCCACGCACGTGAAGCTGGGAGTCTTGCGCAAAGTCCTCAGAGCATAAAGAACATCTTTCAATAGCGTTTCCATAGGTTGTACTCCTCGCGCCTCCCGGCAGTCTTCCTTCACTTGTTCGATGCCGCCAAACTCCATCCGCACCAGACGCTCCGCCTCGTCTCGCGTCATGCCGGACTTCACGTACTTATCGCGCTGCTGCTCGGCGTGAAAGCGCAGCTCGTCATCCAGTTCAGCCTCCGCGGCGCGGGAACGGAAGAGAGCACGGAAACGAAAAGCAAGATCGCTGAGCATGACCGAATTCCTAAACCGGTCCGAGCACCTGGGCCACCGCGGCCGTCAGCTTGTTCCAGCTATCTTTACGTCTCATGCCGGATCGCACCGTTTTAAAGGGATCGCAGCATCGGGTGCCACACGCCGCCTCTCTACACCAACAACAAGCTGACTCCTGCGCAGGGCTTCAACGTCCCCGAGGATCTTCGTCGGACCATCGACATTCTGGATGTATCCGTAGGAACCGATCCGATTCTTGCCACGCAAACCCGGCGCGGAACTGGATTTTATAAGGTGCCCTCGCTGCGCGGCGTATGGTACCGGAACGCATTCGGTCATGGTGGTCAGGCAGAAACCCTAGAGGAATGGCTCGATCCGGAGCGCTTACGAGACGACTATGTGCCGAAGGGCTTTCACCTTGGTCCCGGGCCCATCAAAGGACATGAGTTTGGATTGAAGTTATCCTATGACGACAAAGAAGCTCTCATCGTTTTTCTGAAGACCCTCTAGATTTCTCCGTTGATGCCAATTGTAGAGGTTCTGGTACAGCGACGACGCTAGGACCGGCGATGGCGCGTTTCACAAACGGTAAGTTTTGCGAATGCCTTTTCAAGTCCCCTTCCCCGCCCCAACAACGGCCCGGAAGCAGTAGACTGTGGCCATGAACCGCCGGTTGTTTCTTGTCCTCCTCTCGGGCGGCGCGTCCTCGTTTTGGCACCGCCAGCTCATGGAACGGCAGCGCAAAAGTGAAGCCCGAATTCTCATACGTCGGCTTATGAGGGATGCTGACGAATAACCGGCGCATCGAAAAATGCAATCTTCCAACGACTGATTGCGAGAACGCGATCCGCGAGACATTGCGCCTTGTCTATGCATGGGACAGGAAGTGGAACACTGCCGCCGCAGTCTAATAACGGGTAAGTTTTGCCGCGCGCCTGTTCCCGATCGACAGACTTTAGAACGCTTCCACTTTTTGCGATCGACGCCGTCCTGATCGTCGATCGACAACCCGCCCGATCCGGTGAACGTCGCAAAAAGGGTCCTTTGCGCCCACTAGGCCGGGGACAGTCCCGGTTGAAACCGTGAAAGTTATACGACCCAATCACGTTTCGGATCTTTCACGTATAAACGTTTTACAGTGCCGCAAGAGGTGCACAGGTCAGCAAAAAGGGTCTCCCTTTTCCCCCTTTCGGATCGTTTGAAAAAGCCTTTCTCTTTCTCTTTGCAGAGGAGGCCAGGACGTACGTCACCACCACCACCAGAAGCAGAAACAGTGAGACCGCTGATGAGTTGTGAACCGCCGCAGTGTTCACATGTATTGTTGGGCATGGACAACTATAGCCCATGAGGGTAACTCATGATCTCCCGTACCGTCCCAGAAAGGGTAAGATTTGCGACGCCCGGCAATGCCAATGAAATCAGCCCTTTCAGAGTCTGAGAACTCGGTCTCAAAAGTGAGTGCACGTTGTCGAGTTGTACTAGCGGCCTTCCTCAGCGGGGCTGAGCACGCTACGCGTCCGGCGATCCCAGCAAAATTCGCAAATCTCTGTCTCGAAAACAGCCCTCGTTTTTCGGCTGTAGCGGCGTCGGGACGTGTGCCCGCGCCTGCCCTCTAGAGGCACGAGTTCGAGATAAATCCACGGTGATGGCGTAGTGGCGATCCGGCCGGCCGGCCGGCACCGACGCGGCAAACTCGCCACTTAGCGACTAATCGAGGCCGGGAATCACGGTTCAGTTTTTTGCTCCATACTTACAGAAGAAAGGATTGCGATGTTTGCACCGCTCCTGGTATTCCTTTTTGTTCTCGTCGCGAGCGTTGCGTTCGGACAGAACGCCGCTCCGGTGAAGGCCGGGGATCGTGCTCCGGAGATTGACTGGACCAAGGTTGTGCAGTCGCCCGAGTCGGCGAAATATCAACCCAGTCTGACCGGTGAATATACCGTTCTGCAATTCCTGCCGCCGGTGACGCCGAACGCGCAGGCGATCGACCACTGGAACGAGCTGATCGCAAAGTTCAGGGATCAGTCACTCCAGTTCGTCTGGATTGCCTCGGAGAAATGGGCGGCGGTACAGCCATTCCTGCGCGAACACCCGATGAATGGCTGGCTGCTGATCGATGAGAAAAATGAGGCCGCACGCTCGTATGGTTGTGAAATGGGAGGCGACGTGATCGTCGACCCGTCCGGCGAAATCGTCGGATTTACACTTTTTCCCGACGCACAGCAATTGGCGGGCGTCTTGGATGGGAAGGCCGTGGCTATCGCCCGCGGAACTGCGCACGATCAGGTATTCAGGCTGCTCCAAGAAGGCAAGGTTCGGCTGGAAACCGAACCGGAACGATGGGAGCCTCCGCACGCTCCCGAGAAACCGGATATCGCGCCGTTGTATGAAGTCCACATTTCGCCCTCAAAGACAAACGGTACCGAGGGCTCTTCGGGACCGGACTTCTGGGTGCAGCGAGGCTTCGACCTGAAAGCGATGGTTTCGATGGCGTATGAAAAAGATCTGAGCCGGTTGGTTCTTCCCAAGGCGCTGGACAATGACGACAAATTTGATTTTGTGGTGGTGCTGCCGAAAGAGGAAGACGAGCAGACCATTCGTCAGCTTGTCCAGCGCGCGATTGAGAAGCAATTCAAGGTCTCCGCAGCGGTCGAGAGCAAAACCGGCCGAGGTTTATGTGATGACGGCCATCAAGGGTAAGACACCGTCTGCAAAGACTGGTAATGAGAGTTTCGGAGGCGGATTCACGGGCGCTTCCGGCTTTGAGTTTTCACTCCCCGAGGGAACGCCGCCTTCGCCCGAAGCAATGAAAAAGGCGGTTGAGGAACTATTGAAGCGTCCCGAAAACATGGGCCTCTCGAACATCTCCGCCGGGAATGTCACGATGGACGGGTTTCGCCAGGATCTGGAGCGTGGGCTCGGCCGGCCGGTGATTGACGAGACCGGCCTCGAAGGCGTTTACGATATCGAAGTTCACGGGAATGCGAAGAACACCGAGGAGTTCATCCGAATGCTTCGGGAGCAAACCGGACTGGTGCTGACGCCAGCCACCAGAAGCATCGAAATCCTCACGCTGATATCTCTCAACTGACCAGAGCCTGCCCCGGGTGCAAAACGAACCCTAGTCAAAATCGAATCCGCAAAGAACGAAGGTGGTGATCGCACATATAGGATTGCGAAATAGGCCGGCCGATCTCGACCACTCCGCCGGTTCGAAGTCCGGCGGATTTTTCGTTTAGGGGGAGGAGACGCGTGATTGATAGATGCTGCGCGACATGGCGGGATCTATCGGCGTGTCCGATCGGCAGGCGGTCCGAACCAAGTCGTCAGAGCATCTACGAGCCCTCGTTCCACTGAGTCCCCAGCCCAAGCCACGTACCCGTCGGGCCTAATCAACATGGCGACGGGACTAGGAACCTGCCCTATCACAGGGAGTTCCCATGCACCAGCGTACGTAGCGTCAACCAACTGAACCCGGTCTGCCCAAGAAGTGATGTCAATAGCGCCGTGTTCACTCAGGTTGAGAAGCACCGGCCGAGCACCGTGAAGGAGGGCGAAGGCACGCCGTGGACCGTTGACCGTGGTCAAGTCGAGATCGGGCATGCGGCGACCGACCAGCGGATGTTGGCCAATTCCGAGATCGTAGTGAACGTCCAATCCAGACATCATGGCGAAGTGCGCCTTGCGAGATTCGTCTCTGACCATCAGTTCGCGCATCATCTCGCGTACGGCGTCCGGTCGGTGCGCCACGCACCCGGCTCGGCGGAGGCCCGCTGGGATAGCGTGCGGTAAGTGTCGGACCACTCCGATACGGTCAGCAGCGGATCGGGCCGGGCACCTTCCGCCGCCGCGAGCGCGTAAATCTCGTCAGCCGTTAGCGCGATTTCCATCAGAGAACTCCGTTAGTGCCTTGCGAATCTCGGTCGAGAGTAATTCGTGGGTGCGGCGCGGGTCGGTCTCCGCCGCGAGTACGGCGGCAAGGCGGTCGGGAATGTTGAGCATGCCATCACGGAAAGTCCGATACCGATTGAACGCGGCCACCTTCGTCTCGTCGCGGCTGACCAGCTTCCCAGCGCGCTCCTCGTAGTCCATCTTCGCGAGCCGCGCGAGGAAGCTTTCCTTGTAGGCGCGCGCTTTGGAATACTCCAAACCGGATTCGAGCTTTGGCGGCTCGACCGGCTCGCGCACCGCCGGACGGGACTCCGCATGATGGTGAGCGCCCTCGGGCGTAGGCACTATCACGGGACGCTTCGCCGGCGGCTTAGCCGCAGGGATCGGACGCGGGGCGGTGTTGCGAGCCCAATTTGCGTCCGCCGTAGCGGCGTCCAGGCGACCGTCCGGACGGGCCGCAATCCGACCGGACGCGATCGCTTTCTGCACCGCCCGCAAGCTAACGCCGCGATGGCGTGCATACGCTCGCAGCGACATTGGATCCTGGCTCATTGCAGCCGCTCGGCTCCGACTTCCTCGAAGCTGCAGGGGTCCTTGGCCAGCACAGCCCGCTCACCCGTGTACTCCTGCCACCGCTTCACGATCACGTCCGTGTACTTCGGGTCCAACTCCATCAGTAGCGACTTGCGATTGCGCCGCTCGCATGCGATCAAAGTCGATCCTGACCTGCCGAACAGATCCAGCACACAGTCGTCGCCCTTGCTGCTGTTCAACAACGCACGCTCGATCAGCTCGATCGGCTTCATGGTCGGGCGGGCGAGCGGCGTCATCGCGCGAGCCCCGCCAGTGCGCCGAGCTGCGCGACCGAGACGGCGGTGGAGACGGCCGGACGCCAGGCAGTGGAGACGATCCGAGAGAACATAGGTCACCTCGTCAGAACAAACTAATGAGCTGTATTGAGGGAACTTTCGGAGGGTGCGCTGTGCGCTGGCCTGTCGAACCGGACCTTATTTATTCTAGTACGCATCGACCGTGCCACGGTCATCGCGTCAGATTAAAGCGCAGACTTTGGAGTGCAGTACGTCTAACTTTTGTTGGGGCCTCAACCGCGTGGGCCGCGCCGACGGCTCTATTTGAAATCTCTGAACTGTTGTTCCCATGACGTGCCCGAGGCCGAGGCTCTCCAGCGATGGAACCTAAGCGCCGACTCAGGGGCGGGCGGCTGCGGTCGCCCCCTCAAATCAGACTCACCGACCGATAACTTATTGCGGGCGAAAAATGGTCCGACACGGGACCACTTTCGAACCATGCGGCCCTAGCACCGCACCACGGCCACCTCTTTTATTAATTGACTTCGTAGTGTCAGTCGCATTCAATTCCGCCAAGTAAAGCAACCGTCAGCTAACGGCGATCAAAGACGAGAGGGTCCGAAAGTACAACACGCCTTCGGAGACCGCGGGCGTGGCCATCACCGGCTCCTCCAGCTTGTTGATCGCCACGCTCCGAAACTCAGCGCCAGCGCCGATGATATGGACGTCGCCATCTTCGTCGGTGCAATAGATCTTCCCGTCGCCCGCGACCGGCGACGCGGAAAAGCCGGTGGTGCCGGAGCCCAGTCGCTGCTGGTAATGGAGCTTACCGGAGCCGGCGTCGTAGCATTTCAATATCCCGTTGTTGGCTCCGCTGTACAGGCAATCGCGATAGACGATCGGCGTCTGGATATAAGCCCCATTGCGGTGGTCCGACCAGACGACGAATTTACTGCTCAGTGCGCCCTCCGCAGGCGTAATGTCGCCAGAAGCTTCGGGACGGATCGCCCACACCGGCGCATCAGACCCGTGACCGTTGGCGACATAAATCAAGCTCTGCGCCGAGAAGGGCGTGGGGATGGGATTGTCGCCGCCCGCCTTCAGGCGCCACAACTCTTTCCCCGTAGAGAAATCGTAGCTGGCGACGTACGGCCAACCGTTGGCGATCACCTGCGTCCGGCCGGCCTGCTCGTATACATAAGGAGTGGCCCAGCACCGTTCGCAAACGTCTCCTCGTTTGGTGCGCCAGATTTCCTCGCCGTTCGAGATTTTCACGGCGGCTAAAAACGGATTGTCGGGCGCGTCGCACTGGAGCAGAATGCGGTCGCCGTGCAAGGTGGGAGAACTCGCGTAGCCCCATCCCACGCCATACTTGCTAATGTTGATGACGCCGAAATCTTTCGACCACAGCAGCTTGCCTTCCAGGCTGTAACAATAGAGGCCCTCGGAGCCAAAGAATGCCACCACTACCTTGCCATCCGTCGAAAGCGTGGTGTTTGCCTGCGTCGCCTTCATATGGCGCGACGCCCGCGGGATCGCTTTACGGGCGGTTTGCTCCCACAACAGCTTGCCGGACCGCTTATCGAAGCAGAGAACCTTCCACGCTTGCTCCTCCGTTTCCTCCGCCGCGTCCCGGTCGCCGTAGAGACCGAGTTTCAACTGCGATTTTCCGGCGGAGTTGACGGCCGTTGCCACCAGAAGCCGATTGCCCCAGATAATGGGACTCGAATGCCCCAGGCCCGCAACCGGAGACTTCCATCGCACCATCCATTCCGCCGGCAGCGGGAACCCGTCGGCTACTCCGGCGGCCAGCGGACCGCGAAACGAAGGCCAGTTAGTTTCGGTCGCGCCGGCACGCGCGCGGACACCCAGGAGCAGTGGAAGAGCTGCAAACTCGCGGCGTGTCATGCTGGACTTCTATTATCTTAAACCCAGAGCCACGATAATCAGCGATTATTGCGAAAAAGGAATAATGGGCGAGCCGCATAGCTTGGTCCAACAAGCGCGGGACCGAGCCCCTCCAGTTTATTTTTGGATTGAAAAAGAAGGCCCTTTTGGGCAGAAGGCCTGCCTCGCGATCGAACACTTCAAGTTGAAAAATGCCGTCCGCGCCGATGGTGTTTTCCGGAGCGCCAGGCCCGCGACCACGAAGTTTGTAATGGTAGGCGCGCCAGTTCCAGACTTGATCGCCTGCATAGACTTGGCGCTCTCCGGCGACCAGGAGAGCCTGACCTAACGCCCCGGTTACGGAATCCTCGTCGGCGGAACTATACGGATAACCAATCTCCGCCGCCGTCACTCCGGCATAGTAATGTTCGCGCAAACCCTGAAGTACAGGCTCCGGCAGAATATCCTGCATGTCTTCCAGATTACAACGGCGTCACACGAATTAAAGTTGGACCGAACATCCCGAGCCCGCTCGCAGTTAACCCCGAGGTGACGAATTGCAACACGCGAACAAATGCGAATCATCGTTCAGATCTTCAATACCATGAGCCGGTAGTTATTGGGCGGTCGAACTTCCTCCGTCATCTCCAACGGCACCCGTCATCCCTCTCAGCCGCTGCCGCCTCCGGATCAACCAACACAAACCCAATCGGACAGTAAGACGACTTCAAAATCTTCGACTCGCTCGTGGAAGGCTGTTCACCCCCAGGAAGCGGGTGCGCCTGGCGGACGCAGCACTTATCAAAATCGCACTTGAGCCCGACCTTCGCGGCAATTTCTCCGGCTTCCTGCGCCGTCATCTCTCGCTGCCCGTTGGGCAGAGGTTTGCCCATTAGCTGACCCTGGTGCTCACCCCCGACGGCGCGCAGCCCAGAATTGGGGCTGCAATTACCCACGAGAGTAGGGTTCCGCTGATCCTCGCTACACGGTGGCGCCCCAGTACGTCATTCTGCTGAGAGGCCACACCGACGATGGCCATGGCGATCCCTTGCTGACAAAACGGTGCGAAACCTTGGGTGAACTCGACTCAGAAATCGTCGCGATCAAAGCGAAGCAGATATAATAGGATGGTACGGGTTTTTCTCCTGCCGATGTTCACCCGCGCGCGGCAACGAAGGATCTCTTCGATATACTCGCGTTCATAGGGATATAATTCATGAAGTTTTTTTACCTGCTTCTGGGTGCGATCGGCCTCGTTGCCGCGCAGCCCACCATTTGTACGACCACTGCCGGGCCCACCTTGGTTCACGCTGAAGGGCTGACGGAGCGGATTGGAGACATTTCTTATAGCTGCACGGGGGCGCCCAGCTCGATGCTTTCCGTGAATCTATCGGTGCAACTGAATACCCTCATCAGCAACCGGATCTCGAGCGGGACCAGCATTACGGGCACGATTCTAACGGTAGATAACGGGTCCGGTCCGCAGGTGGTTGCGATGCAGCCGCTGCTGCTTACGCCGACGACTCTTATCTGGGACGAAGTACCGCTGACATTTTCGGCGCAGGGGACTCTGACCATCCGGATCGCCGGAGTGCGGGCGAATGCGACCGCGATTCCGGTGGGCGCGCAGCTCGACGCGTTTCTGGGCGGCTCGATTTTGATCTCGGAGAGCGTGCTGGCGGTGGGGACGCCGGAGGTGAGCCTCTACGACGCATTCTCCAACAACCTTATTTGTGAGCAGTCCGGTTCTGCATTGCGGGGGAGCACGACGAGCATTCAAAGCCTGATTCAGGGCGGCACTGCGTTCACCTCGACGCGAATTACGGAAGGATGGGCGGGCGCCTTCGCGCCTAAATCGGCGCCGCTGAGTTTGAACGCGGATACCGGAACGCGGTTCCTTGTCCAGTATTCCGGCTTCCCGCAGGGGGCGCGACTGTTCGTGCCAGGCGTGATCGCGGGGTCCGACGCGGCCCAAGCGACGGCGGGCGGAGACTTGGGAGTTCCGGCGTCCGGCGGATCTTATGCGCCGTCGGCCACTGGATCGCTGCTGCTGGCTTTGGTTACTGGCGCGGATTCGACCGGCGCGGGCGGAACGCCTGTGTACACTCGGGGCGCGATCGGGTCGGGGACCGTTGCATTCGACTCGGCGACGGAGCTACAGATCGTCAAGGGAGTGGCATTTGCGGTGTATGAGGTTGTCGATTCGAATCCCTTTACGCTGGAAACCGCTCAGTTCCCGACCTTCCTGGGGCTCGCGCCGAATATTGTGACGACGGCGGCCCCGACTGGTGAAAGCGTGACGCTGGCGCCGGTCTCGACGGTCGCAACGGCGTCGACGACGAGTCCGATTCCTCGCTTTATGGCGTCGACGCCACCGAGCGACTGCGGAATCATTGGGGATTGTGGTGCTTCGTATTTCCCGCAGCTAACCGTGAACACCGGCTCGCTGCAATATAATCTGCCGGCCGGTTCGCCCGGTCAGGCGCAGTACCTTGTCGTGAACAACAGCGGCGGAGGCGTATTGAACTGGACCGCATCGGTGAGCTACACCAGCGGCAGCGGATGGCTGATAGTGCAGACTCCATCGGGAACCAACAATGGCACGCTGCGGCTCGACGCGTATCCGGGCACTTTAGCGGCGGGTACGTATCAGGCGACGCTGACGATTGACGGCGGGGCGGCTGGGCGAAGACTTGTCATGGTGACGCTGGTGGTCTCGCAGCCGGCGGCTCCAGCGGGTCCGCAGATTACGATGGTCGAGAATGCCGCGAGCTTTGCGGCGGTTCCCGTGGTGCCCGGTTCGCTGACGACCATTATGGGCTCGGCATTTACAGGGAAGATCGTATCGGCGACGTTCAATGGGATCGCGGCTACCATCGATTTCAGTAATGCCACGCAGATCAATCTGCTGGTCCCTGCGGCGCTCGCGTCACAAACTTCCGCGCAACTGGTTGTTACGGTGGACGGAGTGAGCAGCGCTCCGATGACCGTTCAACTGGCGCCGTTTGAGCCGGGAATTTTCACCGGCGGGGTGGCGAATCAGGACGCGACGGTGAACTCGGTTAGCAACGCAGCCGCCGGGGGCAGCGTGATTTACTTCTACGCGACGGGGCTATCGGGCGCGGGAGCGATCACGGTACGGATCGGATCGACGGAGCTAACGAACCTGAATTACGCGGGGCCGGCGCCGGGTTATCCGGGAGTGCAGCAGATCAACGTGGTGATTCCATCGGGGCTGGGGGCGATGACCACCGAGCTATATGCTTGTGGCAATGGAGTTTGCAGTCCTCCGGTGCCGCTGACGCTGAAGTAGTTAATTGAGGAAATACGTCCGGTAGAGGGTATCGCGTTGTTTCGGTACGAATCCCGCGTCGCGAATCAGGCGGCGCAGTTCCTCTTCGGTTGCGCGATGATGGGCGCCGGCGGCGCTAACTACGTTTTCTTCTATCATGATAGAGCCTACATCGTTGCCGCCGAATCGCAGACCTAACTGGCAGGTTTTTAATCCGGGAGTGACCCAGGAGGACTGGATATTCAGGATATTATCGAGATAAATTCTCGATAATGCCAGCATTTTCAAATACTCGACGGCGGTGGCTTCTTCTTTTACGAAGCGGCCTAAGGATGTATTCTCACGCTGGAAACTCCATGGAATGAAGGCGGTGAACATTCCACTCTCCTCCTGCATCTGGCGCACGATGTCGAAATGGTTCATGCGCTCGTCAATCGTTTCGCCGGTGCCGAACATCATGGTCGCGGTGGTATGAAGGCCCAGGGAATGGCAGGTGCGGTGGACGTCGATCCAATCGTTAACGCTTGATTTTAAGCGACTTATTCGATGACGCACGCCGTCGTCCAGAATTTCGGCCCCGCCGCCGGGGAGGGAATCGAGGCCGGCGTCGCGGAGCCGGGCTAACGTATCGTAAATGGTTAAGTTGCTGACTTTGGCGATGTTAACGATCTCCGGAGCGGAAAAGCAATGGCACCAGATGTTGAAGTTGGCTTTGATCGTGCGGAGGAGGTCTTCATACCACTCGATTTTCAGCTCGGGATGAAGGCCGCCCTGCATCAAAATACCGGTCCCGCCGAGGTCGATGGTCTCCTTAATCTTGCTTAAAATGACATTTGTGGGGTGTAAATAGCCTTCTGCGTGCCCTAATGGACGATAAAACGCACAAAAACTACAGTACTCAGTGCAGGTATTGGTGTAATTGATGTTGCGATCGATGATGTAGCTGACGACGCCTTCGGGGTGCAGTTTGCGGCGCACGGCGTCGGCTTCCATGCCGATTCCGATCAGGTCGTTGGAGTTGTACATGTCGATTGCTTCGGCGCGGGTGATCATACGGATGCTCCTACTATGACGCGGTCGAGGGCGGCGGCGTGCTTCAAATATAAGCTGAGGCCTTCGTGATCGCGGTCGTTCAGCTCGAACACGATGTTGCGGGTTAGATATTCGCGCGCCAGTTGTTGCGTGACGCCGCGAATGGGGGCCTGCTCGGTGACGATGTTTTCGATGTGCGCGAGGCCGGCGCGGCAGGAATCGAGAAAGGCCTGTTCGAAGACGGGCTGCATTATTTCCTTGCGGCCGGACCAGAGGGCGAAGACCATGGGGAGGCCGGTCATTTGCGTCCATTCGAGGCCGAGGTCGAGGGTTTCAAACGGGAGCTTCGCGGGATCGAGGCGCAGCGCGGGATCTCCGATCAGCAGGGCGGCGTCGGCTTCGCCGAGCATGGGAGCAAGCTCCGCGTGACGCGAGATCAGCTTCGGCTGGACGCCATATTTTTCGGACAGAACGATTCTGGCGAGCATGACTGAGGTTCGGGAGCCCAAGTCGGTGGCCAGCGTTTTGATTTCGCGAAGAGGAACCTTGGAGACTAACAGAATGCTGCGAACGGCTCCACGGCAGGCGATTCCGGTGCCGCGGAAGTAGTCAAGTTTCTGGCGCGCCATTTCAATGACAGGCACGATGCCGACGTCGGCTTCGCCGGAGGCAAGCTGGTCGGCGCATTCCGAGGGCAGGGCGTAGTTTAAATCGAAGACGTCGCGCTGCGCGCCATGTTCAATGCCCCAGACCAGAGGAACGGTGTTCAGATAGCTGACCGCGGAGACGCGGGGCTTCTTATGGATGGAAGGCAACTTTCAGTTTATCATTGCCAGAAACGGCTCCCTGTGGTCGCGGCTCGGTAGGGCAACGGGGGGGCAAAGGATAATCCCTATGGTATCTTCAAAAGAAGGCGGTTCCCGCGCGCTGTCTTCGGAGATCCTTCATGAAAAAAACCTTCGGCTATTGTATTGTCCTGATGATGCCCCTGTTGGGGCAAGGTCCGGTCTCCCCTGACATTAATTCGCAACCGACGCGGCAGTTCGGGCATCCTTCGCTGGTGCTTCCGCCGACGCAGAATACGCCAAATCTGGTGGAAGGGCGCGAATTCTACATTCCGGGGCAGATGGCATTTGACAGCAACGGGAACCTTTATGTGGCGGATATCGGCAATAACCGGGTGCTGGCGTTTAAACCGGGCTCGGCGACGGCGGGGCATATGGCCGACCTGGTGATCGGGCAGCAGGATTTTCAGAGCACTCTTGGCCAGGGTAATCCCAACGGCACGTTCACCACAGGGCTCAACTCACCGGCCGGGCTCGCGATGGATAGCAGCGGTAACGTCTATGTGGCCGATGCGGGAAACAACCGGATTTTGCGTTTTCCGACTCCGTTCAGTCAGACTTCACTGCCATTGCAACCGGATCTGGTGATCGGACAAAAGACATTCAGCAGCGGCAATTTAGGCAATATGAGCGGAAATTGCGCGGCTAACACTCTTTGGCTTTCCTCAAACGCCTCCGCGTATATTTCGGGGATGACCATCGATGCGAGCGGGAACCTGTGGGTATCCGACCCGCTGAACTATCGCGTGTTGATGTATCCGGTGTCGAGTCTTACGCCGAACGCCCCGCTGCCGGCGGCAACCGCCGTTGTGGGACAGAACAGTTTCACGACTTGCACGCCGCCGTCGGGAACGAATAACCAGCAAACGTCTTTGACCGGTCTGGTGCAGCCGGCGAGTCTGACGTTCGATTCCACGGGTAACTTATATATTGCCGATGCTTATGCGCGGGTGCTTTATTACACGGCCCCGATTGCCAGTCAGGGCCAAGTGGCGTCCCGGGTGTTGGGCGTTGTGCCTCAGGTACAGCAGGGCCAACCGAACCCGACTTTCCCCAATCAGTATTCGCTGGGTGTGCAGAACACGGCTGGCCAAATCATTGCGCCGAATGGCGTGTTCACTTCGGGAAACCATCTTTTCGTGGCGGATACGGGGGCCAGTCGAATTGTGGAATACGATCTTCCTGTAAACTGGCCTTCCCCAACGACGATCGCTCCCTCGCCTCCGTCGTTGACGGTCATCGGCCAGATCTCGCTTGGACTGGGGCTGGCCAATCAGGGATTGCCGCATGCTACGCAGTACACTTTATCGAGTCCCTATACCGGAACTTTTTATCAGGGCCAGATGTGGGTTGCCGATAGCGGGAACAATCGCGTGCTGGCGTACACCGCGAGCAACGGTGTTTTTTCAGGGGCATCGACGGTGTTGGGGCAGACGGATTTCATTTACAACGCGCCGAACCTGATTGAAGGCAGGGAGCTGTTTTTAACGGCATCGTCCTTGGTGATCGATAACAGCTCGTCACCGCCGCATCTTTATGTCGCCGATCCGGGCAACAACCGGATTCTGTGTTTCAGGGACGCGCGTATTGTGGGGCAGACGACACCGCCGGCACTGGCGGACTTGGTGATCGGCCAGCCCGATTTGAAAACTTCCGAAGTGAATTACCCGAACGGAATCGCCACCCAGCCTTCGCAGACGGGGCTGAACATTCCGATCGGCGTGGTGGTGGATAACAACGGGAACCTTTATGTCGCCGATTCCGGGAATGGGCGGGTGCTGCGCTTCGCGGCGCCGTTCAGCCAGAATCTGCCTCTCGGTACGGCGCAATCGGCGAATCTGGTGTTAGGACAAAACAGCTATACCTCTTTTATTCAGAATGCCGACGCCAATTCCATGCACACGCCATGGGGTCTGGCATTGTTCGCGGATTCGACCGGCAGCCTCCCTCTGACGGGGAGCCTGGCGGTTTCAGATCCGGCATATAACCGGGTGCTGATTTTCAAGAAACAGGGGGGTGGGGACTTCACTAGCGGCGAAGCGGCGACGCTGGTATTCGGGCAGTCGAATTTCACGTCTGTCGCGTTGGGCAAGGATCTTGCTTCTCTCAACAGTCCTCGCGGCATTGCAGCGGATACGTCGGATCGTCTTTATGTAGCGGACGCAAATAATTACCGGATCATGGAGTGGGTCCAGGCTCCGGAAAGCCTTACCAGCGGACAAACATCTTCGAACCAGCTTACGTCAGGCATCAGCTTGCCGCAGGCGGTGGCGGTCAACTCCCTGACGACGGAGTTGTGGGTTGCGAACTCCGGCAGCGGCCAAGTGGTGCGGTTTCCGGAATACACCTCCTGCCAGATTTCCACCTGCGCTCCCACCGCGGTGCTGTCTACGCCCCCAGCGGCTCCGATCGGGTTAACGCTCGATATCAGCGGCAACGTGATCGTGGGGGATAGCTATAATCATCTGACATTTTTCTTCGCGCAGGCCTTCTACAAGAATGCGGCCACGTTCAGCGCTCAGCAGCCGCTGGCGCCGGGAATGATTGCGGTGCTTGGGAGGCTGGGGATACCGTTCAATATAAGTACTAATGCGTCGGTATGCGCATCCCCGAACCTACTGGCGAACGGAACGTGTTCGGCTCAGACGTTACCGTGGCCTACTACGTTGTCGGATTTGAATCTCACGGTCTCGTGGCCGGGCTCGCCGCCGAATGGAGTGGCCGCTCCGATATACGCGACCAATTCAGGTTATGGAGCGATTTACTTCCAGGTGCCGGGAGCGGCACCGACCTCCGGAACGGCGAATTTCATCGTGACGCAGGCATCGACCGGCGCGGTGCTCGGGGTTGGTCAATTCCAGATGACGAAGACAGACCCTGGATTTTTCACGACGAGTGCGAATGGATTAGGCGCTGTTGCTGCACTGAATTTCCACGGAGCGACTTATTATGGCGTCAATAGTTCGTCAAATCCGGTTGCCAGAGGCGACACCGTCGCTCTTTACCTGACGGGTGAAGGACAGGTGGTGGGCGGCCCTCCGCCGGACGGAGCAGCTCCGACCTCCGGGTTGACTACTGCGACGCTACCTCTGGTTTACATTGATGCGCTCCCGTCCACGGTCACCTACTCCGGGCTCGGTGGTGGTTACCCGGGGTTGTGGCAAGTGAACGTTACCGTTCCGAGCGTTGGGCCGCTTCCGAACCAGGCCAATTCAATTGTGTTGACCTATCTTGGTGTTCAGAGCAATATAGGAGGAAACAGCAATGCGGCTCTCGATGGAACGCCTGGGCCGGACGTGAAGCCAATCTCGACGACGATCTGGATCGGGAACTAATCGGGATTCGTTTGGCGACACGTTCGCTCTTGCAATGAAAGCGCGAGACGTTTTGAAATTGCTGGAGAAGGATGGTTGGGTGCTCAAGTCGACGGCGGGCAGTCACCGTCAATTTGTGCATCGGACGAAGCCGGGAAAGATGAAGAAGTATGTGGTCATCTTTGAGGAATCCAGCCATGGCTGGGGCGCGTTTGTGCCGGACTTGCCGGGTTGTGTCGCACTCGGATTCACGCTCGATGAAACGAAGAACCTGATTCGGGAAGTGGTGGAGCAGCATCTGGCTGCGATGCGGGCGGACGGCGATGAGATTCCGGAGCCCTCGTACGCGGAATTTGTGGAAGTCGCTTAACGCTTCTTTCGAGATACGGTATACTTGAATTTACGCCCATTGGTCCGTGCGGGAGTGTGCGCGGCGGACGTCTGGTGGGATAATCACTGTTATAAATGGACAGGTGGGTGAGTGGTTAAAGCCAACAGACTGTAAATCTGTCACTCCTTGCGAGTTACGAAGGTTCGAATCCTTCCCTGTCCACCAGTCTTTGTGTGTTTGCGGATTAACGAAAATCATTTGGCCGCTGATGAACGCCGATAAACGCGGATCAGCGGCAAAGATTGCTTTTTTATAGGCCGTTGTAGCTCAGCTGGTAGAGCGCGTCCTTGGTAAGGACGAGGTCACCGGTTCAATCCCGGTCAACGGCTCCAGATTTTTAGTTGGGTGAGGAAATCATGGCAAAGGAAAAATTCGATCGTAATAAGCCGCATGTGAACGTGGGGACCATTGGTCACATCGATCACGGGAAGACGACGCTGACGGCGGCGATCACCAAGACGCTTTCGAAACACAATCCGAAGAATAAGTTCCGCAGC
>Ga0182024_10004375_pt1 | contig 32603 bp, 29 predicted proteins | sample P32metaG_FD_120480 | JGI IMG/M metagenome (GOLD analysis project Ga0182024, IMG submission 120480) | Permafrost microbial communities from Stordalen Mire, Sweden - P3-2 metaG (Illumina Assembly) | ecosystem: Environmental > Terrestrial > Soil > Wetlands > Permafrost | place: Sweden: Stordalen...
AGATGTGCGCCTGAAATCGCCCCGATGGCCAGGATGACCGCCAGCACAGTCAGACCGGGGGCGCTCACGGCCGCAACTCTGCCGATGGCGACGTGGGTGGCCGCGGCGACCACGCCGGCGCCGGCGCCGGCGAGGACGAGTAGGAAGGTGCCGAGCAGCTCAGCGAACAGGCGCCGCCACTCGAGCGCCATCGCCGGGTCCGCGAACCGACGGACCCACCAGGCGTCCCTCGCATGGCGCCCTCCCGGGCCGCCGTCGAGCCCGCTCTCCAGGCTGTTGCGGGTCTCTGGCGTTGCGCCCAGCTCAATCATCGGGCCAGCGGCCATGGCGATCGAAGTAGTCGCGCGCGGCCTCCTCGACATCGCGTTCGTGCTCGCCGGTGACGCCGGTGCGGAACAGCCAGTTGAGAAAGAAGATCGCCAGGCCCGCGCTGACGATGCCGGCTCCGCCCTCGAGGTGGTTTTCGCCGCCGAGCGCCATCACGACGATGCCGCCGAGTACCACGGTCGCGGGAAGCACGTAGCGGACCGCGTCGAGCAGCCATCCGGGGCGGGCGGGTTTGCGTTTTGGTGGGGGCTCCTTCTGGGGGTCGGTTGGGTGTGGATCTGGCATCAGTTTCAGCTTAGCCGGGCACATGGATGCAGCTGGCTAAGGTGGATTCCGTGGCACTGATTCGAGCAAGCGGTCCACTCAGCCGAACGCTGCGGCGCGTCTTGCCGCAGCGACCATTCCACGTGCGTTTCTGGGATGGCGGAGTGGTCGAGGCGACGAGCGCGGCCGCGCCGACGTTCTTCGTGCGTGCGCCGTCGGCTCTGTCGCATTTTCTGAGGGCGCCGGGGACGCTCGGTCTCGGTCGCGCGTATGTGGACGGCTCGCTGGCTGTTGACGATCTCGACGGGGCGTTCATCGTGGTCGACGAATGGGAGCCGCCGGAGCTGAGCAGAGGCGATCAGCTGCGTCTGGGGCTGGGCATCCTTGCCGCCGCGCTGCCCGGTGGCCTGCCGCGCCGCCCGAGTCTCGAGCTGATCCTGCACGGCGAGCGTCACAGCCCGCAGCGCGACGCGGCCGCGATTCGCTACCACTACGACGTCGGCAACGAGTTCTTCGCGCTGTTCCTCGACGAGTCGATGACGTACAGCTGCGCGATCTACTCGAAGGGCGCGGAGACGCTCGAGGACGCGCAGCTCGCAAAGCTGGATCTGGTCGCGAGCAAGCTGGCGCTGCAGCCCGGGATGCGCTTGCTGGATGTGGGCTGCGGGTGGGGTAGCTTCGCGATCCATGCGGCCAAGCACTACGGCGTAACGGTCACCGGCGTGACGCTCTCGCCATCGCAGGCCGAGCTCGCGCGCGCGAGAGTGAAGCAGGCCGGCTCGAGCGAGCGGATCGAGATCATGGTGGCCGACTATCGCGAGCTGCCGGGCGGATCGTTCGACGCGATCGCGAGCATCGGCATGTCCGAGCACGTCGGCGAGAGCCAGATCGACAACTACGCCAAATCGCTGTTCGGCTTGCTGCGCCCGGGCGGCGTGCTGCTGAACCACGCGATCGCCGCGCTCGACCCCGAGTACGACTCGCTCGACGACGAGTTCTCGATGCGCTACGTGTTCCCCGACGGTGAGGCATTGCCGCTCTCCCGAGTCCAACTCGCGCTGGAGCGCGCCGGCTTCCACGTGGACCAGGTGGAGGGCTTCAGAGAGGACTACGCCCGCACGCTACGTGAGTGGACCAAGCGGCTGGACGAGCATTTGGAGCGGGCTGAGCAGCTCGCCGGGGTGGAGCGCACGCGCATCTGGCGGCTGTATCTGCGCGCCGCACGGCATGGCTTCGACACGAGCATCACCGCCGTTTACCAAGTCCGCGCCCGCAAGCCGGGCTGACCGCGCCTGGAAAACGGGCGGTCGGGAAGATGGGTGCTAACACCCATACGGCTGATGCGTCACCAAGCCGTTACTGAGCCAGATCCTAAAACTCTGACAGGAGCGGTTCGATGCTAGATCTTTCAACTCGACGTGCACAGGATGAGCGCGGCTTTACGCTGATTGAGCTGCTCGTCGTGATCTTGATCATCGGCATTTTGGCCGCGATCGCCATTCCGTCGTTCCTGAGCCAGAAGAGTAAGGCGACTGATTCTTCGGCGAAGGAGTTGGCTCGTACGGCTGAGACTACGGCGGAGACGTATTCGACCGACCACAACGGCGATTACAGCTGGGGTACCAATGCGGAAGGCCTGAAAGTTCTGCACGAATATGAGCCGACGATTCAGACCTCTGCCGGTAGCGGTAATGCGTATCTCTCCGTCGCGACGGGTGGAGCGAGCTCGTACACGGTCACGGCGATCTCGACCAGCGGTCACACCTTCTCCATTACAAGGAACACCAATGGAGAAATAACACGTACATGCACGGCCCCAGGTGCCACTTCCATAGCGGAAAAGGGCGGCTGCCCGGGCACCACCTGGTAGGACGCTACGGCTCGACGAGCCCGCGTCTGATCGCGTAGCGGGTCAGCTCCACCCGGTTGCGCATCCCGAGCTTGCCGAGGACGTTGGCGCGATGGCGCTCGACGGTCTTCTTGCTGAGCACGAGTGCCGTGGCGATCTCATCGCTCGTGTGGCCTTCGGCGATCAACTTCACGACTTCCAGCTCGCGCGCGGTGAGAGGATCCTCGGGTGGAGCCTCGCCGAGCCGGGCGCCGTCCAAGTAGTCGCGCACGAGCGTCGCGACCGCCGGGGGATACAGGAATGCCTCGCCGCGCATGCATGCGCGGCATGCTTCGACGAGGTCACGATTGGCGGCCGTCTTCAATACGTAGCCCGAGGCGCCGGCCTTCAGCGCCTCGAAGAAATACTGCTCGTTCTCGTGCATCGAGAGCATCAGTATCCGTAGATCGGGACGGCGGCGATGCAGCTCGGCGGCGGCTTGCAGGCCCGTCATGCGAGGCATCGAGACATCGAGCACCGTCAGGTCCACCTCACCGGCGAGCGCCTGCTCGAGCGCCTGCGCCCCATCGCTCGCCTCGGCCACGACCTCGATGTCGGACTCCGCTTCGAGCACCATCCGCAGCCCGCTGCGGACCACCTCGTGGTCGTCGGCGAGCAGCACCCTGATCTTCAGCGGGGTTGTCATTGCTCTGCGCTATTCGCCGCGACCGTCAGGCGTACCTCCACGCCTCCCCCCGCGGAGGAGTCGATCTCGAGCTCTCCCCCGATCAGGATCGCCCGCTCGCGCATGCCGGCCAGCCCCGACGCGGGAGTCGGCATTTGGGCCGGCAGACCGCGGCCGTCGTCGGCGATCGTGAGCACCAGGTGCTCGCCCGCGCGCCTGAGCGCGACGCGCACCTGCGTGGCGTCCGCGTGGCGGAAGGTGTTGGTCAGCGCCTCCTGGGCGACGCGGTAGATCACCAGCTCGACCTCGGCGCTCAGCGGCGGCAGACCGCCTTCGAGCTCGCGCAGCACCCGCCTCGCTCCCTGGCGCTCCATCCGCAGACAGAGCGAGATCAGCGCGTCGATCAGCCCCAGGTCGTCCAAAGCCTCCGGGCGCAGCTCGCGGGCGATGCGGCGGACATCGTCGAGACTGCGGTGAACCGTATTGATGATCTCCAGCAACGCCGGCGCTGCTGCGGGCAGCTCGCCGGCGGCTCGTTCGGCGCGCAGGGCGACGGCGGTCAGCGTCTGGCCGACCTCGTCGTGCAGCTCGCGGGCGATGCGCAGCCGCTCGGCCTCTTGGGCGGCGAGCGCACGGTGAGCGCTGTCGCGTCGCTCGGCCTCAATGCGGTCGAGCATCGTGTTGAAGGCGCGCGACAGCGTGAGCATCTCGGTGCTCATCCTCATCCAGTCCCCCACGAAGGCGCGCTGGCCCGGGCGCATCGGGTCGATGTGGCCCATCAGGGTTGCCAGGCGACGCAGCGGAGTCAGGACGACGGTCAGCAGCAGCAGATTGACGGCCAAGGTCATCAGCAGTCCGCCGACCAGCACCACCAGCTCGCTGACTTTGATCGGGTTGGAGACCGTCGCCGGGCTCGCGATCAGGATGAACACCGCCAGCCCGAAGACGATCGTGTTGACCGTGAAGACCCTCCACAGGATCGAGACCGATGTGGGCTTGCGCGGCGCGACCGGCTCATTCGCTGGGTTTAGCCGCGCCTGTCCGATAGAGGCGCTAGGAAGTCTCACAGCCGCGATGCTCGCGTGAGCACCGGACGGTTGTTTTGCTCAGGCTCCCGGAAGTCGCTTGCTGATGCCCCCGGGTAGGCGATACTTGCGGCTCTTCGGGCAGCGCTCGAGCAGGCCGAGCTCCACGAGCGTGGAGACGTAGCGATGAGCGGTGCTGGGGCTCATGCCGGCGTCGTGGGCGAGATCCACGATCCCCCGGGCGGCCCCATCGGGGCCAAAGCAGGTGAGTAGCGACAGTCCTCGCAGCAACGAGCGCGACAACTTCGGGTTGGCCATGTCGAACGCCAGGTAGCCCGCCAGTTGTGTCTCTTTGGGCGCGCGCGACTCGCTCAGTGTGTCCGCGATCAGCGTGGAGATGCTCGGAACGCGGCTACGGGAGGCGGCGCGCACCACCTCGTCGACCTGAGTCGGAGATAGCGTGATGGCGATGGAGACCTGCTCGCTGTTGTCCATCACGCGATCATCGCAGATGCAGACGACTGTCTGCATTTTGCAAAAGCGGTTTAGGTCTCTGCGAGCGTCTCGAGTCCGCACGCGAGCCCCTTGGCCGGTTCCCCGCGGGTGGATGGATAGCCTCCAGCGCTGAGATGGCGGTCACGGTGACACTCCCGGACGGAAAGGCTCTGGAGCTGAGCGACGGCGCCACGGGCGCCGACGCGGCCGCGGCGATCGGCCCGGGCCTGGCGCGCGCGGCGCTTGCGATCGAGGTCAGCCACCCGGAGGCGGGTGATCCGAACCCCGCCCACCCCGAGGTTCGCGATCTCTCGCGCGAGCTGCCAGACGGGGGGCGAATCGCGATCGTGACGGAGAAGAGCGGGGCGCAGGCGCTCGCGTTGATCCGCCACGACGCCGCGCACGTCTTGGCGGCCGCCGTGATGGAACAGTGGCCGGGCGTGAAGATATCGATCGGGCCGGCGATCGAGAACGGCTTCTACTACGACTTCGAGTTCCCCGAGGGCGTGTCGATTTCCGAGGGGGACTTCCCGGAGATCGAAGCGAAGATGCGCGCGCACGTGAAAGCGGAGGAGAACTTCGAGCGCGTTGATGTCACGCCGGCGCAGGCGCGGGAGCGTTTCGCGAGCGAAGGGCAGGACTACAAGGTCGAGCTGATCGACGACCTGGTGCGAAATGCCGGGGAGGGTGGGTATCGGGCGGGCGGGGATCGGGCGGGCGGGGATCGGGTGGGAGGGGATCCCATTCATACGGTGTCGCTGTATACGAACGGCCCGTTCACGGACCTCTGCCGGGGTCCGCACGCGCCGAGCACGAAGAGCGTGGGCGCCTTCAAGCTGACGTCGGTCGCGGGGGCCTATTGGCGCGGAGACTCGACGCGAACGATGCTGACGCGGATCTACGGGACGGCTTTCTTCTCCAAGAGCCAGCTCGAGGAGTACCTGGAGCGCGTGGAGCGCGCCAAGGAACGCGACCACCGAAAGCTCGGCAAAGAGCTCGGCCTGTTCATGTTCTCCGACGTCTCGCCCGGCGCCGCGTTCTGGCTGCCGGGAGGAACGGCGATGTGGAACGAGCTGGTGGCGGTCTCGCGGGAGATGGGACGTGAGCGTGGGTACACCGAGGTGAAGACGCCGCTGATCTATGACGCGGAGCTGTGGAAGACCTCAGGGCATTGGGGAAAGTACAAGGAGAGCATGTTCACGGTGCAGGTCGAGGAGCGCGAGATGGGCGTGAAGCCGATGAACTGTCCCGGGCACGCCCACCTGTACGCCGGGCAGCGTCATTCATACAGGGAGCTGCCGGTTCGCTATTCAGAGCCGGGCCTGTTGCACCGCAACGAGCCCTCCGGCGTGCTGCATGGTCTGCTGAGGGTGAGGCACTTCGCGCAGGACGACGCGCACATCTTCTGCACCGAGGAGCAGGTCCAAGCGGAGGTGGCCGGCTGCCTGGAGATGGCGTTTGCGACGTATGCGCTGTTCGACTTCGAGATGCGGCTGGAGCTCTCGACCCGCCCGGAGCGGCGGATCGGCACGGATGAGATGTGGGACAGAGCCGAGGGGGCGCTGAAGAGTGCGCTCGACGCGCGGGGATTGGAGTACGAGCACAACCCCGGGGACGGTGCGTTTTATGGCCCGAAGGTGGACATGCACATGACCGATTCGCTGGGGCGCTCCTGGCAGTTGGGGACGGTGCAGCTGGACTATTCGATGCCCGAGCGTTTCGAGCTGACGTATACGGGCGCGGATAACAAAGAGCACCGTCCGGTGATGATTCACCGGGCGCTGTTCGGCTCATATGAGCGCTTCATCGGGATCATGATCGAGCACTACGGGGGCGAGTTCCCGCTGTGGCTGGCGCCGGTGCAGGCGATCGTGCTACCGATCTCAGATCCGTTCAACGAGTACGGCGCCGGCGTGCGGGACACGCTCGCGAAAACCGGCTTGCGTGTGGAGCTCGACGATCGCAGCGAGTCGATTGGGAAGAAGATCCGCGAGGCCGAGCTGAGGAAGATCCCGAGGATGCTGATCGTCGGCGAGCGCGAGATGCAGGCGGGTGAGGTCGCGGTGCGCGAGCACGGAAAGGGAGACGTAGGCAGCGTTTCGATACAGGAGCTCTCCCAGCGGCTATACTCGGCTTCGTTGAAGCCCCAGGCCCACTCCAAAAATTGACGCGCGTACACGTAGCTTGACGCGCGAAAAAGACAGCTAGTGCCGGTTCCCCGCAGGTTTGACCGGCGCCCGCCCGAGCGGGACACGACGAGGATCAACGAGCGCATCCGTGTGCCCGAGGTCCGTGTGATCGACGACGAGGGCAATCAGGTCGGGGTGATGAAGACCCCGGACGCCTTGAGCTTCGCGCAGGAGCGCGACTTGGATCTGGTCGAGGTCGCGCCCGAGGCGCGCCCGCCGGTATGCAGGGTGTTGGATTACTCGAAGTACAAGTACGAGCAGGCGCAGAAGGTCAAGCAGGCGAAGAAGCATCAGCAGCAGATCACTGTCCGCGAGATCAAGTTCCGGCCGAAGATCGCCGAGCACGACTACGACACGAAGAAGCACCACGTTGAGCGCTTTCTCAAGCACAAGGACAAGGTGAAGGTCACGATCATGTTCCGCGGGCGCGAGGTGACCCACCCCGAGCGCGGCACGATGATCCTCGACCGGCTCGCCGAGGAGCTCGCGGAGATCGGCGTGGTCGAGCAGCGCCCGATGCAGGAAGGGCGCAACATGACGATGATGATGGCGCCCTCGAAAGCGGTGTTGGCGGGCTTGGTCAATGGAGATGGGCACGGCGAGGACGACGCGCCAGCCGGGACGGCGCAGGCGCCAGCGGAGAACGGCGCTGTTGGCGCTGTTGGCGGCGCCACGAATGCGGCGGGGAGCGACCCACCGGCCAAGAACGGCGCCGGCACGGCGAAGGCCGAGTCCGCGGCGGCAGACGATGCAGATGCGCCGGCAGCCGAGCCGCAAATCTAGAACCCGGTCGCAAACCCAGGACCCGCGGACACCACCGGCAGCGCCCCGTGTCATAATCAGCGCGCGATGCCCAAGATGAAGACCCACAGCGGCGCGAAGAAGCGCTTCAAAGTCACCGGTACCGGCAAGGTGCGCGGGCGGCACCCGTTCACGAGCCACATACTCGAGAAGAAGTCGCCGAAAAAGAAGCGCGCGCTGGGCGGGCCGAAGATCATGTCCGATGACGACACGCCGCGGATCAAGCGAATGCTGGGGGTCGGGAAATGACGCGGGTCAAGCGGTCGGTCCACGCCAAGAAGAAGCGGCGGGCCACGCTCGAGCTGACGAAGGGCTTCAGGGGCGAGGCGCACTCGAATTACAAGCGCGCGAAGGAGGCGCTGCTGAAGGCCGACGCCTACGCCTACAGGGATAGGCGCAACCGCAAGCGCGATTTCAGAAGGCTGTGGATCACGCGGATCAACGCCGCCGCGCGGCAGAACGGGATGAGCTATTCCACTTTCATGCATGGCCTGATGCTGGCCGGTGTCGAGCTCGACCGGAAGGTGCTCGCGGACATCGCCGTGCGCGACGCGGACACGTTCCGAGCATTTGTGGAGGTCTCCCGCGAGGCGTCAGCCTCGGCGGCCACCTCCGAGCCAGCCCGCGAGGCGTCGGCTGCTTAGGCAAGCACTCGACAGAGAAGAGCCCGCGGGCGTCGCTCCTGAGAAGGACGGCGCCTTTTTTTGTGCCTGATCCGACCCACCGAAGGACGAACGGCCCACCGGACGAACTGAACCTGACGAACTGTCCACATGCACCATCCCGAACCGATGACCATCACCTCCCAACACAATCCAGCCCTCAAGCAACTGCGTCGCCTGGCGCGCAAGCACGACCGTGAGCGCAGCGGCCGGTTCGCGGTTGAGGGCGAGGATCTGATCGCCGCGGCCGAGCTCGCGGGACGGCATCCGCTCGAGGGCTACCGCGTGGCGGGCAGCGGGCTCGGCGGCGAGGACTTCGTCGATGTCGAGGTGAGCGCGCTCGCCGCCGTGTCGACGCTGGGTTCGGGCACGCGTGTGATCGGCGTATACGAGCAGCATTGGGCCACGGCGCCGAGTGGACCGTTGTGCGTGTATTTGCATGGCGTCGGCGACCCGGGGAACGTCGGCACAGTGCTGCGTTCGGCGAAGGCGTTCGGCGCGAGCAGCGTGGCGCTCGGCCCGGGTTGCGCCGATCCGTATGCGCCGAAGGCCGTGCGGGCGAGCATGGGCGCGATCTTCGACGTGGAGATCGCGCGTGTGGAGTCGATCGCCGAGCTGCCGGGCGAGCGGGTGGCGCTCGTGGCCGACCCGAGCCCACCGGCCCAGCCCCTGGCGGGACTCGTGGGTCCGGTCACGCTGCTCGTGGGCGCCGAGCGCGAGGGACTGCCGGCGGAGGTCGTGGAGGCATGTGAGCGCACGGCTCACATCCCGATCGAGGCCGAGTCGCTGAACGCCGCGATGGCGGCGACGGTGGCGCTGTACGAGATGATGATGATGAGGTCCCGCCCGCCCGGGCGGGACCACGATACGGTCACGACGAAATGATCGAGCGGATCGAGCAACTGCGAGCACAGGCCGAGGGAGAGATCGCCAAGGCTGACAGCAGCGAGGCGCTGGAGGGACTGCGCGTGGGCTACCTCGGCCGCAAGGCCGAGCTGCCCCAGCTCCTACGAGGAGTGGCCGAGCTGGAGCCGGCTGAAAGGGGCGCAGTCGGCAAGGCCGCCAACCAGGCCAGGCAGGCGCTGGAGGCGTTGATCGAGGCGCGCGCGACGCAATTGGGCGCCGTGGAGCTCGAGCGCGGCCTCCAGGACGACCGCGTCGACGTGACGCTGCCCGGCGCCCCGCCACAGCGGATCGGACGGCTGCACGTGCTGACGGCGACGATGCGCGAGTTGGAAGATATCTTCCTCGGGTTGGGCTTCACCGTGATGGAGGGGCCTGAGGTGGAGACGGTGCACTACAACTTCGATGCGCTGAACCACTCGCCGACACATCCAGCGCGGGCGCGGACGGACACGTTCTACGTGCAGTCATCCGACGGCGAACCGACGCGCACGGGGGGGGAGGACCTCGTGCTGCGGACCCACACCTCACCGATGCAGGTGCGCGCGATGGAAGCGCACCCGCCGCCGCTGTATGTGGTGATCCCCGGGCGCGTTTACCGCCCCGACTCCGATGCCACGCACACGCCCCAGTTTCACCAAGTGGAGGGGCTGGCGGTCGACGAGGACATCACTTTGGCCGACCTGAAGGGCACGCTGCTGGCGTTCGCGCGCGCGGTGTTCGGGGATGAGCGTGACGTGCGGTTGCGGCCGCATTTCTTCCCGTTCACCGAGCCGAGTGTCGAGGTGGACGTGTCGTGCTTTCACTGTGGTGGTAAGGGCTTCCTGGAATCGGAGCCCGCCCACCCACGCTGCTACCTGTGCAAGGGGGAGGGTTGGTTGGAGGTGCTCGGCGCGGGCGAGGTCGATCCAAACGTTTACTCATATGTGCCCACCACCGAGGCGAACGACCCCGGATACGACCCGGAGAAGGTGCAGGGCTTCGCATGGGGCATGGGCGTGGAGCGGATCGCGATGCTCAAGCACGGCATCCCGGATCTCAGGCTCTACTACGAAAACGACCTCAGATTCTTGGAGCAGTTCTGATGCGGGTGCCTTTGGATTGGCTGCGCGAATACTGTGCTCCGAAGCTCGATGTGGAGGGGATCGAGGAGCGCTTGACGATGACCGGGACGAAGGTCGAGGCGATCCTCCACCACGGTGTCAACGCCGTCGAGCACTTCGTCGTGGGACGCGTGCTGGAGGTAGAGGCACATCCCGACGCGGATCGGCTGAAGGTCTGCAAGGTGGACCTCGGGGATGGAGAGAGAGATGGGCCGGCGACGATCGTGTGCGGCGCGCCGAACGTCGCGGCGGGGCAGACGGTTGCGGTCGCGAGGCCGGGTGCGATCATGCCCGACGGCACGAAGATCAAGCAAGCGAAGCTCAGGGGCGTCGTTTCCGAAGGGATGATCTGCGCCGAGAACGAGCTGGATTTGAGCCCACCCGGCGCGGGTGGGGATCAGGTAAAGGGCATACTCGTGCTGGACGAGTTGATGCTCGATGCTGAGTGGGCCCCGGGAACGCCGCTCGCTGACGTGCTGCCGATCGCCGGCGAGGTGCTGGAGCTGGAGATCACCCCGAACCGGCCGGACTGCCTGGGGGTGTACGGGGTCGCGCGCGAGCTGCACGCGGCTACGAGAGCGCCGCTCGCCGACGCGCCGTGGGGCGAGGACCCGGGTTCGAACGGTCCTGTGGACGGCGCCGAGGTCATCGTCGAGTGTCCAGATCTTTGTCAACGCTTCACAGCGCGCGTGTTCGAGGACGTCGAGGTCGGACCCTCGCCGCTGTGGTTGAAGGCGCGACTGATGGCGGCGGGGCAGAAACCGATCAACAACGTGGTTGACATCACCAACTACGCGATGCTGCTCACCGGCCAACCGCTGCACGCGTTCGACCTCGACCACGTGGCCGGCGCGCGCTTGACGGTACGCCGCGCGGAAGAGGGCGAGCAGGTTGAGACGCTCGACGGCGAGACGCGCACGCTAGACGCGGAGATGGTCGTGATCGCGGACGGGGACGGGCCCACATCGATCGCGGGCGTGAAGGGCGGCGCCCGCTCGGAGATAAGGCCGGACACGACGCGCGTGCTGTTGGAGGTGGCCACCTGGAACGGCCCGAACATCCACCGAACGTCGTGGAGCCTGGGTCTGCGCAGCGAGGCGTCGGGGCGCTTCGAGAAGGGATTGGCGCCCGAGCAGTGCATGCACGCGCAGGCCGTGGCGAGCAGACTGCTGATCGAGTGTTGCGGCGCGAGGATCGCCCCCGGCACGATCGACATCGGCTGGGATGGAGTGCCTGAGCAGGTGATCCGCCTGAGGGAGGCGAGGGTGGAGGCGATCCTGGGGCTACTGGTGCCACGCGAGCGCCAGGCGGAAATTCTGGAGGCGCTCGACTTTCAGACGGTCGAGCTATCGGATTCGGGGGCGCCGGAGCGGGATGGACTCGACGTGACGGTGCCGGCGCTGCGCCGCGTGGACGTCACGCGCGAGGTTGACCTGATCGAGGAGGTCGCACGGATCGACGGCTTGGAGAAGCTCCCGGCCACGCTCCCCGCACGTCGCGGCGCCGTGGGCCTGCTCACTCACGCGCAGCGAGTGCGCCGCGCGGCCGAGGACGCGCTCGTCGGCAGGGGCCTGCACGAGGTGGTCGGCTGGAGCTTCACCGACCCCGGCCTGCTCGACCGGCTGCGCCTGGGAGAGAACCACGCGCTGCGACAGGTGGTGAGGTTGGAGAATCCGATGTCGGAGACTCAGTCGACGATGCGGCCGACATTGCTCGGCTCGCTGTTGGATGCCGCACGGCACAACGTCGCGCGCAACGGCCCGGACGTGGCGATCTTCGAGTCCGGCGCCGTGTACCGCGCCACGGGCGTCGGTGCTGCCGTCGAGCAAAACCACGAGTTCGCCACGGTCGCGGGCGATCTCGCGAGCGCCACACCCGTCGAGGAACATCACGCGCTGGGCGCGCTGTTGACCGGCGCGCTGGGTGGGTGGGCGTCCAAATCCTGGCGCGGTGAGCCGAGTGAGGCTGACTTCTTCGCCGCCAAGGCGCTGCTCGAAGGGGTGCTCGACTCCTTTCATGTCGCCTGGTCGGTGCGGCCGGCCGCTGAGTGGCCGTTCCTGCACCCCGGCCGCTGCGCCGAGGTGCTCGCCGCCGGTGAGGGAGCGGATCTCGTCAGGCTCGGGTTCGTGGGGGAGGTGCACCCGCTGGTCGCCGCGGAGTGGGATCTGGAGCGGACCGCCGTATTCGCGATCGACCTGGGCAAGCTCGCCGCGGCATCCCCAGTCGTGCCGGCCTTCGAATCGTTCGCGTCGGTGCCGTCGCTGCGTCAGGACCTCGCGGTCGTCTTGCCCGAGCAAGTCGCCGCCGCTCAGGTGTTGGAGCGCGTGGAAAAGGCGGGTGCGGAGATGCTCGATGAGGTGAGGGTGTTCGATGTCTACGCCGGCCCTCAGGTGGGGGAGGGGAAGCGCTCGCTGGCGCTGGCCATGTCGTTCAGGGGGCAGGACAGGACCCTCACCGACGAGGATGTAGCACCCGCGCGCGCAAGGATCGTGGCGGCCCTGGGCGAATTGGGGGGTGAGCTGCGTGGTTGAGCAAGTCCTCGCCGAAGGTTCCCCGCGGGTGATCGTCGCTGGCGCGACCGGTTTCGCCGGCGCGCTCGCCGCGCACCTGCTGTGGCGTCATCCTGGCTTCGAGCTGGTGGCTGTTACCGGACGTTCCGATCTCGGCAGAGGATTGGACGATCTCTATCCCCGCTATCGCGTGCCGCTCACGATCGAGGAGCTGGATATCGACAGGCTGACCAACGCATCCGGCGCGGGCGTGGGGATTGATGCGGCCGTGGTCGCCTACCCACATGCCGCGTCAGCCCCGGTCGTGGCTGCGTTGCGCGCCCGCGGCGTGCGCGTGTGTGATCTCAGCGCCGACTTCCGTCTGCGCGAGCTCACCACCTATGAGCAGTGGTACGGCCCTCATCCACACCCCGAGTTGCTCGGCGAAGCGGTCTACGGACTGACCGAGCTGCACCGGGCGGCGATCGGCGACGCAGGGTTGGTCGCGACGCCGGGCTGCTATCCGACCGCATCGACGCTCGCGCTCGCCCCGCTCGCCCGTGCCGGGCTGATCGCTGACCTCGTGATCGACGCCAAGCAGGGCCTCTCGGGCGCCGGGCGCGCCGCCACCTGGCAGACGCATTTCTCCAACAGCGGCGAGAACATCCTCCCGTACAACATCGTCCACCACCGCCACACGCCCGAGATCGAGGAGCAGCTGGATGAGCTGGACCCCACTCACCCGCACCTGCGCGTGCAGTTCACACCGCACCTCGTGCCGCTCGACCAGGGCGAGCTGGTCGACTGCTACGTGACGCCCACGCGGCCGGTCACACAGGACGAGCTAGATGCGATGTACGAGGACGCCTATGGGACCGAGCGGTTCGTCGAGTTGACTCCACAGCCGGCCGAGGTGCGCGATGTTCGCGAGACAAACATCTGTCGCCTGCACATCGCCCTCAGCGAGCACACGGGCAAGATCGTCGTGCTGTCGGCGATCGACAACCTCTGGAAGGGAACCTCCTCGCAGGCGGTGCAGAACCTGAATGTGATGTTCGCCAAGCCCGAGAGCGAAGGTCTGACATGAGCGCGGGCAAAGACGTGTTTGGCGATCGCGTGGCCGCGGGCCCGCCACAGCCCTTCTTTCATTCTCGCTGGGTGCCGGCGCCCGAGCACGTACGGGATCTGGGACCGGGCGCCGGGTTGCCCGCCGGCTTCCGTGCCGCAGGTGTCGCGTGTGGGATCAAGCCCAGCGGCAACCGCGATCTCGGACTGCTCGTTTGCGACGCCGAGACCCCGGTCAGCGCCGCGCGCTTCACCGCCTCCGGGACACCGGCGGCGCCGGTGCTCGTCAGTCAGGAGCGCTGCCGGCTGGACGCCCTGCGGGCGATCCTCGCCAACTCCGGCTGCGCGAACGCCGCGACCGGCAGGCGTGGGCTCGACGACGCCGCCAAGACACAGGGCGCCGCCGCGATGGCGGTCGGCGTGGAGGAGTCCGCGGTGGTGCTCGCCTCGACCGGCGGCATCAGCCATTACTTGCCGGTGGATTCGGTCCTGAAAGGCACTCTCGCGGCTCACGGCGAGCTCCGTCGCGATGGCGATGCGGACTTCCAGCAGGCGATCCAGACGACCGACGCCTTCGAGAAGCGCGCCTGCCTGGAGGTCGAGCTCTCCGGTGGCTCGGTTTGTCTCACCGCGCAGTGCAAGGGCGCCGGCATGATCTCCCCGCGCTTCGCGACGATGTTCTGCTTCGTCCAGACCGATGCAACCCTTGAGCCAGCGACGGCGGATCTGCTGCTCGGCGTCACGGTCAAGCGCTCGTTCGACCGCGCCTCGGTCGACGGCCAGCTCTCGACGAACGACATCGCGGTGCTGATGTGCTCCGGCGCCTCCGGCGTGAAGGTTGCCCCGGAGTCAGAGGACGAGCTGCGCTTCGGCGAGGCACTCGACGCGCTGCTGCGCCAGCTCGCGATCATGATGGTCACCGACGGCGAGGGCGCCGCGCGGATCGCGCGGGTGGTCGTTCGCGGCGGTCACATCGAGGGCGCTGAAGCGGTCGCGCGCGCGGTCGCCAACTCGCCGCTCGTCAAGGCCGCGCTGCACAGCGGCGACCCGAATTGGGGTCGGATCGTCCAGGCCGTCGGCGCGGCAATGCCGGGGACGGCTCCGCTCGCGGTGGACATCACGCTGGAGGGCATCCACGTGTGCTCGGCCGGCACAGCGATCGACTACGACGAAGTTGCGCTGGAGGAGGCGTTGAAGGCGAAGGAAGTCGAATACGAGATCACCCTCCCGGGAGATGGCGCCGAGACCGAGGTCTTTTTCTCTGACCTCTCCCATGAGTACGTGACGATCAACGCCGACTACACGACATGAGCCTCTCCACATTTCACTCGAATCGGAGGATCAACTGATGCGCGACGTCGGCACGCTTTTGGAGGCGCTTCCCTACATCAGAGAGTTCCACGGCAAGACGGTGGTGATCAAGTACGGCGGCGCCGCGATGGAGGACCCCGAGTTGCGTGAGGAGTTCGCACGTGATGTCGTGCTGCTCAAGTATGTCGGGCTGAACCCGATCGTCGTCCACGGCGGTGGCCCGGAGATCACCGCCTACATGGAGCGTCTCGGGCTGCCGGTCCAGTTCGTCGGTGGCCTGCGCGTATCTGACGCCGACACCGTCGAGGTGGCGAAGATGGTGCTTGTCGGCAAGGTCAACAAGGAAATTGTCCTGCGCCTCGCCGCGCATGGTCAGCCCGCGGTCGGATTGTGCGGCGATGATGGCTCGCTGTTCAGGGTCGCGCGCCGCTCGGCGCCGGACGGCGAGGACATCGGCTTCGTCGGGCGGATCGAGCGGGTGAACGTCGGCGTGATCGAGCACATATCGAGCGACTACATCCCGGTGATCGCCTCGGTGGGAGCCGATCGTGACGGCCACTCCTACAACGTCAACGCCGACGAGGCGGCCGGTGCGGTGGCGGGCGCGATGGGCGCCCAGAAGGTGATCTTCCTCACGGACGTCCCAGGCTGGCTGCGCGATCCAACCGATCCGCGGAGCCTGATCGCCCAAGCCTCCGCAAACGAGGTCGAGGGCTCGCTGGCGAGCTTGCAGGGGGGCATGCGGCCCAAGTTGCAGGCTTGTCTGGATGCGATCCATCAGGGTGTGAGCGCCGCGCACATCCTTGATGGGCGCACGCCGCACTCGCTGCTGCTCGAGCTGTTCACCGACGCTGGGATCGGCACCAAGATCGAGGGAGCTCCATGAGCCTGGCTGGGCTCCAGGAGCTCGAGCGTAGGCATGTGATCCCTTCCTACGCGCGCTTTCCGGTGGAGTTCGTTCGCGGTGAGGGTCCGTATTTGTGGGACGAGCAGGGCAACGAGTATCTCGACTTCCTCTGCGGCATCTCGGTCACGAACATCGGCCACTGTCATCCCCGTGTAGTGGCGGCCGTGCGCGAGCAGACCGAGCGGTTGATGCACGTCAGCAACCTGTTCTACACCGAGCCGGCGATGCGTTTGGCCGAGCGCCTGTCGCGGTCGAGTCTTCGCGGCAAGGTCTTCTTCTGCAACTCCGGTGCCGAGGCCAACGAGGCGGCGATCAAGCTCGCGCGCAAGGCTCGCTCGGGTGGGGACGTCGTTGTCGTGAACGGCGCGTTCCACGGGCGCACCTACGGCGCGCTGTCGGCCACCCCGCAGGAGTCAAAGCAGGCGCCGTTCGCGCCGCTCGTCCCGGGCTTTCGCGCGGTCGATCCCACTCCCGAGGCGATCGCGGGCGCGGTCGACGGGCGTACCGCCGCCGTGTTCCTCGAGCCGATCCAGGGTGAGACCGGCGTGAACGTGCTCTCCGAGGAGGTGCTCTGCGCCGCGCGGGCGGCCTGCGACGAGCACGGCGCGGCGCTCGTCTTTGACGAGGTCCAGACCGGGATGGGCCGCACCGGCACGCTCTGGGCCTACGAGCAGACCGGCGTCATCCCCGACGCGATCACCGTCGCAAAGGCGCTCGGCGGCGGACTGCCGATCGGCGCGTTGCTCACCGGCGAGCGGCTCGCCGACATATTTGCCCCTGGAGATCATGGCTCCACGTTCGCCGGAGGGCCCGTCGTCGCGGCGGCGGCGCTCGCCGCGCTGGACGTGACCGAGGATCCCGCGCTGCTCGCCCGCGTGCGCGAGCTCGGCCAGCGGCTTGCGGCCGGCCTCGAGACCCTTCCGCACGTCATCGCGGTGCGCGGTCGTGGGTTGATGCTCGCCTGCGAGCTGGACGTGCCGGCGCCCGCGGTCGTGCGACGCGCGCTGCTCTCGGAACGACTGATCGTGAACGCCACTGGGCCCACGACGGTCCGGCTGCTGCCGCCGCTGATCATCTCCGAGGCCGACATCGACGATGCGCTCGAGCGTTTGGGCGCGGCGCTCGCCGGGCACGACGAAAGATAGGGTTCGCCGCCGTGTCCGATGACTCCACCCGCAGCTTCCCGCCGCGAACCGCCTCCTACGAGGCCGACCCCGCCGAGGTTCACCGCGTGCTGCTGCTCTACTCGGGTGGCCTCGATACCAGCGTGATGCTGAAGTGGATTCAGGACGAGTACGACGCCGAGGTCGTCTGCCTGACGGTCAACCTCGGGCAGCCGGGCGAGGATTATGCGGTGATCGAAGACAAGGCGATGCGGCTTGGCGCCCTGGAGTGTCATGTCCTCGACGCGCGTGAGGAGTTCGCGCGCGAGTACGTAGCCCCGGCGATCAAGGCCAACGCTCTGTATGGCGACTATCCGCTGTTCACCGCGCTCGGGCGACCGCTGATCGCCAAGCTGGCGGTCGAGCACGCGCGCAAGACCGGCTGCGACACGATCGCTCATGGTTGCACTGGCAAGGGCAACGACCAGGTGCGGATCGAGGCCACCGTCGCGACGCTCGCCCCCGAGCTGAAGGTGATCGCGCCGGTGCGCTCCTGGCAGATGGGTCGCGAGGAGGAGATCGCCTATGCGAACGAGCACGGCATCCCGATCAAGTCATCCCAGGGGGCCGAGTCGCAAGCGCCATATTCGATCGACGACAACCTCTGGGGCCGCTCCTCTGAGGGTCGCTGGATCGAGGACCTCGACCATGCGCCGCAGGACGACGTGTTCCAGCTCGTCACGCCTCCGGAGCGCGCCCCCGACGAGGCCGAGGTCGTGGAGATCGAGTTCGAGCGTGGGGTGCCGGTCGCTTTGAACGGTGAGCGGCTGGAGCTCGTCGAGTTGCTCGAACGGACGGCTGAGATCGGCGCTCGTCACGGCGTGGGGATCCTCGACCACATCGAGGACCGGATCGTCGGCCTGAAGGTGCGCGACATCTACGAGGTGCCCGCCGCCGCGATCCTCTTGCCCGCCCACAAAGAGCTCGAGCGGCTCGTCTGCACGATCCACCAAAACCAGTTCAAGGCTCAGCTCGACCGTCAGTGGGCCTATCTCGTCTACGCCGGACTGTGGTGGGAGCCACTGCGGGGCGATCTCGATGCCTACATGGAGCACGTCAACGAGCACGTCTCAGGGACGATCGGGATCAAGCTCTACAAGGGCCACGCCCGGGTCGTCACCCGCTCCTCGCCGGGCGCCGTCTATGACGCGAGCCTCGCTTCGTTCGCGCAGTCCGGTGGCCTCTTCTCGCAGACCGCATCACCCGGGTTCATCGAGCTGTGGTCGCTGCAGTCGCGGATGGCCTGGCGCCTGCATAACGAGTAGTGCCGATAGGTAGCATGGGCTAGCGATGAACGGCTCCGCTTACAAGCTCCTCGGATACGCGGTGTGGCACGGCGGGAAGTGGTACGTGCGGCGCCGTTACCTGGACCGGCTGCCCAGTGCTCGCACCGCTGCCGTTACGGGGCTTGCCGCCCTTGCCGCCGGAGCGGTCGCTGTGACGTTTGCGCGGCGCGCTCTGAACTGACTGTCGCGTCCGGTCTCACCCATAGCCTGATTGTCGTGATGGCCGAGGGATCAGAGACGCCTGGTGGCGAGCCGCCGCGGTCGACTGACCGCGATCTGCTCGCGGAGCGCCGCGCACGCCGCGCGGTTGATTTGGAGTCCAGCCAACCTACGGACGTGCTCACCCGCCGTGCCGAGGCGGCCGAGGCGACTGTGCAGACGCTCGAGACTCACCTGGCCAGCCTTCAGCAAAGAGTGCGGGAGGCCGCGGAGGAACGTGTGCTCTTTACTGAGCGACTCAATGTCGAGCAGGCAGCGGTTGCCGAGCGTGAGCACGAGCTGCGCCGTGTCAAGCAGCGCGAGTACGCCGAGCAACAGCTGCGAGTCGAGGCCGAGGATCGTCGCACACGCCTCGAGCACGACAGTCGCGCCGAGATCGACCGGCTCACGCGTCGTCTGGGCGCGAGCGAGCACCATGCGCGTGAGCTGGCTGAGCGGCTGGAGAGCATCCAGCGCGAGCTGGCCGAGGACGAACAGGTCGCGGCGGCCGAGCAGATGGCTGTGCGACGTGGAGAACGAGAGTTGCAGATACGGCTTTCTGAGCTGGAGCGCCGTGCCCTGGAGATCCGCCGGGAGATCGACTCTGAGCGATCCGCGCGTGAGCGCGCTGAGCGCCAACTCGATGACATGCGCGGTGGCTATCGGCGGATGGAGCTGCTTGTCGCGGAGGTGAAGGGTGTCGTGGCCCAGTTGCGGGCTGCGACTGCGCCGAAGCCCAGTCCGCAGCAGCCCGAGCCGGCCGCGGACGGCGAGCGTGAGGAGATGGCTGACGCCTTGGCGAGTGCTGTCGAGCGGCTTCGCGCGCGTGCCGAGTGCTCTCAAGCGCAACCCGCTGAGTTCGCTCAAACGCAGCCTGCGGAGTTAGCCCAAACGCAACCCGCGGAGTTCACCGTTGCGCCTGTCGCGGAGCGCTCGCCGCACAAGCACAGCATGTCGTTGCTCACTCGTCTGAAGAGAAGGCGCAAACAGCGGCGTGAGCGTCGCTCCGCCGCCGCTGAGCCACCTAACATCCAGCCTCAGTGAGCACCCCTTCCTGCGCCCACCTGCACGTGCACTCCGAGTACTCGTTGCTCGATGGCGCGTGCAAGATCGATGCGCTGGCGGCGCGCGCGGCGGAGTTCGGTCAGCCCGCGCTTGGCCTGACGGATCACGGTGTGATGAATGGTGCGGTCGAGCTCCACAAGGCATGCGCCAAGCACGGTGTCAAGCCAATCGTCGGCTGCGAGATCTACCTCGTCGACGATCACACGACCGCTACCGGGAGGATTGGTAACCCACCCACCCGCGTCGAGCGCAACCACCTGACGCTGCTCGCCTCCAGCGATGCCGGCTACCGCAACCTCGTCAAGCTCTCATCCGCCGGCTTCTTGGAAGGACTGCACCGCGGCAAGCCGACGGTGGATCTCGCCCAGGTCGAGCGCCACTCCGAGGGGGTGATCGCGCTCACCGGATGCCTGGCCTCCCGCTTCTGCCAGCGCCTGCTCGAGGACCGGCCCGCGGATGCCCGCGCGCATGCCGACGATCTGATGCGCGTCTTCGGCCCGGAGAACGTCTACTACGAGGTACAGAAGAACGGGTTGGCGCCGCAGGACAAGTGCAACGAGGGCATCGTGCGCATCGCCCGCGAAGTCGGCGGCTCGCTGGTGGGCACCGGCGACGTGCACTATCTGCGTCGCGAGGACTACGACCACCACACGGCGCTGCTGTGCGTGCAGACCAAGAGCACGATCGCCGCGCCGAAGATGACTTTCGAAACCAATGAGTTCTACCTGCGCGACAGCGGTGAAATGATCGCCGCCTTCGCGGAGTGGCCCGAGGCGATCGCGAGCACCCTGGAGATCGCAGAACGCTGCACGGTGGAGATCGAGCTCGGCAAGCAGTTGATCCCCAGCTACAAGACCCCCGACGAGAGCAGCGAGCAGGAGTACCTGCGCGCGCGGGTGCTCGAGGGTCTGCGCCTGCGCTATGGCGATCCGCCGCCCGCACAGGCGCTCGAGCGCATGGAGATGGAGCTCGGCGTAATCGACAGGATGGGTTTCAACGCTTACTTCTTGATCGTCTGGGACTTCGTCAAGTTCGCTAAGGAGAACGGCATCGCTGTGGGACCGGGTCGTGGCTCGGCGGCTGGCTCGATCGTCGCCTACTGTCTGGCGATCACCGATATCGATCCGCTGCGCTACGACCTGCTGTTCGAGCGTTTCCTGAACCCCGAGCGCGTGTCGATGCCGGATATCGATATCGACTTCTCCGTGCGGGGGCGCGAGCGGGTGATGAAGTACGTGACCGAGAAGTACGGGCGCGAGTCGGTTGCCCAGATCGTCACCTTCGGCAAGATGTTTCCGCGCGCTGCCACTCGCGACGCCGCCCGCGTGCTGGGCTATGACTACGGCGCGGGAGACAGGCTTGCGAAGCTGATTCCAGACCCGATCATGGGCCGCTCGCCCTCCTTTGAGGACTGCCTGAAGGCCGGACAACCGCTGCGCAAGGCGTGCGATGAGGACCCCACGGCCAAGCAGATCATCGACGTCGCCCAGGGTCTGGAGGGCATCGTGCGCAACTCGTCGATCCACGCCGCCGCTGTGGTGATCGCGGACAGGCCGCTGACCGACATAGTGCCGCTACAGCTGGCTGACGCCGGCACCGACGAGAACGGAGATCGCGCGTTTCGCACCGTGACCCAATTCTCGATGAAGCCAATCGAGGAAATCGGCATCCTCAAGATGGACTTTCTGGGACTGCGCAACCTCGACGTGATCGAGGATGCGCTCGACATCATCGAGCGCTCCAGTGGAGCGCGTCCGGACATGACCACGCTCCCACTCGATGACCCCCTGACCTATGAGATGCTCGCGCGCGGCGACTCGACAGGGGTGTTCCAGTTCGAGTCCGAGGGCATGCGCGAGGCGCTGAAGAAAGTCTGCCCCGACGAGTTCAACGACCTCGTCGCGCTCAACGCGCTGTACCGGCCGGGGGCAATGGACCAGATTCCGGTCTACGCCAAAGGCAAGCGCAACCCAGAGGCGATCTCCTACCCGGACGAGCGGCTTCGGGCGATCCTCGAGTCCTCGAAGGGAGTGATTCTCTACCAAGAGCAGGCGATGCAGATCTCCAAGGAGCTGGCGGGCTTCTCAGGGGCGAAGGCGGACGATCTGCGCAAGGCGATCGGAAAGAAGAACCGGCAGGCAATGGCGGCGCTGAAGCCGGAGTTCGTCGAAGGGTGTCGGGCGTCGGGCACGAAGCCCGACGTGATCGAGTTCCTGTGGAACACGAACGAAAAGTCCGCCGACTATTCATTCAACAAGAGCCACGCCGCTTGTTATGGGTTGATCGCCTACCGCACCGCGTGGTTGAAGGCGAACTACACTGCGGAGTACATGGCCGCGCTGATCTCCTCGGTGATGTCGACGAAGGACAAGGTGCCGTTCTTCGTGGCTCGCTGTGAGGAGATGGGTATCGAGATCCTGCCACCCGACGTGAACCTCCCAGACCATGAGTTCACCGTGGTGGAAGGCAACATTCGGTTCGGCCTGGACGCTGTCAAGGGTGTTGGTTACCAGGCCGTAGAGGCGATCAAGCGGGCGCGTGGTGATGGAGAACCCGCCCGCCCGTTCCTCTCGCTGTGGGATTTCTGCGAGCGCGTGGATGGCCGCGCGGTCAACAAGAAGGCGATCGAGGCGCTGATCAAGTGCGGCGCGCTCGGTTCGACCGGCGCGAGCCGCAAGGGCATGTTGGAGGTGCTCGAGCAAGCTCAGGCGGCGGGCCAGAAGATTCAGCAGGATGCGCTGATCGGCCAGGGCTCGATCTTTGATTTTCAGGAAGACGCCTCCCCGGCCGCGCAGACGCCCGCTGCCGGTGGCCTCGGGCTCGCCCGCCCGTTGCACCCGCCGATCCCAGCCGGTGAGTTCGAGCAGCCCGAGCTGCTGGCCGCGGAGAAGGAAGCGATCGGGCTGTTCGTCTCCGCCCACCCGCTGAAGCCACTGCGCGAGGCGCTGCGGGCGAAGGTCGATTGTCCACTCTCGGCGCTGGCAGATCGTCGCGACAAGGACTTCGTGACCGTCGGAGGGATCATCACCGAGGCCAAGCGGATCCGCACGCGCAATGGCGATCACATGATGTTCGCGACGCTCGACGACCTCGCCGGAGCCGTGGAGATGCTCGTATTCGGCAAGGCGCTCGTCGAGCACGAGGCGGCGCTGGCGGTCGACGAGGTTGTGCTCGTCAAGGGCCGCGTGGATCACAAGGAAGCCGGCAAGACATGCCTCGTGGTGCAGACGGTGGAAGCCTTTGCGCCGTCTGACGAGGAGATCGCGCGCGCACACACGCAGGCCGACGTGGCGGCGAGGACCGCCACTGCGCTGGCTCATCCAGTGCGCTTACGCGTCGACGCGGCCTGCCTGCCGACGAGTGCGATCGACGATTGCAAGCAGGTGATCGAGGAAAACCCCGGCACCGCCGAGGTCCTGTTGGAGATGGACACGGGCACTGGCACCCGTCGACTTCGTTTCGGTGAGTCCTACCGCGTGCAGCACACTCCGACTCTCCTGGCGGAGTTGGAGCACGCGCTCGCGCCTGTGACTCAGGCCGCTGCGACCGGCTGAGCCAAGAGACTCCGTCGCTCAGTTTTTGCGGGCGGCAATGCCTTGCTCGCGCAGCTTCATCGCCAGTGCGATTTCCTCGCGCCCGGATCCTTCGCGGTTCTCGCCCGGGGTCTCGAGTACGCAGGGCAGCTTCTGCAGACCTGGGGCGGACAGAAACGCCATACAGCCCGCCTCCCCGAGTTCGCCGGCGCCGAGGTTGGCGTGACGGTCGCGATTGGAGTGAAGCGGGGTCTGGGAGTCGTTGAGGTGCAGCGAGCGGATCCTGCCTGCGCCGAGCTTGCGTGTCGCCTCGCGCAGGGTCGAGTCCATGCCCTTGGCTGTGCGGATGTCATAGCCGGAGGCGAGCATGTGGCACGAGTCCAGGCACACCCCAAGTCGCTTGCCCCCGCCGGATGCCTCCAGCAGTGCCGCGAGCTCGTCGAATGAGCGCCCGAGCGTGCCGCCCGTGCCCGCCGTGTTCTCCAGATGCAGCTCACAGCCCTCGCTCTCCTTCAGGGCCTCGCCGATCGTCTTGCCCGCCCGAGCGATCGCCTCGCCGACGTCACCGGTCTTAGCCGAGCCGGGGTGCAGAACCACGCCGCTGGCGCCGATCTCGTGCCCGACGCGCAGCGAATGTGTGAGCGAGGTCAGGGACTTGGCACGGATATCCGGGTCCTCACTGGCGCAGTTGAGCAGGTAGACGGCGTGGATCAGAACCGCGTCGATCGGGCTCGCGGCCATCGCCTCTCTGAACGCCGCCACGTCCTGGACGCGGTAGGTCGTGGGCTTCCACATGCGCGGCGACTGGTTGAAGATCTGGATCGCACGGCAGCCGCGCTCCACGCCGCGCTCGATCGCTTTCGGCAACCCGCCGGCAGGTGAGACGTGTGCTCCGATTAGCATGGCGGCGATCCTATGGTTTCCGCACCCACTCAGACCGGCCGCTCAGACGAATCGATGCGTGTGCGGTTTGCTCCCTCTCCGACGGGGGCGCTGCACATCGGCGGAGCGCGCACGGCGCTGTTCAACTGGCTGCTCGCTCGTCACGCCGGCGGGAAGCTCCTGCTGCGCATCGAGGACACCGACCGCGAGCGCTCGACTCCGGAGAACGTAGAGCAGATCCTCGACGCGCTGCGCTGGCTGGAGCTCGACTGGGATGAGGGCCCGATCATGCAGTCAGAGCGCTCCGAGCGCCACCGCGAGGCGCTCGGAGCGCTGCTGGAGGCGGGGCACACCTACCGCTCGAGCGCGACCGCGGAGGACGTCAAGGCCTACAAGCAGATCCATGGCGCCGAGCGCGGGTTCCGTGGTGAGTCTGAGCCCGAGGGGGCGGTACGCCTGCGTGTACCCGATGAAGGCGAGACCGTCGTACACGATGCGATCCGCGGCGAGACGCGCTTCGCGCACCTCCATCTCGATGATCCGGTGATCGCGCGCGCGGACGGTTCGGTGCTCTACAACTTCGCCGTCGCAATTGACGACCTGGACGCTCACATCACGCATGTGGTGCGTGGTGAGGATCACCTTTCGAACACGCCCAAGCAAGTGCTCGTGCTGGAGGCCATGAGGGCGGTCGGCTTCGGCGCTGAGCAGCCGTTGCCTCTGTACGCGCACCTGCCGCTGCTGCATGGGCCGGATGGCAAGAAGCTCTCCAAGCGTCATGGTGCGGCCTCGGTGCAGGAGCTGCGCGACGCCGGTTACCTGCCCGAAGCGGTCCGCAACTATTTGGCGCTGCTCAGCTGGGGGGCGGGCGATGACGCGACCGTGCTCACGACGGCAGAACTGATCGAGCGCTTCACGCTAGATCGAGTGAGCCACAAACCGGCGCGCTTTGACGAGGTCAAGTTGAAGTGGCTGAACGGTGTCCACATCCGCGAGCTCACCGTCGAGGAGCTGACGCGGCGCCTGGAAGCCTTCACCGGACGTGAGGGACTCGGCGCGGCGGTCCGGATCAGTCAGGAGAAGCTCCATACGCTCGCTGACTTCTGGCCACTGTCCGGGTTTCTCTTCGACGGACCCCAGGACGATCCAGCGGCGCGGGAGAAGTGGCTGGGGGAGGATGGGCGCGCGGTGCTCCGCGATGTTCGCGCGGTGCTCGCGGAGGTCGCTGAATTCGATGAGCCGGGTGTGCGAGAGGTGCTCGAAGGGGTGCTCGAGCGTCGCGCCTGCAAGCCCCGGATGGTCTACCAGCCATTGCGTGTGGCGATCTCCGGCACGACGATCTCGCCCGGCATCTTCGAGAGCGTTGCCCTGCTTGGCAGGGATGAGACGTTGCGACGCATCGACCGGGTGCTGTGAGCCTGGAGCCGGCGGCCAACTTGCGTTCAACCATCTGTCCCTATGTGCCGATAGAACCCCGACACGGCACCACCCGTATGGGTAGCCGGCGATCGCGAGGCAGGTATCCCGACGCATGCAGGTCACAGCTTCCAAGCCAAAGCGAGCAGCGACTAGGAAGAGCCGCTCCGCGGAGGTAGAGCGCCGGCCAGGCGGATCCGCCGGGACGCCCGGTGCGCGCCACCAGAACGAGGGGCATGGCCGGCGCCTGACGATGGCCTTCGAAGCGCTGGAGGCCTTTCCGGCGCTCGCCGAGTCGCGCAACCGCTTGCTCGCGGTGATCTCTGGGGATCATGTGGCCACGGCCGACATCGTGACCGCCGTGGAGTCGGATGTGGCGCTGATCATCGCCGTGCTCCGTGTTGCCAACCAGGTTAAGGGCCCGTCCGCCCGTGTGCGCGTGGACACCATAGTTGGCGCCGTGGAGCTGCTCAGGCCTCAGGTGGTGCAGGCGCTGGCCGGGCGGGTGCGCACATTTGAATTCTTCGAGCGCTCGAGTGTGTGGGACGCGGCGCCGGAGCGCTTCCGGTTGCACGCTCTGGCGACCCAGCGGGCAGCCGACCGCGTCGCGGCCGAGGTCGGCTATGAGCATCGCGATCGCTTGACTGTGACGAGCCTGCTGCACGACATCGGCAAGCTCGTCTTGCTGCACGCCTATCCCGGCTATCCCGCGCAGGTTCATCTCGGGGCAAAGACACCGGAGGAACGTATTCACCAGGAGCGCCGGGAGCTGGGCGTCGATCATGCGCTGGTGGGTGGCGTGCTCGCCCGGCGCTGGGGACTGCCGGGCACAATCGCCACTGCGATCGAGCGCCATCACAATCCTGATGTCGAGGGCGAGGCGGCTTTTATCCGCTTGGCGGACATGCTCGCGCATTACGAGCAAGGCGCACAGGTGTCTTCGACGGAGATGCTGCAGACCGCGCGCATCATCGGCATCGGCCCCCAGGAGCTCAGAAGGGTCATGTACGAGCTGCCCAGCTCCTCTCATCAGCGCCAGCGCCAACGCCACATCGACCCCTGTCCGCTCTCCGGACGTGAGCTCGGCGTATTGCAGCGGCTCGCCGAGGGCAAGGTCTACAAGCAGATCGCCCACGAGCTGACGCTCTCCACCAGCACGGTGCGCACCCACCTGCACAACATCTACGGCAAGCTGGGCGCGGTTGACCGCGCCCAGGCCGTCTTGATCGCCACCGAGCGCGGCTGGTTGTAGTTCCCTAGCATCGCTTTTGTGATCTCGATCACCAGCAAGTCTCCCTACGCCGTGCTCGCGCTTGCCGAGCTCGGGCGCTCTGCTGGCTCTGGGCCCGTTCCGATCGGTGAGCTGGCGCGTAAGCGCGATGTGCCCGTGCAGTTTCTCGAGCAGCTGTTCGCGGCGCTGCGGCGCGCGGGGGTGATCAGCTCGCAACGCGGGGTGAAAGGTGGTTACCAGTTCGCGCGGGAGCCCTCATCGGTGAGCGTGCTCGAGATCGTCGAGCTGCTCGATGGCCCATTGGGGCGCGACTCGCAGGGCGTATTCGCCGACGCCGCGCAGGCCGCCCGGAAGGTGCTCGCGCAGACAACGATCGCCGACGTGATCGAGCGCGAGGCACGCGAGGCGGGCGCGAGCATGTATTACATATGAGAGGCGGTGCCTGATGGCCGCAGAGGATTGGCTGGTGGGGTTCCTGCGTGACTTCGCTTCGCTCACAGAGGAAGAGCGAGACACGGCGATCGACGCTCTTCCACCGCAGGAGCGCGATGCGATCCTCGCGCTGGCGGAGGCCAGAGAGGCAACGCTGGAGGTGGGCCTGGTCCAGGTTCTGGACGCCGGGCAGGTCGGCCTCGAGAAGCTCTATGAGCTCGGAGAGCCCGCAGACCTACACACGCTGATCACGTTGGCAATCAGGCAACATCCAAACATCGTCGTCGAGGCTCTGTTCGCCGCCGTGGTCCTACATCGAGGATGGGACCAAGAAGAGCCATCGGAGATTCTCGCGCTTCGCGAACAGTGGCACTGGCACGTGCACGAGCAGTTCGCCGCGCGGACGCGCGCAGAGGACGTCTGAGCGCCCCTTTCACGAGTTGCCCACTATTCTCGTGGGCCGATGTCCCAAATCCCGATCAACATTGCGGAGCTCGTCGGAGGCACCCCGCTGGTTGGGCTGCCGGGGATGCTCGAGGACACTCAGGCGGCGGACGGTGTGGAGCTGTTTGCCAAGCTCGAGGCGCTCAATCCCGGAGGCAGCGTCAAGGACCGGATCGGCGTGGCGATGATCGAGACCGCCGAGGCCGAAGGCCGGATCGAGCCCGGGCGCACGACGATCGTGGAGGCCACCTCGGGCAATACCGGGATTGCGCTCGCGTTCGTCTGCGCGGCCAGGGGTTATCGACTGGTGCTCGCTCTGCCCCAGGGCATGAGTCGCGAGCGCGAGAGCCTGCTCCGCCTCTACGGGGCGCGCGTCGACATCACCGAGTCACTCGGGGGGATGTCAGAGGCCGTAGCCGCCGCGCGCGCGATGGCGGAGGAACCCGACGTGTTCCTGCCCGACCAGTTCTCCAACCCAGCCAACCCAGCCGTTCACCGGCGCACGACTGGGCCGGAGATCGATCGTGCACTCGACGGACGTGTTGACATCCTCGTGGCCGGCGTGGGTACCGGTGGCACGATCACGGGGGTGGGGGAATATTTGCGCGAGCGCAACCCCCAACTGCGGATCGTGGCGGTCGAGCCGCTGGGCTCCGCAGTGCTCTCCGGAGCTCCGCCCGGTCCGCATCGCATCCAGGGCATTGGCGCGGGCTTCGTGCCTGCGGTGCTCAACCGTGAGTTGCTCGACGAGGTGATCGGAGTGTCTGACGACGACGCGATCCATACCGCTTGGACCTGTGCCCGGCGGGTTGGCCTACTGGCCGGGATCTCCTGTGGAGCCGCGCTGTGGGCGGCGCTCCAGGTGGCTGCCCGCCCAGAGTCAAAGCGCAAGCGGATTGTCGTGATCATGCCGGACTCAGGCGAGCGCTACGTCTCGCAGGCATTCTTCGCTCCCTGACCAGCCTCTGGGCGTGCCCGGAGTTGGCCGCTACGCTGATGACATGCCTGGCTTTGGCGCATTTGCGCAGGTCGCGAAAGAGCTGCGTCGCGACGTGGCCGCGGCGCGTGATCGCGACCCCGCCGCGCGGGGGGTGGGACAGGGCGAGATTCTCGCCACCTGGCCGGGAATTCATGCTCTGCTGGCCTACCGCGTCGCGCACGCTTTGCACCGCGCCGGGGTGCGGCTGCTGCCGCGCACGATCTCGATGCTCACCCGGGCGCTCACCGGCATCGAGATCCACCCCGCGGCGCAGATCGGCGAGGGCTTGTTTATCGACCACGGCGCGGGTGTGGTGATCGGCGAGACGGCGGACATCGGCGATGACGTCACTCTTTACCAGGGGGTCACGCTGGGCGGGACCGGCTTTGCGACCGGCAAGCGCCATCCGACGGTGCAGGACAACGTCACGATCGGCTCCGGCGCCAAGCTCTTGGGTCCGATTACGATCGGTCACGGCGCCAAGATCGGTGCCAACAGTGTGGTGATTACCGACGTGCCGCCTAACTCCACGGTCGTCGGCAATCCCGGGCACCCCGTGCGTGTGGATGGGCGTCGCGTCGAGGGGCCCGACGCCGATTGGATCCACTTGCCCGATCCGATCGCCGAGGCGATCCAGGGACTCGCCAGCCGTATCGGCACGCTCGAACGGACGGTCTCAGAGCTCTCCGGCGAGGAGGGGGGAATGGGATCCGATACACCCGCGGCCGAGGTCAGGCCGCTGCGCCCAATCAAGGGCCCCAATCCAGCGGGGGGCTAGTGCAGCTGGCGTGTCTCGGGCGTTGCAGGCTCGTAGCGTGATGTTCGTTCGTCACGGATCGACTGCCACGAGCCGAGCAGGATCGCCACGGCGCCGACGAGCGCCAGCCAGGTTCCTGCACACAGCGATGTGGCGTGGTCGGGCCGCTCGAGCACTCTGACGATCGCGGCGATGACGGCGACGAGCCCGAATAGGACGCCCCACACCGCGGCGGCGACCGGCAGCGCCGGAGTTCGCTCGGTGATGGTGGCTAGGAGTAGCGCCAGTGCCGCTATCCCCGCCAGCATCAACAGCACGACCGCGGGCCCAAAGGTGCTCCACGCGCTGAGCTTGCCTTCGGCGTTCTCATACCAGGGCAGCGTCAACGAGATGATCAAGCAGACCGCGCCTGCCGTGGCAAGCAGCTCTCCGAGGCGCAGACGTCTCAGGCTCACTGGACACCGGCCTGACGACGAGCAGCGTCCAGTGTGTTCACCAGGAGGTAGGCGATCGTCATCGGACCTACGCCGCCCGGTACCGGCGTGATGGCTGAGGCCACCTCGGCCACCGCCTCGAAGTCTACATCGCCCACTAAGCCGCTTTTGTTGTGAGCCTGCTCGGGTGTGAGTCGGTTCATGCCGACGTCGATCACTACCGCCCCAGGCTTGACGAACTCGCGTGTGACGAGCCGGGGGCGACCGACCGCCGCGATCAGCACATCCGCACGAGCGCACACCGCGCGCAAATCGCGTGTGCGCGAGTGGCAGATGGTCACGGTTGCGTTCTCCATGAGCAGCAGCTGGGCCATCGGCTTGCCGAACAGATTCGAGCGCCCGATCACGACTGCCTCGGCGCCTTCCAGGCGCGTCTCGACGCTCGCCAGCAGCTCCATCACTCCCGAGGGGGTGCAGGGCCGTAGTCCTGGCAGCCCGAGCGCGAGCAACCCGGCGTTGACCGGGGTCAGACCGTCCACGTCCTTGGCCGGGTCGATCATCGCCGTCAATGCTCCCCCGTCTAGGTTGCCGGGCAGCGGCAGCTGCAATAGCACGCCGCTCACCGCCGCATCGGCGTTGAGGTTCTCGAGCTCCTCGGCGACCTGCTCGAAGGTGCTATCAGCGGGCAGGCGTCTGTCGAACGGGACCATGCCCACCTCTGCACAGGCGCGCTGCTTGCCACCCACGTACACCGCTGAGGCTGGGTCTTCTCCGACCAGCACGGTCGCAAGGCCGGGTGGACGGCCCGTCTGTGTGGCGAACGTCTCGACCCTTCCCGCGACCTCACCCCGCACCCGGGCAGCGATCGCCTTGCCGTCGATGATCGTGGCGGACATGCCTCAGATGCTAGGGGTTCAGGCGGGAGAGAGCTCTCGCGTCAGCGCCGGCTGATCGGGGCGTAGTCGGCCATCAGCTTGCGCTCGGACCCGTCGCCGGCGAAGCGCACGACGATCACTCCGCCCGGCTCCACGCCCGTCACGACGCCGTCGCCAAAAGCGGCGTGGACGATGTCCTCGCCGAGGCGAAACGACGCGGCTTCGCTCGTTCCACTGCCGGTCCTCGAGCGCTCGCTCCATCCGCCGCCAGCTGAGTCGCCGTGCGCCATCGTGGCGGCGGCGCCGGCGCCCACCCCGGCTGGGATGGCGCCCGGGCGGAAGACGATCGGCTGAGGCTCCTCGAGCAGGTCGCCAGGTATCTCATCCAGAAACCGGCTGCGCATCCCGTATGTCTGTGCGCCGAAGACTGCTCGTCGTCGTGCGTAGCTGAGAGAGAGCTGGCGCATCGCCCGCGTTATCCCCACGTAGAACAGTCGACGCTCCTCCTCGAGTCCGCCTTCGTCGAGCGCACGCGAGTGTGGGAAGACGCCCTCCTCGCAGCCGGCGATGAACACGATCGGGTACTCGAGGCCCTTCGCGTTGTGCAGGGTCATCAGCGTGACTAGTCCATTCTCGTCGCTGCGTGAATCGGCATCGGCCACGAGCGCGATTTCCTGCAGGAACACATCGAGCGTGTCCCGCTCGGGCTCGGCGGCCGCGTCGAACTCGCGTCCGACCTCGATGAGCTGCTCGAGGTTCTCGATTCGTCCCTGCGCCTCGATCGTGCGCTCCGCCTCCAGCGCCTCGATATATCCGGTCTTCGCCAGCACTGCCTCGAGCAGGTCTCCCACGGGGATTGCGCGCATGCCCGCGGGAGTTTCATTCTCCTCGACGGGTGTTCCGTCGTCGGAACCGGTGCCCGCCAGCACGCGCAGCTCGGCCATCGTGTCCATGAAGCGGCGCAGCGCCTTGATCGCCGCCGTGCCGAGGCCGGGGATCTCCTCCGGCGCGGACGCCGCCTGCCAAACCGAGATGTCGGCCGACGTGGCGTGCGCCAGGATCCGCGCGAGCGAGGTCTGCCCTAGACCGCGCCGGGGTGAATTGGCGACGCGCGTGAAGCTCACGGCGTCGAAGGGGTTGGCCAGCAGCGACAGGTAGGCGATCGTGTCCTTGATCTCGGCGCGCTCGTAGAACTTAGTCCCACCGATCACCTGATAGGCGATCTCGCGACGCACGAGCGTGTCCTCGATCACGCGCGACATCGCATTCGTGCGATAGAGCACGGCGATGTCCGAGCGCGAGAGGTGGGCGGGATCCTCATCGAGCAGCCGCTCGATCTCGCCGACGACGAACCGCGCCTCCGCGTGCTCGTCCTCGAGCGCGCGCAGTTGAATCTGCTCGCCCTGCCCGAGCTGGCTCCACAGCCGCTTGGCGATGCCGCCGCGGTTGTTGGCGATTACGGCGTTGGCCGCCGACAGGATCGTCTCGGTCGAGCGGTAGTTCTGCTCGAGCTTGACCACGCGCGCATCGGGGAAGTCCTCCTGGAAGTCGAGGATGTTGCGGACGTCCGCGCCGCGGAAGCTGTAGATCGATTGAGCGTCGTCGCCAACGACCGCCAGGTTCCGATGTCCCACCGGCCCGGCATACACGGGACGGTCGCCCGGCTCGGTTGACCCGCTCTTCGGCGGGCGTCCGCCGCCCACCAGCAGCTGAAGTAGGCGGTACTGCGCGTGGTTGGTGTCCTGGTACTCGTCCACCAAGATATGCCGGAAGGCGCTCGAGTAACGCGCACGGACCTCCTCGAACAGCTCCAGCAGATTGACCGTGCGGAACAGCAGATCATCGAAGTCCATC
>Ga0182024_10004376_pt1 | contig 32595 bp, 34 predicted proteins | sample P32metaG_FD_120480 | JGI IMG/M metagenome (GOLD analysis project Ga0182024, IMG submission 120480) | Permafrost microbial communities from Stordalen Mire, Sweden - P3-2 metaG (Illumina Assembly) | ecosystem: Environmental > Terrestrial > Soil > Wetlands > Permafrost | place: Sweden: Stordalen...
GCAGACTTCGGATTCTGTCGAGAACTGCTACGCTTTTTCATGGCCGGTCTCCTCTGCACTTCGAGTGCGTATGTGGGAGCTTATCGCATCCCGTGAGAGCCGGCCTTCTCATTCCATCTCGGAGAATGGGCTGGAATCAGGCGGTGCGGCGTCACACTCCCAAGATACGGGGTTCCGGGAGACGATCGCGACGCTTCCTCCAGCCGGGCTTCCGCACCGGAAGGCCACGATAGCTTCCGTATGGGCCCTGACCCTGATGGGCCCTGACCCTGGCCGGTTACGGGCACCGCCGCCGCGTGATAATATTGGCGCGCATGGAACGAAGAACATTCTTAGCCGGCATGGCTGCGCCCCTGGCCACGCTTTCGACGGGGGTCGCCGGTCGACTGTCCGCTCAGACACCGGCTGCTCCGCGCACCCGCATCAAGCAAAGCGTGATGGCTTCCGTTTGGACGGGCTCGACGACTTCTTTCGAGGAAAGGTGCAAGATTCTCGCTCGCATCGGATTCAAGGGCGTAGATTTGCCCACAGCCCAGCAGGTGCCGATTCTCAGGCAAAATGGCTTGGCGCCGGCCTTGATGACTGGTACGGGAACCAGTTTCCAAAATGGATTGATCCGCAAGGAAATCCACAACCAGATTGAAGAAGCCACTCATGCCGGTATCGACATGTGCGTCAGCGTTGGATGCCCTACTCTCATTGCGCTTCCCGGCGAACGGCGAGGCATGTCCCGGGAAGAAGGCGCCGATAACGCGGTCGCCATACTGAGCCGGGTGAAGGGCTATGCCGAACAAAAGGGCATCAACGTTTGCATGGAAATCACGAACTCGAAGGTCGCCGCGGACCAGCGTACCGATCAGGTCTTCGACCATACGGCATGGGGGCTTGATGTGTGCAAGCGCGTCAATTCACCACGCGTGAAAATCTTGTATGACATTTACCACGCTCAGATCATGGATGGAGACATAACGCGCACGCTTCGCGACAACATCGACCACATCTGCCACATCCACACCGCTGGTGTGCCCAGCCGTTTGGAAATCGACGACAAACAAGAACTCAACTACCGCTACATCGCCAACACGATCGCCGATCTGGGATACACGGGATTTGTGGCCCACGAGTGGCGGCCTGCGATGGGTAACGATCCAGTCAAGAGCCTGGAGCGGTGCTTCGATATTTTGAACGTATAAATTTAGCCGCTGATGAACGCCGATAAACGCGGATAAGTTACCGGGTGTTGTCGTGATGCTCCTGCGTGACGTAATGCCCGGCGTCCTTATCGACGCAGGGTGCGGCCTCTTCCAGTGCGTCGGGCTGAAGCGTCAGCGTGCGTGATAGAGTCCACGGTTTCTGGAGAACCTCGGGGTCTTCCGCGGTCACCTGGTACTGAATCGTGTCTCCCACGCGCCGCAGCCGTTCCGTGACGTGCAGCTTCCGGCTGTGGAACAAACCATTGTCTCCCAGCCAGGTTTCGTCGGTGAGGCGGGTCACATCCACAACAAGCGTGTCGCCTTCCCAATGTCCCACCGAGTCGCCGTTATACGTCGCCGCTGTTTCGGGATCGGTGCCATGGGGGCGTCCGTCGAGCGGAATCACACGCCAATAGTTGCCGGTATTGTCGGCATAAAGAAAGACCGCCTGCTTGGGCGTGTGCACGATCTGGTGCGGAGGTCCCACGCGCGGGACGCCCGGCGCCACGCAATGCAGCGTCGGATCTTCCGTTACCTGGTGGTCATAGAGCGATTTCACCCTGGCTGCGAGCTCGGGTTTGTACTCCGGCCTGGAGTCGCCCAGCGGAGTGGTGTAGAGCTTGGCATTCTTCGGATTGAACGCGCCGCCGACCACATAATTCTCGCCGACCTTCTCAATGGTGCCGATGCCGAAGAAGTGGTGCCACACGCCGTTCAGGTCGGGGTGTCCGTCCGTCATGTGGGGCGTTGGCCGGGAGGCTGCGCCGGGATTCTTTGCGGCTTCCGCGGCGTAGTTGGTTTGCGCCCGGGCGACTACAGGAGAGGCTAGAATGACTGCGGCGAGTGCGGTCCGCGTGAGCATCCGGCTATTCGTGAGCTCCGATATCATTTTTGCGCCCCTCTCAGACTGGGGTCGGCAGCCAGGGGAGACATGCTGAATACATGGCCGTCCGGATAACTCAACTTTGTCATGAATCCGTAGGCCCGCGTACCGTCCTTGGCGGGGTTCGCCGTGACGGTCACTTCCTGCTTGTTGCTCAGCATGACATCCTTGGTCAGCCCGCTGCCTCTGAAGAACAACGGAGGCAGTGATTGAAGCTCCCAAGTGGTCGTCTTTCCGGAGTCGTCCTTCACGTCCAGATAAACGAAAATATGCGGATTGATCCAGTCGACTTTGGAGATAGTTCCCCGCAAGGTCAGGGTTTTGTCCGAGTCGAACTCCGCGGAAAAAGAATGATGCGCAATCAAGGGCAATGCGCACGATAGCGCCGCGACGGCTGCCCACCGCAATCGATTTGTGGCTCCCATCCGATCCTCCAGTTGTCTCGAAAAGTATATACTGGCGCGCCGCCGCGCACAATCGCCCTTGCACGTGCAAGGCGCCGGCATGGATGTACGACACAAAAACGACTCTTGCCACCCCTAACGACCGGGTTGGATCGCATCGTGCTGCGGGGCGAGCAGCTTGAGGCGCACCGCTTGCGCGCACTCGTCTTCAATTTTGAAATAGCGCGCGACCGCAGCCGCGCCGACGTCGAGTGGATGCGCCTCGCCGGGTCGCCGGTCGGCGATCATCCTGAGCTTGAGAGCTGCACTATCAAACTGAGACTGGTTTCCCAATATGACGGTGGCGCCGGCGGCGGCGGCGATGGCTGCAAATTTCCGCTCGGAAGCGAGGTAGGTGTCAAAATGCGGCACGTCGTTCACAAAATTGAATTCGGTACCGCCTGAATACGCGACGGTCAGCGGTTTGCCGCGGTCATGCACCTGAAAGATTCCGGATATCGTGCCGGGCGTATGGCCGGGCATCAGATACAGGGTAACCGTTCTTCCGCCGAGCGTGATCTTCATGCCGTCGGTGGCGACAATGTCACGCCTGGGCTTGCCGCTGGGAAAACCATTGACGGATTCGCCGACCATATCCCAATCGCCCGCTCCCATGACAATATGCGCACCATAGCGTTCCTGAATCAGTTTCGCGCCCCCGACTTCGTTTTCATGCGCATGGGAAATGATGACGTATTTCACATTGGCGGGATCGAGGCCAAGCTTTTTCAGGCCGCCGACAATTACATCCTCCGCGTCATAGACGCCCTGTGTGTCGTACAGGATGATTCCGTCGCTGGTGGTCAGAGCCCAACTCGAACGCGAAAGCGTGCCCATCCAATACAGGTCATCAAAAGCCTTTTTGGGCTCGATGTATGTGCTTGCCCGGTTGGGATTCATCCGGGGCGCTGGAGCGTCTGGCCGGCCAGGGGCGTTCAGCGGGGCGACGCAGATTGCGGCGACCAAGCCGTAAAAATCAGGGGTGTCGTCGCGGCCCCCTGCGGCATTCTTGCCAGCCGCAAGATGACCTTCTATTGAATCCGGCGCAGGCCGCGCAGTCTGCGCATCGGCGCCACTCAAGACGGAGAAGACAGCAAACGCGCAGGCAATATTCCATCTCGAAATACGCATGATGTCCCGGCTCCTTGTGTTTTGCGGCGTGATTCCTGCCTTTCTTCGGCACGCCTAATTGCGACTCATGCTAGCACGACTGGTCCCGAGTGGTCGGCGCCACTGGCTACACTGGGTAGGATGAATGACCGAAAGGTGCTTCCCAGCTTCCTGTTATTCGCTTCCCTGCTGAGCGCCCAGACACCGGCGGCCAAACCGCAGCAGCAACCGCCTGCTTTTCTGGGCCCCTGCGCAAATCTAGTGTGCGAAATCGAGAACGATTGGTCCCGCAACAACGTCATGATCTACGGGCTCGTCGGCGCGATGCCGGAGGATAAATTCAACTACAAGCCCACGCCCGCCCAGCAATCTTTCGGCGAACGTGTGCTGCACGCGGCGCAGATCAATCTCATGCTGTTGCAGGCCCTCGGCGCCAAAACTCCCGCGCCCGCCATCGACACTAATGCGACATCGAAGGCTGCGTCGATGGCTGCGGTGCAGCGCGTCGGTGAATATGGCGTGGCGGTCATCAGGGAATTCGGCGAGCAGGGGCTGGTGGCGCGCATCGATTCGCCAGGCCCCATGGCATTCTTCATGGGTCCTCAAGTCAGCCGCCAGAGAGTCCTGTACTTCCTGATGACGCACTCGCAGGACACTTACGGGCAGTTGGTTGTGTACCTGCGTTTGAACGGCATCACTCCACCGGCCAGCCGTCAGCCCTGACTACTTCGCGCGCCCGGTGTAACCCTGTGCGATCGTCGGAATCGCGATGATACGGTTTCGCGCGCTTGGCGTTCCCCATCCGCCGTAGAACACGATGCCGAAGAGCGTTTTCTTGTCGCGGCCGCCGAAAAACGTGCCGTGCAGGCCCTCCGGGCCCGGGATGCTGCCGGCGAATTTGCCGTCGGGCGCGAAGACGTCCACCGACTTGCCGGTCGCAATATACACGCGGCCCTGCTGATCGACGGCCGAGCCGTCGCCGCCCTCACCGCCCCGCAGTTTACCGAACTCGCGCTGATTGGCGAGCGAGCCGTCGGGCTTCACGTCGAACGCGAACACCGTTGCGCCGTTCGTGACATAGAGCGTCTTCTCGTCGGGGCTCAGTATAATGCCGTTGGCGAGCGGAACATCCTTCCCATACTGCGAGACCACGCCTTTCGGGTCGGCGTAGAACACTCCGCTGCCCGTGGCGCCGGTGACCGAGAAATAGACGCCGCCCCGCGCGTCGGCCATCAAATCGTTGATGACGCCACCGACGCATTCGAGCGGCTCGCCGTGGAATGAGTTCGCCAGCATCTTTCTTCCTTCGCGCACATCGTCCGCCCGAGTGGCGGACTGTGCGCCATTCCGCTGAGGCTCCAGTTGTTCGATGGCCGAGCCCAGCCCGCGTTCGGCGACGAACAGCGCCCCATTTTTGCTTCGTGAGACCGCGCCGCCCGTGTTCGTTTTGCTGTAGAGAACCCTGGCGAGACCCGTCGCGGGGTCCATTTGCATCACATTGCTCGCGTCATTGTTCGCGAACAACACCGTGCCGTTGTCGCCGGCGATGGGGCCGTCGACGTTATTGCCCTCCCACGACCACACGACTTTCCACGACTGCCCTGCCGCCAGAACGCCGGGAATTGCGGAAGTGGCTGGAAGGACCGGATCCGGCGGCGCGGCATTTGAATTCGGCGACTGGCCGGCAATCGGAATCGAGAACGGCTTCGGGGGATTCGGGCACTTTGCGAGCACATTCTTGATTCCCGGATTCTGCCAGCTCTGCATGCTGCTGCCGCGAGGAAACGAAGATGACGGAGCCGACGGACTCTGCGCCCAGACAACAGCGGCAGCGCAGCCGGCGATTAATGCGAGAGCGATCTTCGATCTCATTCTTTGAGCCCTTTCGACTTCACGTCCCAGTTCGAATTCGTGCAAAGACCGCAGGGCTTTTCCCCCTTCCCCACGAACATGGCGCCGGCTTTCTTGTCGCCTTTGAGCGTCCACAGGAGCCAGTTCGATGCGACATTGGCGAATTCGCCGCCGCCCGGATGAAACACGGTCGCGGTGTGGCCGGCGTTGTGCCGCGCGCCGTAGAACGCGGGCAGTTTCTCGATCAGGTCGAACGTCGCCGCCGACTGAGGCATCATAAAGTCGGGTTCGCTGCCGTTGATGAGCAGCACCGGCCCATGCAGTTTGGGCAAAACGTCCGGGGTGGGAACCAAGCCCGCCGGAGCGCCGGGCGCGGGTTTCTGCACGCCTGAATTGAACACGCCGATCGTCTTGACGCGCGGATCGGCGCCGAGCTCGAGCGAGAGAAATCCCCCGCACGACTGGCCCATCACCGCGACTTTGTTCAGGGCGATTTTGCCTTTCAGCGGCGAGCCGTCTCGTTCATTTTCTTTCGCAGCCCAGTCGATTGCGGCGCGCACGTCGTCGGCGGTTTCTTGTCGTCGCGCTGCGCCTTCCTGCGGGACCGTGCCCAACACCACGAATCCGTGCGAGGCGATCGTCGTCAGAAAGCCCCCGTAGCGCGTGCTGTCAATCGCGCAACCGCCGTTGCCCCACACCATCACCGGCAGCGTGTCCTTCTTCGGAAACGCATCAAGCGTCGTCGGGCGGTACACGTGATGGCCGGGCGAGCCGAACGCGGATTCGGACGTGACCTGGTACGGTCCGGGCTCCGCGAGCGGCGCGCCTTCGAGTGGCAACGAGCGTGCGATCATTTCGGGAGTGATGCCGGGCGGCTGCGCGAGGCACACGCCAGCGGCTGTGAGCAGTACTGCGGCTGTAGTAACGATGGTCTTATGCATGAGTTGTTTTCCTCCGCGCGAAGTGTATCGCGTACAGGATATCGCTAATCAGGATCGCAATGCACGAGCAAAACGCGTCACGCGGAATTACCGTTTTGCGGACCCGCTGCCGCCTTCGTCCGGAACGAGCATGCGGATCATGCCGTCCTGGCGGGAGGTGAGGAACAACTCGCCGTCACGGCTGCGGCTGATATGCAGATCGGCTCGAGGCAGGGTCTTGTCCATTGTCTTCTCGACAAGATCGAGAAACGATACGTCCAAACGTTTCCCGCCGGCATCGCGCACATAAAGCTGAACCTCTTCGATGGGTGCGACGGTTCGCGGAATGCCGTCGTCCGCTTTTTTCATCGCGGCAAGGTCGGAGGCGAACACGCGTCCGTTCTGGATGTCGCCGAAAACGAACTTCCCGTTCAGCGCGGCGATACGTCCGTGATAGGCGAAGCCGTCGGTCACCGAGCGGCCCTCGTCGTGATCGTAGACCAGAACCGGATACGTGAATCCATCCTTCACACGCCCGTCGAGAATCTCGGGCGGAAGCGGATACAACTCATTCAGCGCGCCGCCACGCGCCCTGCCGTTTTCGAAGTAGCCTTCGCGCTTCATCCAGCCGTAATTCCCGCCATTATGGACGATGTTGATCTCTTCGATGTTGTCCATGCCGATATCGGAGGCGAACATCGTGCCGTCGGTATCCCAGGAAAGCCGATGGGCGTTGCGAAACCCATAAGCGTAGATTTCGCCAAGCGTCTTGGGGTCGCCGTCGGCGGCGAACTTGTTGGCCATCGGGATGGTGTAATCGCCGAGCCCCTTCTGCCCGTGCGTGACGGACGGACTGCGCGGATCGATACGAAGAATGGCCGTAATGATCGAGTCGAGCCGCTGCGTTTGGGCGGGATTACTCGCATTGGGTCCGCCCCCGTTGCTGAATCCATAATCGCTGCCACTCGTGTAGAGCAGGCCGTAATCCGCGTCGCCACGTTTCGCCGTGGGGTTGAATTCCACCGCGCCCATCGGATGGGTAAGGTTGGTAACGACATGAGCCGTGCGAAGGATTTCACGCCGCGTGCCCGCGAAGGTGTTGGCCGCCGGGTTCGTCGCGTGCCATTCCGTAATGACGTTGTGATACGTCACGTCCTTCAGGCCGTATCCGAACGGAATGAAGTCGGGTGTTTTCGGATTCCCCGGACCGATCTCACTGTGCACCGTGTAGAACAGGCCGTTTGTGGCGAACTCGGGATGAAAGACGAAGCCGATGAAGCCGCTCTCGAGGCGGCTGTAGACTCCGTAGGGAAAGACCGCGGCCACGTCGGCATAAACGTGGGTTTGATTGTTGGAGTCGATCAGATAGAGATAACCGCGCGAGTCGTTGGCAAAGCGGCGTCCACCGGGGAGATCGCGGACGTAACTCACGCGCGCCCAGCCGGCCGGCGAAACGTCCTGATCGGCGGGACGAAGGCCGCGCGTATCGGGTAGCCGCACGAGATCTTTGACCTCGACAGCGAGGCCGCGCTTCACTATTGGCTCGGGAATGGAGTTGCGGGTGATCGGCGCGTCGGCTGCTCCGGCTGTCCAGATGGCGAAAAGCGGGATGGTGACGAGCAGCGTTCGTGTACGCATGCGTTTGCTTGAGATCTTAGCATGCAAAACCAAGAGCGCCGAGCAGAAGCTCGGCGGCAAGGCCGAAGCCATGCCCCACAAACTTTAGCGCTTCGCGGCTGAGGTTTGTGGCGCCTGCCGATCAGGATGCAGGATCAACTTCTGCAATCGCCAGTTCAGGATCTCCGCCACATAGATCGTGTTTTCCGAGGGACAGGCGATCTCGTGGATCCAGCCGAACTCTTTCGGCTGCCGGCCCGTGCTGCCCAGGTAACCGAGTATCTTCCCGTCGAGCGTCATCTTGTAAACGCGTCCCGGAAAGGCATCGGAGGCATAGAGGTATTGCGTCGGTCCCGGCGTGATGCAGACCGCCCACGGGGCTCCCGCCTGCATGGTGCCGGGCTGGCCTTCGCCTTGTGGAGGCTTGGCGCCCATCCAGGGCTGCGCATCGGCGGGAACAGGCACGTTGATTTTGATCTCGTGCTGGAAGACGCCATTGGAATCGAACACCTGAATGCGGCGATTGCCGCGATCCGCCACGTAGATATTCCCTTTCGCGTCGGCCGCGATGCTGTGCGGCGTATTGAACTCGCCGGGCTTGTTGCCGGGCGTCCCCCACGATGTCACCCAATGCCCGTTCTTGTCGAACTTGGCAATTCTGGAATTGATGTAGCCGTCGCTGAGGAAGATGTTGCCCTGCGGGTCCCAGGTGACATCGGTCGGTTGCCGGAACTGCCCGTCGACCGCGGGGAGAGGGGGCCGCGGGTGCTTCCATGCTTCGGCGCCTTCGTCCGAAGCTTCCTTCTTGCGGCCGAACACCATAACGACGCGGCCCTCGGGATTGAACTTGATCATCATGTCCGATCCCTTATCAACCGCCCAGATGTTGTCGTCCTTATCGACTCTCACGGCGTGGGCAAAGGACCACGCATACAAGTTCTTGCCGATCTCGCGGATGTATCTTCCGTCCGGGCCGAACTCGAGCAGTTGCGCGGCAGTGGCGGCATATGCGGGGCCGGTGGAATTGCCGCGCGAGTAAATGAAGATGTGGCCTTTCGAGTTCAGTGCCACTCCGGACACTTCGCCCAGGTAGAGGTCGGGTGGAAGCTTGAGAAGATTCGGGACGGAATCGAAGGGAATTTCCGGCACAGCGTCCTGAGCGAACGCGGAAGGAACCAGCAGAAGGAATGCGGCGAGGAAGTATTTCATGGGAGCCTCTCAGCGGCCCAGTGTATCGCAGTGCTGACATGTGCACAGAGGTACAAGTGGACTGAGTGGTTTTTGCTTTCAGCAGGGGGAACCCTTTATTGCGCGTTCCCAGGCGAGGAGTTTGTCTTTTAACTCGATTCCTCCCGCATAGCCGGTCAGTTTCCCGTTCGTGCCGATCACGCGATGGCAGGGCACAATTACGGCAATCGGGTTCGTCGCGTTGGCACGCCCGACGGCCCGGGAGGCCGCCGGATTTCCGATCCGCCGCGCCAGTTCGCCATAGCTGATCGTCTCGCCAAACGGAATTTTCACCAGTTCGGCCCAGACACGCTTCTGGAATTCGCTGCCTTTCGGGGCCAAAGGGAAATCGAAAGCCTGCCGTTTTCCGGCAAAGAAATCATCGATCTGGCGGGCGACTTCGGGATTTGTTCCACCTCGGTCTCCGCCAACGCCAAAATTGAAAACGCTAACCGCTCCGTTGGCATCGACTGACGCCCATGCCGGCCCGAACGGCGTCTCAAACCGCATCGCTGTTTTCTCCTTTCAAACTAGACCAAATGTGATATGTCGCCAGACTTCTAAACGGCGCGAATCGCGACATCGTCTCGCGCACCTGCGGTTCGTCCGGACGTTCGCCGCTCAGCCGGCCCAACCCCTGCGCCAGGCCCGCGTCACCCGATGGCAGGCAGTCCGCAAATCCGAAACCGCGCAGAAATGCATATTGGATGGTCCAGGGCCCGATACCGCGGACGTTTCCCAAGAGCCGCGCCGAATGCTTTGCGGAGAACTCCCGCAAATTCGCAATCGGCAGTTTACCGTTCGCTACCGCCTGCGCTGCCGCTATAAGATATTCGGCTTTCGATCGCGAGAACTTTAGCTTTCGCAGGGCCTCGACGTTCAGTGCCGCAACGGCTTCAGCCGTCGGGTGAGCGCGCAGTCCGCTTGCATGTTTCGAACCCAGCGCGGCGATCAACTCGCGGCGCAGCGCCACAGCCGCCTTCACGCTGATCTGCTGGCCCATGATTGCCCACGCCAGCGCTTCCCATGGCTCGGGAGTCAGAGGTATGCGCAGGCCGCGCTGCCGCTGGAGCAGCGATCCCAGCAATGGATCGTCCGCAAACTGCCGTTCGAATCCGGAAGCGTCCGTATCAATCCCGAGCATCCGCACGACCGCCCGGTGTGCGGCGAATGAACTCCCTCCATCCACATGAACGACGGCGGAATCCCCGTCGAACGAAATTTCGACGAGCGACGCCTGGCCTTCGATCAGCAGCGCCTTCCTTAAACCTCCGGCAGACACCTGTTCGCTGACGCTCTGCGGATCGCGTCCGTAAAAGTCGAGGACCTCCCGAAACCGGTATCCCGCGGGCAGCCGCAAGACGAACTCGCGGGTATCGCCTAAGCCCGTGTAGCATCCCGGTGTCAGCCCGGTCCGTGCCAGAAACTGCTGGTGGAATGCGGACGTGCCCTCGAACCCGGCGCTCGCGGCAGCCTCCGCAGGCTTAGTTCCGCGTTCGAGCAGACGGCACACGTGCTCCACACGGACGCGTCTGAGGAACGCAGCCGGCGACTCGTGTCCGTGCACGCGGAATAAATCATTGAGCGCCGTACGGCTGATGCCCGCGGCGGTTCCAATTGCCGCAATATCCGGAAACGACGCGGGAGCCTGGCGCACCCGCGCAATGGTCCGCTCATAGAGGCTTTCGTACCACTCCTCACCCCGGTAGAACCAATCGGGATGGCAGCGATAGCACGGGCGCAGCCCACTTCGGCGCGCTTCATCCGGTGTATTGAAAAATCGGACGTTCTCCCGTTTCGGCCGGCGAGCGGGACAAGAGGCGAGGCAATATATTCCGGTCGTTAAGACACCGGTGAGGAATTTACCGTCGTACGCCTGATCGCGCTGAATGAAATGCTGATATCGCCGGTCGTCGTCCATCTCTATTTCAATGTTACGGCGTGCGACCGCACCTGTCTTCCGCTCTCGACCGTTCAAACTCCCTATTTAAGCTGGAGGTTGATCTTGGCCTCGGGGTGACTGTCGAACGAACTGAGAATTCTCGGTCCGCTGGATTTTCCGTTGGAATCGGCCTTGAGCTCGTAGTCTGCGTCGGTCGCGAGGCCCTGGAAATAGTACTCTCCCATTTCCTTCGCGATGAAAGACCGAACCTGCAGCGTTCTGGTGTTCTTGAGTTGAACGATGGCACCGGGCACCGGATTGCCGGCCGCATCGGTAACGATGCCGCTGACCGATTTCTCCTGCGGTTCTTTACTCTTCTTCTGGCCGAACGCGAATGTGGCCAGGGCCAGCACGAACAACGCCACTGTCAGTCGTTTAAGCATCTATATCCAGCTTAGACCAATCCAGCTTAGACCAATCCAGCTTAGACCCACCACGGGGCCGACGGTTTCTCTTTAATGACAATGGCGTCCAGAAACCGCACGGCCTTCGTCAGTCCTTCTTCCGGCGAAAGGAGGCTGTCCTCATGCTCGATCGAGAGCACGTAGTCGTATCCATACATCCGCAGCGTCGAGATGAACTCGCTCCACCACTCGGCGCCGTGGCCGTATCCCACAGTCCGAAAAATCCACGATCGATTTCGCTCGTCGGTATAAGGTTTCGTATCGAGGACACCGGTCGCAGGGAGATTGCGCTCGTAGATCTGTGTATCCTTCGCGTGCACATGGAAGATCGCATCGCCGAGCACACGGATCGCCGCGACCGGGTCGATCCCCTGCCAGAACATATGGCTGGGATCGTAATTGCAACCGACCGACTTGCCCGCAATCGATCGAAGACGCAGCATCGTTTCCGGATTGTAAGCCACAAAGCCCGGATGCATTTCGACTGCGATCTTCACTCCATGGTCCGCCGCGAACTGGCCATGTTCCTTCCAATAAGGAGCGACTCTGCGGTCCCACTGCCACTTGAGCAAATCGAGATAGTCGGGTGGCCAGGGACAGGTAACCCAGTTCGGATATTTGGCTTTGTTACTGTCGCCCGGACAACCGGAGAAGTCGACGACCACGGGAACGCCGAGCTTGGCCGCCAATTGAACGGTCTTGCGGCTCACGTCGCGATGCGCTTTCGCGATGTCGCGGTCCGGGTGCAGCGCGTTGCCATGGCAGCTCAACGCGCTGATCGTGAACCCGTTATCGTCCAGCTTCTTCCTGAATTCTTTGAGCGCTGTAGTGCCCTGAAGCATCGCGAGCTTACAGTGAGGGTCGCCGGGATAGTTGCCTGTCCCAAGCTCAACCGTCTTCACACCGAGAGTTCGCAGCTTTCGGATGACGTCGTCCAGCGGCAATCGGGCGAGTAACGCAGTGAATACGCCGAGTTGCATCTAAATTAGCTCCTGTTTACGCCGAGGCGAAGCTCGGCGGCAGCGCCGAAGCGCTGGCCCCACAACCTCATATTGTCTTGTCCGACGCGTAACAAACCGGATCCAGCTTGCATTCCGCGCACTTAGGCTTGCGCGCGATACAGAGCGCCCGTCCGTGAAGAATGATCTGATGCGAGAAGAGTATCCATCGCTCCTGCGGAATCACCTTGATTAGATCCTGCTCGATCTTGACCGGATCCGTCAGCTTCGTCAGATCCAGACGGCGCGAGATCCGCTGCACATGGGTATCGACGACTATCCCGGACGCGATCCCATAAGCCGTCCCCAGCACTACGTTCGCCGTCTTGCGCGCGGCGCCCGGCACCGTGATCAGCTCTTCCAGAGTGCGCGGAACTTTGCCGCCGAACTCATGGACGATCTTCTTCGCGGCGCCGACGACGGATTTCGCTTTATTGTTGAAGAATCCGGTTGAGCGGATCTCGTCCGCCAGCGCCTCCGGACGGACAGCGGCGAAATCCTGCGGTGTCGGATATTTTTGGAACAGCCCGGGCGTCACCTCGTTCACTCGTTTATCCGTACACTGCGCCGAGAGGATGGTCGCCACGAGCAGCTCCCATGGATTGCGATGAATCAGCGCGCATGTCGCGTCCGGATACATCTTGTCGAGCGTCTTGAGAATCACCTGCACGCGGGCCTTGCGCTCCGCCTGATTTTTGGGCTTCATTCGTATCTCAGAACCTCGACTGGCGTGATTCGCGTTGCGTTTCGCGCCGGATAAAGCGTTGCCAGAAGGCTGACGCCAAGCGCCACCGCGGTGATCCAGAATCCATCCAGAGGGCGCGGGTCGAACGGAACATAACTCAGCGCATAAACGGATTCGTCGAGCGGTATCCAGTGATATTGGCCCGCGAAATAACAAAATGCGTAGCCGACGACCAGTCCGATTGCAGTCCCGATCACGCCGATCATCGCTCCCTGCATTACAAAGATGCGCCGGATTTGGCCGCGGCGCGCGCCCATCGACATCAATACAGCGATGTCCTTGTACTTGGTCAGCACGATCATGGTCAGGGTGATCAGAATGTTCAACGCTCCCACCAATTCGATTAGTCCAATCGTAATCGCCGTTACTACGCGCTCCAGTTTGAGCGCGTGGAAGAGCTGCTGGTTCTGTTCCTCCCATGTCAGCGCGGAGTAACGCGGGCCGGCGATACGAAGGGCCTCGTTCGCCATCTCGGGGGCGAGGTCGGGGTTATCCAGGCGGATTTCAATGGTATTCACCACATCTCCGATCGAACGCCGCAGCTTCTGCACTCCGCCGATCGAAGCATATGCCCAGGTGTCATCGACATCGAAAAAATTCGTTTCGAAAATACCGGCCACGCGGAATCGCTGGCTGTGCGGCACCGGACCGGAGGGCGTTAGAGTGCCTTGGGGATCGATTAGGGTCACGACGCTGTTGAGCGTAAGGGCGCTGTCCTGCGCGAGCTTGATGCCAATAACGACTCCCGGAAGCCCATCGTCTTCCTTCAATCGATCGAGCGATCCTCGCTTGAGGTGGCGCAGCGTCTCACTGGTCGAAAGCTCCCCCTGCGGGTCGATGCCCTTCAGAGTGATCAGCTTGACGCCCTGAGAACCGCTGAGAAACACCGGATCGTAAAGAACCGGCGCAACGGCAACGACGTGCGGCACGTGCCGGAACCGTTCGACCAGATTCCGCCAGTCTTCCATGCCAACGCCGGGATTTTTATCGAGGATATTCACATGCGCGGTGGCAGCCAGCATGTTGCGCTGGAGCGTATTCTGAAATCCGTTATTGACCGCCAGGGAAATGATCAGGGCCATCACTCCAGCCGCTACACCGATCACTGAAATTACCGTGATCACCGAGATGACCTTTTCTTTGCGGCGCGCGCGAAGGTAGCGGCCGGCGACGAAGAGCTCGAACGACGCGATCATGCCTGCGCGTCCGTGGCGCGCGCACTCTTGCGAGCTGGCCAGTCGCAGCTCATCGGACAGGCCTTATCCCTGGACAAGGTGAGCCATCGGTTGACGCTTGTTGTCGGGAGACTCTTCTCGACACTTGTCTTAAAGGTTTCTCTCATCCAGTTTCCGCAGTTTGTCCGCTATGCCAATCTCGCCTTCCGGCCGCAGAAGCGGGAACAGAATCACGTCCCGTATCGATTGCGAGTTCGTCAGCAGCATGACAAGCCGGTCGATCCCCAAGCCTTCTCCTCCCGTCGGCGGCATTCCATAAGCCATGGCGCGCAGGTAGTCCTCATCCATCTGGTGCGCCTCTTCGTCACCGCTCTCCCGCATGGCTATTTGAGTAACGAAGCGGCGCCGTTGTTCCATCGGATCGTTCAACTCGGTGTAGGCGTTGCCGATTTCCATGCCCGCAATGATAATTTCAAAACGCTCGACCAACTCAGGCTCGTCGGGCTTGTTTTTCGACAGCGGAGACAGCTCCACCGGAAAGTCGTAAATGAGTGTGGGCTGAATCAGTTTCTTCTCCGCATACTCCTCGAAAAGCAGCGCGAGGGATTCTCCCGCAGTCGCCTTACCCGTTTGTCGCGTCAACCATTCGGGATCGCGGAGATTGTCCACGGATGGTTTTCCGTCGCCTTCCCAGTATTCGAGAACCGCTTCGCGCATCGTAAGCCGCCGGAGTGAACCGAAATCAAGTTGCGTATCGCCATACGGTAGAACCGTTCCGCCGGTTGCATCGATCGCAACCTGCCGGAGCAATTCCTCGCTTAAGTCCATCAAACCGCGATAATCCGTGTACGCCTGGTAGAACTCGATCATGGTGAATTCCGGATTGTGCCGCGTCGAGATACCTTCGTTCCGGAAATTGCGATTGATTTCATACACGCGTTCCAACCCGCCGACAATCAACCTCTTCAGATAAAGCTCCGGCGCGATCCGCAGATACAAATCGATGTCGAGCGTATTGTGGTGCGTCACGAACGGCTTCGCCGCGGCGCCACCATAGAGCGGCTGCATCATCGGCGTTTCCACCTCGATATAGTCCCGTTCTTCGAGTTGATGGCGCAGCGATGCGATGACCTTCGCGCGCTTCAGAAATATCTCGCGGCTCTGAGGATTCGCAATCAGATCCAGATAACGTTGGCGGTAGCGGATCTCCACATCCTCCAGCCCGTGCCACTTCTCCGGCATGGCAAGAAGGGTCTTCGAAAGGAATTCCAGCCTTTCCACATGCAGGCTCAGCTCACCCGTTCGTGTGCGGAAAAGGTAGCCTTCCGCACCGATGATGTCACCGATATCGAGCAGTCCGAACAGCTGGTAATCGCGCTCGGCGACAGCGTCCTTGCGCACGTAGCACTGCAGCCGGGACCCATTCTGCTGGATGTGCATGAAGCCTGCCTTACCCATGCGCCGTATGGTCTGGATACGCCCTGCAACCTTCATTCTGATTTCCGGGACCAGCTCTTCGGCAGTCTTCTCACCGTGTTGCCGGAGTATGTCCGGAACCGTGCCGGTGAAATCGAACCGCTTGCCGAACGGCTGATAGCCCAGAGCTTCGATCTCGCGCACGCTCGCCGCGCGCTGTTCAAACAATTCGTCTTCCAGCGACAATAGTGACTCTCCTGTCAGGGAATCAGTTATTATAATTCTTCGTCGCTTTTCCCGGACCACTGCAACCAGACTCTTGACCCGCTCAATCTCCATCGTCATCCCCGCGTATAACGAGCAGGTCAGGCTTCCTGATACGCTTCGCAGCGTCGAACGGTATTTGCAGGAAAGTGGTTGGAATTTCCATGAAATCCTGGTTGTGGACGACGGCTCCACGGATGGCACCGCCGATGCCGCGGCGAACTTCGCAAAAGCGAACCCGAATGTCCGGGTCTTGCGCAACCCGGGCAATCGCGGGAAGGGCTTTTCGGTGCGCCATGGGATGCTCGAAGCGCATGGGCATTGGCGGTTGTTCAGCGACGCCGACCTGTCCACTCCCATCGAAGAGCTGGAAAAACTGTGGTGCGCGATCGAGCCGGGTAAAGATCAAATCGCCATCGGCTCGCGCGCGCTCGACAGGTCGTTGATCGGCGTTCACCAGCCTGGTTACCGCGAAACCATGGGCCGGATTTTTAACGGTGTGATGCGCGCGGCGACAGGGTTGGCTATTTCCGACACGCAGTGCGGCTTCAAACTGTTCCGCGGCGACGTCGCCGAAGAAGTGTTCTCGCGCCAGAAGCTGGAACGTTTTGGCTTCGACGCGGAAGTGCTTTACATCGCCGCCCGGCGGGGTTACAGAATCGCTGAAGTACCGGTGCGCTGGAACCACGTGGAAGGAAGCAAGGTCGGGATGCTCAGCGGGCTGCACGCCTTCGGCGAATTGCTCGACATTCGCCTCAATAGCCTGCGCGGCAAGTATCGCTGACGGCAATCATGGATTTCATCCATAAATTCGTGCCCGGCCGCTTGCCGGCAACCGTATTGCTTCTGCACGGTTCGGGTGGCGATGAGAACGATCTCTTGCCCATCGCACCCGCTCTTGCGCCGGGTGCTGCGTTTCTGAGCCCGCGCGGAAACGTGGTGCAGCACGGAGCACGGCGCTTTTTCTCCTATCCGGGGCCGGACGGCTTTGACGAGGAGGAGGTACGCCAGCGCGTGGACGAACTGGCCGATTGGGTGGAACGCATGGCAGCGCAGTACGCGTTTGATCCGAATCGTCTGTACGCACTGGGTTATTCGAATGGCGCCAATATGGCCGCCGCGATGATGCTCCTGCGTTCCGGCGCGATCGCGGGCGCTTGTTTGTTCCGATCGCGGGCGGTTGTCACCCCCGCGACCCTGCCGAATCTTAGAGGCGCTCCCGTCCTGATCTCCGCGGGCCAGACCGATCATTTGATACCGCCGGGCGCCGCCGAAGCTCTGGGGCAAGTCTTGACGCAGGCGGGAGCACACGTGGACCTCGCGATTCAAAACGCCGGCCACGATTTGACGCCCGCCGATTTCTCACTCGCCAAACAGTGGTTTGGGAAGCTGCTTTAAAAAATCCACACGCTGAACGCCAATCGCAGGCGAAAACGCCTACTCCACAAATGCACAGTGCCAGATTTGTGGAGTAGGCCTTTGGCCTGCGGACCTACTACTTTGTGAGCTGTAAAACTTCGTTCAACGATCCCTGCCGGTATCCTTCCAAATCCAGCGTGACGTACTTAAACCCGAGCCGTCTGAAGATCGCGGTTAGCCGCCGCGTCATTTCCACATTGAGGGCACGCGGCAACTCCTCCGGCGCGATCTCGATTCGCACCAATTCCCCATGAAAACGCGCCCTGAACTGCCGGAATCCAAGCGCCTTGATCTCTTCCTCGCCAATCTCGACGGTCTTGATGTTCTCGATCGTCACCGGCATGCCATAGGGAATCCGCGAGCTGAGGCACGCGGCGGCCGGACGGTCCCACGTGGGCAATCCCGCGAGCCTGGAAAGTTCCCGAATCTCGGCCTTCGTCAAATCCGCCTCGACCAGCGGAGCCTTGACCTGGTGCAGTTTCGCAGCCTTTTGGCCGGGACGGTAATCCCCCAAGTCGTCCTTATTCACGCCGTAAACGATGTTTGAAAAACCGCGCTGGCCCGCGAACTTCTCCAGCACGGTGAATAACTCGTCCTTGCAGTGAAAGCACCGGTTGGCGTCGTTCTTCGCGTAATCGGGATTCTCAAATTCGTGGGTCTCCACATACTCGTGAATGATGCCGAAATTGCGCGCGAAAGCCTCGGCATCGCGCTTGTGCGACTCCGGAATCGAGGCCGAATCGGCCGTGATCGCAACGGCATTTTCCCCCAGCGCCTGCTTCGCCGCCCATGCCAGATACGCGGAGTCGGTGCCGCCCGAGTATGCGACGATAACGCGGCCCATCCCCCGCAGCAATTGCACGAGTTTGTCCTGCTTTGCCGCGAGCGCGCTCATACCTCAATCATATCCGGCCCGGCAAACTCATATGTTCCAGCATGTCCGCAACGTGCTTGGCGATCACGTCGCATTCGATATTGACTCGTTCACCGACCTTACGCCACGCGAGGTTCGTAGCGCTGTAAGTATGCGGAATGATCGCGACTCTCACCAGACCTTCCTGCACGGCGGCGATAGTCAGACTGATGCCGTCGATTGTAATCGACCCTTTAAAAACCAGAAATCGCCGCAGCGGCCTCGGAACCCGGACCAGCAGATTCCAATTCCCGTCGCCCAGCTCGCTCAACTTTTCGAGAGTGCCGGTGCCGTCCACATGCCCCTGCACGATGTGCCCGCTCAACCGCGTCAGCAGACTTAGGGGACGCTCCAGATTCACGCGATCGTTCTGCTTGAGATCCGCGAGGTTGCTGCGTTCCAGGGTCTCCGGCGCGAGATCGGCGGAAAACCCCTCCGTACGGACCTCGACCGCCGTCAGGCAGACACCATTCACGGCGATGCTCGCGCCGAGGGTCAGATCGGATAGGACATGCGAACAGGCGATCGAGAGCCGTGCGCCTTTCTGGTGACGTTCGAGAGCCTCGACCGTGCCCAGCTCTTCAATGATTCCGGTAAACAATTAATCTCCTGTCTTACTTAGTGGGGCGGACCCCCGGTCTGCAGCCGACGTCCTCGTCGGCTTTTCTGGTGGGGGGCGCCCCACATACTCTCAAACGTCCTTGCGGACGTACGCCTCGACGGCAAACTCGTCCGGCGGGATCGGATGCAGCGTAGTCCGCTCCAGCAGAATCGCATCGGCGCGCCGCATTCGCCCCGTGCCGCCCGCCATCGGGAGCGACTGCAATCCGCCCAGGATTTTCGGCGCGTAATAGAGAAACACCTTGTCCACCGCGCCCGATTCGAGCGCGGCCCAATTCACCTTGCTGCCGGCCTCAATCATTACCGACAAGCATTTTCGCTCACCGAGCAGCGCCACCACGTCGCGTATATCGACCCGGCCGCGCGGCCCGTCGAACGTCTTCACTTCGACGCCGCGATTTTCCAGCGCCCGCCGCCGGTCCGGCGATGCAGCGGAGGTAGCCGCCACGATGAGATCGCCCTCCGCGGTCTTCACCAGCTGTGATTCCAGCGGCAGGCGCAGAGTAGAGTCGAGCACCACTCTCAATAACGCTCGCGCGCGCGGCAAGCCACTTCGGTCTGTCAGTCGCGGATCGTCAGACAACGCCGTGCCGATCCCGGTAATAATGGCGTCCGAGGCGTGACGCAGTTCCTGCACGTGGGCACGCGCGCGTTCGCTGGTAATCCAGCCGGTGTTGTCCTCGGGCGCGGCGATCTTGCCGTCCAGAGTCGATGCGGATTTCAACGTCATCAAAGGACGACCGGTCCTCATGAAATGGAAGAACGGCTCATTCAGCTTCTCCGCTTCGGCCTGAAACTCCATCGCGATCTCAACCTGTACGCCCGCGGCGCGAAGCCTTCTGAATCCTTCCCCCGCGACCAGAGGATTCGGATCGGCCGATGCCGCGACAACCTTCGACACGCCGGCCTCGATGAGCGCGTCGACGCATGGCCCTGTCCGGCCGGTATGCGAGCAGGGCTCAAGCGTGACATAGACAGTTGCGCCGCGCGCGTCTTCGCCCGCTTCTTCGAGTGCCACAATCTCCGCGTGCTTCAGCCCCTGCCACGTATGAAAACCACGCCCGATAGTTTTTTCATCGTATACAACAATCGCGCCAACCATCGGATTCGGCGAAGCAAGCGCCACGCCCTTTCTTGCCAGAGCGAGAGCCTCGCGCATGTGATCGCGAACCGTCATACGGCGAAAAGCGAATCGATAAACGCCTCGGGATCGAACGGCAGCAAATCCTCCACCTTCTCACCCACGCCGATGAACCGGATGGGCAGCCCCAACTCCCGCGCAATTGCCACAATCACGCCGCCCTTCGCCGTGCCATCGAGCTTGGTCAATACGATCCCGGTCACGCCGGACGTTTCGGTGAATCTCCGCGCCTGCTCCAAGCCGTTTTGTCCGGTGGTCGCATCGAGAACCAGCAGCACCTCATGCGGCGCGTCGGGAATAACCCGGGCTGCCGTGCGCCGCATTTTCTCCAGCTCAGCCATCAGATTCGTTTTCGTTTGCAGCCTGCCTGCGGTATCGATAATCACGTAATCCGTCTTGCCGGATTTGGCGGCCTGCAGGGCATCGAACATCACGGCACTCGGATCGGCTCCCGTCTGCTGGCGAATCACCCGCGTGTTCGTGCGTTCGCCCCAGACTTCGAGTTGCTCGACAGCCGCCGCCCGGAACGTATCCGCCGCGCAAAGTAGCACCGAATGTCCCTCGGCCTTAAGATGTGAAGCGAGCTTCCCGATGGTCGTAGTCTTCCCCGCCCCGTTGACGCCAACCACCATGATCACTGCGGGCGGTTCGGCGAGATAGGCGAGGGGACGATCGTTGGACTGCAGTACCTCAAGCAGGTATTCCCGGATCAGTCCGCGCAGTTCACCGGAATCGCCCACCAGTTTACGATCTACCCTTTCCCGGATGCGGTCGAGAATCTCGGTCGTCGTGGTGACACCGATGTCGGCGCTGATGAGCGTGTATTCCAGCTCTTCGAGAAGATCCGCGTCGATCTGCTTGCGGCCGGAGATGACATCTTCGATGCGCGAAACCAGCCCTTCGCGGGTTTTCTGAACACCGCTCTTCAGTTTTTCAAGTAAAGTCGGCTCCTGCTCTACCGAGCCGAATAAGGTTTGAATCATGCTTCATTCGATGTTAGCGTGGCGCGGACACTCGTGTCTGCCGCGCCGGGACTCATCCCGGCGCTGGTTCTTACGGCAAGAACTCCTGTTGCTTTCCAAAATGAGCCATGTTACTCTTATTTTGGCATCCAACAGGAGTCGGAAAGGAGCGCACAGACCGTTCGTGTCCGTTGTGCGCGGTTCAAATAAAGATGGGCGAAAAGAAAGACGTCTGGCAAGGCACTCTGGCGCTGATGGTCCTGAAGACTCTCGACGTTCTTGGGCCCCAGCACGGCTACGGCATCGCGCGCCGCATCGAGCAGATCAGCGAAAACCTCCTCGCCGTTAATCAAGGCACTCTCTATCCCGTGCTGATCAAGCTGGAGCAGGAGGGCTCCATCTCTTCGAACTGGGGTACGTCCGACAACAATCGCCGCGCGAAATTCTACACGTTGACGAAGTCCGGCCGAAAGCAATTGCAGGCGGAGTCGCGGCACTGGCGCCAAACCACAGAAATCATCGATCGCTTCTTCGCGCCCGAGAAAGCGTAATGAAACCGCTCCGCCGCATCTGGTGCCGGCTGCTGGGAACCTTCCGCGGCCTTCTGCGCGAAGACGATCTCGCCAGTGAAATCGACGGCCACCTGCGCCTGATGATCGAAAACAACGAGCGCCTCGGTATGACACCTGTTGAAGCGCGCCGCGCGGCCGTGCTGCAGTTCGGCAATGCCGGCGCAACCGAAGAGACTTGCCGCGATCAGCGCGGATTTCCTCAGTTGGACGCATTTCTCCAGGATATGCGCTACGCCGGCAGAACACTCGCAAAGGCTCCCGGATTCACCGCCGCCGCCGTCGCCGTACTGGCATTGGGCATCGGCGCGAATTCGGCGATCTTCAGCGTAGTCGACGCCTTGCTCCTCCGGCCGCTTCCGTACGGGCAACCGGATCGCCTGATGTTCCTTCATCAGAAGAGACCCGCCGTTCCATTTTACGGCGTTTCCTGGCTGGACTATCTCGATTGGCGCAAACAGAATCGGAGCTTCGAAGACATCGCGGCGTTCAGTCTCGGAACGTTCAACCTCACGGGTTCGGGCGATTCCGAGCGGCTTTGGGGACGCAGGGCTTCGGCCTCTTTCTTCCCGGTCCTGCGGGTAACCCCAGCGCTGGGCCGCTCCTTCCTCGCTTTCGAAGACAGCCCGGCAGGGCCTCCTGTCGCCGTTATTGCGGACAGTCTGTGGAGGAGACGCTTCGCCGCCGATCCCGATATCCTCGACCGGACCATCACGCTGGACGGCACCGACTACCGTGTCATCGGCGTCCTGCCCGCAAACTTCCAGTTCCCTGTCGTCAAACCCCCGGCCGCCACGGACGAGGTTTTCGTCCCCCTGGGTCAATGGAATAGCCCCTTCAAGCAGGAACGCACCATCACCTTTATGTTCGCCGTCGGCCGCCTCAAACCAGGCAAGAGACTTGCTGACGGGCAAACAGATCTGAGTCGCATCGAGCGCCTTCTGGCCGCGGAGTATCCGAAATCGAACGGCGGCAACGAGGCCGAGGTTATTCCGTTCAGGGATGCGGTGATCGGAAATGTCCGTCCCGCACTTTATCTTCTGCTCGGCGCGGTCGCATTCGTGCTTCTGATTGCCTGCGCAAACGTCGCGAATCTTCTGTTGACGCGCGCCACCACGCGTCGGCATGAAATTGCGATGCGCACCGCTCTCGGCGCCGACCGCATCCGCATCATGCGCCAGTTGCTGACTGAGAGCCTCCTGCTCTCTTTCATCGGCGGTGGGACTGGGCTCGCATTGGCCGCGCTGGGGACGAATCTTCTGTACAGAAGTGCCCCGGTGGAGATACCCCGACTCGGCACCGTCGGCGACTTCGGTATAGATGGCCGCGTCCTCCTCTTCACTTTGGCGGCCTCGATCTTCAGCGGCATCGTCTTCGGCCTGGCGCCCGCGCTTCAATCGGCGGCCTACGGGATTCGACGCGCGCTGGGTGAATCGGGCCGAGGGCTCATTGGCGGACACAATTGGCTCCGCGACATCCTCGTTGCAGGGGAGATTGCGATGGCCCTCGTTCTGCTGGCGGGCGGCGCGTTAATGATCCGATCCGTTCGGAATCTCAACCAGATCAACCCCGGCTTCGATGCACACAACGTACTGACTTTTCAAGTGGGCTTATCTGAAGTGGGAAAGTCACCCGCGACTACGGCTACCGCGGCCGCCATTCGCCTTGCCTGGCCGCGGCTCCTCGACCGCATCACCCGTATTCCCGGCGTCGAGTCGGCAGCCGTCGCCTCCAACCTGCCCATGGCAGGTGACAACGTCTCCATGCCCGTCTGGGTTTCGGGGCGCCCCGCGCCGCGCTCGCCCCACGACGTCCCTCAAGCCATGACGTATACTCCGACCCCGGACTACCTGCGTGTCATGCGGATTCCGCTCCTGCGCGGCCGTTTCTTCACCGAGCATGATAATGCTGCGAGCCCGCCGGTCGTCGTCATTGACGACGAAATGGCCCGGAGCATGTTCCCAGGCGAAGATCCCCTGGGCAAACGTGTGCTGCTGGGCGGACCGGATGCCGGGGTCTCCGTCCTCATCGTGGGCGTCGCGGGACATGTGAAACACGCGGGCCTCGATGACGATCTGACTTCCAAAAGCCGTGCACAGATGTACTTTCCTTTCGCACAGACGCCCGATTCATTTTTATCGATCACCGGCAGCAGTGCAACCGTCATCGTCCGCACTCGCTCCAGTCCTTTCTCACTGATCAACCAGCTCCGTGGCGCAGTCTTCAGTGACGATCGTGACCGAACGGTCTCAAACTTCGAGACGATGGATCAGTTCATCGACGCCACCATGACCCAAAGACGCTTTACGATGCTGCTCCTCAGCGTCTTTGCCGCAGTCGCATTGCTGCTGGCCGCCGTTGGAGTCTATGGCGTCGTCTCGTATACCGTCAGCCAGCGCACCCGCGAGATTGGCATCCGGATGGCCCTCGGAGCGAGGCGCAATGACGTCCTGAAGCTGATCGTGGGACGGGGCGCCGTTCTCGCGATGGCGGGAGTCGCCGCCGGACTGGCCCTGGCCCTGGTTGTCACGCGCGCGATGTCAAGCCTGCTGTTCGGTGTCGCGCCAACCGACCCTCTGGCGCTGGGTACCGTCGCCATCTTGCTTATGTTGGTGGCCCTGACCGCCAACTGCCTACCCGCGCGGCGCGCATCCAGGGTCGACCCTGTGATCGCCCTCCGATTTGAGTGACCGTTACGAGTAACGGTACGAGTGAACTATATGGACATTAAACGAGAAGGCGTCGCAAAAAGCAAAATGATCCGCCGGATCATCTACCTTACTCTCACCGCGGCTGCCCTCGCCGCCGCCGGCTGGCGCATCAATCAGCTCAAACCCGCCGCCCCCACTGTTGAGCGCGGCACCGTCCTCATCGATACCGTGAAACGCGGCCCCATGGTGATCGACGTTCACGGTCTGGGCACGCTCGTCCCCGAAGACATTTTGTGGATTCAGGCCGAGTTCGACAGCCAGGTCGGCAAAATCCTCAGCCAGTCCGGCGATGAGGTCAATCCGGATTCCGTTCTGCTGGTTCTCACGAATCCCCAGATGGAAGCCGACGCTAACGATTTCGAGTGGCAGGCCAAACAGGCCGAAGCAAATTACGCGGACCTCAAGGTAAAGCTGCAAAGTCAGACCTTCGACGAGCAGTCGCTTGTCGCCACGACGCAGGGCGATCTTAAGCAGGCGCAGATCACGAAGGAAATCGAAGAAAAGCTTCTTGAATCGCACCTTGACTCGGAGCTCAACGCGAGGCTCGCCATCGCGAAATGGGAACAGGCCGCCAGCCGTTTTCAGATGGAGAAACAAAAGCTCGACATCATGAAGCAATCGGTCGATGCACAGCTCGAAGCCCAGCACGTCGTGATAGAAAAATTGCGCGCCACCTGGATGCTCAAGAAGAAACAGGTGGACGACCTCACCATCCGGGCCGGCATTAAGGGCCGGATGCAGGAGATGACGCTTCAGGTCGGACAGCGTGTGAAACCGGGCGACGTGCTCGCGAAAGTTGCCCAGCCCTGGAAACTGATGGCGCGCCTGCAAATTACCGAGACTCAGGCAAAGGATATTCTGCTCGGCCAGAAGGCGGTGATCGACACGCGGAATGGAATTGTTCCCGGTCACGTCACGCGCATTGATGCCTCCATCGTCAACGGAACCCGCACCATCGATTGCAAGCTGGATGGCCCTCTGCCCACCGGCGCCGTTCCGGACCTAAGCGTAGACGGCACTGTCGAGATCATGCACCTGGCCAGTGTCGTCTACATGCAGCGCCCCGTCTTCGGACAGCCAAACAGTTCGGTAAGTCTGTTTAAGCTGGACCCGGACGGTAAGGAAGCCACGCGAATTGTCGTGCGGCTGGGCCACGCGTCCGTAAACAACACTGAAATTCTGGAAGGCTTGAAACCGGGAGATCAGGTGATCCTTTCCGAGATGTCGGGGCAGGATCAAAACGCACGAATTCGATTGAACTAACCAGGAGACTTGCGATGACCGAACCTCTTATTCACATGCAGGCAGTCAAAAAGATTTTCGTCACCGACGAAGTGGAAACGCACGCGCTCGAGGGTATCGATCTCGACGTCCAGCGCGGCGAATACATTTCCATATCCGGTCCGTCCGGTTGCGGTAAATCGACCCTCCTTGCCATTCTGGGATTGCTCGATTCGCCCACCGAGGGCGCATATGTTTTGAACGGCCGCCCGGTACAGGATCTGAAGCTCAGCGATCGCGCCCGCATTCGCAATCGCGAAATCGGTTTTGTCTTCCAGGCTTTCAACCTGATTGGCGATCTCACGGTTTATGAAAACGTTGAACTGCCCCTCACCTATCGCGGGATGGGAAGCGCCGAACGCAAGCGCCGAACGCAGGAAGCGCTCGACCGCGTCGGCATGGCACACCGAATGAAGCACTATCCCGCACAACTCTCCGGCGGCCAGCAGCAGCGTGTGGCCGTCGCGCGTGCATTGGCTGGCGACCCTTCCATCCTCCTCGCCGACGAGCCCACGGGAAATCTCGACTCCGCCAACGGCGAAGCCGTGATGGATCTCTTGACCGAATTACACAAAGGCGGCGCAACCATCTGCATGGTCACGCATGATCCCCGCTATGCGCGTTACGCCGACCGTTCCATCGATCTCTTCGACGGCCGCATTACAACCCAATAGCCGGCAGCGCAGGCTTTTTCAGCCTGCGGATACTGTTCCGAATGCTGTTCGCAACGTTCAGCTGGTCCCAATCCGCGTCTTCGGCCCACACCACGGAAGGCGCTTCGTCAGTAGTTGCGATCTCTTCCACCAGAGCGCGGAAACACCAAATCAGATCGTGATGCAGATGAAACGGTTCGTCCTTTTTGCCCGGAATACCGTGAACGTCGATACCAGCCAAAAGCGCGGCACGACCGCCATCGATCTGCACCAGCGTTTCTTCACCAGCCTCCCGAGCTGCCGCCGCAGCCAGGGAAGCGTCCGACTCCTCGACATGGCCGCCCGGCAACAGCCACCGATGGAGCCGGTGATGATACATGAACAGAACTTTCAATTCCTTCGGATGGAGCACCAGAGCAGTGCAGGTCACATGCCCCGGAGTGAACTGATGACGCGAAAACGGATCAGTCGTCTGCCGCAACAGGTCGAGGGTCAATTCCCTGCTCTTTTGCGCGAGACCGTCCGCTCCGGGATCAAATGCCTCGATGACGCTGCAAGCTTCAGAAGCCGTCACTATCGTTCATCACTGCGCCGGTGTCTTCTCGAGCTGGTCCTTCGTCCACACCCGGTCGGGGTCGAGTTGCAGCGATTTCGCCAGCGCTTCGCGCGCTTGGGCGTTCTGATGCTCCTTCTTCAGCGCGATTCCCATCCAGAGATACGCATCCGCCAACCTGGGATCGAGAGCAATAGCCTGCCGGAAGTCTTTCATCGCGTTCTCCGGCCCTCCACCGAAATTCGCCGGCAAGTAGTAATACCCGACGCCGTGCGCAAGGAACGCCTTGGCTGACTTCGGGTCCATTTCGATCGCCTTATCGAGTGCTTCCTTGGCCCGTTTGCCATAGGAAAGAATGCCGGCGATCGGGTTGGCCGGAATCACCTGCCCGCACAATGTCCCGAGTACGCGGTAATAATCCGCAACCTTTCCATTCAGCGCAATCGCCTTTTCCGCGTCGCCCGCGCCTACCTCGGCGGCCCTCTGCGCGCCGTTCTTATCGCGCACCTCCATCGCCACTTCCGCGATGTACGCATACGCAATCGCCGCCCGGTACCATCCGGTTGCATCGTTCGGTGTTTTCTCGGCGGCCGCCTGCAGCGCCATAGCATGCGCATCCAGACTGGCGCGGTCCTGGCGGTCACGCAGTTTTTCCAGATCGTCCGCCGCCATTACGACAGTCGCCAGTAGAAGTATCGCTGCCAGCCGCACAGGCGCAAGTCCGTTGTGCGGCGAATTTAGTAAAGCCGGCATATTATCCATTACAACGCAGCCACTCGCCTCTGAACAAACAAGAAATACGCGCCAAGACTGAGCAGAACCAAACCATTCACAGATAGGACGGTGGGAGCCGTGAAAATCGGTACAAGCCATCCCGTCGTGACGCTGCCAAACGGCATTCCGCCGCGAAACGCCACGTTATAGACGCTCATCACACGCCCGCGCATGTCGTTGGGTGTGATCAATTGCACCAACGAAGAGATCATCGCGAAGGCGCACATCATGACAGAGCCCGACATGAAAAGCAGAATGCAGCTCGCGGCCACTGAATGCGAAATCGAAAAGCCCGCGATGCACGCGCCCAATGCCATCAGCATCGATAAAGCAACCCGGCCCTTGTTGTGGATGTTGCCGAGGGACGCCACGGTCAGCGCGCCGGTGATGGAACCCAGACCGGACGCCACCAGAAAAAGCGAATATGTCATCTCATTCTGGTGAAACACGTTCTTCGCGAACACCGGCAGAAAAGTAATCATCGGGATAGCCAGCGCCGTCATGCAGAACGCGATCAGCACGAGCGTTTCCATTGCTCCCTGCTTGCGGATGAAGCCAATCCCCTGCTTCATGCCGGTCATAATCGAATCGCCCGTGTGCGCCGGCTTGAAATTGATATGCAGGCGCAGAAGCGAAATCATCACGGCGACGAAGGACAACGAATTCAACCCGAAGCACCATGCCGAGCCCGCATACTTCAGTGCCAGGCCGCCCAACACCGGACCGATGACCCGCGCCAGGTTGAATTGGATCGAGTTCAGCGCAATCGCGTTCGGCAGATCCTCCTTTTCCACCAGACTGGGCACAAGCGCGGAATAGGCTGGTCCGCCGAATGCCTGCGCCGTTCCCACCACGAACGAAGAGAGCAGAATATGCCAAATCTGAATCCTGTGCGTGCCAATCAAAAACGCCAGGGTGATCGCGCTGATCATCTGGACCACCTGGGAGATCAGCAGCAGCTTGCGGCGATCCATGCGGTCCGCGATCACGCCGCCCACCAGAGAGAAAAGGAAGATCGGTATGTCGCCCAAAAATGCGTCAAGGCCCAGCAAAAAAGGCGATTTGGTGATATCAAGGACCAGCCAGTTCTGCGCGATTTCCTGCATCCACGTTCCAGTGCTGGAAGTGAAGGCGCCCACCCAGAGGAGCCGGAAGTCGCGATACTGAAAAGCTTTGAATGTGCGGCTTAACACTCGGTTAGGTGTTTACGGAAGGGGTGTCGCGCGCTTGATCAGATGGACCAGGTTGCCGTCGCCGTCGTTGAAAAATACCATGCGGTTGGCCCCAAGATTGTACGGCTCACCGAGAAAGACGACGTTGAGCGCTTTGAGGTGTTGCCAAGCGGCATCAAAATCGTCGACTGCGATGGCAAGGTGCCGGATGCCGGGATTCTTGTTGTTGGCCATGCTTTGCGGCGGCCTCGATCCTTCGCTTGGAATGATCTCGATCACGTTACCGTTCGGCCCTTTGACAAAAAAATTTCCCAAATACGAGAAATTGATATGGAAACCGAGGTGATCGACGTACCAGTTCGCCAGTTGCTCCGGATTAGGCGACGCGATCGCCGTGTGTTCCAAACCTTGAAACATAAGAGAAGATTGTACCGCTGGTGGTCTGCCCTCTGGCGCCTTTACTCAAACCTTTTCCGGCAGATTCATCATCCCCGCCAGTTTGAGCCAACGCGGGCTGGCGCGCAGAGGTTTGAAGAATCCCGCAAAAGCGCTGATCGCCGCGGTGGCGTGGCTTTGGCGCCCCGGATTTCGTAGGGACCGAGTCTCGCGCCCGCGGAAAATAACATGGGTGTTGATCAAATTTATCGTGTGGCGCTGGCGGTCCTGCCCCCGGTGTTTCTACGTTTTGAGGCGAACGTCAAACGGGTATGAGAATACGTTCGTAATACGGAATCCGGCAGCGTCGGCGTGCATTGGGTTGAAAAGAAAATTAGCCGTCTCAGGCACAAGGGCACTGGGTACCTGCAACAGAGCGCTTTGTTTCTTCCGGAGCCATTCAGTCCCGAGAGCGCGAGTCACTTCGAGTCTTGTTTTCCAATCCGGAGACAGGTCCTCCGGCTTGATGACACGAACTCTCGCGGTTGGACCTTCAATTTTCAGCAACGTAAACTCCGGGGGCACATCGTTAGCGCTGGTATGAACGCAAACCTCAAGCAGCGCCGCCGATGGACTCACAGCCAGGTAGACAACGGGATGGCCGGCATGATGCCAGCGGCCGGGCGTCTTCTGTCCACCCGCGCCGCTGAGATCGCGATGCCGACTGATCCTCCAGAGGATCATTAGTGGGAAACTCGCCGCACAACGGAGTCACGCCTGTGCGGCCTCAGACGAACATGCCTTCGTCAATCTGTACGAGCAGTTCTTCGACGATCCGGCTGCCGGTGTCCGTATTGAGAAGTGAGAGCGGCGCGCGCCCACCGATCCGCGGGTGAGTGCGGCGCAGCCAGGCCAGCGCCCGCTCCCTGCTTCCGTAAACGGTCTCAGCCAGCGCAAGCACACGGATCGCACGCAAAACGCGGTCCGACTCCTCTACCGTCAGCTTTTCACGCCGCGACCGGCGATGCTGAAGCGTTCTCAACGGAATGATGGCCGCGTCAATCTCGGAGCGCTGGAGCCCGAGCGAAAGGAGCCGTTTGATGACCGTTGGCGGGAGTTGCCCTTCGACGATCCGAAGTACCTCCGTCTCTGTCGCGGGAGCCTGCAAACCGAGCCAGTCACCCATCTGCACATTGGTCGCGTTCATCCTCAACCTCTCACTACATTATGCCACGCATTAGTCGGCAAAATGTTACAGTCAGCGCACAATGGCCGAATGAGCGGATAATGAACCTAATGGCGCGTTCATGCCTTAAGCCCGAAGCGCGCGCGGTGGTGGCCTTCATTATTGCGGCCGCCGGAATGTTCGCGCAATCTCCAGCGACCCGCCCGGCATTCGATTCGTTTGAAGTAGCGACCATCAAACCGTCGGCACAGGATTCGAAGGGCAGGTACATCAGGATGCAGAGCGCACACCGGTTTTTCGCGAAGGATTACTCGCTGAAAGCACTGGTCGGAGCCGCTTACAACCTCACCCCCCAAGCGATTTCGGGCGGGCCGGCGTGGATCGAATCCGACCGTTACGATATTCTCGCCGGAACGCCAGGCGAGATCCGTCCCACCCTTGATGAGCAAATGTCAATGCTCCGGAACCTCCTGGCAGACAGGTTCAAGCTCACCTTTCATCGCGAACAGAAAGAACTCTCACTCTATGCGCTTTTGGTTGCAAAGGGCGGATCGAAGCTTAAGGAAAGCTCTGCGCCTCCCGACGCGCTTCCGGAAACTGTCAGCGTAGTCTACCCCGAGAGCGGCGGAGGGGTTCGGATAGTGATGCCGGCCCGCAACGCGACAATGGCTCAGCTCGCTTCCATTATGAACCGCGCCATACTCGACCGTCCGGTGGTGGATAAGACCGGGCTTACGGGACGATACGATTTCGATCTGGAGTGGACGCCCGACGAAACCCAATTCGGCGGGAATCTGCCGGCAGGAACTCCGGAACACCCCAAGGCGGATCTTTATGCTGCGATTCAGCAGCAGCTCGGTCTCAGATTGGAAGCAACAAGAGGACCGATCGAAGCGCTCGTCATCGACCGAGTGCAACGACCTTCGGAGAATTAACCTCAGAAGCCGTCGATTCCCGGCGCGGGCCGGCAGGTTCAACGGCGGTCTGCGCTATCATAACTGGAATCGTGAAGCGCCCTCGCCAGGCAACAGACAGCGCGGAGTCCCAGCGCGGACGGGCATTGGTGAATATCCGGGAAATGGTCCTCCGCGGCGAGTTCAAGCCCGGCGAACGCATATTTGAAGTACCGCTCGCCGAGCGTCTGGGAGTCTCGCGAACGCCGATCCGGCTGGCACTTGAGCGCCTGGCGCAGGAGGGTCTTCTCGAAACTTTGGAATCCGGCATCGGTTTCACGGTGCGGGAGTTCACTCTTCGCGACATCTGGGACGCCATTGAAGCGCGCGGCGTGCTGGAAGGCGCGGCCGCGAGGTTGGCAGCCGAGCGCCTCACCGACCCTCGTTCGCTGAACCGGATCCGGCAGATCAACGAGGAGATGGACTGCCTTACGGCGCCTTATATCTGCGCATCCAGTACCACAGCCACGAGCGACGTGATCGTCCCTTATGCGGAACTAAATTTCGCTTATCACTCCGCGCTGATCGAACTTGCCGGTAGCCCGATGTTGCAGTGGGCTATTGAGCGGATTCAATTGATTCCTTTCGCAACACCGCGCGCCGTCATACTGCCGCAGACCACCGAACTCCTGACAATCGCAAAGGAACAGCATCGTGCGATTCTGGAGGCCCTCGCGGATAAAGAGGGCACGCGCGCTGAACTGCTCGTGCGCGAGCACGCGAGAATGGCCCGCCGAAATCTGGAGTTGGCTCTTCAGCACAAAGGTATCGGGGAAATGCCGGGTAGCCAGTTGATCAGGGGCGACGATCCGGATTGGCCTCTCACGACTCAGTGAAATAGCGGTCCTGCCTGTTTGGTCATCTTCAGCAATCGAACGATACCACTGCCCGCCATTGTGCATGCATGATTGACGATTTATCTTTCCCCGGCGGCCAGCCGCGGAATGACAGACCTGATTGAAACTCAACAAAACATTAAACACGTAAAACTCCTGGCACGCCTTGACAGTGCGGCAGGCACACGATATGATTCCTCGCAACGAGCATGCAGGCATGCACAACCGGAGGTTATTCATGAGGATCGCAGGTGGTATTTTTCTCAGCTGTTTCTTTACTTGCGTCGC
>Ga0182024_10004377_pt1 | contig 32587 bp, 15 predicted proteins | sample P32metaG_FD_120480 | JGI IMG/M metagenome (GOLD analysis project Ga0182024, IMG submission 120480) | Permafrost microbial communities from Stordalen Mire, Sweden - P3-2 metaG (Illumina Assembly) | ecosystem: Environmental > Terrestrial > Soil > Wetlands > Permafrost | place: Sweden: Stordalen...
AACCGGATCCGGGTTGCAAGGCGTCAGAGCTGTGGTCGCCGTGCCGTAGTTCGTGCCGTCCGAGGGCGAGCTTCCCTTGATGCAGTAGCCGCCCGCGAGGTTTGCGTTGCCGGATGAGACTGCCGTCACGAGCTGCTGGCAATAGAAGCCGTCGGGGCACTGGCAGTAGACATCGCCGTCATTGGTATTGCCTTGTGCGTTCTCACAACGACACGAGCAATAGACCGCATTGGCCGTCTGACGCGGAGTCTCCTGCGGAGGGACGTTGACCTGGATCGCATACTCGCTCGCCACCGCGCTCCCGAGGGCCGCGCCCCCAGGAATCGTGCAGGTTGGCGGCGCCTTCGCGCCCGGGGCGCCCGAGCAGAAAGGAGGAGCCGTGTTGGTAACGGGTGACGGATTCGCTGAGGTACAGGGTGTAGCCTGCCCGCCGCCAATCGGCATCGTGCCGTCCGCGCATTGGACTGGCCCCGTGCCCGACATCGTCTGCCCGTAAGGACACGAAACGCGCCCCTGGAAGTGATTTACGAGGCAAAGGCGCGTCTGGCACTGGAAGCTTCGCGACTCGGTATTAACCTCGGTTACGGAGAAACCGGCGAAGCACGTGTCGTACTCCGCCTCCGGAATGCAAGGATCCCCTACGCCTCCCTCGGCGCAACCGGTGCCCGCGACGACGGAGACGACAACGCCAACCGCGATCACGATCAAGATGGAGCGAGTCATTTTAGGAGGTTCTCCCTCTTCGTCGAGCGCATCGCGCTCGGCATAGCTGTGGCGCACGCACACCGCGGCGCGGAGGCGCGAAAGTAGACGAGACAATTCGGGCACGTCAAGGCGATCGTCTCTCTTCTGTCATTATGAGGTCCGGCCGTCGGATGAATGGGCGGGAATTCGAGGTGGCGGGACTACGAATGGATCCTCACGAAGACTTCCGTCGAAAAGGAACACCTACATAGCGCCTAAATAAAACCCAAAGCTCGGACCTGTTTTTGGTTTAATTAGGGAGAGCATCTTGGCTCCCCTTGGCTCCTAATGTGTGCCTAATTATCGAGGCTTTTCGCCTTGACAAAGGCGAATGCTCCTCCGTACCATCGCGCCGCTCGTCAGAAGTATCCTTATAACATCGTTGAGATTTTCGGACTCGGAAGACGACCTCGCTGCGGCGGGGGTGACGCACCAACCACTGAGGTTCTCGTTCCCGGGCCGTGCCGAAATCCAGTGACTTTAGAAAAATCGCCCTGTGCTCTCCCACAGTGCCCGTTCGATCTCACGCCGACGCCTCCCGGAGGCACTTATCGATACTTTTGCGACGCGAATGCGCGCCCTTTTCTCCACGAAACGGCTCTCCACGAGACGGCCTTCTGAGATAGCTCAACGATACGACTCTTTGAGCTGAGCGGCCATTGAACGTGGGACGCTCCGGGCGCCCTCTTGGAGCCAGCCCACTTTCCTTAATTGAGATATGTCACGGCCTCGGATTTCTTAGTCTCGCCCCGCAAAGTGGGGCCCTCGCTCGTCCCGTCCTATTAAGGAGCACGAAGATGCGTCGATCGCGTGTGCGCGTTTGCCTGTGGATTGCCTCCCTTTCTCTCGTGGGCCTTGTCGGCTCGACTGCGAGCGCGCAGCCAAAAAAAGGGAACAAGCCCGCTGCGAAGCCTGCGCCCGCCGCCGCCGCGCCCAAGGCTGCCGATATCGAGTTGGACGAGCCGGCCGCGACTCCGAGTCAGAAGCCGGTCGACAACTCACCACCGCCTACAGCCGGACAGATGACCGTACAGTGCGCGCAGGCGAAGCGCCTATTCGACGGCGAGAAATGGAGCGAAGCCGCTCTCGCGCTCTACAAAGTTTACAAGGGAGAGACGGGCGACGACGAGGGCAACAAGCAGCTCGCGCAGTACCACCTCGCGATCGCCCTCTACCGGCTGAAGTTTTATCAGGCGGCCTACGCCTATTTCAGCGAGATTTCCGACAAGCCCAACCACTTGAAGTTCAACGAGACCCTCCTGTGGCTGTCCAAGCTCGCGACGGACTTGCCCGAGCCCGCCGACATCGTGGAGCGAGTCGGTAAGTACAACGACGAGCAGATCTCGCGATTCAACAACCCCAACCAGCGCGATCTGTACTGGCAGCTCAACTACTTGCTTGGGCGCTACAAGTACCGCAATCGCCAATACGAAGACGCGCTGCGTCTCTTCGGTAAAGTGGGCCGGCAATCCAAGTACTACGTGCAGGGGCAGTTCTTCTCCGGCATTTCGAACGTGCAGCTTCGAAAGAGCGTGCCCGCCGTGCAGTCTTTCCAGAGAGTCGTCGGTGCCATCGACGAGGGGGTCGAGGGCGTCGAGGACGAGTCGCGTATGCGCGACCTCGCCTTTCTGTCGATGGCGCGTACCTACTACTCCGCGTCCATTCGGCTCGACGAGAATAATGCGCCGACGATCGATTCGCAGAAGCTCTCCGCGGCCGTGAAGTATTGGAACAAGGTCGACGCGGCAAGTGAGTACTGGCTCGACGGGCTGTTCGAGGAGAGCTGGGCGTACTTCATGGCAGGCGACTACTCGCACGCTCTAGGCAACATCCACACCCTCGATGCGCCTTACTTTCCGAAGTCGTTCTATCCGGAAGCCGGCATCCTCAAGGCCGTCATTTACTTCGCCAATTGTCAGTACGAAGACGCCACGGCAATCGTCGCGCAGTTTCAGTCGAAGTATCAGCCGCTCTACAACGATTTGAACGACGTCCTGAAGCGTTTCAAGGGCGACAACCAAGAAGAGCCCTTCTACACGTTTCTAAAGACTGTCCGTGACGGCAAGGCGGACCTCAAGCCTCGGATCAAACCCATCGTCGAAAATGCGCTGTCCGATCGCCAGCTTTTGAGGAATCTCGAGTACGTGGCCGCTCTCGATAAGGAAAACGGACGCTTCAAGACGGCGTCCTCCGGCTTTCAGAACTCGACGCTAGGCGGCGACGTGAAGGATGCACTCCAGCTTGCTCGCGAGATCGCCGTCCGCAACGCAGGCCAGCTCGCCAAGGACCGCTACCAGCGAAACCTCGATGAGCTAAACGAGCACCTACGCGACAGTGCGAAGATTCTTATCGATATCACGGCCGCTCAACGAAACCAGCTCGACACGGCGATCGCCGGCGGGCAAGTCACGGCGGCCGAGTCGAAGGCCAATATCGTCAAGCCCGATGAAGAGCACATCATTTGGCCGTTCGATGGCGAGTATTGGCGCGACGAGCTGGGCTTCTATCGTCAGACGATCACGTCGAAGTGTGGGAGGTAAATGATGAATCGCCTCTGTACTTTTCTAGCCGCTCTGTGTGCGTTTGGCGGCGTTACCGTTTCGGTCGTCGCGTCTGCCGCCGATGAGGTGGCGCCGGTCACGGCGGGCGGGGCGTGCGTCAGTGAGCAGGCCAAACAGACTCTTGCGGCCTGCCCGAACAACGGGCCGCAGACCTTTGACGTCTCAGGGCACGGCAAGGCGCCGCAGGTCAATTTCCACTCGGCTCCGCCGCCCGCGCAGCTGAAGAAGCGCGACCAGCAGACCAAGCCGAACATGCCGACCGAGCAGATGTCGGCCTCGCAGCGCGACGACCGGAAGAATCGACTGCAGGCGCGCGCCAAAGCCTTGCTCGTGACCGAAATTTCCGGGCTCGAGAGCCTCTACGGGAGCACTCCGTCAAACGCCCCGGACCGCATTCAGGTTACCCGCCGGCTCGCGGAAGACTACGTCGAACTCGAGAGCGCTGCGTTCCGCGAAAAGACGCAGGCCGAGATTGATCGCGATGGACTGAAGAAGACGAATCCGGGGGGGGCGGGTCAGAAGCAGACGGTCGCCAACCAAGCCGCAAAGATTCTCGCGGCGGCCCGTAGCAATGCCGAGAAGTACTACAAGGTAATCAAAACCGAATACCCGAACTATCCGCAGCTCGACGAGGTTCTCTACTATCTGGCGTACGAGTACGAGCAAGCGAACGAGAACGAGCCGGCGCGCAAGGCCTACTACGAGCTCATTCAAAAACGACCAGACTCGAAATACATCCCCAACGCGTATCTCGCCTTCGGCGAGCTCTTCTTCAACGAGGCGCAGGGCGATCCGAGCAAGTGGGAGCTGGCGCGTGACGCGTACGTGAAGGTCATCGGCTACCCGCCGCCCAACAACAAGGTGTACGGGTACGCTTGGTACAAGCTGGCATACGTCTTTTGGAACAACGGCGAGCTCGACAAAGCGCTCAATGCTTTCAAGAAGACCATCGACTACGGGACGACGTATGCGCAGTTGCCGAACGCTCCGAAGCTTGCGGACAGCGCGCGCCGAGACATCATTCCGGTCTACGCGCTCAAGGGCGATCCGACCGCGGCTTACAACTTCTTTCACAATCTGTCGGGAGATCAGTCGGGCGAGAACGGGTTGACCTTCAAAATGATGGACGACCTGGGTAACAATTACCTCGACACAGGTCACTATCCCGAAGCGATCGCGCTCTACAAAGACCTCATGGTTCGCGATAGAGCGAGCGACAAGAGCTGCGTCTACCAGGCGCACATCACCGAAGCGACCATGGCGATGAAGTCCGGCAACAAGGACGTCATCAAGAACGAGCTCGACGCCCAGGTCAAAAATTACAACGAATACAAGAACGCCAAGCACGCTCCCGACGCGAAGCAGGAGTGCGCCAACAAGACGGCGGCGCTCCTGACCGAGACGGCGATGGCGTGGCACCTCGAAGCGGTCGGTTCGCAGGGCCAGCGTGGCACGGGGGATCCGAAGACCATGGGGCTCGCGGCCTATCTCTATAAGAAGGTGGTCGAGACCTGGAATGCGCAAGAATACTCGCAATTCCAGTTCCCTCGTATCGTCAAAGAAGATTGGCCGAACATCTACAAGATCAAATACGCGATGGCCGACCTTCTGTACTTCCAGCAGAGGTGGGCGGACTGCGGCCCGGCGTTCGACAGCGTCGTGGCGGAGAATCCGAACGCGCCCGAAGCTGCCGAAGCCGCGTACGCGTCGGTGCTCTGCTACCAGAACATCTACGAACAGACGCACAAGGCGGGCGAAGATCGGAAGGGCTCGGGTAACCTTCCTGGTTCGAAGAAGGGCGGGAAAGAGGACGAGGAAGCGAAGCTCCGCCCGAAGGATTTGACCGACAACCAGAAGGGGATGATCACCGCGTTCAATCGGTACATCTGCTACATCCACCCCGCGGCGAACGACGCGGCGGGTCAGGATCAGCTGGTCGAGGTCAAGTATGCGCGCGCGCGGACGTATTTCGAGGCGCAGCATTGGGAGGAAGCGGGCACGGCGTTCCGCGATATCGCCATCAACAACGCCGACCGCGACGTGGGGATCTATGCCGCGCAGCTCTATCTCGAGAGCGTGAATGTTCTCGGTGCGCATTCGAATCCACCGCGCCCCGGGTGCTTCGACGAGATGGCGGTCGATGTGCCGAAGTTCATCGAGCTCTATTGCACGGGTGACAAAGCGCAGAAGAATCAGGACCAGTGCACGACGCTCACCAAGATCCAGTGCGACATTCAGCGCCTCAAAGGGCAGAAGCTGACCGAGCTCGCAGACAAGGGAGCCGCGAACTCACTTCAGATCTACGAGCAAGCAGCCGGTGTGTATCTGGAGATCTGGAGGAAGTACGGCGAAGGTCCGATTCGCCAGAATCAGCCCCCCCAGTGTGAGCGGTTGGACGAGATCGTTTACAACGCTGCCAAGGCGTACCAAGCGGCGCGTCTCGTGGCGAAGGCGATCGCGGCGCGCTTGGTCTTGCTCGAGCCGAGCAATCGGATGGATAAGAGCGAGCTTGCGCGAAAGGCTACCTACGAAATCGGTGGCAACTACCAGGCGATCGCTGTCTACGATCTCGCATCGACCTGGTACGAGCGGTACGCCGACCTGAAGCCGATGCCTGAAAAGGCCGACCTCGCATTGAGTGACGCGGTGCAGCTGCGTCTTGGTCTGGGCCAGGAGGACGAGGCCATCAAGGATGCGGGGGTGTTTCGTGCGAAATTCGGCGCGAGCAAGCCCGCTCAGACCGCGGCGATCCAGTTCGCGATCGGAGCCCACTACGCTGCGAAAGAGGACTGGGATCGGGCGAAGACCGCGCTTCAGGGTGCAATGGGCATCATTGACCGGTCGCCTCCGGACATTCAGGTGCAGGCTCACGCGACGCTCGCGCGTGCGTTTACCCACCTGCACGGGAGTGAGGCCCAGGCCAAGGGTGAGTACGCAAAAGTGCGGGGCCTCTGGTCGAACCCCGACGCGTCGATCGCCAAGATCAACGAGTCGTATGCGGGAGAGGATGAGGGGCAGAAGACGAAGCGCCTCGCAAAGTCGCTTAATGCCGTCGGCGAGGCGTACTTCTACGCCGCCGAGGAAGCGCGCCACGCGATCGTCGACCCGATTCACTTCCCGGAGTATCACGGCGCAGGAAACAAGGCCGACGTGCTGAAGCACATCCAGACCAAGGTTAAGGACTGGTACGGCAAGAAGCGGGCGGCAATTGAGAAGGTCGAGCCTGACTACATCAAGATTCTCGACTTGAAGCCGACGGCTCCTCCGATGTGGGTTATCGCGGCCGGTTCGCGCTCGGGGCTGATGTGGGGCAAGTTCGTCGACGAATTCCGCGCGGCGCCCATCCCGGTCGAATGGAAGAAGGATCCCGAACTTCGCGGCACGTACTACGACGCGCTCGACGCGGCGAGCGAGCCTTTCAAGGCCAACAATGCCAAGCCGGCGCTCAAGAAGTGCCTCGACCTGTCGGTTCAATACCAGTACTTCGACTCCTATTCGCGTGACTGCGAAGTCTGGCTCGCGAAGAACTACAAGGCTGAGTATCACGTGGTCGACGAGCTGCGCGGGGCGCCGACGCTCTCGAACAGCGGTCTCGACGACAAGCCCCCGCCGCTGACCGTTACCGGGCAGACATGGCATCCGGTGCAGGTGGTGACTCCAACGGTCGAGAAGGCCACTGCCGAGCCGACGGAGACAACGACGAAATCGAGTGTTGCGGCGAAGCCTGCTGCGGCCAAACCCAAGAAGAAGAAGTGATGACGTGTCGAGGGTACTTCGCGGCGGTGAGTCGGCGGGTTGCCACGGCTTGGTCTCACCTCCGCGGACGCGAATAAAGGCTTGAGGAGAATGGTGATGAATCGAAACTGGTCCGTTTTGGCTCTGAGCACGTTGGCCACCTTGCTGGGATGCGGGGGGGGGCCGGAGGCCAAGGCCCCGTCGGGGGCGGGGAGTGCCGCCGTGCCGGTAGCGGTCGTTTCGCAGGCGGCGGAGAATAAATTCAACCAGGCGCTCGACGCGTTCAACGCCCACGATAAGGCGGGCGACTGGAGCGAGGCCGTCTGCGCCGAGGTTGCGAGGACGTTCGAGGCGGCCGCGTCCGAGCAGAAGGGGGGCAGCCTGCCCTCTGCCACGTACAACGCGGGACTTGCGTATCAAAGGTGTGGAGACGACAAGGACGCCAAGTCCCACTTCCAGCAAGCTCTCGCGCAGGATTCGAAGAACAGCTACGCACGCTCGCAGCTCGCTCTCTACCAGTTCAAGACGGACAACAACGAGGATGCCGCGATCGGAGCCCTTCAGCAGGCCGTCCTGGACGCTCAGTTTCAGAACGTGCCGGCGCTAACCGACCTTGCGATGTTCCAGATGCAGCGTGACTCTTCGCAAGGTGGCGAGCGATGCAAGGACGACGCGGACTGCGCGAAGCAGAACCTGCAGCGTGCGCTCGCCATCGACGACGGTTACATGCCCGCCTTCAATCAGCTCGCGCTTCTCTATTTTCAGGTGGCGAAGAAGCGGGCAGGTGCCGTCAAGGGGACTCACAAAGGGCGCTCGATGGCGACAAACGCCGCCATCGCGAAGCGCGCGGACGTGCAGCAGTTGGAACTTGCCGCCCTGGTGTGCTCGCAGGCAATTCGCAAAAACGCCAATTACGCGCCGATTCATAACACCGCGGGCCTGATTCAGAACGAGCTCGGGCAAATCAACGGAGCTGTGGCTGAGTTTGCGCAGGCCGCGAAGCTCGATCCGCACTTCTTCGAAGCGCAGATGAACTACGCGGCCGTGAACCTGTCCTTCCGGGGATTTGAGCAGGCTCAGGGCGCTTATCAGAAGGCGCTTGAGATGCGCCCCAACGACTACGATGCGCATCTCGGCTTGGCGCTCGCGCTGCGTGGTCTCATCAACGACTCGAACTACGACAAGGAGGTCGCCGCGGTGCAGGGCGAGCTCGACGCGTGCAAGAAGATCGACGAGGCCCGGCCAGACGTCTACTACAATGAGGGCATCCTCACTCAGGAGTACAAGGCAAAAGCCGGCGGCGGCAAGGATGCGACGACCGCCGCGTTGACCCAGGCGAAAGGTATCTTCCAAAAGTTCGTCGATCGCGCCGCGGGCAAGGCCGAGTACGACGGAGCGGTCAAGCGATCCAAGGAACGGATGCAGGACATCGACGATACGATCACCTTCCTCAACACCGGTGCCGCGCCCGAGCCGACGCCGGCGGCAGCGCCCGCGGGTTCGGGCGGCGCAACAGTGCCTCCGCCTGCAGGAGGCCCGGACGGAGGCCCCGCCGCCCCGCCAGCCGGATGAAGCGATTCGGGAACATTGAAGCGCGCCCGGTGTCATGCCCGCTGTCATTTCGTATCAAAGCTGGCCTAGCTTTCCGTTGACCCGTCGTGCGGCCAGAGGTACAATATCACTGTAATTCGGGCATATTTTTCCAGAGCCATTGCAAGGACTTCGCCGAAAGAACGGTTCAAAGCCATGAAGAATCTACTGGTAGGGGCGGTCGTTGCCGTGGGGTGTGTTCTCGTCACGGGCGACGCATTCGCTCAGGCCGCCAAGCCGGCCGGCGGGGGCGATGGGTACGGTTACGAGTTTTCGGACGATCCGTTGAGCGCCGGTGGCTTCGGGCCGAACGATGCAACGATTCGCGTTCGACCAGGCCCCGTTCGCACGACGCTGATTCGTCCGCGAACCTCGTTCGTTCCAGAGATGCTCAAGTCCGTAGAGAACCTCTGATCTCGCTCCGCCGCGGCTCGCGGCAGAAGGTTTCATGATGGATAGCCAGAGCAAGCCGAAGGTCGCGCTTACGTTTGCGCTCTACCAAGGCGAGCAGTTAATCCGCCGCGATACGATCGCTCAAGATATCGTCAAGGTCGGTAAAGATCCACGCAGCCATCTTCGGGTGGATGACGAGTTGGCGTCGAGGATGCACGCGGTGATCGAAGTCGCGTCGCCGGCGGATATCACCTTGATCGATTTGGGCAACGAGCCCGGCACCGTCGTCAACGGGCAGCGCGTCAACAAGTGCAAGATCCGCCCTGGAGACCAGATTCAAATCGGGTCCACCTTGATTCACCTCGAACGTGCCGAAGTGGCATCGGGAGCCATTCCGCAAGCTCCGTTGTCGCAGCCGCCTGTTGCGATGCCGGCCGCGATGCCGGCCGCGATGCCGATGGCTGCGGCCGGTGCCGGGTTGGGCGTCGCGGCAGTTGTACAAGGCAACCCTTTTGCGGTGTCGGGCGCCGCGAACCCGTTTGCGGCTTCTGCGCCCGTACCAGGTGCCAACCCCTTTGCCTCGGCGAATCCGTTTGCGGGTGCAGCGGGGCAGGCGGCTCCGTATGCAGGCGTGGTGGACGTGGATCCCAATGCACCCCCGGGAACCTACACCTATACGATGTTGCGGAGCGGACCGGACGTCAACCCGGACGAGGTCGAGGTCCCGCACCTCGCGTCGATCGAGGTTATGATCTTGTGGGACTCGAACGTCCTACATGTCGATCACCTCACGCCGCCGCGCTCCTATTACGTTGGGGAAGAGTTCGGCGACAAAATGCCGTGCGACTACTTCCTGCCCAGCGAGACTCTGGGTACAACGCGTGCTCCGATTGTCGTAGCTCGCGGGGTAAGTGCGTCGCTCGTTATCCTTCCCCGGTCGACCGGGACGGTCGAAATTCCAGGTCAAGGGTCGATTGCTCTCGCCGATCTCATTTCGTCGGGACGAGCTCGTCCCTCGAGTGAGCTGTCTGGCGCGCACGAGTTCGAGTTGCCTTCAGGTGCGAAGGCTCGAATGCAGCTCGAGTCGTCGGGACTCACGTTCGAAGTTAGCGCGGTCAATGCCGGGAAGCCGGTGCCCGCCGGGTTCTTCGGTCAGATGGACTCGACTGCGTACATTTATTTCGGCTTGTCTCTGCTTTTGCACCTCGGAATCGTAGCCTCGCTCGCATTCTTCATGCCTCACATGAACAGCGACGACTCGGAGGCCATCGACCGAGACACGCTGCTCATGATGCAGCATCTCCTCAATGCGGAGGCGGAGCGCGAGCAAGAGCAGCGCGACACCGAACAGGTCGCCGACAATCAGGCGGACAACAAAGAGGGCGGGACCGGTACTCGCGCGAAGGGCGAGGAAGGTTCCATGGGGAACCCGAACACGAAGGAAACTGGGCACAAGTTCGGTGTGCAGGGGCCGCAAGACAATGCCGACCCGCACATTGCGCGGCAGGCGGCGCTGCGGGAAGCGGCCGAATTCGGAATGATCGGTCTCTTGAACACCGGCGGTGGTGGAGATCCGAATGCTCCCACGGCCCCTTGGGGACGCGAAGACTCGTTGGGCAACGATCCAATGAGCGCCCGTGGAAATATGTGGGGCGACTCCATTGGCGACTCCTTCGGCGCCGGCGGACTCGGTCTGTCAGGTGTCGGTGAGGGTGGCGGCGGTCGCGGCGAGGGTATCGGACTCGGGAACATCGGTACCATCGGTCACGGCGCGGGCACGGGGAATGGTCAGGGCTTCGGCAACGGGCACGGGCGTCTCGGTGGCGCGCACCAGACGAGAGCGCCCAGTATTCGGCAAGGCGCGACGACCGTGAACGGGCGTCTGCCGCCTGAGGTCATTCAGCGCATCGTTCGACAGAACTTCGGCCGTTTCCGCCTCTGCTACGAGAACGGAATGCGAACCAACCCGAACCTTGCGGGGCGCGTGGCCGTGAAGTTCGTGATTGACCGATCGGGTAGCGTGGCGACGGCGTCCGATGGTGGGTCCGACATTCCGGATCAGGGCGTGATCTCCTGCGTCGTCCGCGGATTCGGGAACCTGTCGTTCCCGCAGCCCGAAGGCGGCATCGTGACGGTCGTTTATCCGATCATCTTCAATCCCGGCGAGTAGCCGGGGGACCCGGGTGGGTCTGCGGCTCCAATCTCGACCAGAATTGCCCAAGCCGGTTCCCCGAGCTTGATCGCGCGCGGCGGGGTGTGACGCGAGGAGCAGTCCTCTAGCCGCATGTCGCTGGGTCGGGGCGCTTGTGTGTCTCGAGCGCCTGGATCGCATGGATCGAGTGTGCACGATCGTTGCGGGGTTCGCTTTGTCGAGTGGACTTCGGGACACTCGGAGACGTATTCTGCGCCACCGCGCCTCTCGGTGAGCCCTCTGTATTTGGGCCTCTACCGGGGCGCGTCCACGCCGACAGAGAGGGAGACGATGCGTTCGATCCGAATCGCCGCGAAGGTTGCCTTGATCGCAGCATCACTCGTGGGTTGCAGCCGCAACAACATCGAGGCTGTGAACCTCGCCAACGAGGGCGACCAAGCCAAGGGGTCCAACCTCGACGAAGCTATCTCGAAATACGAGCAAGCCACGGCGCTCGACCCCAGCAACCACCGCATCTTGTGGAAGCTCGCGCTTGCCTACCACAAGAAGGAAGACTGGTCGAAAGACGCTGCCACTTGCTCGCAGGCGGAGAAAGTCGCCCCGACGTTCGCGACGTACTACTTCGAGCAAGGGTACGCGCTCGAGCAGCAAGCTGCCAAAGGGCCGACGAGTTGGACCGAGGCGAAAGAACCATTCCAGCAGGCCATCGCGAAGGACCCGAATCTCGCTCAGGCCTACGAAGAGATGGGCGAGGTCCTCCTACACCTCGACGATGAGCAAGGCGCCATGCAGAACTACGCCAAGGCCATCGAGACGAAGCCGGACGAGGTTCAATACTATCCGCCGCTCGCGGATCTGTTGCTTCGCCTCAGCTTTCAGGAGCAAGCAGAGCAGGTCCTGCGTGAGGCGCTGTCGAATGCAAAAGAGGGCGACAAGCACCTCTTTGCGGTGCATTCGCTGCTCGGAAGCATCTCCGAGACGAAGGCGAACGTCTCTCAAGCGATTACGGAGTACGAGGCTGCCAAGAAAGCGTGCGGCCAGTGCAACGAGCCGGGCCAACAGATCGCCTTCTTCAACCTCGGCGGCGCGTACGCCGAGGCAAACCCACCCCGAAAGAACGAAGCGATCCAACAGCTTCAGTCCTTTTCGAAGATCGTATGCCGTGGCGCGGCGGCGCAGCGCTACGCCGATCAGTGCACGCAGGCGCAGGAGATCGTCAAGCGGTTGGGCGGGACTTTGCAGTGAGAGGGCTCGTCCCACACTCTCGCGCGCGACGAGCCCGCCAAGGCGCGTGAAAAGTCAAGCAGATCTCGACCTTCCGTGGGAGGGGCAGCTTGTGGCACGCATGCTCTCTCCGACTGCCAAAGAGCATCCCACCCGCGGGCGGCTCTGGTACCGTTGCGGCTGGAAAGAACGGTGCCCGCGCGGCTCCTATCTGAGCTGTCCGTGCGGCTTCGCCTCTGGCAAGTCGCTCGGCGCACGCGCGGGAACCGGCGAGCCGTCTACGCTATTTGAAGTGCGCCTCCTGCCCTCGCAAGGACGCGTGAGGGCCTCGCTGGAGACCGGTTGATACACACAAGGACATCCATGGATCTGCAGGATCGGCTATCGCAACTCGAGAACGTCCGCGACTGGCAAGGGGTTGTCGATGAGCTTGAGAAGGGGATCGCGTCCGGCGAGTCATCCGTCGCCAAGGCGGCGTACCACCTGCGCCTCGGTCGTGTTCTCGAATCGAAGTTTCTCGCCGGGGTCAAGGCACTCAAGCACTTCCAAGACGCCTATAAGCTGAATCCGAGCCTCGTCGAGAGCCTGGAGGCCGCCCGCCGCATTTATTGGGACCTCGGCAAGCTCAACATGGTCCAGAAGCTCATCGAGCTTGAGCTGAAAGCCGCGCCCGAGGGGCCAAACGCGAGCGGATTGCTCCTCGAACTGGGCGATGTTCTTCGTGATCTCGGCGACTACGACAAGGCGACCGCGACCTACGCGCGCAGCCTCGCCGCCAGCGGCGGAAAGAATCAGGAAGCGAGCGCGTGCCTCGAAGACGTTCAAATCGAGGCAGCCGATTGGCAGGGGCACGTCGCGACTATTCTTCGGGCGGCGCACCAAGCGAAGGGCCCCGAGGCCAAGTCGCGCCTCTTCTTGCGCGCGGCTCGGATCGCCCGTCGATTCGCGCCGCCCGAAACCGAGGGGATGCTCGCGCAAGCCTACGCAGCCGACCCTTCGTCGAAGCAGGCTGCCACGCTCTACGAAGGGATGCTCGCCGAGGCAGGACGCACGGACGCGATCGAACATTTGCAACGGGAAATCGAAAGCACGGCGCCCGACCGCGTGGCCCGTGCAAAGGTCGCCCTCCTCTTCGGGACGCGATGGGTGTCGCGCCATCAGAATATCGATCTCGGTGCGAGGTTTCTCGAAGAGGCGGTGAAGCTGGACCCGGAGAACGAGGGGGCGTTCCACTTCTTGACCGACGCCTACAGGAAAAAAGCGGGAGATTGGGATCGTGTTCTTACGATCGCCGAGGAAGCGGCGACGCATGCGACTGAAAACGGGAACGCGACCTTCGTTCTCGCGCAGGCTGGAACGATCGCGTGGCGGCAGCTCGGAAATCTGATCCGCGCGCGGGCCTCATTTGAGCGGTTGTCGGCGGTCGCGCCAGAGCACCCCCAGCTTCGGGCATTCGAAGCTCAGATCGGCGAAACGCTGAAGCCGGTGACGGCGGCGCAGATTTCAGAGCCAGTAGAGGACCTGTCTGGTCATTCTTCAATTCCGGTGAGCATGGGCTCCGTGGCACCGACGCCTGAAGCGACAGCGCAAGCGCCGTCCAAGGTCGAAGCCGCTCCGGTCGTCCTTCCTGGCCCGGCGGCGCCTTTGTCTTCGGCCGTGTCTCCCGCTGCGCCTCCTGCTGCCACGCGGCCTGAACTCGCGAGCGATCCCGCGAAGGTGCCCGAGCTTCTCGCGCTTGCCGAAAAGCAGGAGGCGGCCAAACGCTACAACGAATACGTCAAGACGCTTCTCGCCCTGGCTCAAGCGGTTCCCGAGCCCGAAGAGAAGGTTAACTATTACCTCAAGGCTGCCGACCTCTACGTCACCAAGTTCGCGAACCAAGCGGAGGGCGTGAAGGCGTACGAGCAAGTGATCGCGATCGACCCCGACAATCAGCAAGCGGTCGACTACCTGCGCCAGATGTACGAAAAGCGGCGCGACTGGGAGAAGCTGCTGGGTCTGCAACGACGGGAGGCCGAGCGGCTTCTGCCGGGTCCCGCGCGCGCGGCAAAATTTCTAGAAATCGCAAAGCTTGCGACCGAGCGCGTCAAGAAGCCCGAGGTATGCATCGACCTTTGGCAGGAAGTCTTGCAGAGCGACGATGCGAACGCAGAAGCTCTCTCGGCGCTCGCCGTCCTCTACGAGCGCGCAAAGGACTTTGCCGCTCTCGCAAGTGTGCTCGAAAAGCAAGCCGACACCACCTACGAGGCACCCTCGAAGATCCAAATTCTCACCAAGCTCGGCACCATCTATGGCGACCGATTGAACAACGACGAAGGGGCCGTCGCCGCATGGCGCACGCTCCTTACGCTCGATCCGAACGACCGGAAGGCGCAGGAAGCGCTCAAAAAGAAATATCTTGCGCTGGGACGATGGGACGACCTCGAAGTCTTCTATGCCGAGTCGGGCAAATGGGACGAGTTCATCCGAGTCCTGGAGCAACAGGAGGCAAAGGAGACGAAATCCGATGCCAAGATCGGGCTCCTCTTCAAGATCGCTCAGCTTTGGGGGGACAAAAAGCAGAAGAGCGACCGCGCTGCGAAGGCCTACGAAAAGATCCTAGAGGTGGAGCCAGGCAACCTCGCCGCCGCCGAGGCGTTGATCCCGATCTACACGGCCGCCAACAATAGCAAGGCGCTCGCGAACGCCATCGAGGTGAAGCTTGCGCACGAGCAGGATCCGCAGGTCAAGCTCGAGCTCCACCGTGAGGTCGCGGCGCTCTACGAAGGGCGCGTCAAGGATCCGCAAAAAGCATTCGACCGCTACCTCGCAGCGTTCGAGTTGGCTCCTCAGGACGATCGCACGACGCTTGACGTCGAGCGCGCAGCGAAGGCAACGGGAGGATGGGAAAAGGTCATTGCCAGCTACCGGCGCGCCGTAGCGCAAGCAGATACCGATGGCGATCGCGCGCTTGGAGTGGCTCTCCGCATCAAGCTTGGTCGAGTGCTCGTCGACGAGATGAACGACATATCGGGCGCGCTGGATGCCTACCGTGCAGTCTACGACGTAGAGGATGACAACCCCGAGGCATTGGCTGCCCTCGAACGACTGTATCGGCAGACCTCGCGCTTCTCGGATCTTCTGGATATCTACGGGAAGCGTCGAGATCTCACGAGTGAACCCAACGAGAAGAGGTCGATCAACTACGAGATCGCGAAGCTCTACGAGACCGAACTCAAGGACGTCGAGCGCGCCATCGAGACGTACACGACCATTCTCGAGGACGAACCGTCGGACGGACGGTCGCTCGCAGCTCTCGACTTGCTCTACACGGGCCTGAAGAGGTGGGAGCCGCTCGTCGATACGCTTCGCCGGCGGATCGAGCTGGACCTGGGAGAGGCAGAGCTCATCGATCTCAAGTTTCGGCTCGGACAATCGCTCGAGCTGCATCTCGGCGACGCGAGCGGAGCCCTCGTGAACTATCGAGAGATTCTTTTCCTCGACGCCCGGCACGAGGGGGCGCGTCTCGCCCTCGAGGCCATGATCCAGAACGCAGAGCTTCGCGCCGAAGCGGCCGCGATCCTCGAAGGCATCTACGAAGAGCGCGGCGACTACGCGAGGCTTATCGGCGCGCTCGAGATCCTGAGCGAGTCCGAGGGCGATCCGCAGAAGCGCGTTCAGCTCAAGCGAAAGATCGCGCGCATCAGTTCGGAGGCGACCGGGGACTTCTCCGGTGCGTTTACTGCTCTTGCCGCCGCGCTCAAAGACGATCCGTCGATGTTGGAGACTCGCGGCGAGATTGAACGCATCGCGGACGTATCGGACGGCTGGAAGCAGCTCGTCGCGCTCTACGACGAAATCGCAGCCGGACTCTCCGATGCGGCACTTGCGCGCGATTATTGGATGCGCGTCGCCGCCATCGATGAGCGGCTCGGCCAGATCGACGACGCCGCGGAAGGGTACAACCACGTACTGTCGCTGGACAGCTCCGATGCGGAAGCTCTCAGTGGGCTCGAGCAGCTCTATACGAAGACCCAGCGCTGGGTCGATCTCATCGGCGTCAAAGAGCGGCGCATCGAACAAACAAGCGTCCCTGAAGAGCGTGAAGCGCTCTACGTCACCATGGCGCAGATCTACGACGAGGCGCTCGCTCGACCCGAGAGCGCAGTCGCGTCGTACCGCAAGGTGCTCGAGCTCGATCCAACGAACCCTCGCGCGCTGGCGGCGCTCGACGCCCTCTTTACACGTCAGCGCCTCTGGACCGATTTGGCGGAAACCCTCGACGCCCAGCTCGCCCTCGCGACGGGGGAGTCCGAGCAGCTCGCTCTCATGCTCCGTCTCGCAGCCCTGCGAGAGAAGGAGATGGGGCAAGTCGACGCTGCGATCGAAGGCTATCGGCAGATCCTCGATCGCGACATGAACAATGTGCAAGCTCTCGGCGCTCTCGAGCGACTCGGAAAGGACGCGAGGTATGAACTCGCGATCGCCGACCTGCTCGAGCCTCTGTACCGGCACCTCGGTGACTACGCGAAACTCGTCGGCGTCCACGAGGTACAAGTCCGCTGCTCGGAGAATCCCGACCGGAAAGTCGAACTCCTCCACCAGATCGCGCAGCTCTACGAGGACGCCGCCGGCGATCTGAACGCATCGTTCGCGACGTTGGCACGAGCACTGAAAGAGGACCCGGCGAACGAGTCTACGCAAGCGGGCCTCGACCGTCTCGCCCGCGCGACCGGGCGGTTCGAAGACCTCGCGCGGGTCTTCCAGGAGCTCGCCGGGGATATTGAGGACCACGCTCTCGCGAGTGCGCTCTTCACGATGAGCGCGCGTGTCTATGAGCAAGATCTCGGGAACATCGATATCTCCATCGCTCTCTACAAGCGCGTATTGGACATAGATCCGCTCAACCTCAACGGCGCCGAGTCTCTCGAACGCCTCTTCAGAACCACGAGCCGGTATGCGGATCTCTCGCTCATTCTCCAGCGAAAGGCCGAAATTCTAGAAGACCCCGCCGACAAGAAAGAGGCGCTCTTTCAGGCTGCGGCCATCGAGGAGGACATGCTCGATCGGCAGGAGGCCGCCATCGAGGTCTACGCCAAGGTGCTGGATCTCGATGCCGACGATCTCCGTGCGGTCGATGCTCTCATCAAGCGATACCTAGGACTGTCGAAGTGGGTCGAATTGTTGGGGGTCTACGCCAAAAAGGCCGATCTCGTCGCCGATTCCGAAGAGAAGAAGCGAATCTACTATCAAGTCGGAGCCGTGTACGAGCGCGAGCTAGGTGACGTCCCGAGGGCGATCGACACCTATCAGCGCATCCTCGAGCTCGATCCTGACGACTTGCAGGCCTTGTCGCGTCTCGATGTGCTCTATGAGCAAGCGCAGAATTGGACCGAGCTTCTCAGCGTATTGACGCGCGAGAGCGAGATGACCGGCGATCCCGCCGAAGGGATCAGCTTCCAGTATCGAATTGCGGATCTCTATGAGAAGCGCCTCGAGGATGCCGCCCGCGCGGTGGAACTTTACCGCGATATCCTGCAGGTCCAGCCGGATCACGCGCCGACGCTTTCAGCGCTCGAAGGGATCGCCAGCGGGGACCGCGAGCCGCTCGCGGCCGCCAGCGTTCTCGAGCCGGTATACGAAGGGGCGAGCGACTGGCCGAAGCTCATTCACGTCCACGAAGTCCAAGTTCGCCATGCGGCGGACGCCTTTCAGAAGGTCGACCTCCTCCACCGGATCGCGCGCCTCTACGAGGACGCCGTAGACAACCACGCGGCGGCCTTCGAGACGTACGCACGCGCCATCGCGTTCGACGACGGGAACGAGGACACGCTGCAAAACCTCGAGCGTCTCGCGATGGTCGTAAATCGCTGGCCCGAGGTTGCAGCGCTCTACGACGCGCAGCTCGACCGGCTGGCGGAGAATCCGCCGCGCTTCGTCGAACTCGGGTTGCGGACTGCGCAGATCTTCGAAGTGCAGCTCGATGACGTGGACAACGCGATCGTGCGTTACGGCCGCGTGGCGGACGTCGACCGCGAGAACCAGGCTGCGATCCGGGCCCTCGATCGTCTCTACGCGCAAACCGAGAGGTGGGGTGAGCTCGCCAAAGTGCTGGAGCACGAGGCCGAGATCGCGCAGTCGCCCGAGGAGACCATCGAGTTCCGCTACCGCCTCGGACAAGTACAACAAGCGCGGCTGAATGACCTGGACGGCGCGATCCTCGCCTACAAGGACGTCCTCGTAGCGAGTCCCGAACACCAGCCAACCCTCGACGCCCTCGAGGCGCTCTTCGCGTCGGGCGTGAAGCAGCTCGAGATTGCCGAGATCCTGGAGCCGCTGTACCGCCAGGCCGGCGAGTTCGAGAAGCTCGCCGGCGTCTACGAGGCGCAACTCGCTCATATCACGACGGAAGAGGATCGGCAGAACGCGTACTACAGGATCGCGGAGCTTCAGGAAGAGAAGCTTCTCGACCCCGTCGCGACGTTGAGCACCTATATTCGTGCTCTCAAGGAGTTCCCGCTCGACGACAAGACCGGGGAGGAAGCGCCACGCCTCGCCGCCTCGGTCGATGGAGGGTGGGAGACACTCGCCAACGCCTACGCCGACGTGCTCGGCCTTCACGCCGACCCGCAGGTTCAGCGCGGCGTGGGCATGCGCCTCGCGAAGACGTTCGAGGATGAGCTCGGGGACATTTCGAAGGCCGAGGAAACGTACAAATACGTACTGGGTATCGAGCCGCTCGACGTCGAGGCCCTCGCGAATCTCGATCGAATCTATCTGTCGCTCGAAGCGTGGGCCGATCTTGCCCAAGTTCTCGAGATGCGCGTAAAGGCAGGCGAGGCCGAGAGGCAAGCCGATTCGACGCTCGACGGCGTCGAGCTCGTGGAGTTCTACGATCGGCTCGGCGATATCTACGAAACACGCCTGAGTGATACGCAGAGTGCCATTCGCGCGTATCGACGGATCTTCGACGACCTCGAAAAGGCGCACACGGGGGCGATTGCTGCGCTCGCGAGAATCTACGAGCGGCTCGAGGCTTGGAGCGAGCTCAACGTCGTCTACGAGCGAGAGCTCGAGAACGCTGCCGGTGACGCCGCCGAGGCGGAGATCCGTGCAAAGCTTGCGAATCTTGCCGCGCTAAAGTTGGGTCAGCCGCAACGCGCGATAGACATCTGGAAGCTTGTCCTCGATTTGCGGGGCGAGGATACCGAGGCACTCGATGCGCTTGCGAACCTTTATGAAAGCCAAAAAGCGTGGTCCGAGCTCGTGGACGTGCTCGCGCGTCAGTTCGACATTGCGACGAGCGACGAAGAGCGCGTCAATAGTCTCACTCGAAGAGCGCGTATCTTCAGCGAGAAGCTCGGCCGGGACGAGCAAGCCCTCGAGGATTGGAATCGCGTTCTAGACATCGACTACGCGAACCTCGCGGCCCTTCGGGCGATTTCCGCGATTAGGAGGCGGGAGCGTGAACCGAACGAGTTGGTGGCGTCTCTCCACCAAATGGTCGACCGCGCGGCGGCGATGCTCGAATCCCACGAGCTCAAAGAAATTTTCCGGGAGCTTGGCAAGACGTACGGAGGGGAGCTCCAGCAGCCCGTCGACGCAGCGGACGCCTGGCGCAAGCTTCTCGATGTTGGCCCTGACTCCGAGGCGCTGGATGCGCTCGAGGCCATCTATCGTGAGGAGCTGCGCTGGACCGACGTAATCGACATCAAGATGCAGCGGGCGAATGCGCTCGAAGATCCGCAGGAAAAGATCGCGGAATACCGAAGCGTGGCGGCGCTCTGGGAAGAGCAAGTTCCCGAGCAGAAAGACTCGGCTACCGCCGCCTGGCAGAAGATTCTCGTAGTCGATGCGACGAACGACGAGGCTTTCGTGCAGCTGGAGAAACTCCACACGGCCGCTGCCAGGTGGGAGCCTCTCATCGAGCTCTATCTCGCTCGTCTGGATACCCGAACGGAGGTTTCGGATCGTACGGAACTGTTGCGAAGGATCGCGCGCGTCTTCGAGGAGCATCTCGACGACAAAGAGCAAGCGCTCGAGGCCCTCGTCAACGCTTTGGAGGAAGATTTCCACGATCGCGAGACCGCTCGGTACCTCGAGCGGATGGCGCAAGCGACCGGCAAGTGGGGAGACGTTATCCAGCGCGCAAACCAGTGGCTGCAGCAGCAGACCGAGCCCGCTCAAAAGATCCGCCTCTGCCTTCACCTTGCCAAGTGGTACGGCGACGATCTCGGACATCCCGAGTATGCGCAGCCGTATTACGCGCAGATCGTCCAACTCGAGCCGAATAACGTCGGTGCGCTCCGACAGATGGGCCAACTCTACAGGAAGAGCGCGAACTGGCAGCAGCTCGGCGCTACGCTGACACGCGCCCTCGACGTGGCGATTACCGATATCGATCGTAAGGAGATCCTGACCGAGCTCGGAGAATTGCTCGACGGGCAGATGGCGCAGCCCGAACAAGGGCTTACGTATTTCCAGCGTGCGCTGGAGGTCGATCCACAGTTCATCCCCGCCCTCGAAAACCTCGAGCGAATCTACACGGCCAAGGGGCAGAACAAGGAGCTCGTCGACGTTCTCACTCGGAAGGTGCCCGCCCTCGCCGATCCGACTCAGATCGCCAATACGAAGTTACGCATTGCGTCCCTTCACGAGACCACGCTCGGGGATCCCATGCGAGCCGCGCAGGTATATCGCGAAGTCCTGGAGATCGACCCAGCGAACCTACCTTCTTTGCGTGGGCTCTCGAGAATCTACGAGCTTTTGCAGCAGTGGGCCGACCTCGTCCGTGTGCTCGAGTCGCAGCTCGATGTGGTCGCGACCGAAAAGGAGCGAATCGGGTTGCTCCTGCAGCTTGCCGGTTTGCAGGAGGAGCACTTCCTCAAGGCCGACCTCGCCGCGCGCCGACTGGAGCAGGTTCTCGAGATCGATCCGAACCACGAGCAGGCGTATTTCGCTCTCGAGCGCAACTATCGCAAACTGCGCCAGTGGCATGACCTCATCAATGCCTATGAGCGCCATGTCACGGCGACCCTCGATCGAAAGACGAAGGCCGAATTGTACGGCGCGATCGCGCAGGTCTTTGCCGACGAGATCGAAGACGTCGAAAAAGCCATCGACGCATATCGCAACATCGTCGATCTGGAGGAGACGAACCTCCCCGCGCTCGAGGCGTTGTCGAAGCTCTACGAGAAGCAGGGCGATGCTCAGCAGTCGATAGACTTCATGACGCGCGTTGCTGATCTTACGAATGATCAGAAGCAGCGGGTGGAGGCCTTCTATCGCATCGGCAAGGCGCTCGACGAGAAGCTCAGCGATCGCCTTGCAGCGCAAGAACGCTACGAGATGGCGCTCGACCTCGATCCGTCGCATTTGCCGACCTTGACGGCTCTTCGCCAGATCGCCATCGAGAATAGCGACTACGACAAAGCGGCCCGTTACCTCGATCAGGAGCAAAGCTACACCTCGGCCCCGCGCCAGCGCGCGAAACTCCTCGTGGAGCTCGGCAAGCTGCGTAACGAGATGCTTGGCGATCACGACGGTGCCGTCCTCTCGTGGGAAGCGGCGCACGCGGCAGATCCCGAAAATGAAGACGTGGCGATGCCCCTCGTCACGGAGTACATCGAAAAAGAGAAGTACGAGCTCGCCGAGCCGCTCCTGGATCTGCTCGTCCGCAAGTCTGGCAAACGTGATCGCGCGGAGCAACACGATCTGCAGAACAAACTCGGTCTCGTCTGCGCGGCACTCGGCAAGGACGACAAAGCCCTCAAGGCATACACGGCAGCCAATCAGCTCGATCTTACCGATCAAACTACGATTCGAGGCCTGGCCGAAGTTTGCTTTCGCCTAAAGGACTGGGCGCCGGCGCTCGCAAATTTCCAGAAGGTCCTTACGTCACTCGACGACGGCGAGACTGCCGCTCGCGCCGACGTCTACTGCAAGCTCGGAGCCATCAAGCGAGCGCAAGGGCAGGCGAAGCAAGCCATCAACAATTTCGAGAAAGCGCTCGGCGTGGATTCGGCCCACAGGCCGACGCTGGAGGCACTCGTCTCTCTCTACACCGAGCTCAAGGATTGGAAGCAGGTCGTCGCGTACAAGCGTCAGATCCTCGACAACGTCGTAGACGGTGAAGAGCGCTTCAAGATTCTGAACGAGATTGGAGACCTCTGGAACGACAGCGACAAGAACCCTGCAAAGTCGATCGAGGCGCTCGAGGAGGCGCTCGAGCTCCAGCCGCTGAACATCCCCCTTCTTCACAAGATGCTCGCGCTGTACCAGACGACCGAGAACTGGGCGAAGATGATCGACACGATTCAGACGATCGCCGAGACCGAGAAGGATCCGATCCGGAAGAGCAAATTCCTTTACACGATGGCGCAGCTCTATCGTGACAAGGAGAACAATCAGGATCGTGCCGTCGAGCTCTTCAACGACGCGCTCGATCTCAATCCGACGTTCCTCGAGGCGTTCGAGCGCATCAACAAGATTCTCACCGGCCAGCGCGACTGGAAACAGCTAGAGCGCGCGTTCCGTAAGATGCTTCGGCGCCTTTCCGCGGCAAATGCTCAGAATCCCGATCTCGAATATACGTTGTGGCACAACCTCGGGCTCATTTATCGCGACCGGTTGAAGGAGACGAACAGCGCGATCGAAGCGTTCAAGATGGCAACTCGTTACAAGCCCGACGAAGCAGTAGAGCGCCAGATCCTGGCGGAGCTGTTCGAGGCGACCGATCAGATGGAGGCCGCGATTGGGGAGCACGCCATCGTGTTGCAGAAAGACCCGATGCGGATCGATCCGTATCGGAGCCTCTACAAGCTCTATATGAAGATGCACGAGTACGATCGCGCATGGTGCATGTGCGGTGCCCTCGCGTTCCTTCACAAGGCCGACGAGGAGGAATCACGCTTCTTCGAGGACTACAGACCGCACGGGATGATTCAAGTGAAGAGTCGTCTCGATAATGAGCAGTGGGTGAAGAATCTATTCCACAAGGACGAGAACATCTTCATCGGCAAGATCTTCGAGATGATCACGCCTGCTGCCATCGTCGCGAAGACGAATCAACTTCGCGCGGCCCGGCAGCTCCCGGTGCCGGACCGGCGCTTCAAGCAGGATCCCGCGACGAGTACCGTAACGTTTGCGAAAACATTCGGCTGGGCTGCGCAAGTACTGGGCGTGCCGCTTCCGGATTTGTACGTGCGGAACGATGTCCCGGGAGCGCTCGTCGCCATCCCGTCGACCCCTCCGGCGAGTATTGCGGGCCAGACGGTACTCACGGGATTTACCCCGCAGGAGCTAACCTTCATCGTGGGCAAGCACCTGTCCTACTACCGCGGCGAGCACTACATCAGGAACCTCTTCCCGACGCTCGCAGAGCTTAAAGTGATGCTCTTCTCGGCCATCAAGATCATCATGACCGACTTTGCGGTGCCGTCCGAGATGGCTCAGGCCGTCAATACGACCGCGGTCGAACTTGCGAAGCATATGCAGCCCATTCAGCGGGATTCGCTCCGTATCGTCGTCCAGAGATTCGTGGAGGACGGGGCGAGGGCCGATCTAAAAAGGTGGATGCAGGCGATCGAGATCACGGCGGCCCGCGCCGGTCTGCTTCTTTGCGCCGACCTCGAAATCGCCAAGAAGATCATCGCGGCGGAGCCCCAGCTGCCCGGCGATCTTCCTCCCGCGGAGAAGGTGAAGGAGCTCATCGTCTTCTCTGTGAGTGAGCAGTACTTCGCGCTTCGAAAGACGCTCGGAATCGCCGTCGGCTGATTGTACGCAACCCGTCGTCACCTTTGCCGATGAGGAGCCGTGTCGGTAACGGCGAGTCGGCGGAGGACAGAGCCGTGCCCTACCCGCCGAGGAGCGCGACCCGATGGACGAAGAGGACCGGAGTTCTTCCCGTACGCTCGAGCTCGTAACGGCTCGACAGGCGTCAGGATGGGCGCTCGATATTCAAGACGAACAGACCGTGCGGCGGGTCCTTCTGTCTTCCGATGTGGTCGTCATCGGAAGTTCGGGCTCCGCGGACGTCGTGATCTGCGATGAAGCGGTAAGCGCTCGCCACTGTTCCGTGAATGCTTTCGGAGATGGCGTCGTCATCGTGGATCTCGGCTCGCGCAACGGGACCTTCGTAGGTAGCGCTCGCGTGAAAGAAGCCTGGGGAGGTCCGGGAACTGCCATCACCGTCGGTCGCACCACTCTCGTCTGCGCTCCCGTAGGGGAAGAACTTGGCGACGAAGAGCGATCCGTCGAGACGCTGCCGCTCATCGCCGGCGCCTCGCTTGCGATGCGTCGAGTCGCGGCACAAGTGAGGCGACTCGCTCAGCACGTGGCGCCGGTCCTGATCGCCGGGGAGAGCGGAACGGGAAAAGAGCTCGTCGCGAGGGCCCTGCACCACGAGGGGCCGCGCGCGAGTCACGCCTTCGTCCCCGTCAACGTGGCGGCACTCCCGCGCGAACTCGTGGAAAGCGAGATGTTCGGTCACGAGCGCGGCGCCTTCACGGGAGCGGTCTCACGCCGCGTCGGCGCTTTTGCGGAAGCGGAAGGCGGCACGCTCTTTCTGGACGAAATCGGCGAGCTTCCGATCGACGCACAGCCAAAGCTCCTGCGCGCCCTCGATGGGTACGAAGTGCGGCGAGTGGGCGGCACTGCGGGTCGGAGATCGAACGTACGAGTGGTGGCGGCCACCCATGTTCCCCTCGAAGAGCGCGTGACGTCAGGCCAGTTTCGGAGAGACCTCTTTCATCGGCTCGAAGTTTTCGTGATCGAGGTCCCTCCGCTTCGCGCACGGCGCGGAGACGTTGCTCCCATCGCAAAGAGGCTGCTCGAGCAGATGGAACCGGAGCTCGGCCGTCGAAAGCTCACGTCCGCGGCGATTGCTCGTCTGACGTCGCACGATTGGCCGGGAAACGTTCGGGAGTTGCGCAACGTCCTCTACCGTGCGTGCTACCTTGCTTCTGTAGAGTCGATGATTGATGCCCGCCACGTGGAACGAGGATTTGGCACGCGCGAAGAACCCGTTCGACGAGTCGTAACCCCGGCCCTCGCCCGGGCCACTCTCTCCGAACACCAGAATAATCTCAGCGCCGCTGCTCGAGCCGTGGGCTGCCCGAGGACGACGTTTCGAAAGCTGCTGAAAGGCGCCTAATCGACTACCGTACCCCTCGATGCGACTAGTGCCGCCCGGCGAAAGTCCTTCCGGGGGAGTGGAGGGCGGCACTAGGCCCATCGGCGGGAGCCGATGGGGGGGTGAATCGACGAGCGAAGCGAGGAGAGAGGGGCTTGGGCCCCTAGAAACCCATCTAGTACCGTCCGGCCGTCGCGAAGCGACGGAGGCCGGCAACCGCCGGCCGAACTTTTGCCGGACGGTATTAGCCTGGTGGAGCGTCGCACTCATGACACTCACGGCGTGTCACCGCGATCGAAGCGAGACGACAGGCGCCGATGCGTCGCCTCTGGTCGCAAGTCCTCCCGGGTCTTTGCCCGCACGCTTCTCTCGGCCGATTGCCGCCACCCGCGGCCACGATGGCAGCGTCATTGTCGCGGGGCTTGCGGCCTCGCGAGGAGCGATCGTCGTAGCCGAACTCGGAGAAGGGGGTCTGACCCGGTGGACGGTAGACGCGTTGTCGGAGGTCGCGTGGAGTGCCAACGGCGAGCTTCACGCCTTTCCTTCTGCGGACGGTGTCGTCGTCGTATATCGCGGACTACAGCGCGGTCAAACCGTCACACAAGCCGTAGGTGTAGACTCCAAGGGTCGGATCTCGAGTCCGGCGTTCGCCGTGGGCGGTGCGGCGTGCGCGACCGACACCACGCTCGCTTGGATCGACGGCGTGAAGGGCGGAGCGGCTCGAGTGAGTCGAAGGGACTGGGGGCAAGAGAGCGCGGTAACGGTGCTCACGATCCCTTCCGAGCGCGAGCCTGCGCTCGTGTGCGGTAGCCATCGACTCTTTGCTCTCGGCGAGGGGGAGCAGGACCTCACCCTGGTCATCGGCGGGACGAGTGCGACGTTGCCAATGGTCGTCGCGCGAGATCGCGATTTTGCCGATGAAGAACGTGAACACGACACGTTCGCGGTGGAGGACACTCTGGGTATCGTGCGCGTCGGCAGATCCGGCAGGATTGCGATTCGCGAGGTGAGCGTCGAACAGCGTGGCCGGTGGCGTAGGCTCGCGACGCGCCTCGACGACACGGACGACGTGGTGGCCGTGGACGCGGATGCCGACGCGTTCACGGTGATCTACACGCGCGACGATAACGCCTCGTGCGACGGCGCCGGCGCCTCGCGCGTTCGCGCGCTTCGCGCGTCCAAGGCGACGACGGAGGAGCAAACGGTCGACCTTGCTCCCGTCGAGTGCGGGACGGACGAAGGCCCCTTCTGGACGGGGGCGCTCGCGACGTCCTTCGTCGTCGCGTGGGTCGAGCGCAGCGCGATGCACGACCCGAGAGCGCCGCCCATCGTCGGGCTCGCATATCGCGCGCTTAGCCGGGCGGCGCTCGGAGAGCTCCAACGCGTACCTCTAGGATCCGACGAGCTCGTCGACGCAGGTTGCGACAAGGATCGATGCTATGCGGTCGCACTGGTGCGGGCGCCTGGGACGGACGATACGGAGCCGGAGCTCGTCCAATCCATCGCGTATCCGTAAGAAATAGCCGCGCGCGGGCCGAGACTAGGGCGACCGTGCATCGTTCGAAGCGAATCGCGGTGAGGTTGCTCTAGAACGAACCGGAATAGCCAAGGCCGCCTTCGTGGGGGCCAACGAACGGGACGAAGGGCCCGGACGCGTTCGGCGCCTCGGGCGTTGCATCTTGCTTCGCGGCGAATAAATACCACCCGAGACTGAAGGCCACGCCGGCGATCCCGACACCGACGGCGACATTCGCTACGGTCGCGTCGGTATTGAGAAGGTTGATGTCGTTTTGGAACGAGGAACACGCGCTCTGAAACGCCGTCGGCGGGGTCACGCAAATATTGTTCGGGCTTATTCCGCGCTCGTTTGCGTTGTGGACAATCTCTGACTGTAGGGTCTGCGAATTGGAGCTTGCTTCCCCTTTGAAGACTGCAAACACGACCGCCGTGGCGCCTCCGGCGACGCCAACCGCGAGACCGACCCAGAATGGAGCCATCGTCTTTGGCGGAGAAAAAAAGCCCCGAGTCTTCTCGGGCGATGGCTCGGCGGCCTTAGGCGTCGCGGAGGGCGCCACGGGCAGCGGCGTTGGTTCTTCGATCGGTACAGGGACGACCGGCGGAGGCACCGGTGTATCGGCCGTCGCTGCGGCCGGGCTGAGCCTCACCGGTGCGACTTGACCGGCAGCCAGCGTCAATGTCTTCGAGTCGACGCTCGACTTGACCGTGTGCGAACCGGGTTCAACGTCGACCGTCTCGGAGAGAGGCGCGGCACCGACGTGATCGCCGTCGACCTCGATCTCCGTACCTGCCGGCGCGCTTATCTCGAGCCGTCCCAACTTTGTCCGAGCTTCCGTCAGCCCCTTCTCGGCGTCGCTCCTCTGCGTGGCTGTCAGCCCGTTAGAGTCGCGCAGGAACTGCTGGAACGATCTTGCCGCCTCGAGCGTGTGGCCCGAATGAAGCGAGCTCTGAGCCAAATTGAGGAGAACGGCGGGGTGCTTGCGAAGCGCGTACGCCTGCAGAAACGAGGCCCGCGCGTTCTCGTATTGCCCCTTGTCGTAGAATTCGACCCCTTCGTTGAAGCGTGCGCGGGCGGCTTTGACGACAGGATCCTCGCTCGTCTGCGCGAAGGCCGAAGGCGACGCGACGACGGGTGCGAGAGCGATGAGGAGTGCAGTAGCTACGCTACGAGTTCTCATTGCTTTTTTTCACCGGCCAGGATGGCGATCGACAAAGAAAATCAAAAGGGGTTGTCGCGAACGATACCGCCCGCGCCGGACTTGGCGGGGAGTTTTGGCGTTTGACCTGCATTTCGCGGCGGATGCGCCGACTCTTGTGCGTGCAATGGTGTCACCGGGCGAGGCGGGGGCGGACCCGGCGCGAACGTGGGAGATGGAGCAGCCGCGGGTGGCGGAAGCACCTCGACGGTAGGACTCGGCGATCGTGCCGCTTGTTCTGTTGCCGGCGTGGCGGTCGTCGATGGCGCGAGGGTCGTTTCGGATGGGGGAGGTGGAGGCGGGATGGGGATGTCCCCCGCGGCCCGAGCGGGCGGGGAAGTGGATAAGGGCGCCAATGGGGCGGGAGGCCCGGCTCGGGTGAGCAAGACGACGGTGGAGACGAGGACGACTGCGAGAACCACGGCGCCCGCTCCAATGAAGAGGCGCTTGTTGCTGCGCGCGGGGAAGACCTCGTCTTCGTCGAATGTTGCCAACGGTGCCACGATCGGCAGAACTGGTGCGGAAGGCAGAGGTTCGGCGCTCGACTCGTCGGCGATGATGACGCTTGGTTCCATACGGATGGCCTCGTCGCGCAGACGCGCGGCGAGTGGATCGAGCCCCGGGAGCGTTCTGAATGAGGGCGGATGCGACGCGGTGCTCGTCGCCGGTAGAAGCTCTGCCGCCTCGAGGTCTGCTCCGGCGGAAAACGGTGCCTCCTCGAACTGCCAGACGGGCACGAACGAGGACGCAAACTCCTCCGCCGCGGCGGGTTCGACCGTCGTCTGCGGATGAGAGTCCTCGTTCGTCTTGGCTTTGGGCTTCGGTGCGTTTCCCTCAGCGGAATCCGACATCGTCTCCTCGCGGCGACCGTACGCCAATGGCTGGCCAAGTTTAGCATCCCTCGCGCGTTCCGAGTCTGTCTCTTCCGCTGCCGCGTGGAACCCGCTTGACTCAGCTCATGGCGGAGCGCCCTTTTCGAGCGCGTCGAGCTCCTCGAGGTTCGCCTTCACTCTGGGATCGCTCGGGTCGATCTTCTTTGCAGTCTCGAGGGCCGCGCGGGCCTCGGCGCGCGTTTTCGGATCGCGTGCAAGAATGGTCGCGAGGTTGATCCATGCACTGCTGAGCTGGGGGTCCAGGCGAAGAGCCGCCTCGTACTCGGCGATGGCTTCGCGTCGCATGCCTTGCGACTGCATCGCATAGCCCAGATTCGAGTGATACGCGGCATGCGAGGGATCGAGAGCGATGGCGCGACGGAGCTCGGCCACTGCACGCGTCGCGTCTTCGCTCGCAAGAAGCGCGGTGCCAAGGTCGGAATGCGCGCGGGAGTCGTCGTCCGCGAGACGAACCTGGATCTCGTACTCGTTGACCGCGTCGGCCACCCGTCCGTTCATGAAGAGCACGGTCCCGAGGTTCCCGTGCCGCGCCGCGCTGCCCGGGTCGAGCGAAGCGGCGCGTCCGAGCTCGACCAGTGCTTCGTCCCGGTGCCCGGTCGCAAGTAACGCAACACCAAGGACCGAATGAGCTTCGGCTTCGTCCGTCATCATGCCGGCCCCTCTGCGCAACGTCGCTACGGCGCCGTCGGCGTCGCCCGCCAGGAGCAGCCCGCGTCCGAGTTCTACGAGCGCCGGGCCGAACCCAGGGTCCATCTGCGCGGCCTTGCGAAGGTCGCGCACCGCCGCCAGAATCTCGCGATTCCCTTTTCCCGAAGCGTAGTCCATCGGTAGTCCCGTGCGGGCGATGCGCACCCGCGCCAGTCCGACGAGAGGACCGGGCTTGTTGCTCGCGGCGAGTCTCGCCGTCTCATAGCTCTTGGCGGCGACGTCGAGGTCCCCTTGATCGAAGGCGCGATCGCCGGCCAAAAGAGCGCGGTCGGAAGCGGAGTCGCTACCTGAGGCGAGCGCAAGTGTCGTTGATTTCGGCGGCGGAAGGGGTGCCGCTGCGCTTTTGGGGGGAGTGGTGACCGCGGTCGGGCTTTGGGTCGGGGTTGTGGTCGCGGTCGCGGTCAGGCTTTGGGTCGGAGTCGCGGTCGGGCTTTGGGTCGGAGTCGCGGCTGCGGTCGGTATCACCGGCGCGCCTGCTCCCGCGGGCGGCGCGGCGGCGCAGCCATGCGTCCCCAGCGCAGCGAGCAGTACAACGGCGCTACTCGTCTTCGCTCTCATGCCTCTTCACCACTGCGTAGGCGTGGGCCATCACGTCGCGTGCCGCATCGAGCAATCTCTCATCCGAGCGCGGGCTGCGCAACGTGAGGATGTCTGAGCTCGGCGGCCGTGCCTCGAGCAGAACCTTGCATGCGTCGCGAACTCTCTCCGGAACCGCGGTGTCTCGTCCAAGCGCGGCGACGTGATCCACGTACGAACGCTGCCAGGAATCGTTGGGCTCGACGAGAAGGGCACCGTTCAGCGCCATCCCCGCGGCGCGCTTGCATCCTGCGAGGCCGGCCACGATGTCGTTGGCCTTGAAGCGGCCTTCCGCGCGTCGCAGCTCGGAGAGCGACGCGCGCACCCACTCCTCCGGCGAGAACTTCCGCAGCCAGTGGCTCGGATCGCGGGAAAATCCCATCGACCCTCAGCTGCGAACGTGCCGAGTCGTTTGCTCGCGGCCGTCGTAGCGAAGCGTTACGGGTTTGGACTCGGCAATCGTCGTCAGGTTGACCGGTCTCTTCCACACGCGTACGAGGCTCTTCAGCACTTCGCGGGCATAGTCGCTCCGGAGATCCATGCCTTGATGATCGTGTGTGAGCAAGAGCTCGCCGCGGTTCTCGAAGTTCGCGTCCTCCACGTAGATGAACGGGCTGCCCGCGTTCGTGAGCTGGAAGAGGAGCTTCTCTTTTACCTTCTTGAACTCGCGCGTCTCGATCTCGTATCGCTCGTTGCGGCTGGACCAAGAGAACGAGAAGAGCTTGTGATCGCGGCAGAAGTCGGGCGTCAGGAACTCGTCGACGAACGTGATGTCATTGTAGAGGGCACGCACCTCGAAGATCTTCTGCTTGCCGAGACCTAGGCGAAGGTTCCAACTCCTCTTGGCGTCGAGATCGTCGCACTCTTCCCATTCCTTGCCGAATTGCCCCCGGTCCCATCGCTCCTCGATATGGCGATAGAGCTCGACGCCGAGCTTGTACGGATTGAGCTGCCCTTTGCTCGTCGCGAGAACCCCGGCCGCGTGATCGGCGTAGTCGATGATCTCGGAAGCATCGAGGATCTTCTCGGTCATGAGCTTGGAGTGCCAGTACGTGGCCCACCCCTCGTTCATGATCTTCGTCTGCATTTGAGGCACGAAGTAGAACGCCTCCTCGCGAATTACTTCGAGCACCTCGCGCTCCCAGCGTTCGAGCGGCGCATGATCCATCAAGAACCGGAGGACGTCGCGCTCGCGACGTTCGGGAAACTTCTTCGCCTTCTCTTTCTCTTTCTCGATCTTGAGGCGCTGCTCTTCGATGTACTCCGCCGGGTTGATGAACGGCTCCATGTACCCTTTGGACTTGAGGCGCGGGATCTCCGTCGCCTTCTGTTCCTCTTCCGGATCGATGACGACGGGGCGGCCGGTGAAGGGCATGTGGGGATCGATGAGGTTCTCGAGCGATAGGCAATGATCGATGAACTCTTCGACCTTGTTGATTCCTTGGCGAGCCACGTGCCTGCGGATGCGCGATCCATGGTTCGCCATCTTGTCGATCCAACGCCTATTGGGATCGTAGCTCCCGCTCCGGCGCACGGGGTCGACCGTCCGTCCGCCCACGTCGAGGTCGGTCGACCGAAAGCAGAAGTTGTTCTTGAAGAAGTCGACGTGCCCGCACACGTGAGCCATGACAAGCTTCTGGTCGACGAGCGAGTTGCCCTCGAGCAAGTAGGCGTAAGAGGGATTGTTGTTGATGACCATCTCGTAAATCTTCGAGAGGCCGTACTCGTAGCTCTTGGCGAGCCGCTCGTACTCCATCCCGAACCGCCAATGCGGATAGCGATTCGGGAAGCCGCCGTACGCGGCGATCTCGTTCATCTGGTCGTAGGTCAAGATCTCGAAGACGACGGGAAAGAAGTCGAGCCCCGCCTCTGCCGCGAACCTCTGAATTCGGTCCTGCTCCTCCCGCAAGTACTGCGGCAGCGCGGTCTTAAGCGCAAATTCGCTCATACGTTCAAGCTTACGGCAACTCAGTTCCCCTTGCCGAGGAACTCCTTGATGCTGCCGACGATCGCGTCTTTGTCGCGGATCTCGCTCGTCACGACGCGTTCGTCTTTGCCGAAGTGGTCACGGAGGTCTTTGATGAACTGACCCGAGCCGTACGGGCTCTCGACCTGGCCGTACGCGAACATGTTCACGCGCGGCAGGAGCTTCTGCTTCATGAGCTCGACGCACGCGAGCGTGTCGT